>Ga0194063_10002320_pt1 | contig 11921 bp, 8 predicted proteins | sample SepL3720m_MetaG_FD_155459 | JGI IMG/M metagenome (GOLD analysis project Ga0194063, IMG submission 155459) | Anoxic zone freshwater microbial communities from boreal shield lake in IISD Experimental Lakes Area, Ontario, Canada - Sep2016-L373-20m | ecosystem: Environmental > Aquatic > Freshwater >... | reverse complement strand
GTATACGACATATCAGGGGGGGTAAAATGATAGTTACGCCTATTCACTTTACCCCCCCTTATGTTCGCTCTCTATTGTTTCCCCTGTTGCACTTCGAATTGAAACTTAGGTAAAGTATGAGGAGTATGTGGAAAAAATTGATGAGCTCAAAAGAGACAAAGAGATGACTTTTACAGAGTGGTTCGATTTATCACAGAGAGGATTTGATGAATTTACTGGCGCTTCAAAATCAAAAATTGAAGAGTTAGAGAAAACTTATGAGGATAAATTAAGATTTAAAGAGCCTGCAGACTACTGGGCACAAAGAGGCAATGCAATGAAAACACAAGGTTGGATAGCCTTTTCGGCTTTACTGGTCATTATTATTCTTATCTGTTGGTCTTTGGGGGAAATACTGTGGATGGCACCGGATGTAATTTTTACGAGTTGGTTTGGAGAGGATAAAAGTGCTGCTATTAGATGGACAGTTGTTTATATCACACTTATTTCCTTTATGGCATTTGGTATTAGATCACTTTCTAAGGTAATGTTTAGTTCGTTCCATTTAGCGAGAGATGCTGAGGAAAGACACACTTTGACTTTTTTCTACTTATCTCTTTTAAAAGATTCAACCGTAGACGAAAAAGATAGACAGTTAATTATTCAATCATTGTTTAGTCGATCAGATACCGGTCTATTAAAAGAAGATTCTTCTCCGACAATGCCGAATGATTTTGTGGGGAAATTATTGGGGAGTAAATAGGGTGCACAAAATGGGAGCGATAAATCGACGCCCCTACTAACACTTCTTACTATGACTTTTTTTAAAAATTTTAAAGGATGGTTCTCTCTTAAACCAAAATTAGAAGAAGAAAAAAAGCGTCTTTCCTAAAAAATTACCCTCTATTGCTAGGGGGAGCGGACTTTCGTCTAAATTACGCTTACCTTATATCTCTTGGCATAAAGGCACGCCCTCATTTTTTTTCTTTCCTATGTTCTCATCTCTTAATCCTCAGCAGCAAAAAGCGGTAAACGCTATAAACGGTCCGGTGCTGGTTATTGCTGGTGCAGGAACGGGAAAAACACAGGTGCTGGCATTGCGCATTGTAAAAATACTGCAGGAGACGGATGCCAACCCGGAGAATATTTTGTGCCTTACCTTTACCGAAAGCGGTGTGGTGGCCATGAAACGCAGACTCTCCAGTTTTTTAGGAACGGCAGGGTACCGCGTGCAGGTTTTTACCTTTCATTCCTTTTGTGAGCAAATTTTACGAGAACACCCCGAACGGTTTGTGTTTGCCAAAGAGATGGAAATGCTGGATGACCTAGAAAAAGCGGAGTTGTTTCAAGAAATTTTAAAAGAACTGCCATCTTCCAGCGCCTTAAAACTCTTTGGAAATCCCGAGTACTATTTATACTCTATTGGAAGTCTTATTCAAGCCCTTAAAAAAGAGGGGATTACTCCCGAAGGCTTCAAAAAACTTGTTTTTGAAATCTCAGAATTTATACAAAAAACAGAGGCAGAAATGAACACTTTTCTTGCTCGCCGTGCGAACACTATTACCGAAGAAAATGTTATTGCTCTGCGTTCTGCATTAGAAATTCCTGAGAATAATATTGCCTCTTTAGTATGTACCCATATATTGCTCAAAGATTTTTCGCATCTCAATGCGAAAAATCCATATAAGCCATTAAAAGACGAGCTAAAAAAGTTTTGGGAAAGCCTCCAAAATAATGCTGAGAAATGGAAACAAATGGCGGAATTGGTTTTTCCAGCATATCAACAAAAGTTGAAGGATCGGGGGCGATACGATTATGATGATATGATACTTTTTGTACTCAGAGAATTTCGCAGAGATGCGGACTTTTTGGCGAAGTATCGGGAACGATTTTCGTACCTTTTGGCAGATGAATTTCAGGATACGAACTCTGCTCAAAAAGAAATTTTAGAGCTTTTAGCAGGGGACGATGACCCCAATATTTTTGTAGTGGGGGATGATGACCAGTCTATTTACCGCTTTCAAGGGGCATCTATGGAAAATATTTTGGATTTTTTCCATAGGTATCAAACACATTGCCAAATCATTCCGTTGGAAGAGAATTACCGAAGTACTCAGGAGATTTTAGATGGGGCAAAAGCCGTTATTGATAACAATCAGCATCGTATTTTTACCGCGTTTGGACTGGGGGAAAAACGCCTTATCTCACAAAAAAAGCTCCAACAACCGGTGCGTATCCAAACTATTGAATTAAAAACAGATGAAGAAGAGTTGGTTTTTTTGGCAGAGGAAGCAAAAAAACATCTCCAAAATGGTGTGCCTGCCGAAGAAATTGCTATTTTAGTGCGGGATAATGCGCAGGGATCTCAGATTGCTGATTTTTTTGAACAGTACGGAGTAGCGTGTCGATTTCAAAAATCCCAAAACGCTTTGGAGGATAAAAATCTCCAGTTGTTTTTACGGATTTTCTCTTTTCTCCAAACGCATTCGGGGGAAGATCTTTTCTTTCTTCTCCGCGCTCCTTTTTTCAATCTTCATCTCTTAGAAGTGGCACGATTTTTTCGTTCTCTTCCTCGCCATGCCGAGAGTTGGGATGCGCTTTTGGCGCTCTCTGAGGAAGAAAATACTGATTTTTCTGGGCTTGTGGCAGTGCGGGCAAAATTGTTGGCTTGGGAACAGGCATTGGGGAGATATTCCTTTCCTGATTTTTTTGCCTTTGTCATCCATGATTCCGGATTTTATGCCTGGGTATTAGATCAAAAGAACACCAAAACCATTGCTGCCATAAACGGTTTGTATCGCGAGATAAAAAAATGGGCATCTCGAAAAAAATCCTTTTCTATGGCCGATTTTTTACAAAAGTATGAAACCCATGAGTTGTTTCGTGTTCCCATTTCTTATGCATATCTCGCTCCGCAAAAAGATGCCGTGCAGATTCTCTCTATGCACGGATCGAAGGGATTGGAGTTTGAGGTGGTTCTCATGGCGAAGTGTATTGATAAAAAGCGCCCGGCTGATAAACTTCCTACTCCACCCAATATTTTAAAAAACGATTTCACTTTGGAATCCCAAATGGCGCACGAGGATGAACGGCGGCTTTTTTATGTGGCTATGACTCGGGCAAAATCTGTTCTCGTGCTCTCGTCTTTTCAAGAAAATAGTGAAGGTCGGCCGGTACCCCCTTCTCCTTTTTTGTTGGAAATTCCAGAAATATTGCGAGAAGCAATACCTCCCGAACCCATTCAGAAAAAAGCATACGAAGTGCTTCCCACGCTCTTTTTAGCTCCGCCGTTGCCATCTCTTCCAGAGGAGTCGTTCCAGAACTTTATACGGGAAATTCTCTCTACTTTTCGACTCTCTCCTACACACCTCAATGCGTATCGAGAATGTCCCCGAAAATTTTTGTACTCCACTCTCCTCCGCGTTCCTCGCGCTAAAAACCGGTTTTCTGCCTTGGGAACCGCTGCGCATGAGGTTCTCAGAAAAATATTCCAAAATGCCGAAAAAAATAGCTTTGCTTCTCCCCATATTCCAGAAGCGTTGAAAAATTTTGAGGATTTTCTGGAGAAAGAATCCCTGAATGAAGAAGATTTTTTGGCGGCGCTAAAAGAAGGGAAAGGAATTATGGAAGAGTATTTACGGCATTATGATGTTCATTTTTTTCGTACGCACGATTATTTGCTGGAATACGACTTTTTTCCGCACGCGGTTGAAATTAAAGGGGTTCCGGTAACCGGACGAATGGACAAAATTGAGTTTCTCAATCCTCAAAAAATGCTGGCACGGGTAGTAGACTATAAAACCGGAAAACCGGAAAATGCCTTAAAAAAAGATGATGCGAAGCGGCAGATTATTTTTTATGCGCTTTTATGTGACCATGCGCCCATTTCTTGGAAAATGGCAGAAGGGGAGTTGGATTTTTTAGTGCCCCAAAAAAATGGGGAATTTATCCGTCATCAAATGTTTGTTTCCGATGCAGAAAAAGAAGAGTTGGCGGAAGAAATAGAGCGCACGGGAAAAGAATTGCAATCTCTCGAGTTTTTGACATTTGGGGAAGAGCGAATGTGTGGAGAGTGTGAGTATTGCATAGGGAATATTATCATGTAAAAATGTTTCATTTTTGAACATTTTTTCTGTTCATTAATTTTCTATAAAACAGAAAAAGAGTTCAAAAATAATCAATTTTTTATAAAAAAAGAACTCCATTTTTTTCTTTTTTGAAGGTCTTTGAGGGTGGTTTATAAAAATTTTGTGAGTGCTTTTTGTGATCAAAAATATGAAAATAGAATTGCCTTTCTTTTTTGGAGGGGTACACTCTCTTTCAGCGCGGGGAGTTTTAAAAATGGCGGATGTAATTTCTTTTAAGAAATGCCAATTCTTGCTTTTTGAAATTCTCCATTGATATTTTTCTTTTTTCCATGGCTCGAGAACAAGTGGTGACTTCGTTGGACATTGGAAACTCAAAAATTCGGGTAGTGGTTGGTGTTTTGTCTCCTGAAAAAAAGGAACCGCATATTGTTGGAATTGGTATTTCTCCTTCTTTGGGGCTTCGCAAAGGGGCTGTTATTGATGTAGATGAATTGGTGTCCAATATCGCTGCGGCACTAGAGGATGCAGAGCGCATGAGTGGAATTCCGGTTCATCACCTTTTCGTAGGGCTCAGTGGGCATCATATAGATTCGGCCACTTCTAAAGGAATTGTTGCCATTGCTCAAAAAGAAGTCACAGAGAGTGATATTCGGAGAGTATTGGAAGCAGCGCAAAATGCAGCACTTCTCAAAAATGAACATATCCTTCGTATTATTCCCAAGTCCTTTACTTTAGATGAACAAAAAGATGTGAAAAATCCTTTGGGAATGTCTGGAATTCGCCTAGAGGTGGATGCTCATGTGGTAACGGGATCGGCATCGGTTATTAAAAATATTGAAAAATGCGTGCACCAATCTGGTGTAGATATTGATGATATTATTCCTTCTCCACTGGCCAGTGCAGAAGCGGTGCTTTCTAAACGACAAAAAGAATTAGGGGTTGTTTCTATTGATATTGGATGCGATACGACTTCTGTGGTGGTGTATGAGGAGGGGAGTGTACTCCATTCCGTTGTGGTGCCTATTGGAGGAGCAAGCGTAACTAATGACATTGCCATTGGTCTTCGGAGCTCTATTGATGCAGCAGAAAAAATGAAAATTGAATTTGGAACAAATCTTGCCGATGAGGTTTCGGAAAACGAAGAAATTGATCTCTCGACCATTTCAAAAATTGATTCTCATACTGTTTCCAGAAAACATCTCGCAGAAATTATTCAGGCACGATACTTTGAAATTTTTTCATTCGTAAAAGCGGAACTTCGCAAAGTAGGACGCGATGGAATGCTCCCCGCAGGAGCCATTCTTTCTGGTGCTGCTATTAAAATGCCTGGAACGCTGGAACTTGCTCGGGAGGCTTTGGAGATTCCTGTTCAAATTGGATTTCCTCAGGATATTCAGGGCATGATTGATAAAATTGATGATCCATCGTATGCCACGGCTATCGGGCTTATTTTGTGGGGAATTCGTCACAATACTCCTCAGCGGTACGGTTTTTCCTTCGGTCTTGGCGGGTTATTTTCCGGTATCGGAAGCCTCTTTAAAAAACTTCTTCCTTAATTTTTCTTTTTTCCCATGGCAGACTCTCGATTGAAAGACATTTTTGCAGCTTCTTCCTCTAGCCTCCGTAAAACACCTACCAGAGGTATGGAAGTCCTTTTAGAGGATATGAATCCCGGCGCGATTATTCGCGTAGTGGGAGTGGGAGGATCTGGTGGAAATGCGGTGAATAAAATGATCGACGCCCATATTGATGGCGTAGAATATATCAGTATTAACACGGATATTCAGGCGATCCATTATTCTAAGTCACCGACCAAAATTAATATCGGAAAAGGCATTACCAAAGGCCTTGGTGCAGGGGCAAACCCCGAAGTAGGGCGACAAGCAGCAGAAGAATCTTCTGAAGATATTCGCAAAGCGCTTCAGGGTAGTGATCTGGTTTTCATTTGTGCGGGAATGGGGGGAGGAACCGGAACTGGTGCGGCACCTGTGGTGGCAGAAATTGCGCGAGATTTGGGTTGTTTAACCGTTGGAGTCGTTACCAAACCGTTCTCTTTTGAAGGAGCAAAACGACGACAAATGGCAATGGATGGTCTCAAAAACCTTACTGATAAAGTGGATACACTTATTACCATTCCGAATGATCGTCTGTTGTCGCTCATCGACAAAAAAATGCCTCTTACGGAAGCTTTTTCGGTAGTAGATGAAGTGCTTCGCCAAGGGATTCAAGGAATTTCAGACCTCATTACGGTGCATGGCCTTATCAATGTGGATTTTGCTGATGTCCGATCCGTTATGAAAAATGCGGGTTCTGCCCTCATGGGAATTGGATTTGGAACCGGTGAAAACAGAGCTGTGGAAGCGGCAAGAGCTGCGATTGAGTCTCCGCTTTTGGAGCGCTCTATTGCTGGGGCAAAGGCGGTACTCTTCAATATTACGGGAGGAACGGATCTGTCTATGTTTGAAATTAACGAAGCGGCAGAAATTATTACCGCAGCGGTAGATCCCGATGCAAACATTATTTTTGGAGCGGTAGTAAACGATTCCTACACAGGAGAGGTAAAATGTACGGTTATTGCCACGGGGTTTGACCAGGACCTCACCATGGAAAATAGTGCGAAGTTTTTATTAAAAAAACAGCCCGTTCGCCGTCTTATTCGGAGAGGAGAAGATGGGATGCTCCCCAATTCAGGGTTTGTACATCAAGAGGAAGAGGGTGGGTTTGCTGTACAGCATGAAAAACCCGATGCCGATGATTTAGAAATTCCAGCATTCTTGCGAAGAAATTTAAAGTAAATTTGTGTAGGGACAGGTTTTTAACCTGTCCTTTCCAATATATTTCCCCATGAAAATTCTTATTACCGGCGGTGCCGGCTTTATTGGCTCGCACTTGGCAGATCGGTATATTAGCGATGGGCATAAAGTGGTCATTGTTGATAATTTTTCCACAGGGCGAGAGGAAAATATTCCTTCGTCGGCGACGGTATACAATGCGTGTATTCAGGATACTGCTGAAATAGAGCGGATTTTTTGTGAAGAAAAACCGGATCTCGTCAGTCACCATGCTGCTCATGTGAGTGTGAGAAATTCACTCAAAAATCCTAAAGCAGATGCAGAAGAAAATATTATGGGGGGATTAAATATTTTGGAAGCTATGCAAAAGTCGGGATGCCAAAAAATGGTGTTTGCCTCTACTGGGGGCACTATTTATGGGAATGCTTCCGTTTTTCCCACGCCAGAAACAGCACGAGAAATGCCTCTGTCTCCATACGCGATTTCGAAATATTCGTTTGAAAATTATCTCCGGTGTTATAGCGAGGTGTTTGGAATTTCTTCTGTAGTCCTTCGCTATGCCAATATTTATGGACCTCGCCAGCGGAGCAATGGAGAAGCAGGGGTGATCAGTATTTTTTTGGAAAATATTCAGGCGGAAAAATCGATCCACATTCATGGAAACGGAGAACAAACACGAGATTACTTGTTTGTCTCCGACTTGGTGGAAGCCCATGTGGGAGTAACTCAGTTTTTTCCTCTTGGGTTTCATCGCTTTAATGTCGGAAGTGCACAGGAAATAAGTGTTAATATGCTCTTTTCCGAAATAAAACGACAATACGAGAACCGGTATCCTCATGTGCATTTAGATTGTATTCATGATGAGGCAGTTGCAGGAGAACTTCTTCGGAGTTCTATTTCGTTTACAAGCATAAAAGAAACCTTTGGTTGGGAGCCTAAAATTTCCATGCCCGAAGGGATTAGGAAGACAATGGGGTGGGCAGTGGGAGAGTAGTGGTCTCACGGGATGAATTTTCTGTCTTTTGTCATTTGTATGGATGTGCATATAGAATCTTCTTGGAAAGCGGTTTTGCAGGATGAATTTGAGAAATCCTATTTTGCCGAACTCAAGAAATTTCTAGTGGATGAAATTTCTTCTGGAAAAACCATTTATCCGCATCCGAAAAATATTTTTCATGCGTTTGAGGCTTGTCCATTTCACCAGGTAAAAGTAGTTATTTTAGGGCAAGACCCGTATCACACACCTGGAGCGGCGCACGGGTTATGTTTTTCTGTTCCCGAAGGGGCGCCTCTCCCTCCGAGTCTCCAAAATATTTATAAAGAACTGAAATCTGATTTAGGAATTTCTCCATCCAAAAATGGGAATTTAGAATACTGGGCTGAACAAGGTGTTTTTTTGCTCAATTCCGTTTTAACTGTGCAAAAAGGGCTTGCCGCAAGCCACGCCAAAAAAGGATGGGAAACATTTACCGATCGAGTTATTCAAGAGCTTTCCGAGAAACGAGAAGGAATTGTGTTTCTTCTCTGGGGGAATTATGCCAAAAAAAAAGGAGAGCATATTAATCGTTCCAAACATTTGGTTTTGGAAGCAGGGCACCCCAGTCCGCTTTCTGTTCGCCATTTTTTAGGATGTCAGCATTTTTCCAAAGCCAATGTGTATTTGGGGGAGATGGGATCCTCTGAAATAGTTTGGGGAAGGAAAGAGTGCTAGTTTATCTTCTCTTCTATTATTCTTCTTTTTTCCTTTACGAGTCGCTTTACATCTTTAGGCGCATCTTTTTCTATGGTTTTTAAAAGTTCTAAATTTTCAGGAGTGGCTTCTATTTTTCCGAGTAAATATTTTGCCTGGTTTTCCCGGGATGCAGAAAGGTCATAAATATCCACCTGATCCCGAAAGCTTTCGGAAGCATTGTCATAAAAAGTTTCTCGTTTTTTTTGTAGAATTGCAGCACCGGATAAGTCTGAATCCAAAACCTCTGGGAGCACTGTTCCGGTTCCAGAACCTGCATCGGCTTTCCCATCATTAGGAGGAGAGGACGGCAGTAAGCTGTTTTTCCTCATTCCCTCAGAAACTACTGGGGTAGAAGTATTTTGAGAGGGGGGAAGCACAATGCGTTTTTGCGTTGCTCGAATAATCCCCTTTACGGGTTGTACCGCATTAGGAAGAGTTTGTTCATCTAAAAGGGTAGAAGAAATAGAAACCCCTTCTGCTATTTTTCCGTTTATGACGGCCATATTTTCTAGCAATGGGAGGCTCTTGGACACTTCTTGCAGAGAACTTTCCGATAGATTTTTTTCTCCGGCACTTGCCAAAATAAGGGCGTCATTTAAGCGAGAAAATAGAACGGTTATCTCTTCATCTGTTGGCTTTTTTTCAAAAAATCCTTGAATACCATCTGAAAAATTGGAAAGGAGAAGATTTTCCTGCATTTTAGCAGTCATATGTTCAATGACCTCTTTTCTGTATTGTGTATCTTTCTCCTGATTTTTAGTGATCCAGGAGTCATTTTGCTCCGCTGGTACCAAGGGCGTAATAACCGGTGTTTCTAGTGGAGAAAAAACAAGCTCTTGATGAGGTGCAAGAGACCATGTTTCCTCACTTTTCATTCCCGAAATTTTTATAGAAAGAGAGTGGAAGAAAACTCTTACCTTTGTTTTTCCTTCTAAAAGGGAAATATCAAAACTGGCTCTCTCAGGAGAGAGCGTCGCATCTGATGTATGCAATACAATTCCTAATCCGCTGAGAGAATTTTGAAAAGTCGTTCCCCATGCTCGTCCTTTTTTAAGAGAAACCTCCACCGCTCCTGCCTCTAAAAAGAGGGGATGGGGAGTAAGGGATTTAATTTCCAAGATGGAATTCTCATCCATCCGCAGAACACTCCCTTCAAAGAATACAATTTCCGCAAATGAGTTTTCCCCCGTTTCCAATACTTCTCCAGAATAAAGTTCCTCAGAAAGTTTTGGGGTGTGTCTCTTTTCGCCTTCTTTCACAGAAAAAGATCCCGAAAAATCTCGCACTAAAGTGGGACTCATGGCAATACTTTGTTGAGATGCAGGAGAAAAGAGGATGGGAACGATGAGGAGCATCGCCGCAATAATTCCTGGCCAAACGATAAAAGGATGACGAAAAAGAGCTCGAAACTGATTTAAAAGACCGGTAAAAAAATTCTCCCACGAAAAAGGTTCTGGAAAATGGTTGGGATGAAAAAAGAGGTTCGGAACCGGTAAACTTATTTTTTTTAAGAGATTTTTAAAGAATCGTTCTTCATTTTTTGTCGCCAGTTCGTAAATATCCGCTCGCAAGTGTTCCCGAAAAGAACTTTTGGGATGGACTTTTTTGCCGATAGATTCCCAAGGGAAGGGCATAAGAATTAAGAATTTTCCGTCATTGCGAGGAACGAAGCAATCTAGGAAATTACAAATGAAAAATGGGGGAGAGGAGCGTAGGGGCGTTGATATGCGCCCTGTTAGAATTACAAATTACATAAGATGGGGACAGGAGAAAAATTGGTAGAGACGCAAAATCTTGCGTCTTTAGTCCCAATGTTTAAAATCTTTTACTCCCATTTCTTAAAACGAAAAAATAGGCTTAATGTTTCACTCATCAAAAAGAGTTTTAAGAGTTTTTAAGCCTCGAGACTGGAGGATGCGAATGGCTGTTTCTGTTTTTCCCAAAATCTCCGCAATTTCCATATTTGATCGCTCTGAAAAAAACTTTAAAATAATCGCTTCTGCCTGCATTTTTGGGAGAGAATCTAGAACTTTTCGGAGACGATCGTGCTCTATTTTCCTCTCTGTTTCTTTTTTTCCGTCCCATAACGGATGCTCATCTTCTATTTCGTCTGAAATTTCTATGTATTCTTTTTTCCCTCTATAAAAATCAATAATTTCATTGTGGGCAATACGAAAAATCCAAGATGAAAATGAAGCCCCCTCCTGGACTTGATATTTTTTGAGATTTTTCCAGGTCTTAAAAAATACTTCACTCGTAATATCTTCTGCTTCAACCTCTGAAGAAACGCGAAAAAATACAAACCGATAAATAGGGGTGAGAAACGAGTCGTATATTTCAGAAAAGGCATCTACATCTCCTTGTTGAGCAGATACTACAAGTGCCTCTATATGGTCTAATTCTGGTTTCATGGACCCTATGGTCTGGGAAAAAAGAGAAAAAGTCAAACCCTGGGATTTTCTCAATATTTTTCTATACGAAAAAATCCGCGGTACATCTATCTCGTACGCGGATATTTCGTAAAGGGGTGTGATTCACTCTGTCGGTTTTGAGAAATGGTAAAAATGTGTCCGTTTCTCATTGCCCCGAATGAATTCATGGAAATGGGTGCTTAAATCCCGATTCTTTGCTGTCCTAAGGAGTGTATTTATCGTCGTTCCAGCGACGGACCCCTGGAGTGTTTCTTTTTGAAATTTTTCGAAAAAAGAAACGGAGTCAAGTGAAGAGCGGATTTTTCAAGGAAAGCAAGCCTTGAAAAACCACATTAGAAAGCGAAGAAGGAAGAATCCTTTCTGTACCCGTTAAATGGCAAGAAAGTGAGGTGTGCGTGATCAGGAAGAAAGGATTCATCGCTCTCCGCTTTCGGGGGAAGAGCGTAGTATTGTGGTAAGGATCAAGTGGGACTTATTTCTCCTCTTTGTAATTTGGTGTTGGGATATTGGTGTGAGAGGGGGAGATGTGTGTGAGGTTTGTTTTTTTGTTTCTGTGTGTTGTTTTTTGTAATGTTGGTGTGGGATTTGGTGTAAGGGTGAATTTTATGTGTTCTCTGGGAGGAGTGTGAGAAGGATTACTTTTAGAGGAGAGAATGCCGGACGGTTGCTAGTGACCATTGTCGGTCTCTCTTGGGAGTAAATCTTTTCGCTTTTTCCTGGGTTAAGGAGAAGTAGAAATAAAATTCATATAATTGTACCAAATTACTTTTTAAGAGTCAATACTTTTTTTCTGTAAATGGGGGGTATTCTCTAAAAGGGTGTGCTAGAAAAGTAAAAAAAGTGGAAATGAGGGAAAAAAATGATTAAGAAATAAATTTGGAGAGACGAAAGAAGAAGA
>Ga0194063_10002319_pt1 | contig 11924 bp, 9 predicted proteins | sample SepL3720m_MetaG_FD_155459 | JGI IMG/M metagenome (GOLD analysis project Ga0194063, IMG submission 155459) | Anoxic zone freshwater microbial communities from boreal shield lake in IISD Experimental Lakes Area, Ontario, Canada - Sep2016-L373-20m | ecosystem: Environmental > Aquatic > Freshwater >... | reverse complement strand
TCTCCATTTTTTTGATGGTATAGTCCGGGTTATCCCAGAAGAGAAGGGCGGCGATTTTCCAGGTCAGAAACGCGCCCAAGGCCACGGCGAGCAGTCCTGCCAAGGGGATCCAGACGGCCTTGGGAAGGGGCGCTTTACTCTCCATACGTTGATCCCGACGGGTGTTGATCTTGGAGGCCCCCGCTCCGCGACCGCTCTCGCCATGTCCGCTCTTGTTTTTCCAAAACAACATAAGTTAGTCTGCCCTACAGTCGGCCCGTTATCCCAACCGAGCCATTTCCATGATCATGGCACACAGGGATGAAAAGTCGAGACCGGCCTGTTGTGCTGCTTCCGGAAGCAGACTGGTCTCCGTGAATCCGGGTATATTGTTCAATTCCAGGACGTAAAGATCGCCTGCATCCGTCAGACGAAAATCCACTCGCCCGAGTCCGCGGCACCCCAAGGCCCTGAAGGTGTCCAGCGCGATGGATCTCGCCCGCCCGGCCAGGGCATCGGTCAGCGGGGCTGGGCAGAGATGTCGGGACTGTCCCAGGCTGTATTTTGCGGTGAAGTCATACCATCCGTCCGGTGCCAGGATTTCAATGGCGGGGAAGGCGAGGTCACCCACGATAGCGACCGTCAACTCACGGCCCGGGATAAAGGCCTCCGCAATGACTTCGCCATCGTAGCTCAGCGACTTCTGGAATGAGGAATCCCAGTCCTCCCGGCTGTTGATCTTGAAGATGCCGATTGTTGATCCCTGGCAGGGGGGCTTGATGACAAAGGGATAGGGCAGGCTCGAGCCGTCTTCGGGCCCCAGGACTTCATAGGGCGCGGTGGGTATGCCGGCCCTGACGAAAATGGTTTTGCTGAGTCGCTTGTCGAAGGAGGCCTTACTGGAGGCGGGATTGGAGCCAGTGTAGGGAATTTTGGCGTTTTCCAGTAACTGCTGAATCGATCCATCCTCCCCGAACTCCCCATGGAGTGCGATGAAAACGCCATCAACGGGTTCCGGCAGGGAAAGGGTGCGATCCTTGACATCAACCTCAATGACCTCGTATCCGGCGGTTAGAAGTCCCTTGGCCACTGCGGCCCCCGACTTTAATGAGATTTCCCGTTCGGAGGAGAATCCCCCCTTCAAAACGGCTACTTTCCTGAATTTTCTAGTCATCGAATTCACGCGCTCGTTCCTGTTCTGAAAAACGTTGCCCACTTCATAACGACTAGCAGGCATTGTCTCAAGAAAAATCAATACACCCGCCATGTCAGTATTGACTGGGAGTGTCTCCTCGAGTGCGGCGAAGCAGGGCCTCGCGCCGATTATTCCCGTCTCAGACTTTCGATCGGATTCAGGCGGGCGGCGCGCCAGGCGGGATAGAAACCGAAAAAAATGCCTACTCCGGCCGAAAAAGACAGGGCTATCAGGATGGAACTGGCGGAAATCATGACCGGCCAATGATTGGTTTTGGCCAGAATATTGGCGGCACTGATGCCGAGTCCGATTCCAATAATGCCGCCCGCCCCGGAAAGGGCGACGGCCTCGACCAGGAATTGCATCAGAATGTCACGCCGACGGGCGCCAACGGCCAGGCGCAAGCCGATTTCGCGCGTTCGTTCGCTGACGGCCACCAGCATGATGTTCATAATGCCGATCCCCCCCACGACGAGCGAAATTGACGCAATGACGGTTAGCAGCATGGTCATCATGCTGGAGACTTGGGTGACCATCTTGGTGACTTCCGTCATGTCGGTGATTGTGAAATCGTCTTCATTGGCGGGATTGGTTCGGTGGCGTTGCCTGATGATCTCCCCGATTTCATGTTTCGCCTGTTCCAAGGTGTCCATGGAGTTGAGGCTCAACATTAACTGGTTGACGTTGTTGAAAGCGGAGTTTTGGAGAACACGACGCACGGTTGTCCAGGGGGCAAGGATGGTGTCGTCCTGATCCTGTCCCCAGGCCGCACTCCCTTTGGGCGTCATGACCCCCACGATACGGAACGGCATGTTCCTTATCCGGATTGTCTGGCCGATCGGTTTTTCATCCTGAAATAACTGGTCAACCACGGTCTTCCCGATAACACAGACACGGGATGCGCTCCGGAGATCCGCCTCAGTGAAAAACGAGCCGGAGTCCAGTTCCCAGTTTCGGACATCCAGATATTGAACGTTGACACCCTGAACCGAGGTGGCCCAATTCTTTTCCTTGAAGACGCATTGGGCGCCGGATCGAACCAGTGGCGACAACGCCGCGACAAGAGGACATTCCTGAAGAATGGCATCCCCATCTTCCGCCGTCAGGTTTTGCTGGGTTCCGGCGCCGCCTCGAAAGCCACCTGCTTTCTGGCTGCCCGGAAAGATCATGACCAGATTATTACCCATACTGTTGATCTGGTTTCGCATGGTCACGGACGCGCCCTGTCCAACGGCCACCACGGCGATGACGGCGGCAATTCCTATAATGATTCCCAGTGCGGTCAGGAGTGAACGGGTTTTGTTCCGGATCAACGCCCGCATGGCAATCCGCAGTGTGATGATCCCGGTCATGCGATCTGCCCATCCTTCATCTGGATGACGCGTCCGGCAAATTTGGCAATATCCGGTTCATGCGTCACCATGACAATGGTGATGCCTTCCTTATTCAATTCCTGAAAGAGAGCCATGATATCGTCGGCGGATCGGCTGTCGAGATTTCCGGTGGGTTCGTCGGCCAGGATCAGGGGGGGCTGGTTGACCAGCGCCCGGGCAATGGCGACCCGCTGTTGTTGGCCACCTGAGAGTTGTCCGGGGTGATGACCAAGACGGTTACTGAGTCCGAGTCGAATCAGCAGGGATCGGGCGCGTTCCCGGCGTTCGCTGCCTGTGATACGCGGCCCGTAATACAAGGGAAGTTCAACATTTTCCTGAGCCGAGGTTCTGGGCAACAGGTTGAAGTTTTGGAAGACAAACCCGATTTTCTGGTTTCGTATCCGGGCGAGTGCATCGCTACTTAACCGGCTGATCTCCTGTCCATTCAGGACATAGGTTCCGCTGTCCGGCCGATCCAGACAGCCGAGCAGATTCAGCAGGGTGCTCTTCCCGGATCCGGAATGCCCCATAATGGCCACGAATTCCCCCGACTCGATGTCGGCCGACACGTTCTGCAAAGCGGGGACATCCACTTCCTCCATGTGGTAAACCTTGGAAATCTGGTGAAGGGAAATCAGCATGATTTACCGTGTGGCCCGGCGAGCCTGACCTGAAATTGGGGAGGGCGTGAAGGGATTGACTGTTTTTTCGTCATCGGAGACGACGAGCATGCCGGTAATGACGTCCTGGTTTTCGGTCAGGGTGCCCGGATCACGGAGTTCAGTAAACGCTCCGTCGGTGATGCCCAGTGAGATGGAGACGGGTTTAACCCCGTTACCGTCGGGTGTTTGGATCCATAACCGGGGCTTTTGGTCGAGGCGGGCTCGTCTTCTGGGGGCGTTATTGTCTTTCCCGTTCTTGGCGGTTTTGTCCTTCTCTTCAGGCTTAAACCTCAAGGCGGCGTTTGGAATTCTCAGGACATTCTCGTGGCGCGCCACTTCGCAGACAATGTCGGCCGTCATGCTCGGGAACAGTTTGGTGCCGGGATTGTCGGCCTGGATGACCACCGGGTAAGTCACGACGTTCTGAACGGTGACGGCCGCCATGCGGATTTGAGTGACAGCGCCCGTGAAGACGAGATCAAAGGCATCCACGGTGAAGGTGACGCGCTGACCGAGGGCAATGTTTCCGATGTCCGCCTCGGGGATGCTGGCTTCAACCTGTATTCTCCGGAGATCCGTAGCGATCAAGAAGAGAACCTGGGCGGTCATGCTGGCGACGACAGTCTGCCCTTCACTCACATTACGGGCGATGACGACCCCATCCACAGGGGAACTGATGGTGGTGTACCCGAGGTTGGCCTTGGAGAGGCGGAGCGAGGCCTCCGCCTGGGCCACGGCGGCCTGCACCACTTTGAGTTGAGCCAACAGGGCATCGCGGGTCGCGACGGCCGTATCGAGATCGGCCTGGGAGATCATTTCCCGGGCCGTGAGTTTATTTGCACGTTCCAGTTCCTTTTCCGCCTGAGTCAACCTCACCTTGGTTTGTTCGACATTGGCCTGACTCTGGATGAGGTTGGCCTGATCCTGGGCAAGTCGCGCTTCGTAAGTGGTTGGGTCGATTTGGGCCACGAGGTCTCCTGCTTTGACCTGGGAGTTATAATCCACGTACAATTTCCGGATGGGACCGTTGACCTGGGTTCCTACCTGCACCAGGCGGATCGGCTGGATGGTGCCCGTGGCCCGGACGGTCTGAACCACATCTCCTCGCTCAACCGGCGCGGTTTTATAACGGGATTCCTTGGACTTGCTTTCAGAATAATAGCGGATTGCGAAATACCCGGTGACGGCAATCGCCACCAGAACGATACCGATAATCCAACGTTTCATGGTTATTCCTCTCCCACCGTGTGCCTGATTTGAGCGATGGCCGACTGATAGTCAAATTTCGCCTTGACCTGTTCGCCCCGGGCGCTGGTCAAGGCCACCTGGGCATCCGTGACCTCCACGGCGGCGGCGGCGCCGATTCGGTACCGTTCATTGACAAGATCCAGGCTTTCCTGGGCCTGACGAACCAGCAGGTCTGTCAGCGAAAGGCGTTGCCGGGCGCTCGTCAATTGATTCAGGGCATTCTTAAGATCCTGAAAAATCTGTTGCTCCCGATCCGCGACCTGGGAGCGGGCTGAACGCAGTTGCGTTATGGCCACTTCAATCGCCAACGTTTGTTGCCGACCGGTAAACAGTTGGATTGTGGATTGCAGGGCCGAAGACCAGTTCCAGGTCAGGGGGAAATGGGCGCCCCCGAGCCCGTATTTGGCCTGAAGGCCGATTTCAGGATACAGGGAGGCGATAGCCTCATCCACGGCGGCATAGGCTACGCGCTCCTGGGCGTGAAGCAGTTTGAGCCCGGGATGGTTCCGGCGGGCCTGTTCCATAAGGGTTTCGACGGTAGTCTCGGGAAAGGGGTGTGCGGTTTCTGACTGCTGTATTTGATACCCCGGTTCCTCGGCCAAACCCAGACTCCGGTTCAGTGCGGCGCGCGCATCGGAGACATCGCTTTGCGCCTTGATCAAATTCAGTCTGGCGTTGCCCAGATCCACTTCTGATTTCGTCAAGTCGTACCGGGTTCTGCGGCCCACATCCCGGAACGCCTGAACCTGATCCAGATGATCCTGATATTGGCGAACTGCGTCCCTTGAGACTTGTTCAAGTTCAAGAGTCTTGCCCAGGGTATAGAAGGTGGTGCGAACAGCATAGGCCAGGTCGCTTCGGGCGGAGTGGAGGGATTCCTCCGCCGCGATCTGGCGGGCGTAGGCCTGCCGAACTTGGGCGGGCGTTTTCCCAAAATCATAGACAAGCAGATTCAAGCCCAGTGAGCCGCTATAGGAATTATTGGCATGATTGTTTTCCGGGGTACCCTGGGCATTGGAGGTGGCGCGGGAGGCCCCGGCGGCGGCGTTGACCTGCGGCCAGTAGGCGGCCCTGGCTTGATAGACATGGGCGGTGGCCGCCGTCAGGGCCTGCTCAGACTGAAAAATGGAAGGATGATAGGCGAGGGCAAGGGACAGGGCTTTGTCGAGAGTCAGGACGGTATGGGAGGACAGTCCGACGTCATCGGCTTTCAGCAGACGTTCGCCGGGCACAGTCTGAGTGCCTCTTTGAACGTCACGGGCGTGGCGGATGGTCGCGCAACCGGTTCCCAGGCAGAGTCCAAGAACCAGTAGATACCGCAAGCCATGTCCGTATCGCGTTGAAGTGTTCATAAATAACGTATGGAGTACCAGATGATAGGACGGATGTGTGCGCCGTTTTATTGCAGATTATTTGGCCGTTGTCGTGAGGTCAGTAAGTCGCCCAGCAATTCCGCGCGCCAACCGCGCAGAAGGCGATGATGGTGGGGCGAGGCGGCGTATCCTTCCTGCAACAGCATCAGAATGTCATTTTTGGCGCTAACCAACCGGGGATCCACCTTTTTTTCTTCCGCGATTTTTCGGATGGCCTCCACGGTTGAAGCAATTCTTACTTTTCCGATGATCCGCTCGTCGGGACTGATCGGTAGAGCAGGACAGTCATATTCAGGCAACGACAACCCCTGCTTAACGCAGGCCAGCAGGGACTTGCCGTACCGCTCCTCTGTCCGGCGTCTGAGATCGCGGCAGGTATCAAAGCCGGTCGCCTGAACCGGCAGCACGGAGGCCACGGATAACAATTCGGAATCCTCCGCGACATGCTGTCGCGGCAGGTCGGCGGTCCTGGCCTCCTGTTCCCGCCAGGCCGCCAGTTCCCTCAAGACGGCCAGACTGCGGGCGTTCAGACGATCCGCCGCGCGAATCCTGCGATACGATTCCATTGGACTGCGTTCTTCCGTGATCGCAGGATCATTCAACAACTCCAGTTCCTGGTTCAGCCAGGACTCCAGACCTGCGGTCCGTGCTTTTTCGCGCAGCAGGGCGGCCGCTCGGGGCATGTAACGGACATCGTCTGCCGCATATTCCAGTTGCTGGTCTGACAGGGGGCGGGCCATCCAGTCAGCGCGCGTGTGGTTTTTCGGCAACTGGATATCCAGCAGGTTCGCAAGCAGATTTTGGAGAGAGATCTCACTGCTCAGGCCGGCAAACCCTGCGGCCAGGCGAGTATCAAATATGGTTTGCGGAACGGCGCCGGTGGCGCGACGCAGGATCATGAGATCCTGGGGCGCATCGTGCACGATTTTCACAATCCCGGGGTCGGCGAGAATTTTGCACAGGGGAGTGAGGTCGGACAAGGCGACGGTGTCGATGAGGAAGCAGACTCCTTCCTCTGTTCCAAACTGGATTAATCCCAGCCGGGGGAAGAAGGTGCGCTCCCACACGAACTCAGTATCCACAGCCACGCAGGGAACCCCGGCGAGTCTCTCGACCAAGTCCCCAAGAGCGTGGGAACTTTCAATGAGGGTGTAGTCTTTTGGCATGACGGCGATTATCGACAAGGCAAAGGGGCCGGTCAAGGACTCAGTCTTCCACCCGGGGGTGAAACCCATATCTTGATTCCAGCTGCCGAAACTCTATACTGGCGACTTGTTTGTATTGTATTGGAGACAATTCGCAGAGGTAAACAAGCCGGGAGACGATGGATGAAAAAAGTTCTGATTCCCACGAAGTTGGATAAGGTGGCCCAGGAAATTCTAAGAGCCAATGGAAATTATGACGTTTATCAGGACGACTCCGGCGATATCGGCGCCCTGGTTGCCAAGCATCCGGATGCCTATGCCCTGATTGTTCGCAGTGAGGCCGTTACCGCACCGATTATGGACAAGCTCCCCGGATTGAAAGTAGTCATTCGTGCGGGGGCGGGTTTTAACACGATCGACACCCAGTATGCCCGGACAAAAGGGATTGACGTCATGAACACCCCGGGTGCGAACTCAAATGCCGTCGCCGAGGAAGTCGTCGCTCTGATGCTCGCGGATGCCCGCCATCTGATCAAGGCGGATGCCTCCTGTCGTGCAGGTGACTGGGAGAAGAAGGCCTTCATGGGGCGTGAGATCGCAGGCAAGACGGTGGGTATTGTCGGACTTGGGAATATCGGGCGACTCGTGGCAAAACGGTTGGGCGGGTTTGATTGCGTGTTTCTGGGATATGACCCCCTTGTCTCTGCGGAACGGGCGGCGGAAATGGACGTTGAACTTGTTGATCTGGAGACGTTGTTCAGCAAATCCGATTATGTTTCCCTCCATATTCCGGAAACGCCTGAAACGAAGAAGTTGGTAGGGGTCAAGTTGCTGGGATTGATGAAGAAGGGAGCAACGATTATCAACTGTGCCCGGGCCGGAGTGGTGGATGAGGATGCGGTACGCAGCCTCAAGTCGGAGAAAGGCCTGCGTTTTCTCAACGATGTCTATCCGAAGGATGAAGCGGGACCGAAGAGTGTGGGGGACATCGCGGACATCATGGTGCCGCATTTGGGCGCCAGCACGAAGGAGGCCAATTCCATGGCTGCCCGGCGTTCGGCCGAACAGTTGATAGAACTCGATGAAAAGGGGGTTACCTCCTACATCGTCAACCGTGACATTCCCGAGGGGTTGGATGAGGCCTATTGTGTGTTGGCCAACACGATTGCCCGTGTCGCGATTCTGGTACTGGGGAAAGATACAAACCTGAAGCAGATTGAGACGAGTTGTTATGGTTCGCTGAAGCCGTTCGGTAATTGGCTGGTTGTTCCGGTCGTGTCGGCGATTTGGAGCGAATTCACCCGATCCATGGATTCCAAGGCCGCCGTGAAGTTTATCGCAGGTCAAGGAATCGATTACCAGAGCCGGGACACCGATGAACGAAAGGGATTTGCCAACTCGATGACGGTTGACCTCACCGGAACGATGGATGTCTCAACACTCCGCCAGGTCAGTGTACGTGGTACGGTGGCGGAGGGGACGGTGATGATCTCCCGGATCAACCAGTTCGACAAACTGTATTTTGAACCCAGCGGCCATGTGGTCTGCTTCCAGTACAAGGATCGTCCGGGCGTGGTCGGACATATCGGCGCCGCTCTGGCCGAGGCGGGACTCAACATCGAGGATGTCCGACATTCGCATCACCCCCAGACTGACCAGTCGATGGCCATATTCAGGTTGAGCGCTCCGGCTTCCACGGAGGTCGTACACAGGATCGCCAGGGACATCAAGGCCGTGATGGCGTTCGGCGCCACTCTGTGAGGGTGGACTTACGCAGATCGGTTTTCCGGGAAAAGCATGGCGTTGCTGAACTCGAGCATGAACTCCGGGTCGAGGGACAGGTCAACGTGGCGGGTCTGGTTGATGACGTTCGCGGCATACACTTTCTCATGAGTTGAGAGAAGGGCGCGTTTCGCCCCGAACGAGGATGTGTTTCCGACGAACCGGATTTTGTTGGTGGGAAGGGGGGGGAGCATGCCGATCCGAAGGGCATTGTTTCGACGGATAAAGTTCCCGAATCCGCCGGCGAGAAGGATGGCGTCCAGATCCGAGGCCTGAATCCCGGCCATTTTCAGAAGGATGTTGATTCCCGCCCTAATGGCGGCGCTGGCCAGTTGAAGTTCCCGGACATCCCGCTGATACAGGACAATAGGACTGCCCGTGGCCGATTCTTCCGCTAAAACCAGCATGAACTGGTATTCGCCCTTTTCCTCAATGATCCGGGCGCGCAGTGCGGGGGAGAGGCCGGCGGGGGTTTCATCCGGTCCCAGAATTCTTCCCGTCGAGTCCAGAATCCCGACGCGGAGCAGTTCGGCTGCGGCATCAATCAGGCCGGTTCCGCAGAGTCCTGCCGGTTTGGTGTTGCCGATGACGTTGATGCTGACATCGCCATCGAGGAGAACCTTTTCGATGGCCCCGCCGGTCGCCCTCATGCCATGGGTGATTCGGGCACCCTCAAAGGCCGGCCCGGCGGCGACGGATGTGGCCAACGTCTCGCCATTGTGGGCCAGAACAATTTCCCCATTGGTTCCGATGTCCACCAACAGGGTCGGGGTGAAGGTGCGGTCGAGCCGCGTGGCGACAATTCCAGCGGTGGTGTCGCCTCCGACAAATCCCCCGATCTGGGGGAAGATATACACTTTGGCGCAGGGATGAACGTGGAGGTGTAGATCCGAAGCCTGCCATTCGAGCGCCTCCCTGAAGACCGGTGAGAAGGGCAACTCTCCCAGGGCTGAAGGATCGATGCCGCACAGAATTTGTTGCATGGTGGTGTTACCGGCAAACACTACCTCATAGACGCAGAGGCGACCAACCTCGCTTTTCCGTTCCAGTTCATCGATGATCTTATTGACACCTTCGAGGATCGCACCCTGTAACTGAGCCAATCCCGTGCTCTCGATCCTGCATTTTTGGATACGAGAGATCACATCATCGCCAAAGGAGGTTTGTGGATTGACGCGGGCAGCGATGGCAACATCGGCGCCGGTGATCAGATCCACGAGCGTCCCGACCAGTGTCGTACTGCCAATGTCAAAGGCGATCCCGTGACAGCATGCCGTGGTGTCGCCCGATTCAAGGGCGATGACCTCATCGTCCACGTAAACCACCGTCAGCGTTCCGCCGGGTGAATGCATTGCGCCGGGCAGGGCGCGCAGGGCGGAGACACTGACCGGGGCCGTGACGCCGGCGGCGCGCAGACGTTCCAAAGCGGACTGAGGCCCATGCGGGGTGGCGGGAGGAATTGAAATCGCGGTTTTCCGGACGCGCGGGAGGACGTCGAGGGAATCGCCACTGTCACGGGTCAGTATTTGCTGGTGTGTCTGAAAAAGCGACATCTCGGGAATTTCAATCGTGACGGGGCCGCTGATCCGCGACTGACAGGCCAGCCGGAAGCCTTCTGAGATGCGGGTCTCGCCCAGGATTACGGTTTCCTTATCGAGGGGAGGGCAGTGGCCGCTTCTGATGCGGATGAGGCATTTCGCGCATTTTGCGCTGCCTCCGCAGGGGGTATGAATAATGAACCCGGCCCGAGCCGCCGCTTCAAGAATGGTGGTGCCGGGTAACGCGTAAACCGCGCGACCTGAGGGCTCAAAAATGACTTTAACTTCCTTTTGCATGGTCAATCCGAAGATAATCTCGTTACGCTATACAAAAGGTGGTTTCATGTACAGGTTTTTGAAAGCGCTTGGGGCGACACCCAGAGCCTGACGCGCCCTTTAGGAGAATCTTACGCCGTAGTGGCGACCGGCCTTACAACCTGAAGCACCGCGTTCAGCAATTGTAATCCCTGACTGGAGGCAACCAGTGATTTCACATTCGGGTAGTGATGCATATTGGTGTGAAGTCCGGTATCATCGTAAAGGATGACCGGGATATGATGAGTCGGGGCGTGGGATCCAAGTTGTTCTGCCAGGGCGGGGCCATTTTGTCTGGGGAGCATGTATTTGATGAGGATGACATGGGGGTTAACGGAGGACGCTGTATCGAGCAGCGAGGTGTCTTCGGGAAGATGATGAACCTCAAATCCATTCCGATGAAACATGCGCACGAGATGATCACGATAGTCACGGTCGTTTTCGATCAGCAGCAGTTTCCAGCGATTCGGCGGTGATGCGGGGGGTGGGGGCTGAACGGGAGCGTGCTGACTGATGAGTTGATGAATCTGATGAATCAACACATCGGGGTCGCACGTTTTCGGTATGAATGCGGTCACAGACGTGTTCGTAAAGAACGTCTCCAGTTCATGGCGGGCGCTGAAGACAATAATCGGGCAACGCGCGGGGTGAAATGTTTCGCTGAGACGGCGGAGAAATCCCAAGCCCCCCAATCCCGGCATACTGATATCCAGGATGATCAGATCCGCCGAGATGGTTTCCATTTTTGCAAGGGCTTCCTCGCCCCGTGTTTCCGCATACACCACAAAGCCCTCCAATCGCAAACGGTCGCCAATCATCCTCAAAATCGTTTCATCATCATCGATAAAGAGGATGATTCCCTTCGAGGGGGATGCGCTTTTCGCGTCGCGGTGTGTGAACAGGTCTGATAGTGAACGCATACTTTTCTCCTCCCTGAACTCAACCTCCGAGGTTGCCTCTTTATCATCTCGTTTCGGGCGCGGGTCAATCGGGGAAAACCTGAAACTCGATCAGGGTTTCCCTGATCACCCTAAGCCTGTGCTTGTCAGGAGAGGGGGAGGCTCTTTATGATGTGCCCCATGAATGAGAGACCACCTTTGAAAATAGCGATTCTGGGATCCGGTAAAGGCAGTAATGCACAGGCCATTTTGGATGCCATTGACGGGCAGCGGCTCCATGCCAGGGTGGTCTGTGTGCTTTCTGATGTTGAGAGCGCCCCCATTCTGGAACGTGCTCGCCGTCATGGAATTCCGGCTGAGTTTGTGAGTGCGGCGCCGTTTAAGACAAAACTGGACGGCGACGGAGAGCAACGAT
>Ga0194063_10002318_pt1 | contig 11924 bp, 10 predicted proteins | sample SepL3720m_MetaG_FD_155459 | JGI IMG/M metagenome (GOLD analysis project Ga0194063, IMG submission 155459) | Anoxic zone freshwater microbial communities from boreal shield lake in IISD Experimental Lakes Area, Ontario, Canada - Sep2016-L373-20m | ecosystem: Environmental > Aquatic > Freshwater... | reverse complement strand
TGGCGTGCGCCCAGACCCGTGCGAATCTGGTGATTTTCGATAATGATCTTTCCCCCATGCAGGTGAACAACCTGGATCAGGCGGTAGGGGTCAAGGTGATTGACCGGACGGAAGTGATCCTTCAGATTTTCGCCCGCCGGGCCCGTTCGGCGGAAGCCCAGATTCAGGTCGAACTGGCGCAACTTCAGTACTTGATTGGCCGGTTGCCGGTCTCGGAGAAGCAGGCCCGTTTCACCGGGGGTATCGGCATGAAGGGCCCCGGCGAGAGTCCGTTACGCCTCCGCAATGAACCGATGAGGCGGCGAATAAGGGACTTGAAGGACAAACTGGAATCGATCCAGGATCGGAGAGAGCGGACACGGGTACGCCGTCCCTGGGCCGCCGTGAGTCTGATTGGCTACACCAATGCCGGTAAGTCCACTTTGTTAAATACCCTGTCGGGAACCGATGCCTATGTGGATGACCGGCTTTTCGCGACGTTGGACACCAAGAGCCGCCTGGTTCATGTGCCGGACGGGCGCGACATCCTGTTGACTGACACCGTCGGCTTTATCCGGCATCTTCCACACGGGCTGGTGGCCTCATTCAGATCGACCCTGGAGGAGGTGGCCGAGGCGGATCTGTTGCTGCATGTGGCCGATGCCGGGCATCCCTATGTGAAGGAGCATGGCGAGGTGGTTTATGACACCCTTGCGAAAATCGGCGCGGATCGTGTTCCGCAATTGTTGGTCTTCAACAAATGCGATACCCCCTCCGCCCGGGAACAGTTGCCTGAATTAATGAAACTGTATCCCGGCGCGATCACGGTGTCCGCCCTTCAGCATGAAGGCATGACGGAGTTGAAGTTGAGGATGGCGGGAATGATTGGCGAAGCAGGGAGCAGGCCGTGATGAATCGATTCATTCTGGTGTTGGTTCTGGTTTACTGTTCCGCCGGTTGCGGACCTCTTTCCAGTCCCGGAACCCGGAATCCGGGATCAGAAAGCCGGTATCAGAGGGCAGAGGTCAGGGAACGAACACCGGGGAAAAAGAAGGAGGCGGATGACCGGAAGGCCTTCTATTTTGTCCAGTTCACAGACACCCATTGGGGCGCCCGTGACGGAGTGACGCAGACCCGCCAGGCGGTGGCGATGATTAACGCACTGCCCGTGGCTATCGAGTTTGTTGTGGTAACCGGCGATGTGTTTTCAGATTCAATCCAGAGGGACGATGTGAGGGAGAATGGCTTGGCGGCCATGAAGGGACTCAAGGTTCCGGTCTACTATGTTCCCGGGAACCATGACCTTCCGCAAGCGGATCGGTCCCGGACGGCGGGTCTTTTTGAAAAATACTTTGGCCCGCTCTCTCAGAAGGTTGAGATCCGGGGTGTGACCTGTCTGTTTCTGAACACCGAGATGATGGAGGGCGAGAAACGCAGTCCGGGCGAAGTGGAGCGAGACTGGGTGGAGGAGGCGCTTGGATCAGGAAATGCAGGAAAGACGGCTTTGTTGTTCATGCATCGGCCGCCCGTAAGGGATCTGATGAACGGCTCCGATGGAGCCGTTTCATGGGATGATCTCTATGACTCACGGTGGGAGGACGTCTTTACCCGGCACCCGGAAATCAAGGCCGTCTTCGCGGGGCATTTTCACCGCGACGTCATGTGCTGGATCGGCGCCGTGCCTGTTTATGTGTCTCCCGCGGTGGCCCGGTTCTGGGATCGACAGCCCGCGTTCCGGCTGTACCAGTTAAAAGGGGGACAGGTCAATTACTGGACACTCTATCCGGAGAAACCCAAGACTCCCGGGGGGCGTTAAGATGCCGGGCGTCAGCGAACGCGTCAAATGGCGGAGGGGGAGGGATTTGAACCCCCGTTACCATTGCTGGTAAACGTGATTTCGAGTCACGCGCATTCAACCGGGCTCTGCCACCCCTCCTTTTCGGTGTGCCAAAAGCGGGTACAGGCTAGAAAACACTCCTCAAAAAGTCAAGGCGAGCTTCGGGCGAGTTTCGGGCGAAACAACTCGACGGGGTGTGGTGTTCAATGTCAAATTGAGAAAGGCAACCGGGTTTGGTATTTTTGTTTGACAGGTATCCGGTTGGCGGTGCATCATGGCCGCATAGAAACGAGTTTTTGACCAGGGGAAAAAAATGGATAAAGCCTTAAAAGTCTTGGTTGTACTGGTTCTGGTCTTGAGTATCGTTGCGGTTGTCATGGAACTCAAACTCTATGGCCAGCGGGATGAGTTGAAGGGCCGGACCGTCAAGCTCTCGGATTATGTCGCAAGAATTGCGAACACGATCGAGGTTCCTCAGACAAACGCTGATCTCGTGGCGCGCGACGCCACGCATATCAAGATCATGCCCGAGCAACTCAAGCAGTACTATAAAATGGGCGAGGATGGGAAACCCTCCAAGGTCACAACCGGAACCGGCACGCTTGACGCTGTCTTGGTTGATGTGCTGGTCAATGCAGGGCGCCAGTTTGACCGGTTGAATGATACCCGCACCGGATTGGAGCAAACCCGCGGCACCTTGGGGGAGACCAGCAACACGTTGGTCAAGACAGAAGGTGTTCTCACGGACACCAAGACCACACTGGCGAAAACGGAGACGGATCTTGCCGCGACCAAGAAAGATGTCGAAAAGAAAGCGGGGGAAATCACGGATCTGAATGGTCAGGTCGAGACCGCCAAAGCCGATATCGACAAGAAATCCGGCGAGATCGCCAAGTTGTCCGAGAAGGTCAGTGATGGCGAATCCAAGATCGAGGCCGGGAAACGTTACATTCAGAAACTGGAAAAGGATCTGAAAGTGTGCCAGGGGCAGTTTGACACGAACGCGATTCCCAGGGGATTGCAGGGCCAGATCACGGTCGTGAATACCAACTGGAATTTTGTTGTCATGGATATTCTTCCTGATTCCGCAATGATCCCGTTGACGGATTTGACGATCCAGCGCGAGGATAAACTGGTGGGCAAAATCCGCATTTCCGAGGTTCGCCGAGATCAGCGGGTGGCCTTGGGCGAGATCCTCTTGGATTATCAGCAAATGCCGCCTCTTCGCGGCGACAATGTTTTTTATTGAGAGAACCTGAAAGGTTCACCCCCATGCGCGCTATCGCCCTTCTGCTGGTATTAAGCGGGCTTCTATTGGGCGCCGGTTGTGCAACCGAGGCCGATTCCAACATGCCTTGGAATACCCCCCAGTCCTGGGAGGGTACGCCCGGTATTCCCGGGTTCTCCGCCCCAGGTCGCTGAGCTGGGCACAAAAAAACCGCATTCGTTTCCGAAGGCGGTTTTTTGTTGTCTCAACTCAGTTTATTTCTTCAGGTAGTTCCGCTCAATCATGACCTCTGCGATCTGGATGGCGTTCTGTGCGGCGCCTTTCCAGATATTGTCGCCTGCGCACCACAGAACAAGCCCGTTATCCACGCTACAATCCTTGCGGATGCGACCGACCAGCACATCATATTGCCCGGATGCCTGGATGGGCATCGGGTAGATCGCGTTCTTGGGGTCGTCGGTCAGGCGAACGCCGGGTGTTTGGGACAACAACTCGCGGGCCTGTTCCGGTGACAGCGGTTTCTCCAGTTCGATATGGATGGCGATACTGTGACTATTGAGAACCGGCACGCGCACACAGGTGGTGGCCACCCGGATCGAGGCATCGAGGATCTTGTGCGTTTCCTTACGCATCTTGATCTCCTCGGTGGTCTCGCCGGAATCATCCTTGAACGATCCGACGCAGGGGATCAGGTTAAAGAGGATCGGGTAGGGATACACCTCGCGGGGCAGGGGTTGGCCGGCGGCCCATGCTTTGGCCTGGGCTTCCAGTTCCTTCACGGCGGCGCTCCCGGTGCCCGATACGGCCTGATAGGTGCTTGCAGTCAGGCGTTTGATCCTGGCCGCCTTGTGGATGGCCACCAGCGGCATCAGGGCTATGATGGTGCTGCAATTCGGGTTCGCAATAAATCCCTGGTGATCCTTGAGCGCGTCCGGATTGATTTCGGGAATGACGAGGGGAACCCGCGGATCCATCCGGAAATCATCCCCGTTATCCACCACGATACAACCGCGTTTAACCGCCTCCCATCCGAGGGTTTGCGAGGCGCCCTTGGCGCCTTCCGTTCCCGCGAAAAAGGCGAAATCCATGCCGGTAAACGCCTCAGGGGCGGCCACCTTGACAGGATAACCAACGCCGTCAATCACTTCGGTGCGCTCACTGCGCGCCAATATCGTCAGGGAGTGAAGCGGAAAATCACGCTTCTTGAGCAACCGGATCATTTCCGTTCCAACGGCTCCAATTCCGACAACACAAACATTAAATTTCTTCATGATAATCCACGCCTATTCTTTCATGAGGTTGAAAGGACATTCGTTTTGTTGTCCTCTTTTCCCATCCCTATTTTTCTGGCGACGGATGCTACCTGCCCCGGCGCGGGGAGTCCAGCATAACCTTGAAAGACGGCGATTTTTCTTTTGCGCCCCGTACGAATCGGTATCATCACGCCAACGTCGATATGAAAATAAGCCAGTCCATTGAGAATGCCGGTTTCATGATCTGGCAATCGTTTCTTTCCTTCCTTCGAAACAAGGGATTTGAAAAGGCCGCCGTTCTGGCCTACAACAGTTTTTTTGCCCTCTTTCCTCTGATCCTGCTCCTGTTGTTTGTCGCCGGACGTTACATGGTGTCTTCCCGTGCCGCCATGGAGGGGGTGGAGCGGGTTGTTTCGCAGATGATGCCCATGTTCAGCAAGGTGGTGATCCACGAGGTGGAGGGATTGGCAACCCAGAAGGCCTGGGGCTGGGCGAGTATTCTGCTTTTGCTTTGGGGGGTGACGCCTCTGGCCGCGACGATTCGCGGGGCGTTTGACCAACTTTACAAATATGATCGCGGCCTCCCTTACCTGAAGGAGAAGTTCCTGGATGGAATGGCGGTTTTTCTGATGGTGGTCATGATGGTTCTGCTTGTCGCTGCGGAAATCAGTTATGCCGTGGTGGGGACATTTATCGCCGGAAAGATGCCCCTGGTGTTGCGGCTGACCGATATCGTGTTGCCCGTGGTCTTAACCGTCGCCTTTCTCTCGATTATTCATTATGTCTTCGCCCCGGTCAGGTTGCGGCTGTCGGCGGTTTTGACGGGGAGTTTTATGACCGCCGTGTTGCTCGGATTGATGGGTCCGGTCTTCACGGCCGTCATGAAGTTCAATCCCGAATACGGCTATGCGTTCGGGTCGTTGAAGGCCGTATTCCTGCTTCTGATCTGGATTTACTATTCCTTTGTGGCCTTTCTGCTCGGAATTGAAGTCAGCGTGGGCATCCACTGGCGGGAGGCCATTCTGGTAAGGGAACTCTTCTCGTCGCCCGGAAAGCGGCAGAAGTATGCCGAGCGGTTGGGTCAGCTCAAGCAGGGGTATGAGGAGGGCGCCGTGGTGTTCCGCGAGGGCGATCCGGGTGACTCCATGTTTTATATCATAACCGGCGCAGTGACGCTCCGGCGTGGCGGGATGGAATTGCGGGTGATGAAGGCGGGTGAGTATTTCGGGGAGATGGCGATGCTGCTGAAGATGAATCGCTCGGCTTCGGCGACAGTGGCGGAACCGGGGACGCAACTGGTGACGATTTCTAACGCCAATATGGAGGCCGTTCTCCGCCAGAATCCCGCCGTGGTTCTCTCCCTGCTTGAGGAAATGGCAAAACGTCTTCGAAAAACGAACGACATGCTGCCTCTATAACCGTCTTTTCGCTTTAACGCAGGTCAACTTCTGGCATAATGAGATCTCGAACCAATTTGAAGGAGTTCCGGTTATGGCAGTGAATTGGGTTGAGCGTATTGATGATGGCGTAAAAATCCAGAATGTGCTGGCCAGTGTATCCGACAAAACAGGGTTGGATCGGCTGGTGTTAGCCGTGCTGAGGGTTAATCCGGCGGCAAGGATCTATTCCACCGGCGGAACCTACACGGCGCTCCGCGAGAGTCTCGGGCCGGATTCAAGGAATCTGGTGTCGGTTTCGGACTATACCGGCCAACCCGAGATGCAGGGCGGACTGGTAAAGACCCTGGATTATAAAATCTACCTGGGCCTATTGAGCGAGACCTATAATTCGGCCCATGCCGACGACCTGAAACGCACGCAGGGCGTGGCCTTTGACATGGTGGTGGTGAATCTTTATCCCTTTGTTCAAACCCTGGCCAGACCCGACGCAACCCCCGAGAAGGCCCGGGCCCATATCGACATTGGTGGTCCCTGCATGATTCGCGCGTCGGCCAAGAATTTCCTGCGCGTGGCGTCGGTGACCGATCCTGCGGACTATGACGGCGTGATTCGCGAGTTGGAGGCCGGCAAGGGCGTGTTGTCGCTCAAGACCCGGTTCGGATTGGCCCGGAAGGCCTTTGCCCATACCGCAGCCTACGACACCGCCATTGCCGCCTATCTCAAGGACAAGGACTTCAACGATATCAGGGCCTGCTATCAGGTTTAATCCCCTTTCATTCTGGCAGGGGCGAGGGGTGGAATGATTTATGTTTGAATTAAGTGTCAAAACTCATTTTTCAGCGGCACACCGGTTGGTGGGGTATGATGGCGCCTGCGCCAACCTGCATGGCCACAACTGGGATGTGGAAATCTTTGTCAGGGGATCACGGTTGAATGCGTTGGGGATGCTTATTGATTTCAGGGATATCAAGGCGGCGATTCGGGAGGTCATGAAGGAAGTGGATCACTGCGATCTGAACCAACTTCCGGCTTTTCTCCGGGACAATCCAACCTCGGAAAATCTTGCCCGCTACCTGCATGGTAAGTTCGGAGAGCGGTTAAATGGCGAGGCCTGCCAGATATTCAGGATCACCGTCTGTGAAACCCCCGGCACCACCGCGAGTTACTGGAATGAAGACTGAGGCGGTCTGGGTTACCGAAACGTTCACCTCCATCCAGGGGGAGTCCACGTGGGCGGGATTGCCCTGCTTCTTTGTGCGTCTCAGCGGATGCAATTTGCGGTGTGTCTATTGCGACTCGAAACATGCCTATCCGGCGGGGCGCAAGACCCGGATCGAATCGTTGACAAGGCGGTTTGCTTCCTCGCGCGCCGCTCTTGCCGAGATTACGGGCGGCGAGCCTCTGGCGCAGGCGGGATTCCGGGATTTGGCGTTGGGTTTGCTCCAGGTGAGCAGGGGAAGACCTGTGCTGGTGGAAACGAATGGGAGCCTTGATATCGCGGCCATTCCCAAAGGCGTCATCGCCATCATGGATGTGAAATGCCCGGGCAGTGGAGAGACGGCGGCCATGGACTGGGCCAACCTCAAGCGCCTGCGTCCCCATGATGAGACGAAGTTTGTAATCCGTGACCGCATGGACTTTGACTGGGCGCGTAGGCTGGTGATCAAGCACCAACTTGACCGGCGATGCCATGCCGTTATATTCAGTCCGGTCGCCGGACGACTTCCTCCGGCGACGTTGGCCTCCTGGGTTGTGGCTTCGGGCCTGCCGATCCGGGCGCAGATCCAACTGCATAAGGTGATGGGCGTTCAATAGATTCGGAGTGTTGCATGAACATCAAGCATGTGGATCGGGCTGTGGTTCTGCTTTCGGGCGGGGTGGATTCCTCGACCCTGTTGCATTATGTCATCAGGAAACTCGGCGCATCCGAGGTGCATGCCCTGTCTTTTCTTTACGGACAAAAACATAAACGCGAGATCGACGCGGCGGCCTGGCAGGCCAACGCGGCGGGGGCCGCGTCGCATGACGTGGTCGATATGTCCTTTTTTGGGGCCTTGATTCCCGGGGGGTCGGTTCTGACTGATGCCGCCGTGGCCGTGCCTCGCCTGGAGGATCTTGGGCATGAGGTGATGTCCCAGCCGCCCACCTATGTTCCCAACCGGAACATGATTCTGCTTTCCGTGGCGGCGGCGTACGCCGAGTCGAGGGGGGTGCGGGACCTGTTCTATGGCGCTCAGACCCAGGATCGGTATGGCTATTGGGATTGCACCCCCGAATTCCTGGAGCGGATCAATGCCGTGCTGGCATTGAACCGGAGGCCGCCGGTCATGGTTCACGCCCCGTTTGTCTGGATGCGCAAGGCGGAGGAACTTCAACTGGGACTTGAATTGGGAGTGGATTATGCCCACACTTGGACCTGTTATCGCGGTGGCGACGTCCCTTGCGGAGAGTGTCCCTCCTGTGTGGAACGGGCGGGGGCGTTCAAGGAAATCGGGATGACTGATCCGTTGATCGGTTCATGATGGATGGGGGAGGGCTCGCGCGGAAGCGCGAAGAAGAGAAAAAGACAGGAAACGAAAGAGTCACTTATGCATAAAGAATCCGTTGATTTTCTGAAGCAGTTGATCGGTATTGCGAGCCCCTCCGGGTTTGAGTGGGGAATCCAGTCGGTTCTGAAAAAACGAATGGTTCCGTTTTGCGATGAAGTCCGGACGGATGTCCACGGCAATGTGATTGGAGTGATCAATCCCAAGGCTCCGGTGCGGGTTATGCTCTCCGGGCATTGCGATGAGATCGGCCTCATGATCGTCCATGTTGAGGATCGCGGGTTCCTGTCATTCGCGGCCATTGGCGGTATCGATCCCTCGGTGATGGATGGCCAGCGCGTGAACATCCATTCGGCAAAGGGTTCGGTGTTCGGCGTGATCGGACGCAAGCCGATCCACATGATGGAACCGGATGAGCGGGGTAAACCTCTGAAACTGCACGAACTGTGGATTGACATCGGGGCCAAGAACCGGAAAGAGGCGCTCAAGCATGTGTCGGTCGGCGATTACGTTACGATCAACGTCGGTCTGGAGAAAATGCTTAACAATCTGGTGGCGGGAAGGGGCTTTGATGACCGCGCCGGAGCGTTTGTGGTGGTCGAAACCCTTCGCCGTCTGGAGGGGCGCAAGGTGAAGGTCGGTGTTTACGGGGTCACGAGCGTCCAGGAGGAGATCGGCTTGCGCGGGGCTCGCACCAGCGCCTTTGGGATTGATCCGCACGTCGGTATTGCCGTGGATGTCGGGTTTGCCTCCGATTATCCCGGGGGGGATGCCAAGCGGACGGGGGAGTGTAAATTGGGCAAAGGTCCCACGCTTCACCGCGGGCCGAATATCAATCCGGTATTGGCCCGTTTGATGGAAGCCTCCGCCAGGAAACACAAAGTGCCGTTCCAGGTGACGGCCGAGCCGAGCGCAACGGGCACCGATGCCAATGCGATGCAGGTGAACCGGTTGGGTGTGGCGACGGCCCTGGTCAGCATTCCCAATCGCTACATGCATACCGCCGTTGAGGTGATCTCGCTGGATGACCTGGACGCCTGCTCCCGGCTTCTTGCCGACTTCATCACAGACATGGATCCCGGTCAGAAGTACATTCCGGGTGCGCCAGGCGGCGCTTGACCTGCGGCTGGAAGCGGAGCTGTCTCTGCCGGTCGTTCCATGAACCAGATGATCTTATGTGAATACAGACTTGTGTTCCTCGGTTGAATCAGGTAATGGAGAAAGTTCCAATTTCGGACAAAGAAGCGTCTTCGCAGGATCGGTCGCCAGTAAGGTTTGAATTGCCGAACTATGAGAGCAGGACAGACTAATCGAATAGCCGTCGCTTGGCTCGTTTCAATGCTTCTGACCGCCGTGGCGGGTTCGGTCTGTGCCCAGGAGGGCGCGACCCCCCGCGAGGCCCGGTTCAATGCTTCCAAGGCCATGAGTCAAGGGGCTTTCGCAGACGCCATCACCAGTCTTCAGCAACTCGTGGACTGGTATGGAACCAGCAAGAAGGACGTCACGGTTATCCAGATGGAGATGGTGTACTTCAATCTCGGGGCCTGCCATTTCCTGCTGGGTCAGTTTGGCGAGTCCCGTACTGCATTTACCGTTTACCTTCAGAAATACCGGACGGGAATGCTGGCCAAACAGGCGGATATCTACATAGCGGACAGTTACCGGTTCGAGGAGAAATACCCCGAAGCGCTCAAGCGGTACAATCGGGTTCTCAAAACGTATGAGTTGAACTCGGACTTGCAGGCGGATGTCTATATGTCCATGTCCCGGTGCTATCTGGCCCAGGACAAGTGGGATAAGGTCATCCCGGTGCTCCGGAAACTCTACCAGGCGGCCCCTGATTTCTCGAGGAAGAACTGGGCGGCCTCCATGCTTACCACCGCGTTTCTCAAGGAGAATCAGTTGCCGAAAGTGTACCGGCTGATTCCGTTCCTTCTGACGCCCAATTCCTTTGCCTCCCGGAGCGTGGCGTTTAACATGGCGGCACTGGAGGCCGGCGACAATCTGTTCGGGGATGAGAAATACCGGGACGCCTTGTGGATTTACCGGTTGGTGTATCCGCATGATGTCCTGGTTGCCCGCAGTCAGCAGTATCTGGAAGTTCTCCAGAAAAAAGCGGATGCGTTGAAACGCTTCACCGAGGAGCCGCGGTTCCTGATGCGGGTTCAGGAGGAGATCGGCGAGTTGGAGGCTTCCATCAAGGCCCTCGAGACCATCGATAATTACGACATGGAACTGTATTTCCGAATGGCCCGTTCCTACATGGAGATCGCCCGTTATCGCGAGAGCCGCGAACTTTTCCTCTATCTTTCTGGTGTGGCCCCCGAGCCGAAAGCCAATGAGGCGCTCTATTATGCGTTCCAGTGTTCCCTCCGGATTCCGCCGTGGGATCGCGCCCTCGAAATCGGGCATGAGTACATGGCGAAGTATCCCGCCGGTGAGTACTATGACGAGGTTTCGATCATGGTCGGCCAGATCTATGCGAAGGGGGAGGACTGGCCCAAGGTCATCGAGGTGCTGACCAAGGCGCTGGAGGTCAGTCCCAAGCATACCCAGGCGGCCGAGGCCATGTTCCTGATCGGGTACGCCAACTTCATGGAGGAGAAATTCGAGGAGAGCGTGAGTTGGTTCCGGAAGATGAACAACACCTTCGTGGGCAATCCGCGTGAGAATGACGGGACGTACTGGATCGGTATGGGGCTCATGTTCCAGCAGAAGTTTGACGAGGCGGCCCCGGAGTTTGACAAGGTGCTCCGGCATGCGGGTGAAAATCCCTATATCATGGACTCCCGGTTCAGGCGGGCGGTTTGCGATTTCGGCGTGAGCCGGTTCAAGGAAGCGGAGGTTCGTTTCTCAGCCTTTGTTCAGGACTATCCCACAAACAACCTTTCTGGCGAGGCCTGGATGATGCTGGGGGATGTCGCCGGCGCCCGTGCCGACCTGCCCGCCGCCGTCAGCGCCTACAAACGGGTTGCCGCTTTTGATGTCAACATCGAGTTCTACAATTACTCCATGTTCCGGGTTGGCGAAATGCTCAATGAGATCCGGGACTTCCAGGGGATGATCGGTCACTTCAAGGAGTATATCGCCCGCAACCGTGAAGGGTCGAACATCCCGATGGCCATCTATTGGATCGGATCGTCCATGCGGAATCTTGGCGAGCAACGGGGCGCGCTGGAATTCTTCCGCAATGCGGTCGAAAAATACGGGGTTGACCGCAAGGCGCTGGGCATCGACCTGATTCTCGAGGAGTGGGTCGGACAGGGCAAGGCTGCGGATAAGGCGGTGGCGGAGTCCTCCTGGGCGGATCTGGAGGCCCTGCAGAAGAAAGCGGAGAAAGCCGGACAGGCGGCGTTGTCGCTCCGGTTGAAGCGTGTCCTTTACTATCAGCCCAATATCAGCGACGAAAAGAAAAAGCAGTTGCTGGAAGAATTGGTTCGCGAGGAGAATATTCCCAGCGCTAGTTCCGGCGTGCTGGAACTCATCATGGACGAGGCCCAGAAGCGGAAGGACAAGGATCTGGCGCTCAAGGTGGCGGAGGCGGTCATCAAGACTTTCCCTGAAACCGATACGGCGTTGAATGCCCGCATGATGCTGGCGCAGTATGCCATTGCCGATGAAAACTACAAGGTGGCCATCAAGCACCTGACGCTGGTCAAGGAAGTGTATGCCTCCAGTCCG
>Ga0194063_10002317_pt1 | contig 11925 bp, 5 predicted proteins | sample SepL3720m_MetaG_FD_155459 | JGI IMG/M metagenome (GOLD analysis project Ga0194063, IMG submission 155459) | Anoxic zone freshwater microbial communities from boreal shield lake in IISD Experimental Lakes Area, Ontario, Canada - Sep2016-L373-20m | ecosystem: Environmental > Aquatic > Freshwater >... | reverse complement strand
TATGGGTAATGGTGGTAGCACTAGCGGTGATGCTAGTCCAGGAACCAGATCACCCGTTCAAAAACAAAACCCCACACAGCCAGATAGGGACTGGAGATATATTGGCGTGGTATTGCCTATACAATTTCTAGGTTTCAATGGAAATGCATTAGGCAACACAGCGCTTCTCAATTGGAGTATCATTGCAACTAATGCCATAGATCGATTCGAAATTGAAAGAAGTGCCGATAATAATATATTTATAAAAACAGGTACAGTACGTGATAACGTTCTATTAAACCAATCACAAACATTCAGTTTTAATGATGATATCAGTACCGTTAGTAGCAATATCATCTACTATCGACTCAAAGTAATAGGCAAAGCTGGAGAAATAAAATACAGTAATATACTGATTATCATAAGAATACAAACCAAAAACTTGGTTACTGTAATGCCAAATCCAACAGGCAGCTATTCCATTATCAGATTCTTTGTAGAAAAAGAATCAACCATTACGCTCAGGCTAATGGACAACTTGGGAAAATCCATTTTAATACAAGAACAAAGGGTATTGAAAGGAAATAATAGTATTCAATTGACTGGATTGGGAAAATACAGCAGCGGCGTATATACTTTACAAATTAATATCAATAATGAAATAGTTACCCAACGCCTTATTATATCGAAATAATCTCATAACCATATGATTTTCAATGGCTCTTGAAATTTTCAAGCTGCATTTTTTTTTCCTGGTATTATTTACTAGAAAAAGCAATAAACTATTTGTAAATTCGTTTATGGCATAAGCCACCATTGGCCTCAATATCCAAACACCTAAAAAAATTAAAAACACCATTACCAAAAAGGCGATTCTCGCCATTACTGCAATTTTTTCAAAAATTATTTGCCTTCGTTTACATGAGCCGAATTTGAGTAGCCATCAGCACATGTTACCTGAACGTCTTTATAATTATAACTTCAATACTAGCAATAAAATTAAAAAAAATAATAGCTCAACCAAGCATAACAAAATTGATTAAACAGATTTAGAATTCGGAATATAGGGCCCCTAAACATTATTTGCCCAATATGATAAAACACCTACAAATAACCTTCTTACTACTCTTGCTTACTACTATGGTAAGTCAAGCACAGGTGCTGCGCCCATTCGCCCAACGATATTATAACCCTTCTGTAAAAGGCAATATTGTATATGTTTCCAATAGTATTGTTTCTAGCAGCGGAATTGGTGCTGGAACACCCGGCACAGGCGAAGTTCCTCCAGGAGGTACCACTTGGAATAATGCAGGAAATGGCATTTACATTGATATCGACAATCCTAGCCCAGTAACAAAAATACCCTATGGTTCTATTTGGAATTATTTTTCAACTGGAAATACTCCAAATAATGATGGAACTGGAAATACCTGGAAAGCGGCCAACTATACATTAACAGGTTCATGGAATATGAACGCCAATCCGGTAAATGGACCCGGTAAATATGGATATAATTCAGGCCAATCAACCTGTTTGCCCAGTAGCGTTGCACCCACATCGTGTTTACCAGGCAGTGGAACCAAATATATCACCTACTACTTTCGTCATACTGTAAACTTTACCGCATTAGAATTAAGCACATCCTTCAATGCAATTAGATTCGATATTAAAAGAGACGATGGCATTGTTGTATATGTAAATGGAGTGGAAAGAATCAGGAATAACATGCCCACAACAGGTGTTATCACTAATACCACATTGGCAACAACCAATATTGTGGTTGGTGCTGCTGAAAACATTTCTTACGATTTAAACACCGCATTTTTCAATGCTGGCGCAAATTCAATTGCAGTTGAAGTTCATTTGAACAAAGCCACCCGAACAGACATGTCATTCGATATGGAAGTAACTGGGTTATCCTATAACGATACTTACAATTCATCATCATGTGACCTTAATCTTGCACCTTGCTCCAATATTCTTTATGCCGGACTTTATTGGGGAACTGGCGAAGGTTCTATGTTAAAAGATTCTAGCTGGATTAGTGGCGAAGAGTTTTGTAAATTAAAAGTTCCCGGATCTGCTACTTATACAAACATTACTTCCACCCAAACAGATTACTATAATAATAACAATCCTGTTGGATTTGTGTATACAGGTTACCAATGCTATGCTGATATAACTGCTTTATTAAACACCAATAATCCGAATGGCACTTATACGGTTGCAGATGTTGTTTCCCCCCTTGGTAAAAACAACGCATATGGAGGCTGGACCATTGTAATAGCCTATGGTAACCCATCTCAACAATCAAGAAACTTAACCGTATTCGATGGTTGTGTGGTGGTTAATCTTGGAAATCCTCCACTTGATGTAAATATCAATGGATTTCTAACTCCTGCAAATGGACCAGTAAGTTGCGAATTAGGTGCAGTAGTGTATGATGGAGACCGCAGTTATACTGACTCATTTGCGTTTAAACAAAACGGTGCTCCTTCCTTTTATAATCTTACTCCCAACGCCACCGCCAATCTGAATGATATGTGGAATAGCGTTATCTCCTACAAAGGAGCTGTTATTACTGCAAGAAATCCTGCTTTTCAAAATACACTAGGATATGATGCCAGTATTATTGAATTACCCAACGCATCCAACGCTCAATTGAGCAACAATCAAACTTCAGCAACCGTTCGGTTATCTTCTCCCAACGAATATTATATATCACAGGTATTAACTACTGCTATTTCACAATACAATCCCACATTTGCATTTGATAAAACATCTACTGATATCAATGGAGGTGCACTAGTTCCAGGTGATATTCTAAGATATCAAATCAACTACCAAAATGTAGGCAATGATTCCAGTACCAATACTGTTATCCTCGACAATATTCCTACAGGAACTAGCTATTCACCTGGCAGTATTAAAATAAATGGAATTGCTAAAACCGATGCAGTAGGTGATGACCAAGCAGAATATGAATGGGTGAATAATCGGGTCGTTCTACGAGTAGGCAATGGTGCCAATAGCAGTACAGGTGGAGTTGTTGGAATTGGCGTAAGTGGTACTGTGCAGTTTGATGTAATTACAGCCTCTTCTTGTACCATAGTATCCTGTTTACCTTCTATTCAAAACAGCGCCCGAATTCAATACAAAGGAAAAACATCATTAGCTGCATTATATGATTCAAGTGGTGTAAACAATGGTGGCTGTATTACAAAAGGACCAGTTATCAATTATTTGACAGCTAGCTGCATTACTCCCAAAGACACTGTGCTCGTTAATCAATGTAATTCACTGACTGTTTTATTGCCTTGGTCAAAATATGCAGGTTATACTTTTTATAGTGCAATGCCATTTATTCCTGCTAATATTTATAACCCATCTATACCCGTTACAACTCCAGGTACCTATTGGGCCTATTTTGTAGGTAGTGCAGGTTGTTCTGATACGGCAAGAATTTCTGTAATGATTACTGGTTGTCCAGATATTGATGATGACAACGATGGTATTCCGGATTATGTAGAATTCAATAATCCACTTGCACTCCAAGATCATAATAGTAATGGAACCCCTAATTGGAACGATCCTTTATATCCTGGTTATGTAGATCATAATTACGATAATGTAAATGACAATTTTGATTACGGAGCCGATTCAGATGGTGATGGCACTCCTAATTTTTACGATACCGATTTCCCTGGTTTCATTGATAGCAATGGAGATGGCGTTAATGACAATGCAGACAAAGACCTAGATGGTATACCCAATCAATATGATTTAGATAGTGACAATGACGGCATACCAGATGTGGTAGAATCTTACGGTGTAGATACCAATGGCAACGGTATTATTGATAATTACATCGATACCGATAATGATGGATTCTCTCAAAACGTAGATGCCAATAATACAGGCGTAAATGGTTCAAATGTCGGATTAGGTCCACAAGACTTTGACAACGATGGCATACCTAATTACTTAGATACCGATAGCGACAATGATGGCATACCTGATATTGTGGAGGTAGATGAAAAAGACATTGACAACAACGGAAATATAGATGGTTTTGTAGATATCAATAGCGATGGATTATCTGATGGTCATATCAATGGTACAGCGCTATTAACTACTGGACCAGATGCAGATAATAACGGAAGGGCAGATAGTTATCCTAATAAAAACAAGGATCATGACTTTAGGCCCAATGCTTATGATATGGACAGTGACGGTGATGGCATTATTGATTTAATAGAAGCTGGATTCCCTGATGCAGATTTTAATGGCATCATTGATGGAACAATTGCCACCAATGGCTGGGCAATATTTGTTTCTTCTAAGGTTAGTTTAGACATCCGTTTTACCGATGCCGATCCATATCCCGATTACTTGGATATTGATTCTGACGATGATGGAATTCCAGACAATGTTGAAGGCATGAGCACATTGGGTTATTTATTGCCTACCACAACAGATACGGATGGCGATGGTTTAATGGCACCCTATGACAATATAGTGGGCTTTGGTGGTGCTGGCATTTTTGTATACGACTTGGATGGAGATGGCACACCCGATTATAGAGATTTGGATACCGATGCAGATGGCGTAATAGATATTATAGAAGGAAATGATTTTAATTTAAATGGTATCGCCGATGATTTAGTTAGCTTGACCGGTATTGATACGGATGCAGATGGCTTAGATGATCGCTTTGATTCACTCAATTCTGTAATCAACATCAAGGGCACATCCTACAATATGGGTAATGGTGGTAGCACTAGCGGTGATGCTAGTCCAGGAACCAGATCACCCGTTCAAAAACAAAACCCCACACAGCCAGATAGGGACTGGAGATATATTGGCGTGGTATTGCCTATACAATTTGTTGATTTTAGTGGGCTAGTTCAAAATGAAAATAGCTTATTGAAATGGACTATTTCAACCACCAAAGCAATTGATCATTTTGAAATCGAAAGAAGCACAGATAATATCCGTTTTACCAAGGTTGGAAATCTAAAAACAACTGTCTTACTCAATCAAGAACAGCGTTTCAATTTTACTGATGATATCAGTACTGTTCATACCAATATTATTTTTTATAGACTGAAAGTAATAGGCAGTGCAGGTGAATTTAAATACAGCCAAATTATTGTTTTGAAAAAAACAGTTACTCAATACAACATAAGCCTATTTCCAAATCCAGCTAAAGAATTTGTTACCATTCAATTCATGGCTGGCAATGAAACAATAGTTGAACTAGGTATTTGGGACAACTTTGGAAAACTATTACAACAACAAAAGCAAAAAGTAAATACTGGGTCAAACAGCATACAATTAAATGGATTAAGCAAATATCCAGCTGGTATTTATATACTCAAAATGATTACTGACAATAAGGTGATTGCTAATAGATTCCTTATTTCAAAATAGTTTAAGTAGGTGAGATCATAATAATAAAGCCCTTGATGTCTATCTCGGGCTTTTTTGATTTTAGCCAGTATGCAATTTTAAGTGCTATTTTTGTAAACATGTATACCCATAAAAAATCACTTGGCCAGCATTTCCTAAAAGACGAAACGGTTATTCAAAAAATCATCGATGCTTTAGCAGCAGAGTCGTTTACCCATTTATTGGAAGTAGGACCAGGTGCAGGGGCACTCACCAAACATTTAATGCTCATTCCTGCTATTGAGTTTAAAGCAGTTGAACTAGATGAAGAAAAAGTGATTTTTCTTTCACAAAAATACCCGATTTTAAAAGATAAGCTTATTCACCAAAGTTTTCTTGATATTCCAGCCCCCTTCGAAAGGCCATTCACTGTAATTGGTAATTTTCCATATAACATCTCTACACAAATTTTATTCAAAATTTTAGACTGGAAAGACCAGGTTCCTTGTGTAATTGGTATGTTTCAAAAAGAAGTAGCACAAAGAGCAGCATCCCCTGCAGGCAATAAGGTGTACGGGGTGCTCAGTGCATTGGTGCAGGCTTATTATTCTGTAGAATACCTTTTTGATGTAAGAAATGATTGTTTTACACCAGCCCCCAAAGTACAAAGTGGGGTAATTAAACTGATCAGAAAAAAGGAGCCCCTCGCTGTAAAAAGCGATCGTGCATACTGGGTTTTGGTAAAAACAGCCTTCAATCAAAGAAGAAAAACCTTGCGGAATGCAGTAAAAAGCTTGTTTACAGCAGAAGTATTGCAAGATCCCCTATTTGAAAGGAGAGCCGAAACATTATCCATTGAGGAATTTGCTGCACTTACTTTTAGAATGATATAATCCTTCCTATTTCGGCCCGAATGGCAATAGCCGCATTCAATGTGCTCCTGTAAAAGTTTAAGTAAAAAAAACAATTGATCAAAACTGAAACACTTATTAATTGTTATTTTTGCAAGGCGATTGCAGACTAAGCAGAAATGGGCATCATTTTACTTGATGCTTTATAATCTGCAGCTTAATTTGAAACCATATGAGTTTTACTGTAAAGAATAAAGTTCGAATAGTAACGGCAGCTAGTTTATTTGATGGCCATGATGCAGCCATCAATATAATGCGAAGAATTCTCCAATCAAAAGGCGCCGAAATCATCCATCTGGGTCACAACAGAAGTGTATTGGAAATTGTAGAATGTGCTATTGAAGAAGATGCACAAGGCATTGCCATTACAAGCTACCAGGGCGGGCATGTGGAGTTTTTCAAATACATGAAAGACCTATTAGAAGAGAACGGCTGTGGACATGTCAAAATTTTTGGTGGAGGAGGTGGCACTATATTGCCTTCGGAAATAGAAGAATTACAACAATATGGTATCAGTAAGATATATAGTCCTGATGATGGCAGGAAAATGGGCCTCGAGGGTATGATTGAAGATGTTATTCAACAATGTGATTTTGATTTAACAGGTACAGGCCACTTCGAAAGTCCAATGACACTTGGCGAATGGAAAGATGTAAGAAAAATTGCAAGAAAAATAACGGATGCAGAGAATGGCATCTCAAAGCCAGCACAAACCCATATCTCTACCATACCCGTCTTGGGTATAACAGGAACCGGTGGAGCTGGAAAATCATCTGTTACGGATGAATTAGTTAGACGGTTCCTTAATAATTATACAAATAAAACCATTGCAGTAATATCAGTTGACCCAAGCAAGAAAAAAACCGGTGGTGCACTATTAGGTGATCGCATTCGCATGAATGCCATTTCGTCTCCAAGAGCTTATATGCGCAGTCTTGCAACGAGAGAAAGCGAAAAAGCACTTAGTAAATATGTACAAGAAGCCATTGACATTTGCAAAGAAGCGGGTTATGATTTTATTATTTTAGAAAGTGCAGGTGTTGGACAAAGTGATGCTTCCATCTTAGATTATTGTGACATTAGTTTGTATGTAATGACACCTGAATATGGAGCGGCTTCTCAGTTAGAAAAAATTAATATGCTGGATTATGCCGACCTCGTTTGTATTAATAAATTTGACAAGGCTGGCGCATTGGATGCTATTCATGATGTAAGAAAGCAATTTAAACGAAACCATAATCTTTGGGATGCCAAAGACGATGCGCTTCCAATTATTGGTACCATTGCTGCTCAATTCAATGATGCAGGCGTTAATGAATTATTCGAGCGTTTGATGGAGAAAATAAAAGAAAAGAAAGGAATTGAATTCCAAGGAGCCATTCCGCATCATGCGCATATTAAAGATACCGCTAGTCAATCTACTATTATACCGCCTAAGCGAGTAAGGTATTTAGCTGAAATAGCAGATGCAGTTAAAGACTATGATCAATGGGTGAATAAGCAATCGGCGCTTGCCTCCGAATATTATCAATTGACTGGTGCAAAAAAATTACTACCAGATGCAGAAAAATATATTGGGGAAACGATCAAAAATATTTTAAAAAAAATAAGTCCAGATAATATTGAGCTCGTTGAACAATGGCCCGCTTTGGTAGAACGTTATCAAAAAGAATTTTATGAATTCAAAGTAAGGGATAAAATTATTAGGCAGCCGCTCAGGTATAAAAGTTTATCAGGCACTTCTATTCCAAAAGTATTATTACCTAAATACAAAGATTGGGGAGATATTTTAAAATGGCAATTACAAGAAAATGTACCAGGGTCCTTTCCCTATACCGCTGGTGTATTTCCTTTAAAAAGGGAGGGAGAAGATCCTACCCGAATGTTTGCTGGAGAAGGTGGTCCCGAAAGAACGAATCGAAGGTTTCACTATGTTAGTGTTGGGCAACCTGCCAAACGCTTATCTACTGCATTTGATAGTGTCACTTTATATGGCGAAGATCCTGATTATCGCCCTGATATTTATGGTAAGGTGGGCAATAGCGGTGTAAGCATCGCCACAGTAGATGATGCAAAAAAATTATACAGTGGCTTTGATCTTTGCGACCCCAAGACATCTGTTAGCATGACAATCAATGGCCCTGCTCCTATTTTACTGGCCTTTTTTATGAATGCGGCAATTGATCAGCAATGTGAAAAATATATTATACAGCATAATTTAAAGGAAGAGATCAATAAGAAAATTGAAAGCCTTTACAAATTAGATCAGCTGCCCAAATATATTGGCATAGATGGCAAGGCCATCATTCCTGCAAAAGGAATTTTAACTGGTGCCTTACCAGAAGGCAATGATGGTTTGGGTTTGCGATTATTGGGGTTAAGCGGAAAAGATGTTTTACCAGCGAATGTTTATGAATCTATTAAAGCGCAGGCATTATGCTCAGTAAGAGGAACTGTTCAGGCAGATATATTGAAAGAAGACCAGGCACAAAACACTTGTATATTTTCAACTGAATTTGCACTTAAATTAATGGGAGATGTGCAAGCCTACTTCATTCAGCATCAAGTGCAAAATTTTTATAGCGTTAGTATCAGCGGATACCATATTGCAGAAGCAGGTGCCAATCCTATCACTCAATTAGCCTTTACTTTATCCAATGGATTCACCTATGTTGAATATTACCTAAGTCGGGGTATGCATATTGATGAATTTGCACCCAATCTTTCTTTCTTTTTCAGCAATGGAATGGATCCAGAGTACAGCGTAATTGGAAGGGTAGCAAGAAGAATTTGGGCAAAGTCGATGAAACAAAAATACAATGCCAATGAGCGCTCACAAAAGCTAAAATACCATATACAAACAAGCGGCAGGAGTTTGCATGCCCAGGAAATTGATTTCAATGATATTCGTACCACCTTGCAAGCATTATATGCTATTTATGATAATTGCAATAGTCTACATACTAACGCTTATGATGAAGCGATTACCACCCCCACTGAAGAAAGTGTCCGCAGGGCCATGGCCATTCAATTAATCATTAATCGAGAATTAGGCACTGCTAAAAATGAAAATCCTAACCAGGGTGCTTTTCTGATTGAGGAATTAACAGACCTTGTAGAAGAGGCTGTTTTAATTGAATTCAATCGCTTGACAGAAAGAGGTGGCGTGTTGGGTGCTATGGAAAGAATGTATCAAAGAAATAAAATACAAGAAGAAAGTCTTCAATACGAAACTTTAAAACATACCGGCGAATACCCAATTGTAGGTGTAAATACTTTTTTGAATAAAAATGGATCGCCTACTATTTTACCAACAGAGGTCATCAGAAGTACCAAAGAAGAGAAGGAATTTCAAATTCAATCTGTACAAAATTTCCAAAACAGATATCCTGAAAAAGCAACTGGACTATTAAAAAAACTACAAGAAGTGGCCATCAACAATGGAAACCTGTTTGAAGAATTAATGGAAACTGTAAAGTATTGTTCACTTGGTCAAATAACTAATGCACTATATGCCGTGGGTGGTCAATATCGAAGAAATATGTAACCATACGAAATAGCTATTTACTCTCTTGCAAAGGTAAAATCTAATACAGTACTATACGTATAGCTTTTATGATTCTGAATACTTACCCCTATTCCGTTGTAACTACTAATACAAATCAAACGATGCCCTAATGAAGGCACTCCTTCGTCAATCATCAAATGCAGTAAAATATCCAATGGGTCTTGGAAACCATAGTCAATACATTCCCCATTAAAATATGTTTTCTTTTCGCATTCTGCAGTTTTTCTATCATGTCCCATAAGCCCTTTTTTACTACAACTCTGTGCATGACAATACGCACTTTGATAACATCTATAATCGGGCTTTAATAAATTTAAAGGAGGCAATACAAGCAAAGTATCCACTAAAGTTTTATAGTTATCTAAAGCACTCAGCCATGGTTGATTCCCTTTTTCGGGATAAGCAGCCAAAACAGTTTTTGCAAAAAGCGATGGATTGCTTCGTATTAAATTCAGGATATATATGACTTCCTTTTCTTTTGCAGTCATATATTTAATATCCTTGGCAGTATTGCATGCTACATATTGAGCTTGATTCCATTCCACACTATAAGTGGATAGTGGTGACATTACTTTAGCGGGGACAGGATTGTTATTCGGATTTTTAAGTTGTGCCGAACTTTGAAAATATAATAACAGAAATAAAAAAACTAAGTATATTCTCATGCGGGGTGTTTTATCGAATACGATGAAGCCCTAAATTTTATTGTGTCGGAATAGTTGTTTAGGAAAGCCTTAACAATTAACTTATTTGTATTAAGTGAAAAGTATGCTTTTTTATCTATTACTGTTAAATTCAGGTTAACTAACACAATCGGAATAACGTTGGGCATCATTAAATATTTTTATCAATATCCTTTACCAGCCTAAGTTTCAAGTAATCAATCTTGTTTTTAAAATGAGTTAATTTACCTCAAGTTGGAATGGGCAGTATTGATCGTGCTGGTATCTTTGTGCTGTCATTAATAATTATTTACAATTGAACTATTTTTTTTACTCCGAAAGTGATTTCAAAATACAACCTATTCTGGTTATTCACTTTTACTGAAAACGCGTCAGCGTTTCAACGAATTCTGCCACTTTCTCGATTGCAAAAAAATTTTACTTGCTATAAAAAATAATTTAGCACTAGCTGAAACTATGTATTTATTTATAACTAAAAAACAACAACAATGAAAAAATCAACAACCATCCTTTTAGCATCTTTGATGATGTTAATCTCCGGCACAGTAATAGCTGCGCACAAAAACACAATTGTAACGAGTACTAATGAGCCCGTAAACAGTCCGCTTTCTGTAGATTTTATTGGAGAAGATGCCAATTACCTAATCTTCAGAGTAACCGTTAGCACTAATAGCAACCAATTGGTATCTATTGTAGTGAATGACAAAGCAGAAGGTGAATTATATGCAGCAGACATTACAAGCAACAGAGTACAAACTTACAAAATTGAAAAAAGAGAAAATCAGGAATTAAACTTCCAGTTGCAAGTTGGCAGCACCAGCTATTCCTCTTCTTTTTCAAGTTTGATGATAGCAAAAAGAAAAAAATAATTGCTCATCATTTGAAAACTGAAGCACTACATGTTAATTTTTACCTGTAGGAATATTATCCCATCTGTATATTTCCGATTAGATATCAATCATCGAAAGGAATATCTACAGATGGGCTTTAAAAATATCAAGTGAATTCCTCACAATAATAACCTGCATTTCATAGCAGCTTTTCAACTTCGTCTGCTTTTATTTTATTAGCCACCAATCGCAATACTTACTCCATGATTAATGATGTCAGGTGCTGACATTATTGAACTGTATTTTGATTGGTTTCTTTTTCTTCACTATAGCTTCCCCATCGATGTCCACATCTATTTTTCCACTCTGACTTAAATTGCTCTTTTTCTGCTGCCGACATTCCATCCCAACGTTGTTTCATTTTTTGTTTCCAGGCTGAACTGCCTCTCCAGCGACCGCCACCAAAACCGCCAAATAGAATTTTGCTTAGTAATAATATACCCAAGGCCTGTACAAAGCTGATCGTTTTTACTCCTATAACGGCAGGTAAGATCGCATTCCAT
>Ga0194063_10002316_pt1 | contig 11926 bp, 10 predicted proteins | sample SepL3720m_MetaG_FD_155459 | JGI IMG/M metagenome (GOLD analysis project Ga0194063, IMG submission 155459) | Anoxic zone freshwater microbial communities from boreal shield lake in IISD Experimental Lakes Area, Ontario, Canada - Sep2016-L373-20m | ecosystem: Environmental > Aquatic > Freshwater... | reverse complement strand
CACGAAGCCCTGCTGACAGAGCGAACCATCCCGGGGCGGCAGCAGCAGCGGCCGCTCCCCCAGCTCCGCCAGCCGCAGGCCCCGCTCCAGCAGTGCCAGGGGCGGCAGCTGGTCGCCGCAGGCCAGGCCGATGGCACCCGCTGCGATCTGATCGCCATGGCGGGCGAGTTCCTGATCGGCTCCGCCCAGGCTGAAACTGCCCCAGAGCAACAACTGCAACGGGGCCGGCCAGGCCAGAGCCAGCCGCTCGGGCCGATCGCGCCAGTCGGAGCCCCAGGGCAGCAGGGCGACGCTGCCATAGCCGCCGGCTACGGCCGCCGCCGCCAGGCTTTCGAGGGTTTCCGAGCGGCCCAGCCAGGGATCTTCGAGGCTGCTGTGGGGATCCACCAGAGGGGGGCCCAGCCACAGCGTCGCCGCCTCGATCTGCTCAACAACCCCAGAAGCCAGGGCTGCGGGGAGTGAATCTGAGGTCGGCCTGGCAGCCGCAACCTCAAGAGCCTCAATGACCTCGGCTGTCTGGGCTGCGGCGACGGAATCGGCCGGATGGAGCGGCTCCGCTGGCTGCAACGGCCCCGGCGACTGGCCCGGGGTGCGGGGTGAGATCCACGCCAGCTCGTCACCGCAAATCAGCACATCGGCCCGTCGCGGCGGCTGGCCCGCAGCTTCGAGCAGATTCACCCCCCGCAGCAGGCGCAAGGGGGTGGGTGGCGTCACAGCGCTCCAGCGGCGGTGCGATCCAGCACGCCACCGAGATGGGCCGTCAGATTCATGCAGGTGAGCACGGGCCTGGCCTCGGGCCCCTGGGGGTAATCGACCACCGTGACGCCGCCGTTGCCCTGCTTGATCGCCCAGATCGCCTCAGGGCCCAGGCCGAGCATGGCGCAGAGAATCGTCTTGTTGACGGCGTCATGGGCCACCACCAGGGCCGTTTCGGCTGGATCGAGACTGCGGGCGATGCTCAGCCAGGTGCTCAGGGAGCGATCACAGACGTCCTGCAGGGTTTCCCCCTCGGGCATCTGCACGGTGTGGGGCTGGCTCTTCCAGCTGGCGAGCAGCTCGGGCCAGGCCGCGCCGATCTCTTTCTCCAGCTGGCCTTCCCAGAGGCCATGGCCAATCTCCAGCAGCCCTGTGGTGCTGGTGAGGGGTACGCCGGGGTGGTCCAACAGGATCCGTTCGGCGGTCTGGCGAGGCCGGGCCATGGAGCTGGTGTAGGCCCGCTGGATCGGCACCGGCGCCAGAAAGCGGCGGGCCGCCTCCGCCTGGGCCAGGCCATTGGCATTGAGAGGGATGTCGATCTGCCCCTGGAAGCGCCCTTCCCGGTTCCAGTCCGTTTCGCCATGGCGCACCAGCAGCAGCCGCGGCCCGTCGCCCTTTTCGGGCAGAGATTCACCGAGGTGGGTGGTGCCGTTAATCGACTCGATCTGAACCTGGGTGCGGCCGCTGGCATCGCGTTCGAGGTTGAGCACCGAAATCGAGCCATTGTCGAGCCGCAGCCGGCGGAAGCCGCTGGCCGGCAACCCCAGGGCCTGCAACAGCAGAGCCCGCAGGATGGCGTTATGGGCCACCACCAGCACCGTGGCCTTGCCGCCACCAGCGAGGGCCTGACCATGGCGCTCCAGCAGCTGATCCAGGAAGCGCTGAGCCTGCTCCATCAGCTCGGGCAGCGGCCGGTAGACCGTGCCGTCCTGTCGCTGCAGCTCCAGGGTTTCCGGCGCCTGCCGCCAGATCCGTTCCTGCTCCGGATAGAGCTGCCGCACCTCACGGCGCAACAGGCCGCCCCAGGGGGCGAGATCGATCTCCAGCAGGTCGTCATCGAACTGGATCGACAACGGCTGACCGTGGGCATCCAGCAGCAGGCGCGTGGTGTCCCGCGCCCGGCTCAGGGGAGAGCTGTAGACAGCCGTCAAAGGCACTTCAGCCAAGGCCAGGCCAGCGGCACGCGCCTGGCTGCCGCCCTGCTCAAGCAGCGAGGACAGATCATCCCGGCCCTGAAAGCGCTGATCGAGATTGAAGCTGCTGAGCCCGTGGCGGACCAGCACGATGCGAAGGGGCACAGGCCTTGCGCCGCAGGCAAAGCCATCGTATGGGAGCACCCCTGGCCCCCAGACCCCTGCCACGCCGCGAACCCGGCGAGCCGCCAGAGAGAATCGACACCAACTCCGTTCTGATGAGGCCCCCGCTTGCGTGGCACTCCCCTGCCCTCCCCAGCCCACGGTGCGGAACCTGGCTGGAAGGTGCTCCTGGCGCTGATCAGCCTCTCCCTCAGCCTGCTGCTCTGGCTCAACGGACTGGTGGACAGCCTGACGCGGCCCTCCGTGGGCGAGGCCCTCAACCTGCGTCAGCTGGAGCTGACGGCCCTCGCCGGCGAGCTGCTGCCCGCCGCGCTGCAGGAGCCCATGGTGGGCAAGGATCCGCGGGCCGAGCTGGCCAGGGAGTTGCAGCGACAGATCGCCGCATCGGCCTTGCCGGCGCCGGCGGTGCAACGGCTGGAATTGATCCTGTTGCAACGGGGCAGCGAGCCCCTGGCAAAGGCCAGGGAGCTGCGCGAACTCACCGACATGGTGGAGGCCCCGCGCCGGCCCCTGCTGCAGGCCCTGAGTGAGGGAAAACGGGCCGATGCGGCTGAGCTGGAGCGCTGGCTCAAGCCCTGGCGGGCGCCGGCGCTGGTGGCCCAGCTCAGCTGCGAGCAGCTCGATGCTCCCGAAAGCAGCTGCCCGGCGAGTCGCTGGCGGCAGCGCCTGTTGCTGCAATTGGTGGGGGTGAGCCTGGTGCCCTTGCTCCTGCTCGTGCTCGGCAGCGGCCTGCTGTTGCGTCTGACCTGGCTGGCCTGGCGCCAACGGCTGCCGGCGCCCCCGCCCCTGATCGGCCCGCCGCTGAGTCTGGTCGATGTGACCCTGCTGGTGGCCGGTGGCTTTGTGGTGCTGGGGGAGGTGATCCTGCCCCAGCTGCTCCAGGCGCGGCTGGCGGGGATCGTGATGCTGCTACCGATGGATCCGGCCCTGGCTCAGGGAGTGCAGGTGTTGGTGCTCTACCTGGCGCTGATGGCGGCACCGCTGCTGATCCTGGTCCTGATGCTGCGGGGCCGGGGCGAGCGACCCAGCCAGGGCTGGTTGCAATGGCGCTGGCGGCCCTGGCGCTCCACCGCCGGGCCGGCCGCCGGCCTGGTGTTGATGGTGTTGCCAGCCGTCTCCCTGTGCGGCTGGCTGATCGAGCACTTCTGGCCGGATCCGGGCGGCAGCAATCCGATGCTGGATCTGGTGCTCAGCAGCCCCGATCCCCGGGCCCTGGCCTGCTTCGCCCTGACCGCCATCGTGCTGGCCCCCCTGTTTGAGGAGACCCTGTTCCGCGGTGTGCTTCTGCCTGTGATTGGCAACCGCTGGGGTGGGGCCGCGGCGGTGCTGATCAGTGCGGCTGTGTTTGCACTTGCCCATCTGAGTCTGAGCGAGTTGGTGCCCCTGTTCGTGCTGGGCACGGGGCTGGGCTGGTTGCGCTGGCGCAGTGGCCGACTGGGGGCATCGGTGTTGATGCATGCCCTGTGGAACAGCCTCACCTTCCTGAATCTGATCGTGCTGGGCGGTTGATCCCTCACCGACGCTTGCGGGGGCTGGGGATGGGTGGTTCACTTGCGCCATGTTGACCCGGCAGCCTTGGTCGCCTCCATCGCCAGTCCTTCCCGCCAAGCCCAGAAGCGCCGGCAGGAATCCCGATCCCTGCAGCTGATCGAGGGCTCCCTTTCCGCTCGCCACATCGAACGTCAGTCTCCCTGGCTGGCCGGCCTGCACCGGATCAGCAGCGGTGCCCTGGCTGGCCTGGGGCTGTCGGTGCTCGCCCTCAGCGCCCTCACCCTGCACTGGCAGAACGAGTGGGCGCGGAGTTATTCGGAACTGGAGTCAGCCAAATCACTGGAGCATCGTCTGCAGGAATCATCCGCTCTGCTGGAGCAGCACCATCTCGGCGTGATGCGCAAACCCGGAGAGCTTGTCCCCACCAGCAGCACCAAACTGATCCACCTGCCCGAACCCCAGGCCCTGACCACCAACACTCCTTTGCCGGTGCTTGTCGGCATCCAGTTGCAGCAGATGCCCGCGGGGTACTGAATGTCCCGTGCGTCCACCCGACGGCATCCGCCGAGCGGTCCCCGCAAGGTCAGTGGTCCGGCCGTAGCAGCACGTGCGGCCGGCACCCGCCGACACCCGGTGATCGAGATCAAGCCCCTCTCCGGCCGGCGGATGCTGGCGGTGTATTTGCTTCTGGCCTCGGCGCTGGGGGGGCTGGCCCTGCGGTTGGCCTGGCTTCAGGTGATCGATGGTCAGCGTCTGCAGGCCCGGGCCCGGGCCATCCAGACCCACTCGGTCACGCCGATGGGTCTGCGCCGCACGATCGTGGACCGGATGGGCCAACTGGTGGCCCTGGACGAAGAGCGGTTCACCCTCTGGGCCCATCCCCGCTACTTCAATCTGCCCGGAGATGATCCCCAGCTGGTGCGACCGGCGGAAGATGTGGTGGCACGGCTGGCGGTGGTGCTGGCCAGGCCCAAGGAGGAGTTGCTGCGAACGATCGGCAAGCTGAAGAGCGGCGTCAAGCTCGCCACCGGTCTGGACCCAGACACCGCCCAGCACGTGCGGGAGCTGGGCATCAGTGGCCTGGACCTCGAGGGCTATCCCCAGCGCATCTATCCCCAGGGGCCACTGTTCGCCAATGTGGTGGGCTTCCTCAACCTGGAGCGAGTGCCCCAGGCGGGCCTGGAACAGAGCCGCAGCCGCGATCTGCTGCGGCAGGAAACCACCTTCACGATGCGCCGCGGTGCCGATGGCACCCCCCTGCCCGACGGCATCCAGGCCGGCTCCCTCTATGGCGATGATCTGCGCCTGCAGCTCACCCTCGATGCCCGCCTGCAACAGGTGGCCCAGCAGGCCCTGATCCGTCAGGTCAAGCAATGGCATGCCAAGCGCGGCGCGGCCCTGGTCATGAATGCCCGCACCGGTGAGATGCTGGCGCTCGCCTCCACCCCCAGCTACGACCCCAACCGCTTCTGGAGTTTCAACCCGGGGCTGTTCCGTGAATGGTCAGTGCAGGATCTCTACGAACCCGGCTCCACCTTCAAGCCGATCAACCTGGCCATGGCGCTGCAGGAGAAGGCGATTGAGCCCCACGGCACCGTCAACGATGTCGGCCAGCTCAGCATCGGTGGCTGGCCGATCTTCAACAATGACCACAGTGCCCACGGTGTGATCGATTTCCCGACCGTGCTTCAGGTGTCGAGCAACGTCGGCATGGTGCAGGCAATGAGCCGCGTCAAGCACGACCATTTCTGGAAATGGCTGCACACGATCGGCATCGATGATGTGCCCGACACCGATCTTCCCGGCGCCGTGGCCGGACAGCTCAAGACCAAGGCGGAATTCGTCGGCAGCCCGATCGAACCAGCGACAGCCGCCTTCGGCCAAGGATTCTCGCTGACGCCGCTGAAGCTGCTGCAGCTGCACGCCATGCTGGCCAATGGCGGCAAGTTGGTCAGTCCCCACATCACCAGCGGCCTGCGTTCCGGCGATGCCCTCAGTAGCGATCGCAATGTCCGCGGCATCCAGCTGCTCGACCCCAAGATCACCCGCATCGTGATGAACTGGATGGAAACCGTGGTCCAGAAGGGCAGCGGGAAGGGTCTGCAGATCCCTGGCTACCGCATCGGCGGCAAGACAGGCACGGCCCAGAAGGCCCTCAATGGCGTCTACATCCCCGGTGCCCGCATCTGCAGCTTCGTGGCGGTGCTGCCAATTGAAAATCCGCGCTATGTGGTGCTGGTGGTGGTGGATGAGCCCCAGGGCGGCAATGCCTACGGATCCACCGTGGCGATACCGGTGGCCAAACAGATCGTCGAGGCCCTGCTGGTGATCGAGAAAGTAGCCCCGAGCCTGCCGATTCCCTCCAAGCCGGCCAAGCCGTCCCACTGAGGCGCTGTGCGAATTCCCACAAGCAGCACCACCCGCGCCTCGGCGGCAGCGGCATGGCTGGCTAGCGTTCAGGCAACGACCGCTCCCAGGCGAGCTTCTGACTGATGGCCAATCTGCTCGATCAACTCGCCGCCATGACCGTGGTGGTAGCCGATACCGGCGACATCGACGCCATCCGGCAGTTCACCCCTCGTGATGCCACCACCAACCCCTCGCTGATCCTGGCGGCGGCCCAGATTCCCACCTACCAGGAGCTGATCGATCGCTCCCTGCGGGAATCGCGCCAGGCGATCGGCGACGCCGCCGGCGCCGATGCGGTGGTCAGCGAAGCCCTCGATGAAATCAGTGTCACCTTCGGCAAGGAGATTCTCAAGATCGTGCCCGGTCGGGTCTCGACCGAAGTCGATGCCCGCCTCAGCTACGACACCGCCGCCACGATCGCCAAGGCCCGCAAACTGATCGGCCTCTACAACGCCGCCGGGATCGGCAACGAGCGGGTGCTGATCAAGATCGCCTCCACCTGGGAGGGCATCCAGGCGGCCGAGCAACTGGAGAAAGAGGGAATCCACTGCAATCTCACCCTGCTGTTCGGCTTCGCTCAGGCTGTGGCCTGTGCCGAGGCTGGTGTCACCCTGGTCTCCCCATTTGTCGGGCGCATCCTGGACTGGTACAAGAAATCCACCGGTCGGGCCAGCTACCCCGGGCCGGAAGATCCCGGAGTGATCTCGGTCACCGAGATCTTCAACTACTTCAAGACCTACGACTACAAGACCGAGGTGATGGGGGCCAGCTTCCGCAACATCGAGGAGATCATCGAGCTGGCCGGCTGTGATCTGCTCACCATCTCGCCGGCCCTGATGGATCAGCTGCGCTCCAGCGACGGCGAACTGGATCGCAAGCTCAACGCCTTCAACCCTGGTGCCACCCAGGACAAGATCCATCTTGACCCGGAGATCTTCCAGACGATGATGGCGGCCGATGCCATGGCCAGCGAAAAACTGGACGAGGGCATCCGCGGCTTCTGCAAGGCGATTGAAACCCTCGAAGCCCAGCTGGCCCACCGGCTGGCCGAGCTGGAGGGGGGCGCCGCCTTCGGTCATGCCGTTCATGAGATCTTCCTGCTCAACGATCTCGACGGTGATGGCTGCATCACTCGCGAAGAGTGGCTCGGCAGCGACGCCGTCTTCGATGCCCTCGACACCGACAAGGATGGTCGTCTGGCACCGGAAGATGTGCGTGGCGGCCTGGGGGCAGCCCTGGCGATCAGCCGTTGAGCCTTAACCCGCTGATCACCACCACTGCAGGCCTGATTGGCGACACTGAGTTGCCGACTGCGATCAATCCGCCGTGCATGCTCTCGACACCATGCGAGCCCTGGCCAGCAAGGGTGAAGTACAGGCCATCGCTGCGGGCGAAACCATCTTCCGCTCCGGTGAACCGGGCGACTGCATGTTCGGCCTGCTGGAGGGCGTCGTGGAGCTCAGCTGGAATGGCGATGCCGGCCACGAAACGATTCAGGCCGGCGATGTCTTCGGTGCCGGTGCCCTGGTCACCCACGACCATCGCCGCTACGGCAATGCCCGAGCCCTGACGGCTTGCCGGCTGCTGGTGATGAACCGCGAGAAGTTCCTGTTCGCCGTGCAGGAATCACCGATGTTTGCCATCGAGCTGCTGGGTTCGATCGATCAACGGCTGCGCGATCTCAAGGACTGCATCCGCAACTGAGCCTGCCGCAGCCTGGGCCATCGCCCACGGACCCGGCAGCTCCAAACCCCTGGAGACCCTGGGCCTCCGGCAAGTCCGCTTCAAGGCAGGTCTTGGAGCGGGGGCGGTCGGAGCCCCCCGCACTGAGTCTCCAGAGCGGGCACTGGGCGAAGGCCTCAGCCGCGCTGGAACATCAGCCGGCGAATCACTCGCTGGGCGATGTCGCCATAGCCCATCTCCCCCGAGAGAATCTGGGCAATGCGCTGCGGGGCGGTGGGGCGCTTGATGCCCAGCTGATAGCCCACCCTGGGCAAGCGGTAGAACACCTGGGCAATTCGCTTGCCCCAGGCCATCGACTCGCCCCAGTCGGCCCGCAGGCGGCGGCTGTAGTGCGCCAGAGCCTCCTGCTCGCCATCGAGCCAACTGTCGAAGGCTTCGGCCGCCCGGCAGCCACTCATCAGCGCCGGGCGCAGGCCCTCGGCCAGGAAGGGATCACACAGCGAGGCGGCGTCGCCGGCCACCAGCAGACCCTCGGCCGCCGCCCCACGGCCATGCAGTGGATGATGGCCATCCCAGATGCGCAGGCGGCCGTGTTGGCGCCGGCCGGCGTCGGGGGGCAGGCCGAGGCTGGGCAACAGGGCGGCCAGTACGGCCTCGGTATCGGCCTCCTGCTGGCCGATGAACGTGCCCACACCGATGCTCCAGCCCCCCTGCCGCGGGAAGGCCCAGCAGAAGCCGTGATGCACCAGGCCGAATTCAAAACGAGCCGTATCCGGCTGGCCGAGGCTGGCCTCCACCTCGACGGAGACCGTGGCGGCATAGCGGGGACGCGGCGAACCCAGCCCATGGGCCATGGCCAGGCTGGAGCCCGAACCATCAGCGATCAGAACCGCGGCGGCGCTGAGCTCCTGGCCATCCCTGAGGCCCACCCGCCAGAGCCCCTGACGCCGCTCCAGGCCGACGACATCAGCTCCATGGCGCAACTCCGCGCCCGCCTCAATCGCCCGATCCGCCAGGAACTGATCGAGCACCGCCCGGCGCACGATCCAGAACGGAGCATCCCCGGGCAGCTCCGCCACAACGGGGTCCTCCAGACACCAGGTGAAGCACACCCGCCGGATCACCTGGTCGACAGCGGGGCTCAGATCAAAGGGAAACCAGCGCTGCACCGAGGCCGCCATGCCACCGCCGCACGGTTTCGAGCGGCCTGGCGGCTGGCGCTCCAGCAGCAACACCCGCCGGCCCCGCTGGGCCAGGTGAAAGGCCGCCGAAGCACCGGCTGCCCCCGCACCGACAACAATGACGTCAGCCTCAGCCATCGGAGCGAGCTCTCAGCACATCTCAGACCTTGAGAATGTCAACTTCCTTCGCAGCCAGGTGCTTGTCCAGCTCGACGATGAAGCGATCGGTGAGCTTCTGGATCTTGTCCTGTTCGTCGCGGCTCTGATCTTCGGAAAAATCGCCGTCTTTTTCCTGCTTCTTGATCCGGTCAATGCCATCGCGGCGAATGTTGCGCAGCGCCACCTTGCCCTCTTCGGCATACCTGGCCGCCAACTTGCAGAAATCTTTGCGGCGCTCCTCCGTCAGCGGCGGGATGTTGATGCGAATCACCCTGCCGTCGTTGTTGGGGGTGAGACCGAGATCGCTCAGTGAGATCGCCTTTTCGATCAGACCGATCGAGCCGCCATCGAAGGGCTGGATCTGAATCGTCTGGGCATCGGGGGTGGAGATGGTGGCCAGGGACTTGAGCTGGGTCTCAGCGCCGTAGTACTCGACGTTGATCTTGTCCAGCAGGGAGGGGTTGGCGCGGCCGGTGCGAATGGTGTTGAAGGTGCGCTGGGTGGCTTCCACCGACTTGCGCATGCTGGCTTCGATGTCCATGGCGGTAGCGGCTGGCAGGTGAAAAGAAGGAAGAACGAAAAACGAGGCTCGCTTCAGCGGGCAGGCACGATGCTGGTGCCAATCGGCTCACCGAAGACGGCACGACCGATGCTGCCTTTGTCGAACAGATTGAACACCACGATCGGAATGGCGTTGTCCTTGCACAGGGCGATGGCGGTGCTGTCCATCACCTCCAGTTCACCGCTGAGCACTTCCAGAAACGTCAGACTCTCGTAGCGCACCGCATCGGCGTGCTTGGCGGGATCCTTGTCGTAGACGCCGTCCACCTTGGTGGCCTTGAAGACCACATCGGCACCGATTTCAGCAGCCCGCAGGGCGGCCGTGGTGTCGGTGGTGAAGAAGGGATTGCCGCAGCCGGCGCCGAAAATCACCACCCGACCCTTCTCGAGATGGCGGATGGCCTTGCGGCGGATGTAGGGCTCCGCCACCTCCTGCATCGAAATAGCGCTCTGCACCCGGGTGGGGATGCCGGTCCGCTCCAGGCCGTCCTGCAGGGTGATGGCATTCATCACGGTGGCGAGCATGCCGACGTAATCGGCTGTGGCCCGGTCCATGCCGGCGGCCGAGCCCTTGAGGCCGCGGAAGATGTTGCCACCACCCACCACAATCGCCAGCTGGGTGCCGCTGGCTACGACCTCAGCCACATCGGTGGCAATCGACTGAACAATGGCGGGATCGATTCCGTAACCCTGCTCACCCATCAGCGCCTCTCCGCTGATCTTGAGTAGGACGCGCTTGTAAGCCATCGTTACCTTCTATCAGGCGAACAGTAGCAAGCCCTCCCACCGGGGGTCCGCGCCGCAGCTGCCTGAGCGCCACGGCCGGGGTGACCGAGGCTGACCGGTCGCGGCGATCAATATTCAATCCCGGCCTGGGCCCTGACCCCTTGCTCGCGGAAGGGATGGCGCACCAGCTTCATCTCGGTGACCAGATCGGCCCGCTCCAGCAGCGCCGGCGGGGCGCCGCGACCGGTGAGCGCCACATGGGTGAGGGGCGGCCTGAGGCTGAGACCCTCCAGCACCTGGTCGGCATCGAGATAGCCGAGCTTCATCGCCACGTTGACCTCATCGAGCACCACCAGCTTGCGATCGGCGGCCGCCAGGTAGGTGAGCGAGCGCTGCCAGGCCAGCTGCACGAGCTCCCGGTCACGATCGCGATCCTGGGTTTCCCAGGTGAAGCCCTCGCCAAGGGCATGCCAGTCGAGGGCGTCGCCGAACAGCTCCAGGGCCCGGGCTTCCCCCGGCTGCCAGCCCCCCTTGATGAACTGCACCACCGCCACCCGCTCGCCGTGGCCGAGGGTGCGCAGCGCCAGTCCCAGCGCTGCCGTGGTCTTGCCCTTGCCATCGCCGGTGAAGACCAGCACCAGCCCTTTTTCGAGATTGCGCTCCCCCACCCGCTGGCGCTGCACCTCGCGGCGGCGCTCCATGCGGCGGCGATAACCCTGCTGATCGGCCTCGGGGGCCAGGTCACCGCCCATACCGAGGTCGCTGGCGGCCTGGTCCAGGTCTGCGCCAGCCTCAGGGGCGAGAGGCTGCGGCGGATTGGCGGAGCTTGGAAGCGGGCTCAATGGGACAGCGCATGGAGGCGCCCACTCTGGCCGCTGCTGCGCTGGTCGGCGGCGCCTTGGCTCAAGCCGCCCTCATCCGGGCCAGGGCCGCATCGACGGCCTGCTGCTGGTCGCGGCGGGTGATCCAGTGGTGATAGGTGCGGGTGTGGATCATCACCGAGTGGCCCATCATTCTCGCTGCCACGGTGTCGGGGAGGCCGATGTGGATCGTGCGCACCGCCCAGGCATGGCGGAGGTCGTAGGGCGTGATCGGCAGGTCGTAGCGGCGGAACTGCTCGGCCACCCGTTGCCCCACCTGCTTCAAGGTGGTGCGGCGCAGATCCAGACCAACGGCCGGCAGGGCCTGAGGTTCCCGGCCGAGACGCTCGAGATCAAAGCGCTCCACCCACTCGGGCTGAAAGGGCCAGACCTGATGCTCGCCGGTCTTGCTGGTGGGCAGCACCCGCAACACCCGATCCCCCCCGGGAGCCAGGGCCGAGAAATCACAGAAAAAAACCTCGTGATTGCGCAGGCCGTAGGCAGCCATCAGGCCATAAGCCAGTCGCCAGCCGGGATTGGGGATGCGCTCCACCAGCTCGGCAATGGCGCCATCCAGCGGCAGCTGGCGGAAGCGGGCGACATGCAGGCCATAGCCGCCACTGCGCTCGCGCCAGTCCCCGGGCAGGGAGATGGCGCCGTGCTCGGCCAGGGCCGCCAGGGCGATGCCGCATTGCTGGCGGCTGCGACTGGCCAGGGCATAGCTCTCGAGCACCTGCACCAGCAGCTCCTCGGACAGCTGGGGTTGACCCGCCGCCAGCAATGC
>Ga0194063_10002314_pt1 | contig 11931 bp, 13 predicted proteins | sample SepL3720m_MetaG_FD_155459 | JGI IMG/M metagenome (GOLD analysis project Ga0194063, IMG submission 155459) | Anoxic zone freshwater microbial communities from boreal shield lake in IISD Experimental Lakes Area, Ontario, Canada - Sep2016-L373-20m | ecosystem: Environmental > Aquatic > Freshwater... | reverse complement strand
CGGCAGCTCGTAAGGGTTGTCGCTCTTCGAGGCGACGCCGGGCTCGACGGTCGTGGCGCCTTTGTACCCGGCTGCCTCGACGGCGGCGCGCACGCGCGCGTCATTCTTGCCCGACGGGTAGCAGAAGAAATTGACTGGAACCTTGAACTTCTCCTGCAAAAGCTTGCGCGAATCAACGAGCTCGGTTCTTAGGCTTGCATCGTCGCTGGCCGTCAGGTCAGGGTGCGTCAGCGTGTGCGAGTCAATCTCCCAGCCAGCGGCGATCAATCCGTTTACTTGGTTCGTCGTCAGGCCGCCGGTACCGATGTTCTTACCTTCAAGGTTGAGGACCCCGGGCCAGCCGGCAGCCTCAAGGATTGGCTTGGCAGTGACCGAATGGCTGAGGTAACCGTCATCGAAGCTGATCACGAGCGGCTTGGCGGGAAGGCCGGTGCCGCCGTGCCAGGCCTGCCACACCTGATCGAGCGTGACGCCGCTGTAGCCATCCTTCTTCAGCAGCTCGATCGTCGCCTTAAATGTTTCAGTCGGCGTCCAGAGCTCGGCCATCGGCGTGCTCGCAGTCGGTGCCTTGATCACGTGGTACATCAGGATTGGAACGGGGCCTCGGTAATCGCCGGTCGCCAACTTCGGCGCGGAAGGCGTGGCTGCGGCTGGTTTCGATGCCGAGTCGGTGCCTGCGGCGGTCGTCACCGCTGCCGACGAGCTTCCACCGCTCCCACCCCCCGGCTTCAGTGGCCCGGTGAAAAGGACGAGCGCGATCGCCACAACGACCAGCACTCCTACAAGAATTGTCAGGCGCCGCTGGCGGGCAGCGGCCGAGCCGCCGCTCACAGGCGGAACACCGAGACAAGCCGCTTCTCGTGCTCGCCCTCGATCCGTGCGACAACTTCGATGTGTGATTCCAGCGGAGTGCCGCGCAGTTTCGTGCCGAGCCCCTCATCGACCTGGAAGATGCCGGCGCTGTTGCTCATATCGATCTCAACGCGGACAGCGGTATCGCGGCCGGGGCTGATCTTGACCTCTTCGATTGCGTAGGCCGAAAGCGAATGGATGTTGGTCTCCCCCGCCTCGAACGGCAGCCGCGCGCGGCCCTTCGCCATGTCGAGCGCGTCGGCGACTCGGACGATCGCGCCCTCAATCGTCAGCGGTTCGCCCTTCGAGCGGTGCGAGATAATCGCGTGCATCGCTTCGCTCGCGATCACTGTTCGCTCTGGCTCCTCATAAATATCTTCAAGTAGTCCAGGTAGAAGGTCGGCGGCGAGGAAGAGTGAGTAGGTCTCATGGTCTTTGCGATTGATCGAGAGGCCGAGGTCGTGAAGCATTGCCCCGGCAGCGATCACAACTTCAGCATCTCGCTCGGTCATTCCATGATCGGTAACGATGCCGGCCTCGACGCCGCGCTTGGCCAGCAGCCGCGTCAACCGCAGCGCGATGTTGGTGACGATCTGAATGTGGACCCAGGAGTGGTCAGACATCCCCAGCCGGTTGGCGTTAAGTCCGGCCATGTACCACGTTGATTTAATCCGCTCGCTCGAGTTGACCGCGTCGATCAGCTGGCCAAGCTTGCGATTGCCGCGCGTTGGAACTTTGATCTCGGCTTCGAGAACTCGCTCGCGAAGTGTCTGTTCGTCTTCGCTCACGGCACCTGCGTAGCGGCTTCAGCGGCGCGCGCGGCGGTCAGCGCGAGCAACTCGCGCTGGGCGCAATGCGGCTCGTCGCCCGGCCCGGCCACGACCGGCTTCCAGCTCCCGTCGCTCTGCAGCTCCCATGCGTTGACATTGTCAGCCAAGCAGCGCCCGAGTGTGTCCAGCACCTCTGCGCGGCAGATCGGGTCCTTGACCGGCGTAAGCAGCTCGACGCGGTTGTCAAGATTGCGCGGCATCAGGTCAGCGGAACCCATGTAAACCTCAACCTCGTCGCCATGTTCGAAGCTGTAGATCCGCGAATGCTCAAGGAAGCGGCCAACTACGGAAACGACGCGGATGTTCTCTGACATTCCGGGTACGCCGGGGATCAGGCAGCAGATTCCGCGCACGTTCAGCTCGATCGGCACGCCAGCCTGCGAAGCGCGATAGAGCGCTTCAATGACATCCGGGTGAACCAGCGCGTTCATCTTCATCCGAATGCGCGCGTGCTTCCCTTCGGCCTTGGCGGCGATCACGCGCTCAATCCGCTCGAGGATTCCTTCGAGCATGAAGTGCGGTGCGGCGAGCACTTCGCGGTAATTGGCAGGGCGGCCGTAGCCGGTCAGAAAGTTGAACATTTCGGCGACGTCAGCGCCGATCTGATCGTCACACGTGAAGAGGCCGAAGTCGGTGTAGAGCCTCGCCGTGGTTGGGTGGTAGTTGCCAGTTCCGACGTGGACGTAGCGGCGAACGCCGTCACCCTCGCGGCGCACGACGAGAACGCACTTGGCATGAATCTTGATCCCCGGCATGCCATAGACGACATGGACGCCGGCGCGCTCAAGCTTCCGCGCCCAAGAGATATTGGCGCGCTCGTCGAAGCGAGCCTTCAGCTCCACGAGACAGACGGCCTGCTTGCCTTTTTCGGTCGCGCGGATCAGCGACGGAACGAGCGGCGAGTCATCCGAGGTGCGATAGACGGTCTGCTTGATTGCCAGCACGTCGGGGTCCTCAACGGCCTCCTGCACGAAGCGCTCGACCGAGGTCGAGAATGATTCATACGGGTGGTGGACCAGCACGTCGCCTTCGCGGATCACTGAGAAGATCGAGCGCTCATCGGCTTCAGCCTCAGCCAAGCGCGGCTGAGTGAGCGGCGTTGCAGGAGCGTCGCGCAGCTCGGAGTGGCCGGGCAGTTTTACGAGCTGCCAGAGGTCGGTCATGTCGAGCAGACCAGGTACCGAGTAGATCTGGCGCTCCTCAACCATCAGCGCCTCAACCAGCTGCTCACGGATTGCCTGGCTAATTCCAGCTTCGAGCTCCAGCCGTACAACCTCACCGAAGGGGCGCTGGCGCAGCTCGGCCTCGATCGCCTTGAGCAGGTCGTCAGCCTCATCCGAGATGTCGAAGTCGGCGTCACGCGTAACGCGGAAGCAGCCGTGGTCGATTACCTCCATCTCGGGGAATAGTCCTTGCAGGTTGGCGGCAATCAGTTCTTCGAGCAAGACGAAGCGAGTCTCCCCTTCGCTGATCGGGAAGAAGCGTGGGATCAAACCCTTCGGCACCTTGACGCGGGCGAAGATCGTCTGATCGGTCTGCGGGTCGCGGACCAGCACTGCAAGGCTGAGCGAGAGATTCGAGATGTAAGGGAATGGGCGGCCAAGGCCGACGGCCAAGGGCGTCAGCACCGGCAGCACCTGTCGCTTAAAGCGCTCAGCCAGCTCGGCGCGCTCCTCTTCCGAGAGCGAGCTGAGACTGACGACTTCAATCCCGTGCTCAGCGAGCTCCCCCAGCAGCGTCTCTCCCACCAGATGGGCCTGGCGCTCGACATGCGGAACGACGCGTTCGTGGACCTCGCCGATTGTCTGCGATGGCGAATAGCCGCCGCTCTGGCGGTCAACGCCGGCGTCAACCTGATCGAGCAAGCCGGCAACGCGAATCATGAAGAACTCATCGAGGTTCGACGAGTAGATCGCCGAGAACTTGACGCGCTCGAGCAACGGTTGGTCAGAGCGCTCCGCTAGCTGTAGCACGCGGTCATTGAAGTCAACCCAAGAGAGCTCACGGTTGAAGGCGACGGCTGGGTCGGCGAGGTCGAGCGACTCGCGTGGCGCCGGGAATGGATCTTCAGGCGTCGGGCGGGCGTCGAACGGCGCCTCGAGGCCTAGCGAGTGCTCTGCCAGCGGGTCGGTCTCGATTTCGGTGTCACTCATCAGTTAATCGGTGCGGTTTCGATCTCACTGGCGGCCAGTGTTGGACGTTCAGCTATTGCGTACTCTAGGCGGGCGCGCATCGCTGATCGCTCAATGTCCTGCCAAACGGTGATGAAGCGGTCGTAGAGCAGGCCACGCCGGACAGCGAGGTAGTGCTCCAGCGCGGCGAGCCCGGCCCAATCTTCACTGTGCGGAAGCGCTGAGGCTAGGGCCGGGTCAAGGTCGGCGGCGCCGCCGGCGCGCTGCGTCAGCTCGGCGGCGGCGTCCTCGCTCAGCTCGGCGCGGATCTGCTGCACGCGCGGCAGCTGAACGTCGCAGTCGTGAATCTCGCCGAGCAGATCTTGCAGTTCGCGCACGCGCTTGGTTGCCGTCAGTGCGTACGGGCCAAAGCAGGCAGAGGAGGTGACTTCGAGCACGTAGCGCAGCCGCTTGGCGGCGATCCGCATCGCGTGCAGCTTCTTAACGCGCTTTGGGTTAAGTACCGCCGGAACAAAGTCGTAGAGCTCATCGATCCGCACAGCGACGACGCGCTGGGCGTTGTCGGCGAGTGTTCCGCCAGGGTCGAGATCTTTTACCTTGCGCGCTTTCATCGTCTCATCGCCTCCGCAGCCAACCGCTCTTAGCGGGCGAATCATCCGTATCGGCAGGCACGACTAGGGCAACAGCGGCCGCATCGTCGGCGGGGTTAGCTGCCGGGGTTGGCGCGATCAGCGCGGCCAGACGCCCACGCAGATCATTGGCTTCGATCTGCTCGAGCATCTGCGCGAGCTCAGCGTTAGCCTGCTGCTGCTGCTCGCTGGTGCGGTCGATGAAGCGCTCAATCCCCGGCCGTTCAGCTTCGCTGGCGGCGGCGGCAAAACCAGCTAGCGCCTCAAGCTCGACGTCCGGGTCGCGGCGCTGTCCGAGCACGTCGGCTAGGTCGCAGATCTGAGTGAGAATCGGCTCCAGTTGCTCTTGGTCAAGGCAAGGCTCGTAGAACTCAAGCACCGAGCGGAGACGGCGCGTGGCAACGCGCATCGCGTGGACGGCGTCGATATTGGTTACGTCGAGTACGCCGGCGGCGTGGTCGAAAAGCTCATCGCTGCGGACCGCGATCGTTGCTGTGGCAGCGTCCGAGTAGCGCATCTGTCCGGACAGCCCGGGGATTGGTCGTGCCTTCGCCATCGCGTCAGTATCGCGACATTTGTGCCGCTCTGCGCTGCCGCTAACCGAATTGCAGCATCGTGCTGCGATCATTGCGCGGTGTCCAGCGCAGAACCAGCAATCACGGTCGCCGACCTGCACAAGTCCTACGACGACCACGAGGCCGTCGGCGGCGTCAGCTTTGAGGTCGCCGAAGGCGAGATTTTCGGCCTGCTTGGCCCCAACGGCGCTGGCAAAACGACAACCGTTGAGATTCTCGAGGGTTACCGAGCAAGCACCAGCGGCAGCGTCTCGGTGCTCGGGTTTGACCCTGCGCAGCGCCCGCGCGCGCTGCGCGAGCGGGTTGGCATAGTGCTGCAGAGCTGCGGTATGTACCGCCACGTACGCGTGCGCGAGGCGGTCGCTCACTGGGCGGGGCTCTACCCCCACCCCCGCGACGTTGACGAGGTGCTCGGAATCGTCGGGCTTGACGACGCCGCGCAGTCAACGGCGCTGGTGCGCACGCTATCCGGCGGCCAGCAGCGCCGGCTCGATCTCGCACTGGCGCTGATCGGTGACCCTGACCTGATCTTCCTTGACGAGCCGACGACCGGCTTTGACCCAGCCGCGCGCCGCGCCGCGTGGGCAACGATCAAGCGGCTACGCGACCTCGGCAAGACCGTTCTGCTGACGACCCACTACCTCGAAGAGGCGCAGGAGCTCTGCGACCGCGTGGCAATCATCAAGAGCGGCAAGATTCTCGCCGAAGGCCCGCCTGACACGCTAAGCGAGGCGTCGGCTCGCTACCGCGTCAGTTGGCGGGGCGAAGACGGAACGCTGATCAGCGAAGAGGTAGACGACCCGACCGAGCTACTCCACCGCCTCACCGGCGAGGCAATCGCTCGCGGAGAGTCGCTCGCCGACTGCTCGGTAGTTCGCCCATCGCTCGAGGACGTCTACCTCGAGCTAACAGCTGACGACGCGAGCGAGGCGCAGCAATGAGCGACACAGCACTCGCCTGGCGCCAGTACCGCCTTGAGCGCAAGATGTTTTGGCGCAACCCGACGGCCGCGTTCTTCAGCTTCGTGCTGCCGCTGATCTTCCTCTTCCTTTTTGGCGCGGTCTTCAGCGGCAACCAGGCAAATCTGAACGTTCTGGTGCCGGGGATCGCCGGGCTCAGCGTGATGGCAACAACCTTCAACGCGCTCGCAACTCAGATGACCTTCCTGCGCGAGCAAGGCGTGCTCAAGCGCGTGCGCGGAACGCCGCTGCCGGGCACCTCGTATCTCTCTGGGATCATCGGCAGTGCGGCGACCAACGCCGTGATCCAGATCCTGATCATCATCGTCGCCGGCAAGCTCTTCTTCGGCCTCGGCTGGCCGAAGGATTGGGCTGAGCTGGCCGTCTTCACCGTCCTAGGCGTCGCCTGCTTTGCCGCGATGGGCGTCGCCTTCTCGCACGTAATTCCAAACTTTGAGGCTGCGCCGGCCTACACAAATCTCGTTTTCCTGCCGATGATCTTCATCTCCGGCGTCTTCTTTGATGTCGACAACGTTCCGACCTTCCTGCGCGACATCGCCAACGCGCTGCCGCTGGTTCACGTGATCAACGGGATCAGCGCTGCGCTGGTAACCGGCGCGCCGATCGCCGACCACCTTTCCGATCTCGCCGTGGTCGCCGTTTGGACGCTGGCCTGCGTGGTTCTCGCGGTCCGCGGGTTCAGCTGGAGCGCGCGCGACTAACTGCTCTGCAGGAATGCCTTCGGCGGTTCGCCTTCGACGGCTATCTCGATCGCGGCCTGGTCGCTGGCGCGCCAGTCATCCCGCAGCATTCCGAAGATGTTTACGTCGAGGTAGCGCTCACTGTGGCGGTGCCACTGGCGCAGCACGCCCTCACGCGAATAACCGACCGCTTCAAGCGCGCTGGTTGAGCGTTCGTTCTCAGGATTTGAGTAGGAGCCAATCCGGTTCATTCCCAGCAGCTCGAAGCCGAGGTGGGCGATCATCGCCTTCGATTCGCGGTTGACCTGACTGCCCCAGAAGTCGGCGCCGAGCCAAGTGCCGACAATGCAGCGGCGGTCACGGTAGCTCAGCTCGCTAAGGCCGGTGATTCCGGCCGGGCCGCGTTCGCGGTCGATGATCAAGAGGTCGAGCTGTTCGCCCCGCTCGCGCTGCCGGGCGCAGCGCTCGATGTATTCGCGCGGCTGCTCGACGTCGGTGTAAGGGCCCCACGAGAACCAGCGCGTCACCTCCGGGTCGGAGGCCAGTTCGAGTAGCGCCTCAGCGTCGCCGGGCTCCGGCGGGCGCAAGGTCAAGCTCGGTCCTGTTAGCGAGAATTCCACGGCTACAGCTTCGCAGGCCGACCCGCGGCATCGTCACTGATAGCTTCAGAGCGATGGATCAGCCCGAAGCAGAAGAGCTGGAAATGGTCGAGAGCGTCGGCGAGCTCGACTTCGCCGTCGTTACGCTGCGCGAGTTTCTCCACCACTCCAACGCGATCCGCGCGGTCGCGGTAGTCGACCGCGAGCCTGGCGTTGGACCGGCGACGGTTGACTGCGAGCGCTTCTGCGCAATAGAGGTCAACCTTGGTGACCGCGTCGTGCTGCTCGACCACGCAGCCGAATTGGAGCCGGATCCGCCTGCGCTGCCTGAAGTGAAGCCGCTGCCGCCGTTCAACGTTAATCCAACTAGCGGTGAGATAGCCGGAACGATCGGTGGAATCGAGCACCTCGTCGATGGCGTGAGCGCACTCGCCGCGGCGCTCGGTGGGCGCAACATCGCGATGGCCGTCTTCGAAACCGACAGCGCCGAGCACCCGCTCTCGATTACGGCGCGCGCCGACGGCAGTGAAGAGCCGGTGATCGCGATCGGCGAGCAGGCGTTCATGCTTCCACCTGCGCCTGGCGCCTAATCTCTGATGATGCGCCTGATCCGATTCCTCTGTGGCCCTGCTCTCGTCTACGCCGGAGCGATGCACTTCATCCGCCCGTGGTTCTACAAGCCGATGATGCCGGCTTGGCTTCCAGCTCATGACGAGCTGATCGTCGCCAGCGGCGTTGCCGAGATTGCCGCTGGCGCCGCACTGATCTGCCCCGACCCGCGCGTTCGCCGCGCCGGTGGCGTGCTGGCTCTCCTGACGCTGATCGGCGTCTTCCCCGCCAACATTGAGATGGCCACCCACCCGGAGCGCTTCCCGAAGATTCCGCCGGCTGCGCTCTGGGCGCGCCTTCCACTGCAGGCTGTGATGCTGGCCTGGGTCGCTGCCGCGATGCGCCCGCGCCAGCGCGACTAGCTACAGCTCAGTCGCCTCGCCGGGCTGAAGAATGCGCACCTCGCACTGCGGCAGCAGCTCGTTTGCGTAGCGCCTGAATAGCTGCGGCGGGTCGCTCAGCGCGCGCGGGCGCAGCCGCTGGAGTCCAAACGGGTAGAGCGTCCCCCAGTGGATTGGAATCGCGACCCGCGGACCAATTAAGGCCAGCGCGTCGGCCGCCGAGCGCGGGTCAAGGTGGCCCGGCCCGAGCGTTGGCCCCCAGCCCCAGACGGGGATCAGCGCAAGATCGATCGGCGGCTCGCCAATACTCGCCATCGAATCAAAAATGTCGGTGTCGCCGGCGAAGTAGCTGCGGCGCTGCCCTTCGACTACATAGCCGACCGGTTGCGCGTGGTGAGCGCTACGCGGTCCGCGGCCTCCCTCGTGCTCGGCGTGAACGACGAGCACGCTGACGGCGCCGAAGCTAACTCGGTCGCCAGCAACAACCTCCTCGACGGCGCCGAAGCCAAGCTCGCGGACCAGCGTTCCTCCCCCGGCGGGAACGACGATCGGCGTATGGCGATCGAGCAGCTCGAGTGAGCGGCGGTCGAAGTGGTCGTGGTGAAGGTGCGAGATCAGAACGCCGTCGACCCCACTCCAGGCCGCAGCTGTGATCGGCGTTCCATGACGGCGGAGGTGGCCGATACGCCCGCGCAGCACCGGGTCGGTCAACAAACGCACGCCGGAATCCTCGATTACGACGGTCGAGTGGCCGAGAAAGCTGACCTGCGCGCCGCTCAACACGTCAGCTTGCGCAGCGCGGCGCGGTACTTGCGCATTGAGCTGGTTGGAAAGTCATCGTGCGTCTGACTGCGCAGGCGGGCCACGCGCTCATGGTGATACGGCGACCGGAGGCTCTCGTTATGCCCGATCACGTTCTTGATCTGAATCCCTTCACGGCAGCGCAGCCAGTTGGTCAGGCGCAGAGAAGCGGCCCTCACCTTTGCGCGGCCGAGTACGTCCGACGGCGTGAAGCCAACGTGCTCGATCCCGATCGCCGTCCAGTTGAGCCCAACGGTATGGCGACACATCAGGCTGATCGGCACCAGTTGGTGGATCTTGCCGTTCTGGTCGATGATGAAGTGAGCGCAAACTCCTGGCAGCTCGTGCAGCTCGCCATCGGCGATGTCCGGCGCGAAGGTGTTCCAAGCAGCGCTGAAGGTGGAAGACTCGGTGAGGTGTTCGACGATCACCTTCGGGTTGTGTAGCCCGTAGCGTCGGAAGCCATAGTGGCGCTGCGAGTAGGCGCCCATCTCAGCCTTGCGCTTTGCCGGGTAGGGAATCGCATTCCAGGCGATTGGCGGTCGCTCAGCGGCCGCGGCGTGACCACCGGCGGCTAGAGCAATCGTTGCAAGAGCGACGCCTAACACTCACTACACGATACGCAGGTAAGAGCTGGACGCTCGCCGGTTGATCCGCTAAGCTGCTCACTTGACACCCTGTCAAATTCTCTTGGGAGCTTGATCCAAATGACAACGACCGCCGGCACCGACTTGAATCAAATCGACCTCAGCGACCTTTCGCTGTGGGAGGACGGCCCACCGCACGAGGTGTTCGAGCGGCTGCGTAACGAGCAGCCCGTTCACTGGAGCCCACTCGAAGGCTTCGCCCACGAGGAAGGCTTCTGGTCGGTCACACGCTTTGAAGAGATCGCCTCGGTCGGTCGCGACTTCGAGACTTTCTCATCAGAGATGGGTGGGATCCTCGCCGTCAACCAGTTCCTACCCGACGATCAGATCCCCGAAGACGCGCCAGACGAGCCGCTCTACTTCATGCGAATGATGCTGATCGCGCAGGACCCTCCGCGCCACGACCGGCTCAAGGCGCTGGTGCAGAAGGCCTTCACACCGAAGCGCTCACTCGACCACGCCGACCGGATCCGCGAGATCGTCAACCTCGTTTATGACAACGCGCTCGAGCGCCACCCCGACGGAAAGATCGACCTCGTTCAGGACGTTGGCGTCTATGTGCCAGCGATGGTGATCGGCGACATGCTTGGCGCACCGCGCGAAGACGCCGACAAGCTCGTTGATTGGACTAACCGCACGACGGCTTTTGAAGACCCTCGCGTGGTTGGTGATATGAGCGACACTTGGACAGCGCTCAAAGAGGTATTCGAATACGTATGGAACCTGGTTGAGGCTCGCGGCGAAGAGCGCCAAGACGACCTCACCAGCGCCCTGCTCGACGCCGAAGTTGACGGCGAGAAGCTGACCGTGGAAGAGATCTGCATGTTCTGGTTCCTGCTGATGGTGGCCGGCAACGACTCGACCCGCGCGACCTTCTGCTCAGGCCTCTTCAGCCTGCTCTCGGACCCAGAGCAGATGGAGCTCGTGAAGAGCGGATCGGCGCCGAGCGAACAGGTCGTCGAAGAGTTCGTTCGCGTCCACCCCGCTTTCGCCTACATGCGCCGCACGGCGACCAAGGACACCGAGATCGCTGGCCAGCCGATTGCGCAAGGCGACAAGGTTCTGATGTGGTACGTCTCGGGCAACCGCGACGCCAGCGTCTTCGATGATCCGCACCACTTCGACGTTGGCCGCACGCTCAACGAGCACCAGGGCTTCGGCGGCGGCGGTCGCCACTTCTGCCTCGGCGCTGGGCTGGCACGGCTGGAGATGAAGATCTGGCTTGAAGAGACGCTACGGCGCTTCCCTGAGATGAAGCTCGACGGCGAGCCAACGCGGCTCAGCTCGACCTTCCTCAATCAGTACCGCACGATTCCAGTGGCGGTCTGAGCGACGTCGCGCGGTCAATGTGAGTCGACGAGCCTGAGACGGCCGTCCTCGCGCACCTGAAGCGCCCAGAAGAGCAGCGTTAGAACGACTCCAATCGCGACCAGCAGCCAGCCAACCCATTGCGGTGCGCTGTTGAAGATCAGTGACAGGGCACCGCTCGGTATGAACCAGAAGCTGATGTCGCGCAGCAGCGCCCAGACGCCCGGGAATGGCGGTTCGCCTGCCTGCCGCGCCAGCGCGCGGCGGTCAAACCAGATCGTCGCGTTGAAAGCGACGATCAGCGGCGCAGTTTGCAGAATCCAGCCGGTCCAAAGGTTGGTCGCGAGGTCGGGCAATACGAACTCGCCGTAGAAGCCTGCCGCAGCGGCGAAGGTGAGCGCGACAGCCCAGATCCAAGTTCCAACGCGGTCGAGGTGGGCGCGCAGTTCCGCGCTGGCGTTAGGGAAGCGGTTGATCGTGTACTGGCTAGTGAACGGCTTCCCAATTGCAAGCGAGCCGTAGGCGAGAAGCGCAATCGCAACGTTCGACACCTCGTCGGCGTGATTGTTGAGCCAGCCGGTCACCTCCGGCCCGGCGAAGGCGACAACGATCGTCAGCCCGATGAAGAAGGCCAGATCCGAAAGCTCAAGGACCTTTGCCTCCTCACCGCGGAGCTTCGACGCCAGCACCAAGCCTGCCGACAGCCCCAGCGCAACGACCGACGCCCAGAAGAAGGTCAGTAGCCCGACGAGGAACGAGATCGCAAACCACGGAATCAGCCCGGTGACGGGATCGTCGAGCAAGAGCAGCAGGCCATCAGGGCGGTCCGGGTCTGAGCCGTGGCGGCGAGCAGTTAGGCGCACTCGCCACTTCTACCACTGCAGCTTCCGCCTGTGGCAACAACGCCACCGAACTGCCACACCGTCTGCGCTCGAGTGGTAACTTTCG
>Ga0194063_10002312_pt1 | contig 11934 bp, 7 predicted proteins | sample SepL3720m_MetaG_FD_155459 | JGI IMG/M metagenome (GOLD analysis project Ga0194063, IMG submission 155459) | Anoxic zone freshwater microbial communities from boreal shield lake in IISD Experimental Lakes Area, Ontario, Canada - Sep2016-L373-20m | ecosystem: Environmental > Aquatic > Freshwater >... | reverse complement strand
GTTATTGTATAATAAAAAAGCAAAATCAAATAATCAATGTAATTGATCATTTTAGGAGATGGGATTTCATGGTATCGAGCTTACGAGTTGGTTATATTGGATTAGGTTTAATGGGTAAACCGATTGTAAAAAATATACTTAAGTCTGGTTTTTCCGTTGTTGTACATAATCGCAGTCGAGATGTCGTAAAAGAATTAACAGCAGAAGGTGCACAGGAAGCTTATTCACCATCTGAAGTTGCATCTAATGTGGATGTTGTATTCACCAATCTACCGGATACACCAGATGTAGAAATGGTTGTTTTTGGACCAAAAGGAATTTCTGAGGGTGCATATGAAGGACTTATCTATATAGATAATTCGACGATTAAACCTTCTGCGGCAAGAACGATATCTGAAAAACTTAAACTTAAAGGGGTATCATGCTTAGATGCCCCAGTAAGTGGAGGACAAGTTGGTGCGCAAAATGGTACGCTTACTGTTATGGTCGGAGGTCCTGCTGATGCTTTAGATAAAGTTATGCCAGTTCTGCTTGCTATGGGAAAAACAATAACTCATATCGGCGAATCGGGTTGTGGGCAAATTGCCAAGGCAGCTAATCAAATTATGGTTGCAGCTCAAATGGTCGCAATGGGTGAATTACTCATTTTTGCTAAAAAAGCTGGAGCCGATCCAGAAAAAGTTATTCAAGCAATCAAAGGTGGAGCGGCTCAATGTTGGACTTTAGATCAAAAACCACCTCGGCTTTTTTCTGGAAACCGTTCACCAGGATTTAAAGCGTCGATGCAGGCAAAAGATATGGCTATCATTTTAGAAACTGCACACCAATATGGCATTGCATTACCAAGCGCAGCTATCCATGCACAATTCTTTGATGCAATGGTCCAAATGGGGCTAGGAAATGCGGATAACTCGGCTATTATCTCAATTATTGAGATGTTATCTGGTATAAAGCTTATAGATTAAATATCACACATCAATGATATTTCAAATTTCTAGACGAATTCCATGTCCTCTTATCGTTATGATATACTCATGTTTGGAATCAAACTCTGCCAGTCGATCTCTTAAACGACGAACTAAAGCATCTAAGGCTTGCTCAGTAACTCCAATTGCTCCATCTTCACCCCACACAGATGTTATAACTTCCGATCTTGAAGCAACTCTCCCTTCTTGTTGGTATAATGCATTCAAAAGATTAAATTGTAGTAAAGAAAGGGAAGGGATGACCTCATTACCCCGAACCCAAACACGCCTTGAACGTTCATCTATACGCAACCTAGGTATAACTTCTTCTAATGACAATATATCCAATATCTTATCTTTTTCAGTTAACGGTATAGTTGCATCAGAACTAACTAAGATAAATTTTTGGGCTAATGCGATCTGGATAACATCTTCTTCTTTCATTATTCTCGGTTCAATTACTTGTTCACCATTACAATGAGTTCCATTTTTACTCCCCAAGTCTTCTAATAATACTCCTTGGGGTGTGAGTTTAAGAATAGCATGATGGCGAGAAACCTGTTGATTAGGAATAATAACATCACAATCTTCACCACGCCCAAGTATTAACACTTTTCGTAATATCCATCGTTGTCCATCTTGAGAACCATCTTGCCCGACGAGCATGGGAAAATCTTTTATGTTAGACTTCATACACTAAATTATAACTTTAGGATGCATTCCTTTCAACCCCATTTTTACAGAATAGATTACTAAGGTATAATTATTAAGTACCCATTTTCTTATTGGGTCAGAGTATTAGGAGGAGAAAAAGATGCCGGCACCATTACGCGCAGGTCATGTTTTGCGCGATCGTTACAAGATCAGCCGAATCATCGGTCAAGGTGGCGCTGGAAGCGTTTATTTAGCAGATGATCTCCGTCTTGAAGGAAGATCATGTGCCATAAAAGAAGTCCAGCACGATCTTGGCTTACCAGAGAATTTGCTTAACCAAGCAAAAGAACAGTTTCAACGCGAAGCTGTTGTTTTGGCGCGATTAGATCACCCAAATCTACCTAAGGTATCCGATTTTTTTTCCGAACAAGGAAGAGATTATCTTGTCATGGATTTTATACCAGGCAAAGATTTACGTACTATTATGATGGAAGCCAAACAGAATCATCGGTTCTTACTTGAACGTGAAGTTTTGAGTTGGGCAAATCAATTGGCTGATGCTTTAATATATCTTCATTGCCAGGAACCTTCTATCCTTCATCGTGATATTAAACCCAGCAATGTAAAATTGATGCCAAGTGGTTTAATTAAGTTAGTTGATTTTGGGCTGGTTAAATTACTTGCATCCGATGAAGTAACTATAACCATATTACAGGGAAGAGGAACTGCAATCTACACTCCACTTGAACAATATGGCGGAGATAGTGAGCATACCGACATTCGCAGTGATGTATATGCCTTCGGAGCAACTTTATATCACTTATTAACAAACCGCCCACCAATTGAGGCACGTGATCGCTTTTTAAATCCAGGTAGTTTACCCAACCCACGAGAAATTAATCCAATCATCAGCCCACGGACAGAACGTGCTATTTTATCAGCTATGAATCTACATCCTGATGAACGACCTCAAAACGTAGCAGAATTTCGTTCTGCTTTATTGGGAGATTGGAATCCATCTATACGTTCGATATCTTCTTTACCCGAACCAACTTTAGTTGACTTAGTATCCCTTCATACTGAAAGAAGTATAGCTCTAATATCCCTGATAATGCTATTCATCAGTCTAATTGTTACGCTCGTTCAGTAATCATCTGCCAACACTTCGATAATAACCAACCAATTAAATTTCCCGACAATGTCATAATCAGTGTTGCTAAGTGATTGTAATGATGTAAAAGCCAGTCTCCACCCGGTAATTCTAGCATTAAATATGTATAAAATAACGTTCCAAATAAGAAAGTCATTAAACCAGATCGAAAGCTCCAACGGATTTTCCATTTCCGTAATTCTAACCTGTAAACGAACCAGCTAACCATTGTACATATAGCCACGGCTAATAACCAATCAACAATATTTTTATCCGGTTGTTTATTTTGTGGTATTGGAATTGGGGTAGGTGTCGGGAAAACCATTGTTGGTGTTATGCTAGGGGATATCGTAACTGTTGGAGGAGGTTGAGTTTGGGTTGGAATATTCTCTCCAGGTACTTCGATTCTTACTGCGTCAGATTGTGTTGCCATTTCTGATCGAGCGCTAATCTCTAAAGTTCCAGAAGATTTAACGGCAAAAGTAGCTTTTGCAACTCCACTTGTTGTAGGAGCAACAATTTCCTCTAAAACCGAGGCTTTTTCCCCTGTACTACTTAAAATAAAATGGACTGGTGTATTATCTGGGACATAATGACCATTATAGTCCATAATAATCCCGGTTCGCACAGAAACTAAATCCCCAACACCAAACTTATTACCACCTGCCTCCCTGCCTATTATTTCAGAAGGATCCAAAGTAATTGAAATGGTTTGTTTAGGATCTGGAGAAATAATTGATATAAGATCATACCCTATTCCCTGGATAGACACAGGAGAAACACCTACAATTGGACGTAACTCATTAAAAAGTAACCTAGCTGCAACCTCAATAAATTGAGGGCCTTTACTATACAATCCATAATATGCAGTAATTTTCGATATGTCCGTCGCATCTAAATAATATGGAGCGTTAAAAGAGAAGACAATAATTTTCTTGTTTTTTAATAAATCTGGTCGCTCTTTCAATAAACGGAGAATGGCTTGTGAATCTGGACGGTCGGCTTTTACATCTAACATTGTTAGGACAATCCAATCTGCTTGACGTAAATAATACTCAAGATTGGTAGCTGTCCTCTCTTTGTCTAACATTCCTTTTAATTTCGAAGAAGGAAATGAAATCAAGTTTTGCCGGCGGATCAGACCTCCCGGCGATTGACCATACAACCTCTGAACAGCTTCCTGTAACATATTTACTGCCATTAGTGGTTGATCTGGACACTTTAAACACTGTCTAACCATATAATTATCCACAATAAAGACAATTCGATCATTGATTTGGGGTGGATTAGGTAGAGAAACATCTAGTTCTGATGGTAATGGATCAATTAACGTTGCAGATTTTTGAGCTACTTCAAAAATAACCTGGGCACCCTTTCCAATTTCCCCTATCGTACCGATAGGAGATACAACACGATCTAAATTAAACTCCGGATAAAGATTATATTTTAGGGTTAATATGCGCAGTAATGCCTCATCCACTCGCTGTGCAAAGGCTTTATCTTCCTTGTATTTTTGTTCAAAAAAACTCAGTGTCTGCGTAATAGTCGAAAATGAATCAGTATCTCCACTAGCAATAAAATTCCCAAGATATAATAGATCATTTCCCGCAAGAAGTGCGTCTCGTGCTACAAGCTTCGCATTAAAAACTTCCATTGTTGGATCATAGAATCGTCTTACTGCTTGATTTCCCAAATCATCACTGACTAAAACCCCTCTCTTTAGTCTCCAATTGGACAGAGATTGTAAACTCATTAATTGATTTAAAGTCTGTGGGTCAAAACTAATTGGACGAGTAGATGTACGGATATTTCCCTGAAAACCTTTATAACGAATATGAGAAACAATAAGTGCATCCGTAGTTGCTTCTAGGTTTGGAGCATTTCCTGTAACTGCAAAAAACGGGGCAAGTTCGATTTGATTAAGTTGGTCAAGGGATTTTCTAATTGTAGCAACCTCTTCCTCAGGAAGGCGATCTGAACCTCCACGTCCTGGAAAATATTTAGCAACTACCGCAATTTTACTATTACTTCCTTGATGGATGCCCGAGATATAGGCTTTTGCCATCTCACCAACCCAAAAAGGATCTCCTCCAAATGTACGAATGCCTAAGTCACCAGATGCGGACGGATTTGGATTTTCCAGAATATCTAAAGATGGTCCAAAAAACATATTCACACCAAGCCTAGATAACTCCAGTCCTAAAATATTGCCGATACTTTGCGCCAATTCTGGTTTCCAGGTCGCACCAATTGCCATTTGATTTGGTAATGGAGTTAAACCATTAATTATCTGACTAAAAGGGGCTCCATCTCCTTCTTGATTTATACCAATGAAAAGAGGAATATATTCTGGTGTAAAAATTTTATTTCCTAATGAATCCGTCACATCCGATTGCGAACCTTTCCACTCATCGACTTGTAACTCACGAATTAAGTTCCAAGCTGAACGGGGAGTATCATCAGGACCGATAAAATTATCGTTGCTAGATAAAAGCACTATACCCCCAATATGGTATTCCGTAATTAGATTAAAGATTTGGCTTTCACTACCTGCTTCTTTCCCCTTAAAAGTAACCAACATTAATTGTCCCACTTTTTCTGAGGGCTGGAGTCTATCAATTATTTCTAAAGCGCGTTCGCGCGCAAAATTTCGTTCTACGGAACTCAGCTTTCCAAATGATCTTCGTATTGAGGCTTCGCTACTTCCTGAAGGTAAGATCATGCAAATTAATATGATTGATATAATCAAGAATCGTAAATTATTACCTAGAATATTGTCGATGAGTTTCATCATTGTACCCGGGTTTTTTCAAATATAAATTGCCGATTAATAAATTATTATAACACGAATGTAAGATTACACTTTTTAGGAGACAATAAAACAATAATAAAAATATAAATTAGGGTTGTCAGATTGAGGAAGTTAGGCTATAATTACATTCTGTAATCGGGGCGTGGCGCAGTCCGGCTAGCGCGCTTCAATGGGGTTGAAGAGGTCGGAGGTTCGAATCCTCTCGCCCCGACTACATAAGTTTCCCGAAATAAATATGAACCAATTTTTATATAAATTCTTCCATTTGATTTTCATTACCTCTCTGTTATTCATAACAGCTTGTAATATTGAAGTTGTACCGAGTATTACCCCATCTCCTATACCTACGCAAACAAAACCAATGGAAACATCTAATCCAATTGTAAAGCAAGAATTTCCTAGTACACTTGAAGATTCGGTTTTTGCTGCACTCTCCACATACAGACGTGAGGGATATGATGTATTAAAAACTACTTGGTTAACCACAGATTACGCAAATCAGATGAGTTTCTATGATTTTTTAGCTACAATTGTTAATAATATACCAACCACTCCTTCAGCATTAATGGGATGGGAAATATTGAAAGTAGAACAGTCACCAGATTCACAGGCAGCAACACAAGGTATTAGAAAAGTTTTCTTGAAAACTTCTTATCAAGGGAATGCTCTTCTTTGTAGATGGATGACGTTATCACCACCGAACATCACAGGGGATCACTGGCGCATTTCCGGAAATGAGAACGTACCATGTGAGGGACAAGCAAGCGCAATCTCTACCCCAACACCCCAATCAATATCAACCAGTGTTGCCCCAACAAGTGTGTCTTTGGTTTGGTTTCCTTGTTCGGATGCCCCTGCTTCTCAATTGCAAATCGGATATAAGGTTTATGTTAACCCATTTCCTCCTCTTGGACAATGGATTCACTTTGAACCAGGCAAAAATACGGATGTTGTAGGAATGTTAAATCCTGGGGATGTGTTCACAATTTCTGGTGGTCCAAAATGTGCAACCGGCTATGTATATTGGCAAACTCATATCGTATCCGAAAATACTCCAGGCATGGTTGAAACTTATGATGGCTGGGTTGCAGAAGCTGAACAAGGATCTTATTGGCTATTACCCTGCCCCGCATCCGGTCCTTGCGGAGGAGGATTCAAACCAGCTCGAACACCGTTTAAGGCATTGACTCCTTCATCAAAATAAAGTTTCTATGTTAATAAACATATTTTAACTGATAATTAACGTTAGGAATTGCTATGATTAACGTCACTCAAATCGATACAAATAACAAATCGCAAGCAAACCGATTTATCGACATACACTACAAGCTTTACGAAACTTGTCCACAATGGGTACCACCCTTTAAAAATGACGTTGCCTTAATGTTAAATCGTCAAAAACATCCCTTTTATGAACACTCCGAGGCTGATTTTTTTATTGCCACGCAAGATGATGTAGATGTTGGTCGAATCGCTGTGATGGAGAATAAACCTTACAATATTTATCATAATGTTCGCGAGGCGAATTTTTATTTATTTGATGCAGATAATAACCAAGAAATAGCAAATGCTTTATTCGAAAGAGCATTTGACTGGGCAAAACAACGAGATCTTGACACAATTGTCGGACAAAAAGGTTTTGGGCCTTTAGATGGTTATGGTATTCAGATAGAAGGTTTTGAACATCGGCAAATGATGAATATGATGGTTTACAACTATGAATATTATTCGCATTTGATCGAAGCTTTAGGATTTGAGAAGAAGGTTGATTTTGTTTCTTCTTATGCCGGGATAGATAAATTTAAATTTCCAGAACGTATACATAGCATAGCCAACCGCGTAGAAAAACGAGGAAATCTCCAAGTCAAACGATTTAAAGACAAAAAAGAGCTGCTTTCTTGGGCTGGTCGTATTGGGCAAGCTTATAACAAAGCATTCATAAACAATTGGGAATATTATCCTCTTACAGAACGTGAAATTTCTTTTGTTGTTGATAACATTTTAGTTATTGCCCATCCCAAATTAATTAAAATTATTTCTCACAAAGATGAAATTATTGGTTTCTTATTTGGTTTCCATGATATTTCCGCAGCAATGCAGCGTATAAATGGGAATCTATTTCTTCCATATAATATAATTAACCCAATAGGAATTGCTGACTTGATGTTAGAATTACGCCACACTGATTGGATCTCGTTTAACGGGATAGGGATTTTACCGGAGTTTCAAGGACATGGTGGTAATGCCCTCATGTATTCAGAAATGGAAAATACATTACGTGAATTTCCACAATTCCGACATGGAGAATTAACCCAAGTAGCCGAAACAGCCCAAACGATGCGACATGACCTTGAGAATATAGGTGTAAAGTTTTATAAAAATCACCGTGTTTATCACAAAATAATTTAGACAGCTAAGCAAAGAACGTTATAAAAAGCGTTCTTCTATTTTTATCTATTTTCTCCTCCAGCCAGAGATCGTTCATAAAGCATTTTTATCTCCTGTAGTACTCTCGATTGTTGTGATGAAACATAACGATCTAAAACTTCCTTAATAACTTTATCTGGATATAATTGAAGCCCAATTCGGTATCTACCGCTTAAATTTTCTTTTCTCACATCTCGCATTGCACACTTTGCGTGTACAGATTGAATTTCTTCACCAGGTAGCTTTAAACGGACCTCAAATTTTGAAGATAGTTTTCCGGGTGTAATCTCCGGGGAAAATAGATACAATGGATCTATATAAACTGTAAGTCCATTTACCGAAATATCCACAATTTCCGCAACGACAGAAGTATCTTGAATCTGTAAATATGCGATTAATGATGTATCAGGTTCCACCCTTATGGATGATCTGCGTCTTAAATCACCAGAATAAGCAAAGTCCGTTAATCCGATAGTCAATTTTACGGGATTCATCTTTACGACTTTAGCCTTAATATGTTCCTCAAAGAGATCGCATTGAATATATATATCTTTCACCAAAATAGATGCTGCTAATTGATATTTATGTACCTTAAAAAGTACAATATCCTTATCTGAATTCAATATAAAAGCATCGAAGCTAAAAGGTATATTTTTATATATTGTTATTAAACTAACCTTTTCTATCTGATCCATTTTTTCTGCAAATGTAGAAAGAATTAGCTGATGATTATATTTGTCCATTACTCATCCTATCCCCAACAGCATTTTTATTTCACGTAATATTTCAGCTTGTCTATGAGCAACGTATCTGGAAATTTCCAATTCTGTATTCTGATCCGGATATATTTGAATTCCTATCCGGTATCGTTTCATTGCTTTATCCAAACTTACATTTTTAACAACTCCGATTATATTGATTTTTTGATCAGAATTCGGCATTTGAAAATTTAACAATATCCTCTGTTCTTCTCCAAATGCTTTGGGTGTAAAAGAACCCTGGTCAAGAAAAATGCCAATCCCACGCAATGAGATATTCACGAGGTCACCATTTGATTTAATGCCATTTATCAATAAAACATTAACACTTCCCTTTGGTTCTACTCGTATCAATTCTCTATCACCAATTCTGCCTTCGATATAAGATAAATCGGTAAGGACTGCTAAGTTCTTATCTACATCTAAATTAACGACATATCCTTTCACTACCTTGGGCAGCATATTACTATCAATATAAGTATATTTTGATTGCTGCATACAAAATGCTTGATATTTATGGACTTTTAGTAAGACGGCATCAAAACTTATACTTTTTATTCTAGCATCAAAAGAGATGGGAACACTTTTATAAACATTAATAAGTTTAACTAACTGCCCAGCTATTTGTATCTCGGTCAAATTTTCTAAAACTTCTCGACTTTGATTCATTACTATATTCTGCTCATTACAATAATTTAGCCAGAAGTAGATTACTTGAAAAATAGATTACTACCACGCTACTAACAACATTATATGATTATATCAATAAAAAAGCAAATCATATTTTACAATTTTGCTCTTGAAAAACCTTCTTCTCAATGATAGCATTGTACTATGGTTTCCATTCAATCAGTATTAGAACAATGGCATTCTGATGATAAAATCTCCGGTAATATCTGTGCTTGGAAGACAATACCTTCATGCACAGCCGATGTTCGAGCATTGCCAGATAAATTAAATCCATGCTTAACACAAGCACTAACAGATAATCATATATACTCCCTTTATTCGCATCAAAATGAAGCATGGGAATATTTACAAAATGGAAAAAATATAATAGTCGTTACAGGTACAGCCAGTGGTAAATCACTTTGTTATAATTTGCCCGTCTTAAATCACCTTTGTAATGATATTTCCGCATGTGCTCTCTATATTTTCCCTACCAAGGCTCTTGCACAAGATCAGATGTCAATTCTTCAGAAATATCTTCAAAATTTTGATAAGGGAATTTCAAATAATCTTGTCGCATCAATTTACGATGGAGATACGAAAGGAAGATCACGATCACAAATTCGTAATCGAGCAAGAATCATATTTACAAACCCAGATATGCTCCATATCGGTATCTTACCTTATCATGCACGTTGGGCTAACTTCTTTTCCAGATTACGTTTCATAATTTTGGATGAAGCACATATATATCGTGGTGTATTTGGTTCACACGTTGCAAATGTAATCCGGAGACTTAAAAGAATTGCCCATTTTTATCGAAGCAATCCTATTTTCATCCTTACATCTGCCACAATAGCCAACCCGATTGAACTTGCCGAACATCTGATCGAAGATAATGTTACCCTTGTCGATAAAGATGGATCTTCTCGTGGAAAGAAACATTTTATTATCTATAATCCCCCTATCATCAATCAAGAACTGGGATTACGCGCTAGTTTAACCCAGGAAACTTTACGATTTGCTGAATATTTATTGGCACAAAAAGTCCAAACTATTTTATTTGGCCGATCAAGACACATGATTGAGATGATGTTGAAATTATTTAAGGAAAAAGTCGCAATATCATCCTATGAGTTTGATACCGATAATAAACATATAAGAGGATATCGTAGTGGGTATCTTCCGAAGCATAGAAGAGAAATTGAAAACGGAATTCGATCTGGCAATGTAAGCCTCGTAATCACAACAAATGCACTCGAATTAGGAATAGACATCGGAGGTATGGAAGCTGTATTAATAGCAGGGTATCCCGGTACTATCACAGCCACACGCCAACAAGCTGGGCGAGCAGGCCGTGGAGAAAACGAATCTTTAGCAATACTCATAACAACATCCAGCCCTTTAGACCAATTTCTCGCTCATCACCCTGAATATATTTTCGAAAAATCCCCAGAAAAGGCTCTTGTCAACCCGAATCATTTAGCGATTTTGATAAATCACCTTCAATGTGCATTATTTGAATTACCATTCGAAGACGGATCCTCTTTTGGTAACATGCATTGGGATTCCATAAAAGATATATTGGAATACCTTCAATCATCCGGCATCATTAACCATTCTAGTAATAAATATTTTTGGAAGAGTCAATTCAACCCTGCTGAGAACATGTCTATAAGAAGTGCAACCCAAGAACGTATATTGTTACAAACAGAAGAAGGGACTACGATCGGTGAATTGGATCGAAATAGTGCCCTATGGATGGTACACCCTGGAGCCGTTTATCTCCATGAAGCAAATCCCTTTCTTGTTGATACACTTGATTTAGACAAAAAACTTGCTCTTTTGCATCCTATCCAAGAAGATTACTATACAGAACCATTAAAAGAAACGACCGTTCAATTAATTCAGGTTCTGGAACATAAACCAGTGTTAGGAGCAGAGATCATGTTAGGGGAAATTCTTGTTACGACCAAAATTGTAAGTTTTCGGCGAATTCTCTGGCAATTTAATGAAGTTATCGATGAAATACCTCTTAATCTTCCTTCAATAACTCTACAAACTACAGCGTATTGGATAACCATCTCTCAACAAACTATAGGACAATTAGAAGAAGAAGGGGTTTGGCTTGGAAAACCCAATTACTATGGATCCAATTGGGATACTCAACGAAACCTCGCACGGACTAGAGATATGTATCGATGCCAATTATGTGGTAAACCTGAAATAACACAAGCCCATCATGTGCATCATAAAATACCCTTTCGTCTTTTTTCTGACATTCAAGAAGCTAATGATCTCTCTAACCTTATAACCCTTTGTTCTAAATGCCATCAAAAGGTAGAAGTTTCAGTTCGAATGCGCAGCGGTCTCGCAGGACTTTCATATACTATGGCACACCTTGCGCCATTATTCCTCATGTGTGATTTAAATGATATTGGGGTCCACGCAGACATCCAATCCCAGCAATTGAGCGGTGACCCCACTATTGTCATATAT
>Ga0194063_10002311_pt1 | contig 11937 bp, 10 predicted proteins | sample SepL3720m_MetaG_FD_155459 | JGI IMG/M metagenome (GOLD analysis project Ga0194063, IMG submission 155459) | Anoxic zone freshwater microbial communities from boreal shield lake in IISD Experimental Lakes Area, Ontario, Canada - Sep2016-L373-20m | ecosystem: Environmental > Aquatic > Freshwater... | reverse complement strand
CGTGGTGGCGCCATCGCTGCATTTGCTCTCCGCGGGAGAAGCGGACCGACTGAAACTCTATGTCCAAAACGGCGGCACCCTGGTCTCGACATTCAACACCGGCCTGGTGGATGAACACAACATGGCGCCGGACAGTGGCTATCCCCACGATCTGACGGACTTGTTCGGCCTGGAAGTTCTCGAATTTGATCAGTTGCCGCCCGGAGAAGAGAATCATCTCACCTTCAAGGGCACCTTCCCCACCAGCCACCTCCATCCGGCCAGGCTGTGGTGCGACCTCATCGAACCCAAGGACTGCCAGATCCTCGCCACCTACGCGAAGGATTTCTACGCGGGCCGCCCGGCGATGACCATGAACACATTCGGACTCGGCAAGGCGATTTATATTGGCACGCAAAGTCACCAGCCTTTTTACCAGGACATGGTGACCTGGCTGCGCCAATTGTGTAACCTGCATCCGCTCCTCAAAGTACCGGACAATGTCGAGGTCAGCATGCGCCAGAAAGATGATGAAAAAGTGTTTTTCCTGCTCAACCACCAAAGCTCGCCGCTGCGCATCCAGTTTTACAAACCCATGCACGATTTCCTGACCGGCAGCACTTTCTCCGGCAATTACGATCTGCCGCCGCATGGCGTGCTCGTGCTGGATGAGCACCGCGCGGATAAAGTGTAATACGTTGCAGTAGTTGCATGGTTGCATGGTTACATCGTTGCATTGGGTTGGCCAGGAACCCGCCTCATGTAACTGATGCAGCCATGCAACTCAGATAACTTCCCCGCAAGCAAATGCTGCCCCCTCCGCCCCGCTACATTCCGCCGCTCGGCCCGGGGAAGGTCACATCGCGCCAAAGGGTCTTCGCTCAATGGCGGGGCGTCGATCTCGCGCCACTCGAACGGGCCCAGTCCATGCGCGCCCAACCGGTCAGCGCCGTGCTGCCGCGCGTGCTGGCAGACTTGCGCATGGACAACCGCCGCGCGGAAGCCGAAGTGGTGAAGGTGTGGAACAACCTGCTCGACCCGAACGTCATCGCCCACGCGCAACCCACCGGCATCCGCAAAGGCACGCTCTTTGTAACCGTGGATAGCAGCGTGTGGCTCAGCGAAATCGTGCGTTACCGCCGCAAGGAAATCCTCGACCGTTTACAGCACAGCTTTGGCCGGGATTTCATCGCCAAGATATCATTTCGCGTGGGATGATACGGAAGCACCACCGGCCTGGCCCGTGCCCGCAAGCGCAAAGTTATTTGAACCGTCGTGCTAACGCCGACGCCGCGCCGGCCCGTAAAAATAGCCTCCCCGCACCCGTGCGCCTCGGACCCGCCCGCCGCCAGCCGGCTGGCCCGGCTTGCCTTCTTCAAAAAGTGCGGTGTAAGTGTAGTTGAAATCCTCCAGCTTCACGCGGGGGATTTTCTGGCTGATGAACCGTTCGATGGCACTCACGTGCCGGATGTCTTCAGCCACCATCAACGTGAAGGCGTCGCCGGTGGCATCCATGCGGCCGGTGCGGCCGATGCGGTGAATGTAATCCTCCGGATGCTGCGGCACATCGTAGTTGATCACGTGGCTCACATCGGCAATGTCCAGCCCGCGCGCCGCAATATCGGTCGCGACAAGCACTTCAAAACGACCGTCGCGAAAGCCGCGCAAGGCCTGCTCGCGCTCCCGCTGGGTCCGGTTTGAATGCAGCACTGCCACAGCATGGTTGCTCCGCTTGAGCAGATGGGCGACACGGTCGGCACCGTGTTTGGTCCGGCAGAAGACGATCACCGATTCGTAGTTCACTCGCTTGAGAAGTTCCAGCACTAGATCGGCCTTCTGCGAATCGGATACGGGGTAGATCACATGCTTGACCGTGTCCTTGGGCGTGCGGCGCGCGCCGATTTCAATCGTCTCGGGATTTCGCATCGCCCATTGAATGAGTGTTCCAATCTCCGGCGGGATGGTGGCGGAAAAAAGGGAGGTGTGCCGGTCGCGGGGACATCGATCGAGGATGCGCCGCACATCGGGCAGGAACCCCATATCGAGCATCCGGTCCGCTTCGTCGAGCACGAGAAACTTGACGCAGTTCAGCTTGCAGGCCCCCTGCTGGATATGATCGAGCAACCGGCCTGGCGTGGCTACAATGACATCCACACCATTCTTCAGGGCCTCCATTTGCCGCCCGTAACCTACGCCGCCGAACATGACGACCGTGCGCAAGTCCGTAAACCGGGCGAAATCGTGGATAGCGGTTTCGACCTGGGCGGCCAGCTCGCGCGTAGGCTCCAGGACGAGCATGCGCGTCTGAGGACTATGTGTGCCAAGTTGGGAAAGTATCGGCAACGCAAAGGCCGCTGTCTTGCCCGTTCCCGTCTGCGCGCTCCCAATCACGTCCTGCCCCTTGAGAATCAGTGGAATGGCCCGAAGTTGAATCGGGGTGGGGGTGATATAACCCATCGCCTTCACCCCCTCCAGCATTATGCTGGAAAGGCCTAGTTTGCTAAATGACATGGGGGGGTAACGCGTGATGCGTGATGCGTGATGCGTGACAGGATCGTCTTACGTGGAGTGGGCTGCGTGACATTACGTCTTTGGCGAACATGAGGCTCACAGTGGCCGTTCGGTCGGGGCTGACTCCGGCGTCACGACCGCTTTGGCGGCTGCCACGGACGGAGCTTCGCTCATCGAACTTGAGACCTCGGTCTGCTGGGGATCAACCGTTGGCACTTCTTCAGCCGGTATCGCTGCTTCCGGGAGTGGTGCATCCGCCGCGCCCACTGGCCCAGCCGCGATCGGTTCAGCCGCAGGCACAACTTCGGCCTGGCGCACAGGGTCCGCTCGTTTCTCCACCGGCTTGGCTTCTGGCTTCGGCGGTTTCGGAAGCGGCTTTTTGGCCGTCTCCAGAATCCCGTTGGCGAACTCAATCACGTGGCCCTGGTGGATCAGCCAGTGCAAATCCGCAATCACCGCGGTCTGCTCGGGCGTCGGTTGCGCGCTTTCCGCTTGGAGCGCCGGTTGTCCTCCGGCCGCCAGTGTTTCAACGAGCGCAGGCGCAGCGGACGGCGCCAGCGCTTCGACCAGCTTGCGGCGGTTGCATTTCACATTCGCACTGATGAAATCGACGATGCGCTTGACGCCTTCGGAGACGGGCGTCTCGGTCATATCGAGGAAATGCGGCCGCGCGACGGAGACGTGGGTGAGGGTCTTGTTGACCTTGAAGAACTGGAGACCGTGTCCGGCGAACTGCTGGCTGAGGACTGTGGCGATCTGCAGCGGAAAACGTCGCTGATCTTCCCAAACGCTGCGCACCAGACGCACCAATTCGGGACAGCGCAACGCGCGGGCTGCCGCGCCGCCGAGCCGGTGGATATCCACCGGTTTGATGATGTTATCTTTGTGCGTCTCGCGGAAATGTTTTTCCACCGCCTCCATGTTGTCCAGCCGAACCGCCTCGGGCAGATTCAGACACACAAAATCGGTCTTCCAACTTTGGTCATCGACCCATTTCTTCACGACCTCCTCATCGCGCACGATCTTCACGCGCGCCTTGTAAACATCGAAGGGCATGCGGGAAAAGCGTTCAGCGTGCAACTTGCGCAACGCGTTCTGGTAGTCGTGGTGATTGGGCGGCCCCAGGATAACCCCGCTCATGCCGCACTGCGCCACGAACGTGTATTTGCCTTTTGGCGGTTCGGTGGCCGTGCGTTCGGTCTGGTAAAACGTCGCAAAATGCTTCCGCAACACATGCCCGGCCGCTTCGTCCTCGGAGAGCCACAGCGTGTCATCGAGTGCGCAAACAAACAACGCCTGCACTGGCTTGCCCTCGGCGTTCTTCTTTACGCTGAACTCGACCGTGTGCCGCTCCGGCTTTTGGAGAATCATCTGGGCAATGTCGAACAGCGGATACGCACGGCCCGTCATCTTGATTTGCCGCGCCAGCGATTCGACCCCTTTATCTTCGGGGCGCAGATTCAGCTCGATTTCCGGCAGGGGCGGAGGCAGATCACGACGCTCGCGCGGGTCGAAACGACGACCCTCGGGTCTCTCGCCGCGGCGGAAGTCGGGCCGCTCGCCGCCTCCGATCTGGCCGCGAGGGCCTTCAGGACGCGGCGCGCCGCCTTCCGGTCGGGGTGGACCTCGGTACTCGCCCTGCGGACGGCGGTCGTCTCGCCGCGGTCCGGGTGGACCATCACGGCGGGGCGGGCGCGGGCCGCGACGGTCCCGATCGCCGCGGCGGTCGGGTCGAGTGTCTTCGCCCTCGTATTTGGCGTACTTTGAGGCGGAAGGCTCTTGCGCCCAAGCGGGCAGGAAGAGTTTGTCAAGATCTAGTTCGTTATCAGGTAATGTGCTCATTACGTTACATCAGGCGCATATATTGCGGCGCGCCTTGCAAATGCCGCACAGACAGAATGCAGCCGCCGCCGATAGATTGCAAGCGTGCGTTTCGTAAACATTCGGCCAACCGGCTGGCTGGGGAGGAATAACCCGGGATTAAGCGCAGACGATATCCCGAAAGTGAGGGTGCAAGGGCAAGGGATAGAGCCAGATTTGCTTAATGGCACAGGTTGGAAACCACAACCACGTTCACAAAGTCTCGGCGCTGATGCGCCCAGCAATACGCCAGCTTCAAAGACCAGTCCGGTCCCAGCAATGCAAAATAGCCGGCATAGCGATCTTGGAGCACCCCCGTGTTTCGTCCTTGCCAGATTGCCGTGTGCGCTATAATGAGCGTATGAAAACTCTAACCATCACCGAGGGGCGCAGGCGTCTCGGCTACTGGCTCAAAAAGGCGGTGCAAGGGGAAGACGTTGGCTTTACGTTTGAGGGCAAAATCGTGGCCTTGCGCCCTGTGGAAGTGGTTTCGACCGATTATGCGCTTCAGGAATATGGTTTGACGCCTGGCGAAATGGCCGCGGCAGAAAAACGCATCGGCGCGGACATTAAAGCCGGACGCAAACGCGGTGAGTTGACGCGGTTTACCGGGAGCAAGAATGATTTCCGTTGAACTGTCCAAGCGGTTCAAAAACATCGTGCGGGAAGCCGGACGTGAACAAGAAGTATCTTCGACCTTGAATCTCATCCTGGAGGGCTTTGGCAAGCCGCACGCTCACTCCGGGTTGGCGATTCGGAAACTGGGCAAACATCTTTACGAGTGTCGCACTGGGCTGGCGTGGCGGCTCATTTTTGAGGCGCAAAAAGGAGTGCTGACTTTTGATTTTGCGAGGCATCACGACGAGGTGCAAAACTATCTTCGTGGCAAACGATAAAGATTTCGTCCTTGCTCAAGAAACATTTTCCTTTCAGCTCATGAGTTGCTTCACGTCCGCCATGAACACGGGCAGATACACGTTGGGCAGCGACATGCATGTGAACGTGTGCCACAAAGGGTGCCCTGTAGCCATGCCTCGGGATCCGTGAAATAGCGGCGGACATCCCGTTGACCGCAAAACACCGAACGGGAATAAAACCCTCCTGTTTTGCCTTTCAAACAGTGTTTGTTCCCGTTCGGGAATAATTCACTTGATCGCCCCAATGTTTGGCGGTAATGTTACCGCACGGTAACATTGCATTTAAGCTATGAAATACACTCCTGAAAGAATTGGCGAATTGGTCAGAAGCACCCGCAAGGGCATGGGGGTGACTCAAAAGAATTTGGCCATGACATCGGGCACAGGCTTGCGATTTATCGTTGAGCTGGAGAGAGGGAAGCTCACTTGCCAACTTGGCAAAGTGCTAACCGTCCTGCAGACGCTGGGCATCAAGATCGAATTGATCCCGCCCGCCGGGAGCGGCAAGCAAGGAATTTAGAATATGCCACGGACGTTAGACGTTTATTTGCGCCGGCACCTGGCAGGCCAGCTCATTCAGGATGAGCATGGTCAGATGGCCTATTATTATGCCCAAATCTGGCTGGACCATGCAGGTGCGATTCCCCTGTCTCATTCACTGCCGCTCAGAAAAGGGCGGTTTAACCGCAACGAGTGCCGGGGATTCTTTGCCGGTGTCCTGCCCGATGAAAGCAAACGCGAGATTATCGCCAAGAATCTCGGAATCAGTGCCAGAAACGATTTTGCCATGCTGGAGCAGATCGGTGGCGAATGCGCCGGAGCGGTTACTTTTATGCCGGCGGGTGAAAGCCTGCCGGAACGCAACTATCGCTACCGCCCGTTAACCGGCGAGAAATTGGCGGACATTCTCAGGCGGTTGCCGCACCGTCCGTTGATGGCAGGAGAGACTTGATCACCGAACATCCCACCACCAAAGCTGTCGCTGCGCTCATTCAAAACCGCTGCACAAAGACATCGGAGAAATTCAAAGAGTGAAATGGCCGCAGCGGAAATACGCATCGGCGCCGACATTAAAGCCCAATGCCGCTAGCTTCACCTTCCGCTAACACCTGTGAAAAATCGAAGATGCATGAGTTGCTTCACGTCCGCCATGAACACAGGCAAATACGACTCGCCCAGGTGTTGCCGGTCATCCGAGAGAGCCCGGTCGAAGCCTGCGCGCTCGATGGCGGGGCGCACTTTGGCCATGAGTTGACGAACCTCAGAGGCTTGCAGCAATGATTCGAGATCGTGCAATGTCGCATCGCGCAGCCGCAGCCAGATTTGCTCCAGGGCACTGAACAAGGGAGGCCAGGCAATCCACTTCGGGGTCGATTGCCCGTCGCGATTGAGCAACTGCAGCCACTGGCCGGGCTTGAGCCAGTAGTGCTTCTCCCGACTGGCGGTGCGCAACTGGACCACCCCCGACCGGCTCATGTCCGCAAGGGTCCCCTGCACCGTCCGCTCAAAGTAATAAGCCTCGCGGGCAATCTGCGAAGGATGGGCCGTGTCATGCGTGAGCAGATACATCACAATTTCGCAGCGGACGTTGATGCCGAGCAACGCCCGGAGTTGCAGGGCCAGAGTGGCGGCTTCGGCCGGACGAAATTCCTGCGAGTAGCCGCGCACCCGCAGCGGACCGCGCTGCCATCCGTAACGCGCAAAGACCGGTTCGGGTTCCCCGAGCACAGGAATCGCCTGCCCGTCTTCGCTGAAGAATAATGGTTTCGCGGCGGCGGGCGGCGGTGCCGAGGCCGCCAACAGTTTCCATTTGGGCGCCTCCGCCCCCTTGGCCAACCATCCGGCGATCGCTGCCAGCACCGGTTCACCAGCGAATTTCTCGGTACAGAGGATGCGTTTGAGTCGCATCACGTTGATGAGCCACCCGTTCACTTGGAGCCAGTCGAGCATTTCGTCGAACAGGCGCGGATCGGAGCGGCCCACGGTACAGGTCAACAACAGCAACGCCTCGGGATCAATGATAGAGTCATTCGCAGCCTGGGTCTGGGCGGCGACGCCCAAGGCGGACCACTGCCGCCAGACAAAATCCAGCAGCAGAGTTTGATACTCGTCCTTAAATCGTTTTAGCGACGGATTCATGGCCAAGTAGCGTGAGATTCATCATAATACTACTTATTGTTCGCCTATAACGCACTATACGTAGCATTCAAACACCCGTTGCGCAAGAAAAGACACGGGATGCGAGAGAATATGACCCCCTTTTCATTTCGGAATCAGGTTGAATTTCCGGAGCGATGATACAGATGAATGCTCGCCACGGACGTTAGGAGCGGCATGTTTATAGCCGAGGCACCACCCCCGAGAACCAAGCTCCGTCAGGAGCGGCATGTCGGTTTGGGGAGCAGACGAACAGTTCCATGCCGCTCCTAGCGGAGCTTGCGGAGACCGTTGTTGGTTCCGATTCCTATAAACATGCCGCTTATGTTAAGCTTAACATAAGCGGCACTATGTTAAGATCTCAACTATGTTAAGATGGTTTCCGAAACGCCCTGTTTATTGGGGTATTTGGCGTTGAATCTTAACATAGTTTAGACCCGGTACTGGCTCTTCCAGCGGTGTAACGGAGGTGTAACGGAGGTGTAACGGAGGTGTAACGGAGGTACTACGGAGGTACTATGGTGCGGATGGGTTGTCGTTGCCCGGGACCAGACTTGTTTGAAGGCGATGGAAAGGTTCCGAAAGATGCCCAACACCGAAGCCGCATTAGGGTGGCGCGCCCGGCTTTCGCCCTCCCGCTGGGTCAGTCTTGACGGGGGTGGACTTGTTTGTTGTGCCAGATATAACATTTGTCATATCGCATATTTACATTTTGCAGTCGTTATGCTAAGTTCCATCTTGTGACGAACGAACAGATCAAGAATCTGAGAAAACAGCTACGACTTTCGCAAGAAGCCTTTGGGAAGCGGCTGGGGGTCTCGTTTGCCACGATAAACCGCTGGGAGAATGGGAAAGCCAAACCACAGAGGGGCCGGATTGCCCAAATTCACGCCCTTTTGGATCAGGGTCAGATGGACGTTGGAAATACGGCTGCAAAAACAACGCCTGCGGTGAGCTTGAACTTCGAGGGTGACCCGGAAGCCATCAAACTGGTGGTAGATGCGCACCGGCTGCGAAACGGGCACCAATTCAACAAGGCGTATGGGCTGGAGCTTTCCCGCGTGGTTCCCCTGCCGCATCAGCGGGTGGCGGTGTATGAACAGATGCTGCCACAAAATCCGCTGCGATACCTGCTGGCGGACGATGCCGGCGCGGGCAAGACCATCATGACCGGGCTTTACATCCGGGAAATGATCAACCGCGGGCGGCTGCGCCGAGTCATCATCTGCTGCCCGGCCGGGCTGACGTGGAACTGGCAGCGGGAACTGAGGAACTTCTTTGACCTCGACTTTCGCATCCTGCGGGGCCAGGACGACTTCCAGACGGGCAATCCACTGTCTGATGAGCACGGGCTGTTCATCATCAGCGTGGACACGGCGGCCACGGAAGCGATCGGGGAACGACTGCAGAACCTTGGCGAAGGCCGGTTTGACCTGGCGGTATTCGATGAGGCGCACAAGCTGTCGTGGTCGGACAGCCGACGGCTGGACACCAAGACGAAACGCTACCGGCTGGCGGAAACGCTGGCGAAGTCCACGCACCTGGTGCTGCTGACCGCCACACCGCACATGGGAAAGCCATTCCCCTACTTTGCGCTGTGGCGCTTGCTGGACGGAAACATTTTCTCGACACTCGATGCGCTTGGGGCGGTGTCACAGGAGAAACGGCGGCATTTCTTCATCCGGCGACTCAAGGAAGAGATGGTGGACTACCACGCGCAGCCGATCTACAAGCCACGGCTCTGCCAGACAGTAAAATTTGAGCTATCCAAGCCGGAACAGGACTTTTACGAGGAATCTTCGGAATATCTGCGGTGGAGTTTCGAGACGAACAAGAGCCTGAACCGAAACGCGGCGGCGATGGTGGTGGCCGTGCTGCAACGGCGGCTGGCGAGTTCAACCTACGCCATGCTGCAATCGTTGAAGCGCCGCCGGGAACGGATTGTGAGCGGGCCGACCCAAGAACCATTGCCCAGCCCGGAGCGACTGCTGGAACTACTGGACACGGCGACAGCGGATGAATCCGAGCCAACGGAAACGGGGACGGAGAGCCAGGAACGGGTGGAAGAACAGGCGCTGACGCTGGTACGCCCGCAAACGGACAAGCAACGGGAAACGGAACTGAAATACCTGGACGCAACGATCAGCCAGGGGGAAGCCATCCTGCGCCAGCAATGCGAGACGAAGTTCCTCAAGCTGCGGGAACTGGTGGACTCGGCCGAGTTCCAACAGGAACGGTTGCTGATTTTCACCGAACACCGCGACACGCTGGAACATTTGCACCAACGATTCGAGGCACTGGGCTACACGGGGCAAATCGCAGCCATCCACGGGGGCATGGACGTGGAGGAGCGGGAACGGCAGCGGATATTCTTCATGCCGCCAGCGGAACGCCGCCGGCAGAACCTGCCGAACCCGGACGCGCCGAGCGCGAGGATCATGCTGGCGACGGATGCAGCGGGTGAAGGCATCAATTTGCAGTTCGCCTGGCTGATGGTGAATTTCGATGTGCCGTGGAACCCGGCCCGGTTGGAACAGCGGATGGGACGGCTGCACCGGTTCGGACAACGGCATGACGAGGTGCGGATTTTTAATTTCGTGGCCATCAAGACCCGCGAGGGTGATGTGCTGGCGACGCTGCTGGCCAAACTGGATGAAGCCCGGCGGGAGCTTTGCACGGACAAGGTGTTTGATGTCATCGGGCAACAACTCCAGGAGGTATCCATCCGGGATCTGCTGCGGGAAGCACTGTTCGAGACCGCACCCTACTCCGCGCAGAAGCAGCTTGATTCGATGTTCGCCACGCAGCGGCTGCGGGCGGCCGTCGAGGAACAGCGGAAACACGCGTCGTCGTTTGGGGACGTGGCCAAGCGGCTGGGGCAACTCAACAATGAAATCGAGGTGGAGCGCTTCAACCAACTGCTGCCGGCCTACGTGCAGAATTTCGTGGAGAAGGCGCTGCCCCGGCTGGGTTTGGAAATCGAGGGCGACCTGAATGAGCGGGCGCGGCTGAACCGCACCTCCGGCTCCGGGTGGATTGAGCCGCTGGCCAGCCACTGGCGCGGCGGTCTCCCGCCCTATATCTCGGTGCGACGGGATGAAGGTCCCGGCAATCCTGCGGAGCCCACGGCATTCCTGCGACCGGGCGAACCGCTGTTTGATGCCGTCTGCGACGAAACGATCCGGCGGTTTGCCGGGGATGCCCGGCGGGGCGGATTCTTCCTCGACCCGGCGGCGGAACGCCCCTACTTCGCGGCGGCCTATGTCTGCCAGTTGGGCGAACGCTCGCTGCGCCCTGGGGATACGAAACCCCGACTGATGGAACGTCGCCTGCTGGGGCTGCGCTGGGATGGCATGGGCGAGTTTGGGGCCTGTGCGCCAAACCATCTGCTGGCGCTGGTGGGCGCGCCGCCGGCCCTGGCGTGGAAGGCGGGGGCGCTGCTACAGACTCCCCTGGACCAGGTTCAGCGGGCAGACGCACATGCGCGGATGGTGGCGGAATCGAGTTTTCTGCAACAGGCCAGAACGGCGATGCGGGCGGAGACGCTGGCGCGGCTGGAAGACCTGCAGCGCGGCTTTGACTACTCCACGGGCGAATTGGCCGAACGGCGGGTGGAACTGGCCCGGCGGGCACGGGAGGGCGACGCCCAGGCGGCCCAGCAGCATGATCTGATCAAGCAGGAACAAGGCCGCAGGGAACAGGAAAAGGCGGAAGCGCTGCTCTACGAACAACGCCGAGGCAACCTGCTCGACATCATTACGCTGGACCGGATTGCGGTGGCGCTGGTCATCCCGGACCAGAGCCCGGAAGCGCTGGAAGGATACGACAAGAACATCGAGGCCATCGCGATGCGCGTGGCGATCAACTACGAAGTGGACCGCCAGAAGGCAAAGGTGTTCGACGTGTCGGCACCGTATCTGGCGCGGGGTTACGATTTGGAGAGCCACCGGGCCAACGGGGAGAAGATTGTGATCGAGGTCAAAGGGCGGGCGGGACGCGGCGTGGTGCATCTGACGGAGAACGAATGGCCGACGGCGGCGAACGTGCGGGACAAATACTGGCTGTATGTGGTGACGGACTGCGCAACCGAACCGCGTTTGTTTCGGGTTCAAGACCCGGTGCGGCTGGCGTTCAAGACGCGACAGAGCTTTACATTGAACATCGGTGACATCATCAAAGAAGCCGAAACCGAATGAGTGGCCAACGAATCACACGAATGGATACGAAAACGCAAGCTACGGCGGGCAGAATCACCATGGCGATCGAGGGGATGCTGCCCGAGATACGGGCGCTGATTGAAGCGGCGCGGCACCGGGCGGTGACGGCGGCCAACCTCTCGATGGTAACGCTCTATTGGAATATTGGACGCGTGATTACCCGTGACCTCCAGCAGAATGCCAAACGAGGCGGGTATTGCGAACGGTTGCTGGAACGTCTGGCAGGCGAGCTTGCCAAGGAATATGGGCCTGGATATTCGATCAGCAATCTGTGGGACATGCAGCGGTTTTACGCC
>Ga0194063_10002310_pt1 | contig 11937 bp, 11 predicted proteins | sample SepL3720m_MetaG_FD_155459 | JGI IMG/M metagenome (GOLD analysis project Ga0194063, IMG submission 155459) | Anoxic zone freshwater microbial communities from boreal shield lake in IISD Experimental Lakes Area, Ontario, Canada - Sep2016-L373-20m | ecosystem: Environmental > Aquatic > Freshwater... | reverse complement strand
ATAGTTAAATCCAGGTAAGGTTACTTCCAATAAAGGACAAGTAACTGGTATAATTGGGTTATAGATACTTGTATCCATAACTCTCAAGATACCTTGATTCATGGTATCTGGTACTTCAAGACTTAGTATATGCTGAGCCATTAGATTACAAATATAAGATTAAAAAAAAAGGAGAGAGATTTTATCCTCTCTCCTTTTGAGTTACTGTATTTTATTACAATTATTGTTCATTTTGTGGGATAACACATTGAACACAATCATAAGTTTTCAAATTTGAGCAACCATTTCCACAAGCATCAAGCCATGCTGCCATATCTGCTTCAAATGTAGCAATTGCACCATTTGTGATGACTTCAAGCAAGTATTGATCATTATCAAACACACCTGATGGGTTATTGAAACGTGGTACACTGTGCAAGATATAGTATCTTGTGTAGAGAGCATTTCTGTTCACTGCACTCAAGATATCAGAACCTTGTGTGATTTCACGAATACGAATATCTGTGTGGAAATAATTCTGCAAATAAGACTCAGAAAGAATCAAGTCACGAAGAACTTGTTCTCCAAATCCCATTCCTTGAATACCTCTACAATCTGTGTAAACACAAATTCCAGAGAAAGCACAAGGATCTCCATTGTAATCAACCATGGAAGCATAAATGCGCACTGGTTCTTTTTCAAAGAAATCTGTTACTTGGAAAGAGCAGTTACCAAATTTGGTTTCTACATAAGCTCCAAATAAACGAAGACCTGCGCAAGCACCTACAATGTGACCTGCTGATACATAAGCACTCCACCATTGAGCTGGAATTACAGGAACTCCTGAAAGTGGATCTACTGTTGTTCCTGGTGCATACCAAGCAACTCCTGTTTCATCAAATACTACAGGCAGGATGAATGATTTTGTGTAATCACTTGTTACAAGTTCATTAGCCCAAGAGATCATAACCAATGTGGAATCAACCAAAGTTGGTGTAGGTCCTGTGCAACATCCTGTGTAAGCATCTACTGTGTGGTAAGATTGGTGATTCAAGAATCTCAATGTTGGTGATCCTTTGATATCAACACGCAGGTAATATGTTTCTCCACAAATGAAATCAAAACAACATGTAGTTGCATTTGTTCCACCTTGGAAGTTATTAGCATCTGTGACTGTAAGTGTAAGTACATTTACTGTAGTAGCTACACCAGGAGCAAGAATAGTGATTGCACCAGCAGTTGGAATTGCATTTGCAGTTATAGTAAGAGTATCACCAAGTGTATATCCATATCCTGGATTTTCAATTGTAACTACAGTAACTATATGACCAGCAACTTTGACAGTTGCTGTAGCACCAAAACCTGTACCACCTGTAAGAATAACTCCTGGGTAACCAGCAAGATTATTTACATAAGTTTCTGTACCTGGAGTAAGTGCATTAAGAGTAGCAGCACCAGAAGCAATTGTACCAGGTGTATTACCAATTGATATTACTGCTTGTCCTGGTGTACACTGATCTACTCTGTAGAAATCACGTACATATTTAGGGTTGATGTACTTAGACTTGTTAGTCTCTTGATATCCACCAATAAAAGGACTGATTTTATCCTTTTGGTAAAGAGAGGCACTAGCAAGAATAAGTGGGCAGCATCCATCCAAAGAAGGACCAATGCTTGGATTAACACTCAAATAAGTGTTAGCATTAAAAAGACCGAAGTAACCTTGTCCCATTGTGGCAAGATCAACAGTTGGTGTGTCAGCAACAATGAGGTATCCCTCATCTGTATCTCTAGTGGTTTCACCAGTTCCCAAGAAGCGCTTGGTAAACGCATGATTAAAATAAGCCATTGTTTTTTTAGATTTAGTTAGACAAACATTTAATTAAATATACTGAATTATTTCTTGTATTCCAAATTATTTAAGAAAAATTAATTTGTATTTGGTTGAATTGATGAGAGTTTTAACATTATCAAGTTCATTTTTGATCTCAGAATGTGGACAAGATTCCTGAACTGAGTTGACTTGATCATATAAACTTCTTAGATAACTTACACAATCTTCAGCTGATTTCATCTGTGGTAGTTCCACTGATGTAGGATAGCTAAGTAGATTCTCTGTTAAACCTTGGTAAGCTTCAGCAACTGAATCAGCTAGATCTCCAACCTCATCATAGAAGGCACCCATAGCAGTGTGTGCTGCATAGGATCCCAAACCTGTTACCAATAGGTGGTTAAGATGTACCTTGGTTACTCCATTGAGTAATTCAAATACCAACATTGCCATTGGTGATACTGCTGGGCCCTGGGTAGCTGGTGCTTTTAGGGTTCTTTTTAATATTGAAGGGGGATTGAAATCCATGATATATAAGTATTATTAGTTATTCTGTTCTACTGATGAACTGTTTCTTTGCATTTGCACTTGTGATTCTATATCTCCAGCAATGATCTTGGCTGCCTCATCAATAAGTAATTCTATTAGATCATCCTTAAACTCACATGGTACATCCACAACAGATGCCACTTGTGTATAAGGGTCAACACAATTTGCAATCTGTATTTTAATTGGTTGTCTATAATAGGTAAAGGATAGTTTATCCATGGTAAATTCACCATTGGTATAAATCTGGATCTTATTACCCTTAAATGTAGCAAAGGTTTCTGCCCAATCAAAGCTTGGTTTCTTGTTTACATCTCTAAGTAAGAGATCAACATTACCTTGCTCTGCCATGAATATAACCATTGGTCTAGGATCTGAACAGCATTCATTGATAACATTGGCTGATAATCTCTTGAATCTGAGATACTCTGTTGGGATATCCAATGCTGTTTCATAATAGGTATTCATGTTTACAAGAGAAACAACACTCTCTTGCATCAATACCTGGAGATCATCTATTCTACTGGTTGATTGTTCATCACCCTCTTTTAAAAGGTTGAGACCATGAAGATTTCTTCTGCACCAATCAACCTGGCCTTTATTGAAAGCCTCAACAATTTGCCAGCATTCTATGTTATCATAGTCATTGCTTGCAAGCTTGTTGAGTCTTTGCTTAATCTTAAGCTGTATGGTAGCATTATTCATTATTTCTTCTTGGATTTTGCCATAGCCTTGAAAGTGCGAGCTAAAGCTTTACGTTTAGGTGTACATGTAGGTTTAGTCATAGGAGTACAAAATCCCTTATGTTTTGGATTAACTGCTTTTTGTATCCACTTCTTATCCTTAGCCATGGTTATTTCTTTTTAGATGAGCCACCTTTTTTAAAAGCAGGTGCAGGATTAGGAGACATATATGATGTACCTATTTTACCTCTTTCTTTTTTAAGAGCTGAGTAGTTATCAATTACCCCTGCAGTTGATCCACCTTCTTTCATATAAGACTTAGTAACACCTTTTTTTGTTCTATCAGTTTCACCTGAATATCTAGAACTTTCATCTAATTTTTTGGTTCCTTTATTTTTATTAAAAGCTGCAAATCTTTCTGCATATGCCTTATTAAAGAAATTCAATGGATTACTTTCACTTGACTTAGCCATGGTTATAGTTTTTATATGTATCTAGGAACTCATGGTTTCTTATTAGATTCCCATGAGTTCCTTTGATACATTGATTAGCACTTTTTCTTTGACTTTGTTGATCCGCCTTTTTTCATTAGACCTCTACTAGCTGCATTACCAGTTTTGTTTTTTACAACACCACCTGTTTTTTTAACAGGTTTAACAGCTATATTTCCTGTAGCTTTATCATAAATATTATTACCATAAGGAGCAGGTTTAGCAGGTGTGGTAGATTTTACTGCTGATCCTTCAGCATATTTTTTCATTAATTTCTTTGCCATTTTATTTAAGTTTTAAGATTTATATTTATTTTCCTTTAGGTGATGGATTAGCTCCTTTTGGAGGAGTATTAACTCCACCTGAAGATTTAGCTCTGGATTTTGTTCCTTTGCCAGCTACATTTTTAGAAGTCATGATTTGACCATTGTTAGCACTTCCTGATCCTTTAGATCCAGGTTTAGAAGTTTTAACAGATCTTGTATTCATGATCTTACCTGAATTTGGATTGGATTTTCCACCAACTCCATTTGCTCCTGAATTTTTCATTTTTATATATGTGTTTTAAATTGTTTACTGATTCCAGAATTTTTCAACTGCTTTTGTAAGAGTGGTAAGAACAGCTTCATTAAGTGGATTACGCAAGAACTCTACACAATCAGATGGATTTCTTCCCATCAAAGCTGATGTATCAAGATGATAAATAAAACCATCAGCTTTTGGAGCAATGAATTTATAATATGTTGAATCTCTAATCATAGCTTTGAGTTTGAGAGTTTCCATATCCATAGAAGCTGTATCCATAAAAGTTTGTGCAGCTCTCTTGTGATTTGTTTCTACACCTTCTGCATTGATGAATTTATCCATGTTGTCATAGATAACATCATTAGGTGTGGATTTCTTATACTGTGTACTGTTTCCATCAACAACTTTTGCTACATAGAAAAGTTTGTTTGTATTCTTATCAAACAATTTCTGTAGTTCAGCAAGAGCTTTGTTCTTAAGCTTCTTGACTTCTGTTTTTGTAGATACAGTATCAATTAATTTATCAAGATAAAATTTAGGTGGAACTGATCTTGCTCTTGCATCCTCATAACTTTTTGCAACCAGTGAAAATCCACCAGCCTCAATTGCATACAATTTAATAATTGCATAGGGATCAACAGCAGGATCCAAGAATACAGGTTGATTACCAACACGAATTGTAATCTTGTTCCAGAACTCATCATTAGCTGGAGAAAGCAATTTTACCTTATTCCAAAAATCTGGATCAGTAGGGTTAATCATATTTGCAGCAAGATCCATTTCAAGTTGAGAAACAACTTGTCTTACTTCTCTAATCTTTGCTTCTCTCTCTTCATCATTTTTAATACGCTTGATATCTGGAGCATATTCATTTAATCCAGTAATGTATCTTTTGATTCCATTTTGTTCAATACATGCAAGTTGTTCTTCATGAAAAACTCCATCATGTAATGCCATGCCATATTGCTCTAATCCAAGATTTGACATCTTGGAATCAAAGAAAGGCTTAATTGAAATACTACCTGCTTTAAGCGTTGGTAGTTCTACCATTGTGTAACTCATCTTGTTTGGTTTGTTGGTTTAGGCAAAATTATTATTTATTATTCATATAAGCAATAAAAAAAGGGAGGAGTATTTTACCCCTCCCTTAATTTCATATTTACTCAGGATTAGAATGATCCACCAGTAACTGGGTTTCTCATTACAATCTTCAACACCTTGGTTGGATCTTTTACCCAAATTGCAGGCATTGTTTGTGTCATCATAACACGGTATCCATTGAAGTTACCAGAAGATTGGAATCCTTGGGTTCTTCCCATGTAATCCATTGTTCCATTTTGGTACCACCATTTTAGTTGGTTATCCCAAGATAATTTCAACATGAAGATGTTATCATTTCCTGTATCTGTGATATCAAAGATAACAAAGCTATAAGAAGACAATGGGTTACCATCAATGATAGGGTTCTCAATGTCATTTGTATGCAAGTTATCAAATGCAGGGTTAAGCACGAATTTCACATTAGCAAGGAAAGGAATCACATAACTTGTGAAGGAGAATCCAAAATTAAGATCCATGGCATTTGTTCCTGTAACTGCACCAATACCTGCATTGCTTGCAGCTTGAAGTACCAATCCAGAATTAACTGCTTCACGCTTGATGGCTTCATTAACCATGCGCATTCCTCCCATACCTGTTTGAACAATAAGTTGTCTCTTAGGATCTGGACCTTGAAACTCAATACGACCTGCATAGAAGTTGTAAAGCTCTCCACGGAACAATTCAAGTGAGAAATTACTTTTGTTATAAACACGCTTGAAGGAGTTATCAAGTTGTTTCCAAAGACCCACTGACAATCTCATGTCATCTGGACCATCTTGCTTGATTCTTCCACCATGTCCCCACATAAGGTAACTTTCAATGTCAGTAGCTACTTTTGTCAAGTGAGCTGATTCCATTGTAGTCATGAAAGTACGTGTCAAAGAGCCATTAGCAACAGCTTTTTTCACATAATCTTTTCCCATTGTAGCAACCATGTCTTCAATCTTTGTGATAGAAGGATCCATGCTCTTATCAAAGTTTCTCCAGATTTCAGTTACTGGAACTGTACCATCTGCATTAAGACCACCTTTGATCATAAGATCTGCTCTTGAAGATACTGAGTAATGCACATGTGCTTCTGCTCCTCCTACAAAGTTGTAGAACTCACGGAAACCTGCACGAGTCATGACATCAGAAAATCTCTCACCATACTCTCCTCTTGCAGAACCTTTTCTGAAGATCTTAGTACCATTTGAAAGATATTTGTTATCCAAGAACTTGTAGTTATCATTGTTTACAAGTTGTACTGTGTAGATAAATCCATCTCCAATAGGAAGAATATCATCTGCAGTGATGTACATCTCACATCCATTGTATTTGTCATAAGTGATGATATCACCATGTCCAAATTCTCTGCGATTAATCTTGATCTTGAAGGTTGTTCCATCAACACCTTTTGTTTGATTTTCTGCTTCAATATCCTCAATGATATAAGGAAGTTCTTGAGATACAGGTGTCTGCCATTTGTACTCACCACGAGCATTATCTACCATGATGATGTTCTTTCCACCAAAGCTAGAAAGTTGATACAAAGGCATTTCTACCTTCTGAGCCATAGCCCAGATATCCACTGGACCAAGATCCATTGGTTCTGCATTTTTCAACATGTTCACTAAGTGGTAAGAATCCACATGGGATGATGCCTGGTAATTGGTATCACGCAGGAATATACCATTGTTTAATACTGGAGTTGCCATTTTTTGTTTTTGTTTTAGTTATTAATTGATTGTTTATTGTTTATTGAATTATCTCTTGAAAAATCCACCTTGTTGTGGTCTTTGTAATTTTGGGCCTGATGATTTCTTTTGATCATCTTCTTCTTCCATTGATGTTATTGAAGATATCTTATTTGATTGTTCTGTTTTAAGTTGTCTTACAGTTTTTGCTACTGTGTCTTTAACTGCATTCTCTCTTACTTTTGATTTATAACCTTCTGGATCAGCAAGTAACCAAAGGGCTTCTGCAATTAGATCATGTCTTGGTTCAACATACTGGTATTTTTCCAAAAGATGACCCAACATATTAGTAGCTCTGCCACTAACAGAAGGATAGTTAGGTTGAACTAATCCTGTATACAGCATGCTTTGTGTTTTCTTGTCAAGTTTGATACCATTGATCTCACCTGGTTGAAGCACTGTATATACATTATCCATGTAGGCTTTTGCCTGAGCTTGCTGTTGTTTGCGCATTCCTTCTTGTTGCTGCAATTTTTGTGCAAGGATCTGATCCTGCATTGCATCCAATTTGGGTTTGAACTTGTTTGCTTTTGATTCAAGGTCTCCCCTATCTTTCCAAGCTTCAATCTCTTCTTCAATATCCTCGCTGTTTCCAAAGTTGGTAGCATGTAAGTATGATCTTACAATTGTCTCTTGTCCATCTTCAGTAGATGGATCCAGGCTAACAACCTCTTCTACTTGAGCAAGGGTTCTAAAAAGACCTTTAAGATCTGATCCCCCATCTGCAACATATTTAGCAGCATATTGTAACTCTTGAGGTAGTGCATCAAAGAATTCAACTGGAGTTTGCTCCTTGAGTTTTCTTTCTCTTTCACTCATGTTTGCCTCAAACAATTCTTCAAAATCCTGTAGACTGTATTTCTCAATGGCTTTATCATCATCAAAAGGAACTAATTGTCCTTTTTCAATGAGCTTCTTGGTAAACTCAATCATACCATCCTTTGACATCTTAGGTCTTCCTGTAGTTGTAGTTGTGGTATCTGACTCTTCTGTGTCATTTCCCTCATTTACAATATCATTAAGAGCCTCAGTTACCACTGCTGGTGCTGTAGGTTTGTCTTTATCATTAGAAGATTCATCATCATCTTCTCTGTCAAGGAACGAGGTATCTACCTTTTTAGAGGAAAATACACTTGATTTTTTCTCTTCAGGTAGCATTACATTTTCTGCACCTGGTGTACCTAAAATATCATTTAGATCCATTTCTACCTCTTGTACAGTGGTAGTTGCTGTTTTGGTTTGTGTATCAGACATATGGTTGGTTTATTAATTGACTCTAATACTAATTATAATATACGCAAATTTATGTAAATAAACATTTAAAGTTTAGATTGGTAAAACATATTCTGCATTAGATAGCTAATACTACTTTTTCTTTTTATCAGGTTTCTTTACATCAAACCTATTTTTGTTTTCTTTAGCAATCTGAAGATCAGTCATCTTCATATCTTTTTGTGCTTGAAGTTTTTCTCTTTCAATTGCAAGTTTCTCTCTATTGGCTTGTTCCTTACTGAATTGTACAGATTGTTTCATACCCATTGTTTGTTGAAACTCATCTGTTTTTCTAATAACATCCATTTGATCTACATAATCACTTTGCAGATTTTGATTGATATCCTGCATTGCTCCAAATCCAGCAGACTTAATCTCAGCAACAAGCAAATCTCTTCTTCTATCTTTCTCTTTTTCCATGGTAACTGAATCAAGTTCCATCTGTTTTTCCTTGGTTCTTTGCTCTGCTTCAGCTTGTTGCATTTGTTGCTCATGCTGCATTTGTTCTTGTCTTTGAGCTGTAGCCTTAGCATCTGTCTCTTTAAGCACATGAGTAAGTTCAGATAAGGTTTCAGATGCCATGATATTTCCAAGATCATAGATGCTGGCTCCAGATGTATTGTTGCCTATTGCCAGTTGTTTCATTTGATCCAACATAGCTCTATGATTAGCTTTGGTTGTACAGAAGATATTGATATCCCTTAATAACAAGTCTGTTCCATTTATCTCAAAGTTTACCTTTTCATCAGCAGAAGTCATGTATTGCAATCTCTGGGATGGTTTCTTTGAATGATAATGTTGAGCCAAATCTGTTCTCATTTGATGAACTCTAGGCATAAGATAATCAGAGTGTTGTATAAAATAGGTCTCTGTTTGTGCATAGGATCCTGCAACTGCTTGTTCTACACCAGTAGCTGTATTGGTTTGACCAATTTGCTGGCCCAATCTCTGTGGTGTGATTCCAATTACCTCAAAGCATTGTTGTTTGAAGTAGTTAGCCATCTGGATTCTTGAGAGCATTCTATTTGTTTGCTCTAGATTCATTACCTGGAAATGCTGAAAATTAAGGGCATTCTCTGTATTGGTAATGGATGTATCAAGAGGGAGCATTTGGAAGTTCTTCATTGCCACATATGCTTTTGCAAGATTGTTCTTTCCCCAATCCTCACCAAGTGAATGGCGGGGTAGAGCATTTTGATCCAACAAAATTACTGTCCCCAACTCATCCACAAGTATGTCAGCAATTTGATTGTTGACAATGTTATATCCAATCTGAAATGGTTTCATTAAATCCACCATGGCAGTTGATCTTGTATTTCTATCTGAGAATACAGCACCTTCTACAGGTAACTTACATCCATAGAGTGAGTTATCTCCCTTGAATTGGAACTTGAGTTTTCCTATTTTGTTTTGTCCTACACCAAGATACATTGGGTTAATACCTCCTGGGTTATTCATGCCCCAGAAACTTGGATGATTAGGTCCTATTTTCACACCTCCCCAAACCTCATTGATCCAGATCCACTCTATATGTTCTCCAAATATCAGATTATCCTTTGTCTTATTTTTAAATAGTGCTGTATTATAGATGGGTTTATCTGTGATCTTATAATCCTCATCCACAATATCAACAACAACTTCACCTTCTTCTGTAATCTTGGTAAGTGATCCAATCTTTCTTTGTGATTTCCAATAAGCTGTGGTTGTTCTTAACAAGAATGCCATTCCAAGATCTGTGTAATCTTCAGTTTGACCATTAAGCCAATTGATGATATCACCACCATGGATGGAGTTATCCCACATTGAAACATATTGTCTATAAGCTAGAGAAGGCATGCTTGTATTCCACTCATGTGTCTTGGTGGCATCATAATAACTTCCATCATTTTGGTACCCTTGAAGGGGATAACCTGCAGATCTCACTGGATAGATGGCTTCGATAGACTCAAGTTGTTCTTGTGTCATAAGGTAACCATATTTATCTATTACATCAGCTACAGTCATCATCTCAATCTTACCAACCCAATTACCCTGTGAGATATATCTTACTTCAGGTGATTTGTGATAGAATGTCATTACTGGATTCCAGAGTTCAATATCATAATCATCATCCATCATCCTAAAGTGCCAGAACTCTCTATCTGTAATAAGCATCTCCCTAAAAGCTCTTTCCTCTAATTCATCCATCTTGAATCTTTCTTCATCAACCTTCATTTGATGTGATGCCCATTGCTCAGCCATACTTCTGTAATCCTTTACAAAGAATTCCTGTATTTCTGGTAAGGTTTTAAGATTCTCAGGTGATGTTTGTTCTTGCATTTTTTGTTGAACTTCAGGATCATTGGGATCAAGACCTTGTTCAATCATCTTGGAAAGCATCTTTTGCTCAGCTTGAGATAATAAAACCTCCTCAATGGCTTGTCTTTTTTGTTCAAGTTGTTCATTATATGAGAACTCATCCACTGCTCTGAATGCAACTTTTGTATTTCTCTTGGCAAATTCAGATACCATGACATTAACTACATTGGGAATAATTGGATAGAACTTAAGTTCCAATGCACTTGCATCCTCCTGGGTGAGAGTTTCAAGCAAATCCCTATTCTCATTATTTTCTTCTATAAGATAATCAGTCTTGTCTATAATACCTTTTGCAAGTTTATAATTCTTCATGAGTCTTCTTGCATTTCTTCTGATTTGCTTTAACCCATTCCACTCTAACCAATCTAAATTCCATGCTGTCCAATTATCATCTTTATCCTTTCTAGGTATAAATTGAATTGGTTGAGTGATGCTACCCATGCGGTTATATTCCGCTTTAGCACCACTTTTCATTTGCATTGCATTGAGAACTTTCATGTTATCTTATGTTTTTAAATGGTGATCTAGGTGGCTTCATGTTGGTATTGGCCCTTTGATTTCCCATGTGCCTAAAGGGGCTTGTAACTAATTTATACAAATTATTTGACTTTTGCAAGTTCTTAGGGGTCATCTGGTCTACTCTTTTTTTATAACCTCTATTTGCTTGCTGTACTTTAGCAAAAGCTATTAGTGCTGCCAAAGATACTAATCTATCCACGTTTACACCATCATCATAATTCTCCATCTCTACAAAAGCCATGATATCAGGTATTCTCTCTACTCCCCAAACAGTTTTAACAATGGTACCATCATCCTTGGTTTCATGGTAAATTTCCTCTTTAAGGAATTCTATCAGGTAACTAAGCATATGACTCTTGAATAGGGTACCTGTGTTTTTCCAACCATACTCCTGGAACACGTTAGTATTTGAACCAAGATCCTTGAGAAATAATATCTGATTCTTAGGTACCAGATATTTCTGTTTTTTCTTTTGAATCATGTAATTGATAAAGTGGGAGATGTTATTCTCCACTATGGTCCATGCCTTGTACCACTCAATCATCATCTCAAGTCTTTCATGGGTTCTATTGATATCATCAAATCTACCACACCATGCTGCAACTATCTTATCTGATTCTGTATAATTGGTTACTTCAGTTCCATTTATTTTGGTTACTTCTACAGGGTTTTTATAAATGTAGATAGAACACAATGATTCTGAGGTAGTTGTATTATGTGTTACAATTGCATGATCTGTAACATATAAATTATCAGGAGCATCAACTGAAATACATACAGCTTCATCATCTTTTTCATATTGAATATCAGTTATATATCTACTAAATACTTTAGAAGGTTTATATTTTTCTTTTTTCCTAGTTAATTTAAAAGGACATAATCCTTCTGGTAATAAT
>Ga0194063_10002309_pt1 | contig 11951 bp, 6 predicted proteins | sample SepL3720m_MetaG_FD_155459 | JGI IMG/M metagenome (GOLD analysis project Ga0194063, IMG submission 155459) | Anoxic zone freshwater microbial communities from boreal shield lake in IISD Experimental Lakes Area, Ontario, Canada - Sep2016-L373-20m | ecosystem: Environmental > Aquatic > Freshwater >... | reverse complement strand
TTCTCAGCTCGCCCGACATCGATTTCATCGCCGCGCCGAAGTCGTATTACCGCAACGGTCCCAACGAACCGGGCGGGATTCTCGGCATCGCACAATCGTTCAACCGCAAGAAGCTCTGGATGGACGAGATTGACAACCATACGCATTTGGTTCCCGGCTCCTCATGCAAATCGTTTGAAGACACCCGCAAGGTGCTGTGGCGCGAGTTTGCCAAAAACCTCTCCCTCGGTTCAAATTTCTGGTGGATGGATCTGGGCGGCGGCTGGTATGACTCGCCCGACATCATGGAGGAAATCGCGGTGATGGAAAAGCTGGCGGCGAAGTTGCGTCAGCAGCCGAGGACGAGCATTGCTCAGACGCTTCTCATCGTGGATGAAGAATCGATCTACCATACCAGCCAAAATTGGGCATTTCACAGATTGTTGTTGCAGGACATGATCCGCGAATTTAATTCAACGGGCGGTGGGGTCGATATTTGCCGGCTCTCCGACCTTGCGGAGATGGATCTCTCGCAATACCGGCTGGTCGTTCCGCTCCATACCTTCGCGCTGACAAGTCAACAATGGGACACGGTCCGCGCACGCCTCGCCGAAAGTGCGACGATTCTGTGGTGCTATGCCCCAGGAGCGATTGCTGGCGGCGCCGTCGCGCTGGCGAACATTGAGAAGCTCACGGGGTTTTCCGTGATCGAACGCGGAACGGCGCAATCCGCAAGCGTGTTATTCGACGGGCTCCCTCCGGCGGAATGGGCAAGGGACGATAACAATCCCGTTCTGTTTCTGGAGATTATCCCAAAGCCTGACCAACAGATCATCGGAAGCTATTCCGGCGGAGGCGCGGCGGTCGTCACCGACGGGCGTTCGATTTACTGCGCGGCGCCGATTCTGAAAGCGGAGCACCTGAGGTCTTTCATGGAAAAAGCCGGGTGTGAATTTCATGCGCCGGTCGGAACGGTTGTTTACGGCGACAGCCGCTTCATCGCCGTGTTCGATGCAACCTCCCCGGAATTTGAATTCCGCGAGACCCCGGTCTCGAAGTGAGTCAGGGTGGCACTGAATAGGAAACAAAGAGGGGAAACATGAATTCAAAAATCCGTATATTTAAAACCGCGCTGTTTACAGCCGTGTGCGTCTTGATATCGCAATCGTCTAGGTCCGAAGTCAAGCTGCCGGGGATATTTGGCAGCGACATGGTCCTGCAGCAGGGCGTTCCGGTCAAGGTATGGGGCTGGGCCAGTCCCGGCGAACCCGTGATCGTCTCCTTTGGCGGCGACAAGGCCGAGACCAAGGCTGACGAGAAAGGCGAATGGAAACTCGAACTGCCTGCCCAGAAAGCCTCGGCGACTCCTGCCAAGTTCGTTGCCAAGGGCACTAACGAGATCGTCTTGGACAATGTGCTTGTCGGCGAGGTCTGGCTCTGTTCCGGGCAGTCCAACATGGAAATGACCTTCGGGAACTGCTTCACCGATGACGCCGAGGCGGCGGCCGCCGCAGCAAAGGCGGGAGACCCTCAAATCCGCATTTTCCCAATCAGCCGAAATGCAAGCGCCGTCCCGTTGCGCGACTTCGATTCCGCCCCGGAGAAGTCGGAGGCGGGGATGAACAAATGGAAGCTCTGCACCCCCGAAATCCTTAAGGTGCGGGGCTTCGGGGCGCATGGGTTCTCGGCGGTCGGCTACTATTTTGCCCGCGAACTGACTAAGGAGCTCAAGGTTCCGGTCGGTCTGCTCTGGGCCTCATGGAGCGGAACCGCAATCGGCGCTTGGACTGCCAAGGAAGGGTTTACTCAATTCCCTTCCCTGCCGGACAATCGGATTGTTCAATTTGAGGATCCCACTAGCTCCTTGCGTCAACAATGGTTGGAGAAGTATCTGAAAGATCTTGAGGGATGGAAACGGGCGACTCAAAAGGACGCCGCCAGTATGGCCGATGATCCGGCCAGCGCCGCGCGGAAGCAGTGGTTGGAGGATTATCTGAAGGAACTCGAGGCATGGCAGGTGGAGGCGAAGAAAGCCCTCGACACGAAAACCGCCCTTGATCGTCTCCCTCCGGGACAGAAGCGGGGCGTCTGGGAGATCGCCTGCGACACCAAGACCGGACTCAAAAGCCTTCCCCCACTTTTCTGTCTTTGGCTGGTATCAGGAAAAGATAAAAAAGAGGGAAGGCCAACCTACCTTTTCAACGGGATGATTAGCCCGATCATACCATTCCAGATTCGTGGCGTAATCTGGTATCAGGGCGAGAATCAGCGCCGCGAAGGCGCGCTCTACACGGAGATGACCAAGGCCCATATCGGCCCCTGGCGGCAGTTGTGGGGCGCCCCTTCTATGCCCTACTATCTTGTCCAGATTACGCCTTTCGAGTATGGCAAAGGATTTGGCAACTTGCACCCGCTGAGCCTCCCGCTTTTCTGGGAGGCCCAATATGCGATCACCAAGGAGATTCCGAACACCGGCATCGCAGGAACCACAGATATCGGCGATATGGATCTCCATCCCAAGAATAAGGAGCCTGTCGGAAGGCGTTTGGCACTCCAAGCGCTCAAGAAAACCTATGGGAAAGACGTGGTTGCCGACGGACCGGCGTTTAAGTCTTTCAGCGTTGAGGGTTCAAAACTTCGTGTTCTCTTCGACAACGTGCCGACGACGCTCATATCAAACGACGGCAAGGATCTTACGTGGTTCGAAGTGATCGATACTGACAAGGACGAATTTGTCGGCGCCAAGGCCGAGATTGACGGCAAGACGGTCGTCCTGTCAGCTCCTGGAGTGGAGAAGCCTGTCGGCGTCCGCTTCGGCTGGCACAAAATCGCCGTGCCGAACCTCGTTAGCGCAGAAGGGCTTCCGGCCTATCCGTTCCGCGCAGGCAATGAGAAGGCGATGAGGGCCTCCATGCCCGCCCCAGACGCGAAGCCGTGAGGGATAGGGAAAAATCTTTCACGGAGATTTGAGAATTCACACGCATGTTTCCGTAACATCGAAATGAGGTTGTTGCAAACAATGATTTGGCATCATCGTAACGTTCATTGTCAAACTCGGATGCAAAGCGCCGCGTACGAAAATCGCAAATAATCAGATTCTAAAAATATATGAACAATCTACACCTCTCCGTGCTTTCGCTGGCGCTCGCACTCACTGCTCACGCGCAATCCCAGGAGGCCAAGCCAGTCTGGGAGCTCGGGAAGAATCCCATTGACCCAGGGGCGATAAAAGGAAAAATCGAGTTAGTTGATGGGGTGGTCAATCTCGACGGCCAAAACTCATTTGCGATCCCCACGAAAGTGCTTGGGGATCAGAAAGACTACACGATCGAGTTCGAGTTGAAGAGGGCGCCCGATGCCAAGGGCCTGATCTCGCTCTTCTCGAATGCTGACGCTCAGAACAAAACCGGCATCGAGTGCAAATATCACCCTGCCAGCAACGGGGTCGGCCTCTTTATCAACGGTCATCCCACCATTGAAAAAGGTGCTTTCCTCGAAGCTAACTTTACCAAGGTCACACTCGTCGTCAAAGATCGAAGGCTAGCCCTCTTCCGTAACGGCCTGATCCTCGCCATGACCGGCGAAGTCGCCCCAAGCTCCCTCCCTCTCACCTTTGGAGAGGTGCTGAAGGCCCCGACGGCACCATACGAACTGCGGAATATCCGGATCTACGACACCGCCTTCTTCCCAACTGGTTTTGACAAAAGTGCCGAAATGATGCGCAACTTCAGCGGCGAGGAATACATCATTCAGCGCGTGGACATCGTCAATCCTGCGCTCCCGCGCATCCTTGTCGTCGGCGATTCCATTTCCATGGGATACCGCGGGTTCATAACGGAGCACTTCAAAGGTCGGGCCTATGTGGATTATTGGGTTCCTAATGTGATGTTCAGGCTGAAACCATCGGATGTCCTGGGAGATGACGCCCCGCTGAAGCGCGCATGGAGAGGCGTCCTGTCCAATGGACCTTATCATGTTGTCTCCTGGAACGCCACAACGCTCCATCAGTGGGATCCCCCGGACAGGGCTCCGGAAGACTCCTATATCTCCAACATGACCGAAATCGTCACGTATCTGAAGAAGATCGCCCCGGAGACCAGATTCATCTGGATCAGATCCACACCTGTTCGGACGACCCCGAAAGAGGGTCGTCCAACCTTAATCAATGAGGTCAATGAGCGTAATATCCGGTTCAATAAAATGACCGATGAGATTATGGCCAAGCATGGAATCCCGGAGGTTGACCTGTATGGGCTTTGCGAAACGAAGCTCGACACGGTTCCGGCTGGCTCGCAGGACTCAGCCCACTGGAACAAAGATGTCTCGAGGGAGATGGCCGATCTGATCATCAAGGAAATCGAAAAGAGCCTTCCTCAAACAGAGAAGCCCCTCTCGCTGAAATAAAATCTATGCAAAACCTAAAACAATTCCTCACAATTTTCTTCCTTCTGTTCGTAGCATCGGCGCCGCCGTTGCTGGCGGGAACGGGTTTTGTGGATCCGGCGGACTACGGTTTTTCTCCGGACGCTCCGGCGGCGACAAACGCAGCCGCGTTGCAGCAAGCGTTGGACGGCGGAAAGCGGGTCGTGCAGGTCACCCGCCCTGGGGTTTATGGCTTGGACCGGACGGTGTGGCTGGACAGCGAAACGAGGCTGATTTTCGCGCCCGGCGTAGTTCTACAAAAGCGGACGCCGTATGTTCATGTGCTGGCGAATCGTGGTCTTCTCACCGCGATGTGGGACAGGAACATCACGGTGGAAGGCGCGACAATCGACGTCAACGCGTTTAGCTCCGCCTATCGCGAGGACAGCCCCCTGTTTGGCAACCGAGGCCAAGTCTCTTTCTGCCTCATCCGTAATCTGACGGTGCGCAATTTCACCTGCCTCAACCTGCATGGGGCCCAGTATGGGTTTCAGATCGCTGCGTTCGAGAACGTGGTCTTGGATGGCTTTGAGATCCGCGGCGCCAAAGACGGCGTCCATGTAAACGCGGGCCGGAAGTTCGTCATCCGTAACGGAACGCTGGAAACTGGCGACGACGGTATCGCTCTCCTCGCCATGGACTGGGTTTCATCCGGTCCGGTGCTGGGCGATGTCGAGGACGGTCTGATCGAAAACGTCACGGATGATGGGAATGGCAGTTGCGATTTCTGCCGCATTCTGACTGGCGCTTGGACGGACTGGCATGAGGGCATGCGCTTGCAGCGCGGCGACACCGTGAGGTGCGGTCAGAATTTCTATCGCGTGCCCATGCCTGTGGGGACAAAGGAATACGTTTCGCTGGAGGCCCCTACGCACACGAGCGGGGTCTGGACCGATAAGTCAGGTTTGAAGTTCCTGCACATGCGGTATATGCAAAATAAGAACGTGATGTCAGCGAACATCCGCAACGTCACGTTCCGCAACATCTATCTGCGTTCGCCGCGGCAAAGTTTCCTGGCCGAGTGGGAGACCCATTCGGAATGGAACCGCGGGATGTCCCCAGAGTTGAAACCGGAGAATTATCCGGTCTGCGAGGTCCGACTTGAGGACATTTATTCCGAATCGCCGTATCCCTTGGTTACCGGAAACCAATCAGTGCGCCTATGGCTTCGGAACATCTGTATGACACGCGGACCGCTGGTGAATCTGTATCCCCAAGACTGGAATCGGGATTGCAAGATTGACGTCTGGCTGCACTTGTCCGGCGTGGTGCTGAAGAGCGATGACGGAAAAAAACCGGATATCGCCGTGTATGGCAAGGGATCTTCGCTGAACCTGACGCTCGATGGCCTGATGCAGGAGCGCGATTTGCGGCTGTCGATCGGACCTGGCGTCCGTGCTCGCGTCAACGGCACGGGATCCGTCAACTCGCTGGAAAACCTGACGCCGAAAGCGGGCGACTCCGTTAAAGTGGACGGCGCATTGAAGACGTTCGATGGTACAGACTGGCGCTAGGTTCAACCGACCTGAGCTGTTACAGAAATGAAAAACATGAAATCAAGAAATCGAGTTTTACATGCAATGAACCAGACAACCCAAGAATATTTCGTAGCTCTCAACGGCAACGACAGCTGGTCCGGCACTCTGCCGGAACCGAACCGGGCGCGGACCGATGGGCCGTTCAAAACGGCGGCAAGAGCGCATCGGGCGGCACAGTCCGGCAGCCATGACGTGCAGGTGATTTTCCGCGACGGCGTGCATGCGCTGGAAGAGCCGCTGGTGTTCCTTCCCTCTACCGTAGGCGAATCAGTGAAAGGGGCGCCCATCGGAAGAAAGATCAGCTACAAGGCCTTTGCGGAGGAGCAACCCGTTCTCTCCGGCGGGCGCCGCATCACCGGATGGCGTGTGGTGGAGCAGAACGGGCGGAGCGTGTGGCAGGTCTCGCTTCCCGAAGTCAAAGCCGGGGAGTGGGAGTTCACCCAGCTGTGGGTGAACGGACGCCGGGCGGAACGCCCGCGCCTCCCGCGGCAAGGGTTCTTTCACACGCTCCCACACAATTTTGAGCATCCGGAGGGTTGCGGGAAGGACGAATGGAAAAGTCCCAGGAAACCGTACCGTTGCGCCTGCGCCAAAGGGGATGTGGCGGATTGGAAGAACCTCACTGACATCGAGTTTGTTGCGCATCACTTTTGGGTCGAAAGCCGTATCCCCCTGGTAAAAACGGATCCGCGCACCGGAATGATTGTTCTGGCGAGGCAGCCGGTGAAGGCACTGGTCGGCCATGGGAACGAGGGGGCCTCGTATTTCCTGGATAATGTTTGGGAAGCATTCGATGCGCCGGGGCAGTGGTATCTGGACCGCCCGACGGGAATTCTCAGCTATCTTCCCTTGAAGAATGAAACTCCCGCCACGGCCGAGGTGTATGCCCCGGTGTTGAAAGAACTCGTGCGGCTGGCGGGCGATGCGAAACGGGAACGCTATGTCAGGAATGTGACGTTCGACGGGCTGACGTTCGCCCATACGGAACTGGGATCTCGTGGCGTGGATTTCATCCAGCCGTCTGTTCAGGCCGGCTTTCATTTGCCGGGGGCCATCACGATGCGTTATGCGCGTTTGTGCACCGTCACCAACTGCCGCATTGCCCAGGTGGGAAGCTACGGTATCGAATTGCAGGACCAGTGCATGGACGTGCAGATTCGGCATAACATTCTGGAAGACCTCGCCGGCGGCGGGATCAAAGTCTGGCATACCTGCCGGCGAACCACCATCGAAGACAACATCATCCGCGACGGCGGCCTGCGGCACAACCAGGCGGTGGGCGTTCTGATCGGCAAGAGTTCCGGCAACAAGGTGCAGCATAATCATATCCACGATTTTGACTATTCCGGCATCAGCGTCGGATGGACCTGGGGGCTGGAAGAAGGGAACGCCTATGGGAATCTGATCGAGTATAATCACATCCATGACGTCGGGCGCGGGCGGCTCAGCGATCTGGGAGGCATTTACACGCTGGGCGTTTCCCCGGGGACCCGCATCCGGCACAACGTCATTCATGATGTGCGGCATGTGCCGCATGGCTACGGTGCCACCGGCATCTATCTGGACGAGGGATCTTCCGACATTCTGATCGAGAACAACCTCGTGTACAATGTCGCCACCGGCTTCCAGAGCAGCCCGAGCAATATCTTCCGGAACAATATCGTCGCCAACTGCGAGGTGTTCGCGGCGCGAGATTGCCCCATGGACAACAACATCTTCTATAGTGAGAAAGGCGGGCTGGCCGGGGACTGGCTGAGCGAAAACACGCTGCTGATCGATAAAAATATCTATTTCAACCCGGCCGGGAAACCGTTTGCGTTCAGTGCCCGGTCTTTTGCCGACTGGCGGCGCCTTGGCTTTGACCGGCACAGCCGCATGGTCGATCCGATGTTTGTTGACGCCGCCCGCTGCGATTTCCGGCTGCGTCCGAATTCGCCGGCATTGGCGATGGGATTCATTCCCTTCGATTTTAGCCGGGTCGGCCCGCGCCAGCCTGCGGAGATCTTCCAGGCGGCCTGCGAGAGTGCCACCGCTTTTGCGCGCAACCTGCAAGTAAGCAAACTCCTGCCGGCTGTGGGCGATGCGGCCCGGTGGCCGTATCCGCGCGACCTGAAGGCGCTGCATTTCAAACCGCGGACATTCTCGGGCTACTTCTGCAGCATGCGCTCGGAACTGCTGGCCGCGGCCCCGGCCGACGTCATCGTTTATTTCCTGTGCGATTTCCTGTGCGCCGCGGCGCTACGCCTGAATGTCTGCGTCGGGTATGACGGGCCGGTCAAGATATGGGTGGACGGCAAAGCCCGGTTTGCCGACCCGCAGGGAACCAATCCGGCGGCGGTGTGGGATGCCGTTATCCCGGTCAAGGTCGGGCCGGGAGCGCACCATGTTCTGGTCGGACTGAATTCAAACCATGGCAACGCACACGGCATCTATCTGCGCCTGACTTGGCCTGGCACGGGCCCAGCCGCACAGGCCGCGGTGCGGATGCAGGAAATCCCGAGCACGCAGGGTTCGACCACGCCGGAGATCCCAGCGACTGTCATGGACCCGGCAGCAGAGGCCGCGTTGCGGACGCTGGAGCCGAATCGTGGGTAACCTGCCGGAAGATTTTCGGCAGCGGCTGCTAGAGCGGCTTAAGAAATAATGTGGCCTGAGCTTTCGTCTATTTGATCCGCAGATTACGGATTTATGCAGAGCGAAACCGGTTGTGAGGGGGGCGCCTACCCCAAAAACCCTCAGCGGCTCCAAAGGAGGGGGGACATTCCTGTCCCCATTTGTTTAGCCATAGGGGGCAGGAATGCCCCCTCTCCTTTATCCTAGAGCGGTTTAAGAAATCGAGAAATCTGCGTGAATCGGCGAAATCTGCGGATACATCTTTGCTTAATCCGCTCTATGCAAGGCCTCTCGTGACTTGGGATGCCGTGATCTCCTCCTGCTTACCGAAAAAGAGGAAGGCCAAAGCGAAGAGATATGGGAAGGCGCCTCCTATCCCGTTCGCGCCATGCCGGTATGGAAATGGCTGACCGAGGCGGAAGCAAATCGGATGAATGGAACTTGCAATTGAATCTTAGGAAAGCCGTGCGAGCGTTAAGGCAATATGAAACGTCTTCTTCTTTCCATGGTCGTCTTGGCCGCCAGCACCGTCTTTGCCTCGGAGGGATGGCAAACGAATTACAAAGCCGCCCTGGCGCAGGCTGCGAAAGAGGGCAAGCCCGTGCTTCTTGATTTCACAGGGTCGGACTGGTGCCCCGCGTGCAAGCTGATCGATCAGGAAATATTTTCTCAAGCTGAATTTAAAAAATTCGCCGAGAAGAACCTGATTCTTGTTGAGGTGGATTCTCCGATGGGAAAACCTCAGTCTGCCGCAATAGGGGAACAGAACGAGTCGTTGAAGGCGAAATACCATGTTTTTGGCTATCCGACTCTGGTACTCCTAGATAGCCGGGGAAAAGAGATCACTCGTAACGTCGGTTATATTTCAGGCGGACCGAAGGCCTTCATCTCGTGGGTCGAGGAAACTGTGAAATAGACCGGTTGAGAGAAAACGGCATCTTATTTTTTATTACCCCGCCGATAATTTACAGGGTGAAGCGAACTTTGTCGCGGACCACGGCCTGCGGGTCCTGAGGGTTCCAATAGAGCTTGATATTCAGGCTTTCGGTCGTTTCAGGGGCTGGGGGATTCAATAGTGCTTTCAGCTGGTTCCAATAGCGGATTGCGATCCCGGCTTTTCCTGTATCGGGAGAGCCCGGACGTTCGATTTTGACCGCGATAGTCTTGGTTTCGCCCGGCTCCAACCCTCCCACGAAATGCCCGTCGTAGGTCCCTCGGGCGAGCATTTCGTCGGTGACATCCTTGCCGTCCGCTGTCGCAAAGCTCACTTTTACTCCCCCGGAGATTTTTTCATCGATCCGGAGGAGCGGCGTGCATCGGGCATCGCCCTTGTTTATCTCGCTGGCCTCGTTGCGAACCTGCAATTCGAATTCGCGCGATTGGCCCGGCTTGAGCGTGCACGGAACAGGTTTATCGGAAGGGGAAAATGTGCTTGCGCCTTTTTCACGCACGGACAGGCTGGCCTTCATGAGCGAGCCGTCGTCATTGAGCCCCTTGATTCTCCGGATGATGTCCCGGGCAAGATTTGAGAACGTCCCATCTTTTGTCTCTGGAAAAAAAGAAAAGGGTCCGTCATACGAGCTCACCGCGACAAATTCATCGGGACGCCCCCCGACGTTTTGGTAGTATTCCAAATATTCGAGCGTGCGATCATGGTACGTTTTGTCCCATTGATCGTTGGCGATGAAGTCGCTTTCCCAGTAAGTCTTGGGATTCCCATCCACAACCTCGATGAGGCCTTTGTTGCCCTTAAGGCTTGCGCTGGGATGGTTCTTGCTGACCCCCGACGCGCTGGCACGTTTGCCCAGCGCCAGGTTGCTTGTGGGGGCGAGCGGTCCAAAGACCTCGATTTCAGCGATTTGGAATCCGCGCGGGGTTCCCCGCTTGCATGGCTTGATCTTCACATAGCGGGCCGGACGCGCTTTAAACTTCACCTCTGCCGGGGCTCCTTTGGTGTCGAGTAGATTCGGGGCATTCTGCCAGGTCTTATCATCAAGACTGGTGGTGATATTGGTTTCCGTGGAAAAATCCGGGCCCCAAACAACTCTCACGCGGTCGATTTCGACTGGTGATCCGAGGTCGATCCGGACCCAGGCACCGGAATCTCCGCTGCCATACCGCCCGCTGCCGGAGTCGTTGATGATTCTGGCATCATGCAGGCCATTGCTGTGAAGGAAGCGTTCGACAGCCAGGAGATAGGCCGTCAATTTCTCCTTGGGAAACGAGTCCTGGCTGTCCGAAATGTAGTTGTAAGGGGTGTCTCCCCCGAAGCCATAGAAGTTGATGCCGTATTTCTTGCTGGCTAGCATGACCCCGTTGAGCTGGTCGGCGAAGTCGAACTTATAGGGGACAGCTTTCCCGTTTATGAGTATCGGCGCGCCGGTATGGCTGGCGAGCGTTCGCTCATATCCATATCCAAATGCCGGCCAGGGAACCGCTTTGCGCATTTCGGGATCGCTGAGAGGACGGTGGTTGCAAAGCGCCTGATCAAAAACAATCTTGATATTCGGATACGCCTTATTTATCGCCAGCCCGTAATCCACCCAATTGGCGGTTTTCATGTCAAAATCGGCTGGGATTTTTCCTCCAAACTCGTCGGCCCCGGTTACCATTCTCATCAGGGTCGGCATGTCGGTGATCCCCCATTTTGCGGCATAAGTCGCCATGGCCCAGCTCGGAAACCAGTCGACTCTTATCTTGTTGATGAGGATTCCGGCTTTTTCAAAGGCCTGAAACCGGGCGATATCGCTTTGCGCTTTTTTGGAGCTCTCGCGCTTGAGCGGGTCATTCGGGACATACCACGGGTATTCTCCGAATCCCGACTCGACATCTGCTGTCTTGCCATTCTTTTTAAGGATTTCGCCTAGTGCCTTCATGTTCAGCTCGTACTGTTCGCCTTTGCCGGCGCTGAGCCAATAAGCGCCGTGCATCAGATACCCGTCCATATACTTCTGCACAAAAGGCCATTTATCCGCCGAGCCGACAAACTGGTCGTTGCCATTAAATCCGCCCCAGGTCACGGTGGCTGGAGTGAGCGGTTTTGGTCCGGGATTGGTTTGAGGTGAATCTGCCTTGGGATCGGCCTGAACCAAGGCCGTCGAAGCTGCTGTGAGGCAGGCGAAGAGGATAAGGCTACGATGTTTCATAATGGATCGTCTCAATCGATCTGCCATCAGAAACGCTCCAGCGGCAGATTCAACGTTTTTTTTACGAAATGTCGGAAAGCGCGGCTGCCGGGAGGCAAGCTTTTCAGGCTGAGCCGCCGCGGCGATGAAGGGGGGCGGCTTGGCATGAGCCCACGGGGTGCAGGACAAATTTCTTAGATTGATCGAAATGCCGAGGGGTTTTCATTGAAAGGTATATGCGAACGCATATACTATTTCCTGTGTCATCCAAAAA
>Ga0194063_10002308_pt1 | contig 11951 bp, 11 predicted proteins | sample SepL3720m_MetaG_FD_155459 | JGI IMG/M metagenome (GOLD analysis project Ga0194063, IMG submission 155459) | Anoxic zone freshwater microbial communities from boreal shield lake in IISD Experimental Lakes Area, Ontario, Canada - Sep2016-L373-20m | ecosystem: Environmental > Aquatic > Freshwater... | reverse complement strand
GATGACCTGAAGATCGCATCGTTCTGCGCATCTGAACCCGACGCTGGCTCGGATGTTTCCGCACAGCGGACAACTGCCAAGTACGACGAGGCCACCGATGAGTGGGTGCTCAACGGTCAGAAGTCATGGGCAACGAACGGTGGAATCGCCAACATTCACGTGGTTACGGCAACAGTTGATCGCGAACTTGGTTCGCGTGGCCACGCAGCATTCATCATTCCCCCAAATACAAAGGGCTGCGAGCAGGGCGCGAAGGTCAAGAAGCACGGCATCCGCGCATCGCACACCGCCGATGTTCACCTTGATGACTGCCGCGTACCCGGAAGCTGCTTGTTGGGTGGCAAGGAGAAGCTCGATGAGCGTCTCGCACGAGTCCGTGAGGGCAAGAAGGGCAAGGGTCAGGCCGCAATGCAGACCTTTGAGGCAACCCGCCCAACCGTCGGAGCCCAGGCACTCGGGATCGCCCGTGCGGCCTACGAGTACTCACTTGAGTACGCAAAGACCCGCGAGCAGTTCGGTCGCCCAATTATTGACAACCAGTCGATTGCCTTCGACCTCGCAGATATGGCGATGGAGATTGACGCAGCCAGGTTGCTGGTATGGCGTGCAGCATGGATGGGACGCACAGGCGTTGAATTCAAGAACGCTGAGGGCTCAATGAGCAAGGCGAAGGCCGGCGAGGTAGCTGTCAAGGCTACTGAGCGTGCAATCCAGATCCTCGGTGGCAATGGTTACACCCGCGAGTACCCGGTCGAGCGCTGGCACCGTGATGCGAAGATCTACATGATCTTCGAGGGAACCTCAGAGATTCAGCGAGTAGTCATCTCCCGCGCAATCAGTGGGATGCGCCTCCGCTAGAAAGTTTCCAAAGCCCTGCTGAGAGCCTGCAATTATGCTCTCAGCAGGCGGTTTTGGTTCGCAATTGAAGTGTTTGGCCGTTAGGCTTGGTCGCAATGTACCGACCCGAAAAGGGCCGGCCGCGAGTGCGAATACTGATCGCATTGGTGTTCGGCTTGACGATCGCTGCGATGGCGCTGCCCTCAACCGGTTCTCCAGACACGCCGCGACGAGTTGGCACCAAGCAGGCTGCGGTTGCCAACTGGCCGATGCGGATCAGTGCAGCAAGGCTTGTTCAGAACGGTCCAATTCTCCAACTTGAGATTGCAACAGCCGGTCCGTTCTCCTCGGCGGCAATGAGCGCAGCCCGTGGTCGGTTGCTCTGCCTTGAGATTTTGCGACCAAGCAGCGGGCCGTCGGTCAGGCAGATTTGCCTGCGAGCAACCGATGGGAAGGCCGAGATGGTCCGCCAGGAGCTGCGGCCGAGCGGATCAGTCAAGTCAACAAGGACTCTTACTGCGCGTGTCAGTCGACCGTCTTCGCGTCGACTCGTAGCCCACTTTACGCCCGCTAGCGTCGGTTTGGGCGTCGGCCTCTACCGCTGGCGGGTGCACTCACAGTGGACCGACTCTCACGACTGTTCATCGAGCCCTTGTGTGGATTTCAAGCCAAGCGCTGCTGCCCGGGCGCGGATTGTTGTGCCACGGCTGGTTGGTTGCAGAGCGAGTGGCGCGTCGTATCGAGGGTCCGGCAGTCGATCCTCACGAATGGTGGCGATTAGCTTTGACGATGGACCTTCGAATTGGACACCGTCGATTCTCGGTTCACTGCGCCGCCATCATGCACATGCGACCTTCTTTGAGGTTGGAAACCAGATGGGTGGGCGAGCCGCTTTACAGCGTCGCATCCTCGCCGAGGGCAATTCAATCGGCGATCACTCCTGGTCGCATCCTGTCCTCTCAGGCGGTGGCGCATTCGCGGCATCTGAGGTTTCAAGCACTAAGTCCCGAATTCAGCAGCAGACAGGCTTCACGCCATGCCTGTTTAGGGCTCCCTATGGGGCAGTATCTGGCAATCTGATTGAGTTGGTCAGACAACGTGGGATGTTGACAATCCAGTGGGATGTCGACCCGCAGGATTGGGCGCGACCTGGAACTGGAGCAATAATCTCGCGGGTACTTTCGCAGACTCGCCGTGGCTCGATTATCCTTATGCATGACGGTGGTGGCGATCGCTCGCAGAGCGCTGCTGCGGCCGAATCAATCCTCGCGACGCTTGAGCGGCGAGGGGTGAAGGTCGTTTCAGTTGAAACCCTTCTAGGACTCTCACCGATTTATCGATGATTAGCCAACTCAAATACACAACTGTTGCGGGACTTGCTGCGCTTGCTTGCGCAGTAGTTCCAGCGGCTGCGACCGCATCAAGCGGTGGAACGAGTCCCGGTGATTCTCGACCGCCTTCGTCGGCTTCAGTGAAGCGCGCCAAAGCACTTAGTGGAGCGCGGATTCTGCGTGGCGTCCAGATAACCGAGTACTACCCAGCACCTGAGAAGTGGTTCCGTGGCAAGCGAGTTTCGGCTCCAGGAATTACAGGAAAACACCGTATCGACTGGCTCTATTCAGCCAGAGGGCTGCCAATGGAGGGCGACGGCGTCGACCTCAGTGGCAAGCGCTGGCACTATGAAGGTTCACAGGCAGGCGGATGGGTAAATCGCAGCGGTAACGGATCTGGGGCAACCGGGTCTTACTGGCTCGACGCAATGTACTGGCGCAATTCCCGCGGCCAAGTTACATATCCGCTTGAGTCAGGTGGTTGGTCGAACGGCAAAGCCAAGGGTGGCGCCGTCTCCTCCAAGAACACGCGCTTTGGACCGGGACTTTCACTGCCACTTCGTTACTGGCAGTCAGTTGCGGTTGATAGGAGTGTGATCCGTCGCGGCAGTGGCGTTTATATCTCGCGCTTCCGCAACAAGCCTGGTGGTGGATACATGTGCGCACAGGACACCGGTGGCGCGATCATCGGTCGGCACATTGATGTCTTCACGCCCGCGCCATCGAGTCCAGATGGTGGCGAGTCGTACAGCAATCAAACTGTGCGCGTGATCGCTCCGTCAAGTGCTCGTGTGATCCTGCCGTTCTGCCGCTGATCTCGGTTCGCCATGAGCGAAAATGACAATGACCTTGACGAGCTTGACCTCGACGGTCACGGTCGGCGCGATCGTGAACTGCTCACTTGGCTCGGTTCGTACCTTGCGGAGGGTGATCCAAGTCGTGTTCAGAGGATTGAGGCCGAAATCACAGCCGGGTTCCGAGCTCTGTCGAAGGTCGAACGGGCAGTTTCGATATTTGGATCGGCAAGGGCCAAGCGAGGAACACGGCATTATGAACTGGCGCGGGAAACCGCAAGGCTCCTCGGTGGGGCTGGATTCTCGGTAATTACCGGAGGCGGGCCGGGGATCATGGAAGCCGCCAACCGGGGAGCGCAGGATGCAGGCGCCCTATCAATCGGTTGCAACATCGAGCTTCCCCATGAGCAGCAGCCAAATGACTATCTAGATATCTCAATCAGCTTCCAGCACTTCTTCGTACGCAAGTTGATGTTTGTTCGCTACGCGAGTGCTTTCGTAATCGTTCCCGGCGGCTACGGCACGCTTGACGAGCTGCTTGAGGCGCTGACTTTGATGCAAACCCACAAGATCGAGCACTTCCCGGTTGTCTTACTTGACCGGCAGCATTGGGCGGGCCTGATTGATTGGATTCGAGAGCGAGTAGTTGCCGAGGGGCTTCTCAGCGAGGGTGACCTTGGTCTTATCCACCAAGCTGACACGGCAGAGGAGGCGCTTTCGATTGTGCTCGCAGAGAGCCTTCCGTTACCCAGTAAGGCAGCCGGCCGCTAGCCAGCGACCGCCGGCGCGCTTGGCGACCAGCCGCTGGTAGCGTTGACAACAATGAGTGAAGCAGTACTTATCCTCGCAATCCTCGGCGTTTGGCTGCTGCTACTGGTTGTCTGGGATCTGCTTCAACGTCGCCATTCGATTCTGAGAACCTGGCCAATCCTCGGGCACTTCCGTTTCCTGCTTGAGAAAGTTGGGCCGGAGCTGCGTCAGTACATCGTCACTGACAATAATTCCGAGCGCCCGTTTAGCCGTGATCAGCGCCGTTGGATCTACTCGACAGCTAAGGGGCAGGACAATCGCTTTGGTTTTGGAACCGACCAGGATCTAGAGGGCTCGCCAAACCATCTGATCATCAGACCGTCTGCCTTTGCGCCTCCCGGTCCGGTGCCGCTGAGGGGTGGCTCCGTGCCGGTAGCAAAGGTGCTCGGACTCGCACGTGGCAGGCGCCATGCGTTCCGTCCGCAATCGATTGTCAATGTCAGCGGCATGAGCTTCGGTGCCCTGAGTGGTCCAGCTATTCAGGCTTTGAACCTCGGCTGCCTCGCTGCCGGCGCGCTGCAGTCAACCGGTGAGGGCGGCCTAAGCAAATACCACCAACATGGTGGAGAGTTGATCTTCCAGATCGGAACCGGCTATTTCGGATGTCGCGATAACCGTGGGAAGTTCAATCTCGAGAAACTCGTTGAACTGTGTGCAGCAAACCCCGTGAGGGCGATTGAGATCAAACTCAGCCAGGGGGCAAAGCCGGGGCATGGCGGCATGCTGCCCGGAGCTAAGGTGACGCCTGAAATCGCTGCGATCCGCGGAATCAAGGCTGGCGAGGATTGCATCAGCCCTGGTTACCACTCGGCCTTTGGCGATGTTGACGAAATGCTCGACTTCGTAGAGATGATCGCTGACGCGACAGGTCTCCCAGTTGGGATTAAATCGGCCGTCGGAGATAAGCGGTTCTGGAACCGTTTGGCAACGCTGATGGCCCCCGGAGAGCGTGGCGTCGACTTTGTCGTGATTGATGGCGGCGAGGGCGGTACTGGAGCTGCGCCGCTCGCCTTCACTGACAATGTCTCGCTGCCGTTCATGCTCGGATTTGCGGAGGTGATCACTGCATTTGGCGAACGGGGCTTGCATGGGAAGGTGCTGTTTGTTGGATCTGGTCGGCTCGGACTGCCAGAGCGCGCCATTGAGGCATTCGCGCTTGGCTGCGACTGGGTCAATGTTGGGCGAGAAGCGATGCTCGCTGTCGGTTGCATCCAAGCGCAACGCTGCCACACCGATCATTGCCCGACCGGTGTCGCCACACAGAACCGCTGGCTGATCCGCGGAGTAGACCCTGTAAACAAGGCTGAACGGACAGCCCGTTATCTCGCCGGCCTGCGCGACGAGGTTGTTGCACTTTCAAGAACGGCGGGCGCGCCGCACCCAGCTGCTCTCGATCCACGCTCAGTCGACCTGCTTGATGGGCACGAAGGCTCGCGTCCCGTGGCCGATGTATTTGCTGTCAAGCCACCATGGTCGGTGTCGAGCAGTGAGTCGCTGGCAGATTTGCTCGCTGAATGGCCACCGCGGACGGTCGTCAACGGTTAGCGAGAGAGTTCGTCAACCTCGGCGGATTGCTGGCTATCGAAGCTTCTGAACGGTGGCCGTTCAAGGTGGCCAATGTTTAACTCCTCTAAACCAGTCCCATGCGCAGCGAGGAAGCTTTCAGGCCCAACATCGGCGAGCCGTCCGTCGCGCTCAAGGCGGCTTGAAACGGCGCGCAGAACAGCAAAAGCCATTGGTCCAAGGTCGGCGAGCTGCTGATGGTCGTTCTGACGGGTGTCGAGGTCGACCTGGGCGATCGCATCAAGTCCACGCTCACGGTAGGCGTCAATCAGGAGCGCAATGTCAACTCCGTAGCCAGTTAGGAAGGGAAGAGCCTCGAGCAGGTCACGACGTGCGGCAAGTTCGCCCGCAAGTGGCTGGCGAACACCAGCGAGGTCCGGGTAGAAGAGGTTCAGCAGTGGCCTCGCCGTCAACTCTGTAACACGGCCACCACCTTCGGGGAGCGTCATACCTGCCTGTCGGAATGGGCGCCGGTAGAAACCCTTAACAAAAGAGATCCGCTGTTGCTCAACGAGTGGACCAATTAGCCCGCAGGCGAAGTGTTCACTGAAGTTCTCGGAATCAGCATCAAGGAAGCAGACAATTTCACCCTTGATAACTGACAGCGATCTCCACATCGCGTCGCCCTTACCGTGGATTCGACCAAGCTGAGGTAAGAGATCCGACTGGCGGTGAACCGTTGCTCCAAGACGGGCTGCGATTTCGCCGGTTCCATCACTTGAATCGTCAACGACGACGACCTCGTCAATCGTGCCGCGTTCGACCAACGGCATCAGCTTGGCAATAATCGGTCCGATCGTCCGTTCCTCATCGCGTGCAGGCAGACATACGCTGATTGAGGCTGTTCGGCGTGCTGCGATCCGCTCGGCCGGAAACTCTGCGTGGTTAAAGCTGTTGCTGCGAAGCCACTGTCTTGCGGCGGTCATGAAACAAGCATGACGGAAAGAGGGCCAATTTGGAAGTAGCAGTTACTTGATATTGCGATCATCTCCGCCGTCTGGATCTGGAGCAGAAGGGGAGGGCTCGCTTGTTGCAGCCGGTCCCTCGCCAAGGCCAGCCTTATAGGTCCCTTCCGGATCCCAGAAGTCAAGTGTCGTGGAACCATCGGGTCGTTGACCGAGCCTTGCCCGGTTAGCTCCCGTTGAGTCTGAGAGCTCTGCCCCGGAGAGGCCATCACCCCAAATACCAAGCCGTGCGCGATTGACGCCGTTTGTGTCCCACAGTTCAACTCCGCTGGCTCCATTTGGCCATTCGCCGAGCCCCGCACGGAAGTTCGCCGACGCATCACTCAACTCAACGCTGGTGCCGCCGTCAGGCCTCTGTCCGAGCCGTCCGCGGAGTACACCTGACTCGTCCAAAAGCTCTGCTCCGGTTGCGTCATTTGGCCAATGTCCAAATCCCGCCCGGTAGCTGCCGGTCGGGTCCCAGAATTCGATCGATGCGCTGCGCTCAGGTTCCGGTCCATGGGCCAAGAGAGCTCGCAGGGTGCCGCTCGCATCCCAAACTGTCAACCCGGTCGGGCCATCTGGACGGTCCGAAACGGCGACCCGCTGAATGCCATTTGGATCGACGAGGTCAAGTCCCGCCTCACCGTCAGCGAACGAGCCGAGCGTCACTCTTCGCGTGCCGGCCTTGTCGTTCACGACAAGCGTTGCCGATCCGTCCTGCCAACTGCCAAGGCTCGCTCGGGAAGTTCCACTGGCGTCAAGCAGTTCAAGGCTTGCGCTGCCATTGTCGGCCGAGCCGAGCAGGGCACTCAGGGTGCCGTCTGCGGAGCGCAATTCGACGCCGGCCGTGCCATCGATAGCGACTCCTACTCGCGTACGGATGTTGCCGTGTGAATCCGTTAGATCGAGAGCAACGCGACCATCTTCATCGACATGCAGCCGCGCACGGACTCTGCCTTCGTCGTCGGTGATCTCCAGTGAAGGGGTCCTCAGTGGTTCCATCCAATTGAATACGGTGCGCAGTGCGCTTTTGGTCAGTCTGTGCGACCGCTTGGTAGCCTCGTCGTAGGTGTCCGGCGAGCTTGAGATCCACGGTCCAACGCTCGTCCTGCGCTACCCGGTGCCCGGTGACGCGGGACGCCTATTTGAGTTGGGGAGTGATCCCGAGACAACTAGGTTCCTCTCGTGGGGGCCCTACAGCGAGCTGGCCCAGGCTGAGCGCTTTATTGAGGGTGTCCCGGGGAGTCGGGAGAGAGGCGAGGAAATCGGATTTGTGGTCGAGCGTGAAGGGGAAGTGCTCGGTTGGACGCTCTTCAACGACGTGCGACCGCGTGACCGGAGCGTGACAATCGGAACCTGGCTCGGCAAGCAGTATTGGGGGACTGGTGTGAACACTGAGTCAAAGGCGCTGATGGCAGCCCTCGCCTTCAAGGCGATGGGCGTGGAGCGGCTTAGCGTCTACGCCGCGGCTTCGAACGATCGCTCGCGAGCCGCGCTAAGCAAGGTTGGATTTGTTGAAGAGGGCGTGTTGCGCCGCTTCAATCGCCACGGTGACGAGTGGTTTGACTGCATGATTGGCTCGATTCTCCCCGCTGAGTACGAGGCTGGGCCGCTCGCGGCAGTCGCTTCGGAAATTCGCGGCAGCGTGCCTGACAACTGGGTATTTAACAGCTGACCTTGACGGCCTGATCGCTAGCTAGCTTCGGCTCTCCCAACTGAAGCCGCGGATCGCAAAGATCACTCCGACCAGCCCCCAGAGCAGTACGACGCCAACTGAGCCCCAAAGGGTTGAAAGCGGCGCGCCGGTGACCATCGCGGCTGACAGTCCATCTATCAGATGGGTCAGGGGCAATACGCGGGCGATCTCCCTGAGAATCGCTGGGGAGTTAGCTGTGTCGTAGAAGACCCCGCTGATGAAAATCATCGGCAGAAAGACGGCATTGACATAAGCGGGAGCGGCGTCAAAGTTCGGGATCAGGTGCGAGAAGGCGATGCCAAGCGCGCCGAAGCATGTGACGCCAATCGCAACGAAGAAGACGAGTTCCGCCCAGTTGCGGGGCCAGCCAACCCCGAATACGAAGCGAGCAACAAGGATCACGATCCCAATCTGGATGGCAGCGTTTGTAACCGCGTTGGCTAGGACGCCGGTCAGATATGCAGCTGGCGGCATTGGTGTACCGCGCATCCGTTTCAGTACGCCCTGTTCGCGCAGGAAGGTCAGGTTGAAGGCAAGAGCCGAGAAGGTTGAGGCCATCACGCCCATGCCGGCGATTCCCGGGACGATTACATCGAGGTTCGAACTGCTGCCAGAGAAAACCGCACCGAACAGCAGGAGAAGCAGGATTGGCAGTAGGAAGTTGAAGAAGGCGGCCGATGGATTGCGCCAGAACATCCTGCGCTCGATCCGGTACTGCCGCCAGGCCAGCACGGCAACTGGCCTTGATCGATTAGCGCTAACGCTCGGGTCAGTCACTGGCTAGATCCTCTTCGGCCGTTAGATCGAGGTAGACATCCTCGAGGCTCGGGCGTGCGACGCGAAGTTCATCGAGTTGCTCGCCGGCCGCGAGCGCTTCGCCGGTCAGTTGGTTGAGCAGCTCAGTTGGGTTGTCGGTCGAGCGTGTTTCAACCGTCCCATCCTTGCGGCGCCAACTGATCTGAACATCGTGTGCGGCGCCACCACCGATTTCTGCTGGTGACCCCTCAGCGACAATCCGGCCATCCTTGATGATTGCGACGCGATCTGCCAGCGCCTGTGCCTCATCGAGATAGTGAGTGGTCAGCACAATTGTTGTTCCAAGTGATCGCAGCGAGCGAATTGTCTCCCAGGCTGCCCGGCGCGCCTGCGGGTCAAAACCGGTCGTCGGTTCGTCGAGGAACAGCAGCTCAGGGTCGCCAATCAGTGCGAGCGCTAGATCCAATCGTCGCTGCTGGCCACCTGACAAAGTTCTCGTTCGGGCCGAGTCCTTGCCGCCAAGTCCGACCATCTCGATTGTTTCGCCGACATCGCGCGGGTGCGGGTAGAGGCTGGCAAAGTAATCGAGCGTTTCATGCACGGAGAGATGTCGGTACAGGGCGCTGCTCTGCAGGACGATTCCGATTCGCTCCCGCATCTCCCGCTCTCGGCTTGATGGATCAAAGCCCAGCACGCTGACCTCGCCTGAGCTGCGGCTGCGATAGCCCTCAAGGATTTCAACGGTCGTCGTCTTGCCGGCGCCGTTCGGGCCAAGTAGGCCAAATACCTCTCCGCGACGAACCTCAAACGAGAGTCCACTGACGGCCTCGTGGGTGCCGTACGACTTGCGCAGGTCATTGACCTTGATTGCTGGGCTGCTCACAGGCTTGATATTCGCACCGACGGAGCCTCAGGGTCACGCGGGGCAGTTCAGATTCCGTCGCGGAGTTGCCCGGAGAGCTGGGTTGGCGTGATTTCAGCGCAACGATTTCGCTGTGAAAAGCAATCACGGTCAGGCAACAACCGAGTATCTGGCACTGGTTCTACTGGTAATGATCGTCCTTGCTGGGGCGACGGCTATCACCACCGGTGGAATCGGGGATTCAATTGCCGTTGCGCTTCGCAGGGGCATATGCGAGGCGGCAGCCAAGCAGTGTCCGGCCTCGCTGAACGCCGATTCGGCTCGTGATCTCGAACCGTGCACGCTTGCTAAGCGAAATGGAAGTGAAGCGCTCAAGGTTGACATTGGTGTCGTCAGGCTCGCAGCTGAGCTTGGCTTGCTGGTTGAGAACCTCGCCGATGGGCGGGTCAGAGTGTCGTTCGCCGATAGCTCGAAAATAGGCGTGGGGGCAGCGGCTGGCGCTCATATCGCGATCGGCTCACTTGGCACCAATAGCGAGGTTGGAGCAGATGCTGGGTTAGTCGTAAATGCAGGCAGGGCATGGCTGCTGCCAAGCGCAGCCGCTGCCGAGAGGTTCATCGCTAAGTACGGCTCTAGCCAGCACCTGGAGAGCGGTCTGCGCGAAGGGCTGCGTAGAGCCTGTCCGCTCTGCGGGGTGCTGCTCGACAGCCCGTCAAGACCACCGGAAGCCGACGAGCGTTGGCTAAGTGGAGGGCTGGCTGCCGGCGCCAACGCGCACCTCGCAGGCGGACCGTTTAAGGCTGGCGTTGAAGCCAGCCTTGCGGCTGCGGCCGGTCAGCGTCAGACAAGGTCAGGGACTACATGGTTCATGCGGCTCGACGACCGAATTGCTGGCAGTGTTGACGCGCTTGGTGCAGGCATCGACGGTCAGGCAAGAGTGACGTCAGTTGTGGCGCTTGAGCTTGACCGCTCGGGCAATCCGCGCGCTGTGCGGATTACCAGCGAACGGCGGATGTCTACGCGACGCGGTCTACGAGTCCCAGCCGCGCTGAGGAGAATTCTTGGTGCTACGGCCGTTGGTGATGGCGAACTGATTGAAAGCGAGTCACTGCTCCAGTTGACTTCTGATGCTGACCGAAGTGCGGCGATGGAGTTGATTGCTTCAGCGAACCACTTTGATCCGGTCGGCGGCGCTCGCGCGCTGGCCGCGATGCGCGATGCGCTCGATGCCCGTGGGATAAGAACATTGCGCCGCTGGAAATTGACCCGCAGTGGGTCGAGAGGCGGAGCGGGCGCTGGTGTTGGAGCGCGACTTGGGCTAGATGTGAACTTCGAGGACTCGCGGCAGCGGCTGGTTGGCGTGGTATCGAGGCTGCCTGGCCTCGGCTGGCTGCAGCGCGCCGACTGCCTCGCTGCCTAGTCGCTGATTGGCTGAATACTGCTCTGCTTAGGCAGCGGCAGCACTAGCGCTAACTGGCGACTCTGGACCAGGACCGTGCCATCACTAGCCCAGAGAGTCCCGCTCTCCTCGAAATGGCCCTCATGGACAAGCAGAGACTCGAAGCTGCCATAGACCCATGGGTCCTTGTTTGCTGGCGGTAGCTGCGATCGGAAATGGATCGTCAGGTCAATTGTCGGTGCTCCATGCATGCGGCCCTTTAACGCGAAGATTGTTGGCCAGCCAGCGTCGGTCAGGAAAGCGCATGCAGCATGGTCGAGTGGCGCGTCGCCAATCATTCGCATCCAGAGATCAACAGACGCACGGCCGTCGGCCTCAGGGTTACCCGGGCCGCCGCCGGCTACGGGCCGAAAGTCGGCATGCTCCATAAATTGAGGCATCGCCCCGGCGATGTATTCCAAGCTCTTCAGCGTCTCGGCGGCGGGAACATCGGGCAGTCGCAGGCGATTGTGGCTAAACGATTCACGCGCGGAATCGGCTGCCGCCAAACAGGTAGCGACAGTTTCGCCCGCCTGAATCATTCGTATTGACAGATTGATCATCCGCCGACCTTCGCGTTCAACCTCAACTGCGAGCTCGACCTCCCCTTCAGCTGCCGGCCTTACGAAGTGGACAGTTAGCGAGCGAAGGTTCCGCTCCGGACCGGCAGCGGTTGACGCAGCTCGCGCCAACAGCGCCGCGATCAATCCACCATGAACGCCGACAGTTATACGCCAGCCAGCGGGGATAAACCCAGCAAAACTCCCGCTTGAAACCTGCTTTAGAGCTATCGCTTCGCTGAATGCGCTTTCGGCCATTGAATCCGAAAGCTACTCGTTCTAAGCCGCTACCAGTGGACTCCGCGCATCAGGTTAGCCATTGCGATCTGCTCCGTTGATGCGCGCTCGGCTGGGTCA
>Ga0194063_10002306_pt1 | contig 11953 bp, 10 predicted proteins | sample SepL3720m_MetaG_FD_155459 | JGI IMG/M metagenome (GOLD analysis project Ga0194063, IMG submission 155459) | Anoxic zone freshwater microbial communities from boreal shield lake in IISD Experimental Lakes Area, Ontario, Canada - Sep2016-L373-20m | ecosystem: Environmental > Aquatic > Freshwater... | reverse complement strand
TTTGATCGGATACGATTGTGTATACTCTGTTGCTAAGTTCATATAGACATCCTTCTATGTGATAAATTCTAATAGACGATTATCTATTTGTCAAGCGAAAAATATTTACCCAAAGGCACCAATTATCGTTTAACTAAGGAGCAATAATTCGTTTGAAAATCAAAAAATCCATTTACCCAATAACCTGTATAATATAGAGATATGGATATTTATTCTCCAAAAGACTATCCTGTGATATCCAATAATCAACAGACAAAATACTCATTCATTACTACCGATCCTGCCACATATCTTAGCCAACTGGATGTTATCAGGACTGATTTTCAAAAAGTTCTTGACCAGAAACGCCAGTCTGAGATGGGACAATTTTTTACTCCACCATCTATCGCTAATATGATGGCAGGTATGTACTTAAAATTTCCTCCCGTGATAAACCTTGTTGATCCGGGAGCGGGAGTAGGTAGCCTATCAGCAGCCTTCGTCATTAACGCCGTCGCTGCTTATCCTCAACCCAAAGATATTAAAATTACAGCTTTTGAGTTAGATCCGCTCCTTGTAAAGGGCATTGAAAAAACTTTCAACATTTGTCAGCAGTTATGTGATCTGTATCAAATAAGTTTTCAATATACAATCCAGCAAGAAGATTTTATTCATTCAAGTGTAGAAAAGATTTCAACCAAAAACTCATTCTTTTCTGTCGAACAACCAAATTATAACTTTGCGATAATGAACCCACCTTATAAAAAGATCAATAACAGTTCCCAAACAAGGCACCTTTTAAATACAGTCGGCATAGAGACTACAAACCAGTATTCAGCCTTCATGTGGTTGGTAATGAAACTTCTCGCGCCGGAAGGTGAAATGGTGACGATTGTCCCCAGAAGTTTTTGCAATGGCACCTATTTCCGGTCTTTTCGGTCTGACTTACTAAGGAACATGGTCATAAAAAGAATTCACCTATTTGGCTCGCGAAATAAAGCATTTAAAGAAGAAGAGGTTCTTCAAGAAAATATTATCATTCATGCAGTAAAAACTGTCGGGACTCAACAAAAAATCACGATAACAACAAGCGATGGCCCTGAAGATGATAATTTAATAACCAAAGATATTGAATATCACCAATTGGTACAGCCAGATGATCCCGATCTATTTATAAGAATCGTCCCTGATCAACTCGCTATTCAAATAAGTACAATGATGAATAGCCTTCCTTCATCATTAAAGGAATTAGGAATTTCAGTATCAACTGGTCGCGTGGTAAACTTCCGCTCAAAGGCTATTCTTCGGAACGAGCCAGACAAAGAAGTTATTCCTCTAATCCATCCAGGTAATTTGCAGAATGGTTATGTGGTATGGCCAAGGTCAAATCCTAAAAAGCCAGCTTACCTTGCATCATTTCCTGAATCAGAAAATTTGTTAATCCCAGGGCAGTATTATGTTTTAGTAAAGAGGTTTTCTTCTAAAGAGGAAAAACGCCGTGTCTATGCAGCCGTATATGACCCCAAGAAAATTCCCGCCAAAAGAGTGGGCATTGAAAACCATATCAATTATTTTCATCGGAGGTACGGCGGTTTACCAGAAGACCTGGCAAAAGGATTGGCTTTATATCTCAATTCATCTTTAGTCGATCAATTTTTCCGGCAATTCAGTGGTCATACCCAGGTAAATGCTACAGATCTTCGAAATTTGAAATATCCATCCGAATCTCAATTATTGACATTAGGTAAAAGAATTAGCAATCGATATCCAGATCAAGATGAAATTGACAAAATCGTAACCAAGGAGTTAGCTTTGAACGATAAAGATGAAGACACCAATATCCAGGATCCAATACAGGCAAAGAAAAAATTAAGAGAGGCTCTCCACATCTTACAGATGCTCAACGTTCCAAAGGCTCAACAAAATGATCGTTCTGCATTGACTCTTTTAGCTCTGGTATGCATGCAATCTACGATGAGGTGGGCAGATGCCTCAGAAAACTTGATTGGTATCACTGAGATGATGAACTACTTCAGAGAAAACTATGGGATTAATTATGCCCCAAACACCCGTGAAACTGTCAGACGCCAAACGGTTCACCAATTCTTACAGATCGGTTTAGCTCTTGCTAATCCTGATAAGCCGACTCGTCCAATCAATAGCCCAAAAACTAGATATATTATTGAACCCAAAACATTAGAACTAATCAGATCATTTGGCACATCCAATTGGGAAGGCAATCTTAGAGAATATCTAAAAAATGCTTCATCATTGCAAAATCTCCAAGTGAGAGAAAGGGAAATGTCAATGATCCCTGTTACACTGCCTCGAGGAGAAAGCATACTGCTAACAAGCGGTGGGCAGAACGCACTTATTAAACAGATCATTGAGGAATTTTGTCCTCGTTTTACTCCCGATGGAAAAATCATTTACATTGGTGATGCCGGAAAATAATTAAACGACAAAGAAATCTTATACTTTGAGCAAATGGGGATCACAATTGATAAACACGGAAAAATGCCTGACTTAATCATTTCCCTTCCAGTGAAAAAATGGCTTGTTCTTATAGAAGCAGTCACAAGTCATGGACCAATGAATCTAAAAAGACATAATGAGTTACAGGAATTATTTGGGAGTGGGAGTTATGGGCTCATTTTCATAACAGCTTTTGAGACTCGAAAAGTTATGCACAAGTATCTATCCGAAATCGCCTGGGAGACCGAAGTATGGGTATCAGAGTCTCCAAGCCATCTAATTCACTTCGATGGGGAACGGTTCTTGGGACCTTATTCTGATTAAAATACTATCTAAGAACAATCCTTTAAGAGAAAATCCTAAATGTCAGAAAAACCATTAACTCTCACAAGTCTTAAGGTTCTTCACATCTCATCGATTCAGACTATTTTCTTACTTCTTATTAACAAATTTCATATCCTACCCTCCTATAATGAGAACATTAGCAATAATAAGTTCGATTAGAAGGAGATTTTATGAGCGACCTGAAGCAGTTTGAACGCCAGAAATATTTCAATCTGGAAACCTTCCGTAAAAGCGGGGTGGGTATCAAGACGCCAGTCTGGTTTGTCCAGGATGGAGATGTGTTATATGTGGTCACAGAGGGAAAATCGGGAAAGGTCAAGCGCATCCGTAATAATGGAAAGGTGCGCATCGCTCCCTGTTACGGAAATGGCAAAGTAACCGGTGAATGGGTGGATGCACAGGCACAGATTGTCCAGGATTTAACCCTGTCACAGAAGATCGACAATATGTTGAATAAGAAATATGGCTTGGCAAAGCATTTCTTCAGTCTTTTGCGCAGGTTTTCAGGCTCGCAAACCGCTTTCCTAAAGGTCGAAATGCAAGAATAAATAAAGGAATCTCTTGTTAAGGTGATTCCTTAGTACGGAGGTAGGTATGGATATTAATAAGTTCACCCAAAAATCACAAGAAGCGATTATGGCGGCGAAACGCCTGGCGGAGGAAATGCACCACCAGGCGATTGAACCGGCACATATTCTGATGGCTTTATTACAGCAGGATGAGGGCGTCGTTCCAGCGATTGTGATGAAGGTAGCGGGTGGTATTGCCGCGTTGCGTGACTCAGTACAACAGGATCTCGACCAGCGTCCCAAGGTGTACGGGGCTGGCGGTGAGGTGGGATTGGCGCGCCCGGCATCAGACACGCTCAACGCCGCCGAACGCTTTGCCAAAGGCATGCAGGACGATTATGCCTCGGTGGAACACATTTTGCTGGCGCTAACCGAGAGCAATGAAGGCAAGCGCCTGGCACAATTCGGTTTGACACAGGAAGCCGTCCTCAAAGCCCTTAAGGAAGTACGCGGTACCCAGCGCGTCACCAGCCAGAATCCCGAAGGCACTTACCAGTCATTGGAACGCTATGGGCGCGATCTGACCGCCCTGGCACGCCAGGGAAAACTCGACCCGGTCATCGGGCGGGATGAGGAAATCCGCCGCGTGGTGCAGATTCTCTCGCGGCGCACCAAGAACAACCCGGCGCTGATTGGTGACCCGGGCGTGGGTAAGACGGCTATCGTTGAAGGATTGGCGCAGCGCATCATCAACGGCGACGTGCCCGAAGGCTTGAAAAACAAACGCCTTATGCAACTGGATATGGGTTCACTGGTGGCGGGTGCCAAATATCGCGGTGAATTTGAGGAACGTCTCAAAGCCGTGCTGAAAGAGATTACCGAATCGGCGGGCGAAATCCTGCTGTTCGTAGACGAGATGCACACGGTCATCGGGGCAGGCGCAGCGGAAGGCGCCATGGACGCCGGCAATATGCTTAAGCCCATGCTGGCACGCGGCGAATTGCACTTGATCGGGGCAACCACGATCAATGAATACCGCAAATATGTCGAGAAAGATGCCGCACTGGAACGCCGCTTTCAACCGGTGCTGGTGGGGGAACCGAGCGTCGAGGATACGATCAGCATCCTGCGCGGTTTGAAGGAACGCTACGAAGTGCATCACGGGGTACGCATCACCGATGCGGCTGTGATTGCCGCGGCGACCCTCTCTCACCGCTATATCAGCGACCGCCATCTGCCGGATAAAGCCATCGACTTGATTGACGAGGCTGGGGCGCGCCTGCGTACCGAGATCGACTCCAAACCCCAGGCGTTGGATGAGGTCGACCGCCATATCATGCAGTTGGAAATCGAACGCGAAGCCCTCAAGAAAGAGAAGGATCAGGCATCCAAGGAACGCCTGGAAAAACTGGAAGGTGAGCTGCGCGAGGAGCGCCAAAAAGCAAGTGGTCTGCGCGATCGCTGGCAGAAAGAGAAGCTGGTGATTGCCGAGGTCCAGAAAATCAAAGAGCAGATCGAGCAGACGCGTTCCGAGATTGAGCGCGCTGAACGGGCTGCAGAGCTGGAAAAAGTAGCCCGCCTGCGCTATGGAACGCTGCGCGATTTGGAGACGAAACTGGCGGAACGTGACCATTATATCAAGACTTTGCAAAAAGAAGGCGGCGCCCTGCTCAAAGAGGAAGTGGATGCCGAGGATATTGCCGGTGTGGTATCCCGCTGGACGGGCATCCCGATTTCCAACTTGCTGGAGGGTGAAACTGAGAAATTGATCCATATGGAGGAACGCCTGCACCAACGGGTGATCGGGCAGGAAGACGCCCTGCGGGTGATCTCGAACGCCGTGCGGCGCGCCCGCGCCGGTCTGCAAGACCCCAACCGCCCGATTGGCTCGTTCATCTTCCTGGGACCGACCGGCGTCGGCAAGACCGAACTGGCACGCGCTCTGGCAGTATTCCTATTCGATGATGAACATGCCATGGTACGCATCGATATGAGTGAATACCAGGAAAAACATACCGTATCACGCCTGGTCGGTGCACCCCCCGGATATGTGGGTTACGAGGAGGGCGGTCAGTTGACCGAAGCTGTGCGGCGGCGACCCTATGCTGTGGTGCTGTTCGATGAAATCGAGAAAGCCCATCCCGAGGTGTTCAATGTCCTGCTGCAATTGCTTGACGATGGCAGGCTGACCGACGGGCAGGGACGCACGGTAGATTTCCGTAACGTGGTGGTGATCATGACCAGTAATCTGGGAAATGAGTTATGGATGTCGGACGGAAAGATGAACGGAGAGGTGCCCAAGGTGACCCGCGAGCAGGTCAACCGGGTCTTACAGGCACATTTCCGCCCCGAGTTTTTGAACCGCATCGATGAAGTGGTCGTGTTCCACCCGCTCAGCCGCAGTGATCTGACGCAGATCGTGGATATTCAATTACAGCGGTTGGCTACCCTGCTGCACGATAAAGGCTACCAACTCGAAGTGGACGAGAAGGCAAAGGAGTATCTGGCGGATGTGGGTTATGATCCTGATTTCGGTGCCCGCCCGCTTAAGCGCGCCATCCTGCGCGAGGTCTTAGATCCGTTATCGATGGATGTGATTTCCGGCAAATTCCACCAGGGGGATGTTGTCCATGTCCGTTATGGGGATGGTCGATTAGCATTCTCGAACGAATAATTATCGTAGGGGCGCAGCGTCTTGTCCTCTAATCTTTGACTTTGGGTAAATTCCGCTGCGCCCCTACGAAACGGTTCGTCACAAATAACGATGATGCCATGAAAATGGTTGGGCATGATGATGAATTCATATAAATTCACATGGGGAAATCGTTGGGGAAGACGTTCCCATTCCCGCAGGATCATTTTCCCCAGACTATTTAATTGCATTTCACCATCATTGATTTCACCAAATACACATTCTCGCCGCCAGGTTACTACGGTAATATAAACCATTCCAGACTGAGAGTAATCGTACTCCGGCAGGCGAATCGAACGGCGGGATCCGGGCGGGGTTTGCGTCATTATTAATCTCTTAAAAAGCTAAGGGCACGATAATTCCGTGCCCTTAGTTCAATTACGCATTTATAATTTGAGGTGCCCCTTCTCCCACCATTTCCGTTACTTCCTCGATGGGAAAGGTCGTCTCGCAGGTAAGGCATTGTGCCTGGCGCTTGTTGGCTGCCACCAGCAGACCACCGCAGGATGGACAGGGTTTCGGCAGAGGCAGCTTCCAGGAGGTGAAGTCACAGTCCGGGTAACGCCCGCAGCCGTAGAAGATGCGCCCCTTGCGCGTCTTGCGCTGCACGATCTCACCGGCGTTGGTCTGACCGCATTTGGGACACGCCACCCCGATCTTCTCCAGCCAGGCTTCGGTATAGCGGCATTCGGGGAAATTGTCACAGGCGATGAATTTTCCGTATCTTCCATAGCGAATAATCAGATCATGCCCACATTCAGGACAGGGACGCCCGACCAACTCCGGTCCGGTCTTAACTTCCGGCATTTCGGCTTCGGCTTGTTTGACCTGCACGATGAAAGGAGTATAGAAGGTGCGGATCACGTCCACCCACTCCCGTTCACCTGAAGCCACCGAGTCCAGGTCGTTCTCCATTTGGGCAGTGAAACCGTAATCGAGCACATCCGGAAAATGATCCAGAAGAAGGTCATTAACGATGGTGCCTGTTTCGGTAGGAATGAAACGCTTGGCTTCCCGGATAATATAACCGCGATTTTGGAGCGTGCTCAGAATAGGGGCGTAAGTGGAGGGTCTGCCAATGCCCTTTTCTTCCAGGATGCGCACCAGGCTAGCATCGGAGTAGCGCGGCGGCGGCTGGGTAAAGTGCTGTTCAGGCAGCAATTTCATAAGCACCTGATTCTGCCCTTCCTCCAGACTGGCAGGAATGGCAATATTGAAGGCGCCTTCGTCCTCGCTGTTTGGTTTACGGTCTTCGTCCACCGTCTCTTCATAAACGACCAGGAAGCCGGGGAAACGCACGCTGGAGCCTGAAGTGCGCAGCAGATAGTTGTGATCCTGGCTTTTACCGGTTACTTCAACCGTCAGGGAATTATAGACCGCCGATTCCATCTGCGAAGCCACAAAACGCTGCCAGATGAGTTCATACAGGCGGTATAGGCTGCGCTCCAGATAAGATTCAACCGACTTGGGGCTGCGCAACACCGAGGTGGGACGCACGGCTTCATGCGCCTCTTGCGCCCGCTGGGTTTTGGTTTTGTAAGTGGGAGGAGTCTCTGGCAGGAATTTATCGCCATACTCTTTCTGGATAAACTCACGCGCCTCTTGCTGAGCAAGGGGCGAAATGTTTACCGAGTCGGTACGCATATAGGTGATAAGACCGGTACTGCCGCCTTCGCCAAGGTCAATGCCTTCGTAGAGCTGCTGGGCGAGCGCCATCGTGCGCTTGGAGGTGTATCCCAGGCGGCGCGAGGCTTCTTGTTGAAGCGTGCTGGTAGTGAAAGGAGCAGCCGGTTTGCGCCGCCGTTCGCCGCGCTTGATCTTGCTGACCGCATAAGCAGCCTTGTCCAAATCGAGCAGAATGGGACGCACGCCTGCTTCTTTATCAAGCAGCGGTTCCTGCTCGTCGACACGTACCAGGTTCGTTTTATAGGTGTCCTTTTTCTTGCCTTCGGGGTGAAACTGGGCTTCGATCGACCAGTATTCTTCGGGAACGAAATCTTCGACTTCACGTTCACGCTCCACCACCAGGCGCAGAGCAACCGACTGCACCCGTCCCGCGGAAAGGCGCGAGCGAACCTTTTGCCAGAGGAGCGGGCTGATGCTGTAACCAACCAGGCGGTCCAGCACACGCCGCGCTTGCTGGGCGTTAATGAGGTCAATGTTCAGCGAACGCGGATGCGAAAAAGCCTCCTCGACGGCTGGTTTGGTGATCTCATGGAACTCGACGCGGTGAGCAATATTGGGGTCAATCTCGGCGGCTTCGAGCAGATGCCAGGCAATGGCTTCCCCTTCGCGGTCAGGGTCGGTCGCCAGGTAAACGTCGGCTGCCGTGCTTGCCAGCTTCTTTAATTCCTTGACCACCGGACGTTTTTCGTTGGGCACGCGGTATTTGGGCAGGAAGTCGTGTTCCACATCCACCGAGAGCTGTGAACGCAGCAGGTCACGCACATGCCCGACCGAAGCCCGCACGGTGTATCCCTGACCAAGATAACGCCCGACAGTGCGCGCCTTTGCCGGTGATTCAACAATCACCAGTTTGCCGGATCGGGGTTTTACGCGGGCTTCTTTCGCTCGCAGGAGGGCTTCTTCCGGCAGACTATCATGGGCTTCACTCTTCCCCATGCGGTATAATTTTATGCCACACACTGGACAGATGCCGCTTGAAGCTGGAACACCTTTCGAGGTATAGATTGGCACCGGATCAACCATATCCCGCTTTTCTTTACATTTGACGCAATACGCTTCCAAAGGAAACCTCCTAAACGAACCTACACGCTTTCCTTGATAATATACTTCATTCCACCAACATGCGCAACCATCCCCTTCAATTCCATCATAATCAAGGTTGCTGAGACCTGATCGACCGGCAGACCAGAACGGGCGCGGATTTCATCGACATGGGCTGGTTCCTGATCGAGCAGCATGAGAATCTGTGCCTCCAGCGGTGTTTCCGGGAGAGCGCAGCGCGCTGCGCGGTATTCCGTTACTTTGCCCAAATCCATGGCCTGCAACAGGTCACGCAAGTCCACCAGAGGCGTGGCACCATCGCTAATCAAGCGGTTCACGCCCCGACTGCTGTGGGAAAAGATGCTGCCCGGAATGGCAAAGACATCGCGCCCCTGTTCAACCCCGAATTTAGCAGTGATTAACGAGCCGCTGGTATCGCCTGCTTCGACCACTACCACCGCCCGCGCCAAGGCGGAGATGATGCGGTTGCGCGGCGGAAAATTATTGGCGTCCGGTTTTGTACCAGGTGGGTAATCGCTGATCAATGCCCCATTCTGCTGGATGCGCTCTGCCAGGGAACGGTGCTCGGGTGGATAGATGTGATCCACCCCACAGCCAAAGACTGCCAGGGTGCGCCCGCCGGATTTAAGGGCACTGTCATGGGCGATGCCGTCCACCCCGCGTGCCATACCGCTGATAAGCGTAATGCCATTCTGCGCCAGGAGGGCTGCCAGTTCTTCCGCCGCCCGGCGACCATACGCACTTACCCGGCGTGTCCCGACCACTGCGACAGAAAAATCATCTTCCGCTAAAAGACTGCCGCGCACATACAAGACTGGCGGTGGTTGGGTAATCTCTTTTAAGCGTTGGGGATAGATCTCATCTTCCCAGGTAATCACCTGGATACCGAAAGCCGTGATGCGCTGCCAGAGGTCTTCCAGATTAAGTCGCCCTCGGACGGTTATCAAGGCTTCGATCAATTTTTCGTTCAATCCGGTACGGCGCAGCGCCGCCGTGTCTGCCCGCCAGGCAGAAGGCGCGTCTCCAAACACGTCCAGAAGCGCCTTGAGGCGCATCGCCCCAATCCCTTTAACGTGGTTGAACCCGATATAACACAGTTTTGATTCGCTCGGCTGCGGTGTTGTCAATGCCGCCCCCGTCACTAATGCAACAGCCCGGGCAGGAGATGCACGCGCATCTCACCGCGTTCCAGGTCAACCTCCAGGACAGTCTCATCCAAAGCGGGTATAAGCACTTCACTGCCGTCTGTACGCTGGACGACATATACATCGTTTGCGCCTGTCCGCAACACATCCGCTACCACCCCCAGTGCATGCAATTCCGGATTTTCTTCATCCGTAATGACGCGCAACCCTATCAGTTGGTGGTGGTAATATTCTCCTTCAGCAAGCAGTGGGCGGTCATCGGCACGTACATACACCCACAGATTGCGCAAGGTCTCGGCTGTCTCACGCTCGGGGTAACCTTCAAAGGTTACCAGCGCTCCGCTCGGCTCCTGGCGGATACGCTGGATGCGCAAGGGAAGATACGTCTCTCCGGCATAAATCTGCACACCGCGCTTTAGCCGTTCTGGAAAATCAGAAAAGATGCGCATGTGCAGTTCACCCTCGACTCCGTGTGCCCTGCCGATCTGCCCAATAGCCAGATAGTCTGGATTCATTCAGGCTCGTCGATATCGAGAGAGACGCGCCTGCCCTGCTGGGTGGCAGCAACATAGAGAAGGATACGCATGGCATTTGCCACACGTCCACTTTTACCAATCACCCGCCCCATATCTTCCTTCGCCACCCGCACCTGGATATGGCTTTCTGCGCCGCGTGAGCTCTGGATAATATTGACCTGCGACGGATCATCCACCAGGGATTTGGTTATAAACTCGATGAGGTCTTTCATATATCGAACCTCTATTCTAAAATAGATTAGTCTTGACGTGTTTTGACGGTAACGTTGCGAGCCTGTTCGGATACTTTGGCTTCTGCAAGGACAGTTTCAAGGGCTTCACCAGACTTCACCCGCCCATAGCGATCTAACAAACCGGCGGTCTTGAAAAGCATGCTGACTGACTCAGTGGGCTGTGCACCGTGGTTCATCCAATCATAGATACGCCCTTCCTCAAGCTGGATCACGGCGGGATGGGTACGCGGATTATAGAATCCCAATTTCTCCAAATAGCGTCCATTGCGTGGGCACTCTTTGTCCATTGCTGCAATACGATAAGAGGGTTGTTTCTTTCCCCCGATGCGGACTAAACGAATACGAACCATATATAAATCTCCTTAATTAACCAAAAATACGCGGTAAGCCACGCGGACCTACCTTCTTCATCGTCTTCATCAGACGCTTCATGTCCAGATATTGCTTTAGCAGGCGGTTGACGTCCTGCACATCTGTGCCAGAGCCTTTAGCGATGCGCCGCTTACGGTTGGCATTTAATACCTTGGGGTTCCGGCGTTCCCCCGGTGTCATTGAACTGAGGATCGCCTCAGTAACCTTCATTTGCTTCTCGGCATCTTTCGGATCAATGCCGCGTGCCATTTTACCCATGTCGCCAGGCAGCATATCGAGCAGCTTACCGATAGGACCCAATTTACGCATCTGGCGCAGTTGGTCGGCGAAATCCTGCAAGGAAAATTCTCCCTGAATGAGTTTCTCAGCTTGTTTTTGAGCGGTTTCCTGATCGAAAACGGCTTCGGCACGCTCGATCAAGCCGATCATGTCTCCCATGCCCAGGATGCGCGAGGATAGACGCCCGGGATCATAGATTTCGATGGCGTCCAGTCCTTCACCGGTACCGATGTATTTGATCGGCACGCCGGTAACGGAGCGAATGGAGATGGCTGCCCCGCCGCGCGAGTCGCCGTCCATCTTGGTCAAAATCAAACCACTGAAAGGCACCGCTTCGCGGAAGCCTTTGGCGATGTTAACCGATTCCTGACCGATCATGGCATCCACCACCAACAGCGTCTCCACCGGATGCACGCGCCCACTGATAGCACGCAGCTCGTCCATCAAATTCTGGTCAAGCTGTGAACGTCCGGCTGTATCCAGTATGACGACGGTGTAACCGCCCCTCTCGCCTTTTTCGACCGCCGCAGCAGCCAATTTGGGCGGGGGAACATCCTGTTCGAAATGCACCGGAATATCCAATTGCTTTCCCAAGGTTTGAAGTTGGGTAACAGCCGCTGGACGGTAAGGATCACAGGCA
>Ga0194063_10002305_pt1 | contig 11955 bp, 14 predicted proteins | sample SepL3720m_MetaG_FD_155459 | JGI IMG/M metagenome (GOLD analysis project Ga0194063, IMG submission 155459) | Anoxic zone freshwater microbial communities from boreal shield lake in IISD Experimental Lakes Area, Ontario, Canada - Sep2016-L373-20m | ecosystem: Environmental > Aquatic > Freshwater... | reverse complement strand
TCGACATCCTCACAGCCACACCATTCTCGACCTGCTTCAATATCCATGATTGGTCACCATCCACAACGTAGGATGACATCTCCACCCCGCGGTTGATTGGACCGGGATGCATCACCATGGCATTCGATTTGGCGAGCTTTATATTCACCGGATTGAGGCCAAAATATCGTGAATATTCGCGGGTATTTGGCATAAGGGTCTTGCCTTGACGCTCCTGCTGGATGCGCAGCATCATCACAACATCTGCATCCTGTATGGCTTCTTTCATGTTGGCGCATACGGTAACATTACCAAGTTTTTCTACACCCGGTGGCATCATTGTCGGCGGTCCTGCAACGAATATTGATGATCCAAGCTTGGTCAACCCCTGAATATTGGAACGTGCCACACGGCTATGGGTAATGTCTCCGACTATGGCTACCTTCAATCCATCAAGGCGTCCAAAGCGATCCTTCATGGTCAGCATGTCCAGCAAACCTTGCGAGGGGTGTTCATGGGCACCATCACCGGCATTGATGATCGAACAATTTACTTTTCCAGCCAGAAAGTAATGTGAGCCCGAGACCGAATGGCGCATAACTATAATATCCGGCTTCATCGCCAAAAGGTTCAGTGCTGTATCCGCCAGGGTTTCGCCTTTGGTAGTCGAACTGGAGGCGGTCGTGATGTTGACAGTGTCGGCCGAAAGCCGCTTGCCGGCAATCTCGAAGGACGTACGTGTACGCGTTGAGGCTTCATAAAACAGGTTTATTATAGTCTTGCCGCGCAGCGTCGGCACCTTTTTTATGTCGCGGCTGTTTACCTCTCTCATGCTCTCGGCGGTAGAGAGCAGAAGTTCAATTTCCTCTTTCGTCAGATCCCTCAGGGCAATGATGTGCTTTTGCTTGAACTCGGCCATACTGTTCACCCTCCCCTATTTTTCTAGTACCACTTCAATTGGTTGATTCATGTTATTAAAAAGTACCTCAACATTCTCCTTAAGGCTGGTCGGAACATTGCGCCCGACAAAGTCAGCCCTGATCGGCAGTTCGCGATGCCCCCGATCGATCAGCACAGCCAACTGGATACACTGCGGACGACCGTGATCCATAAGCGCATCCATGGCAGCGCGAATGGTACGACCGGTGAAGAGCACATCATCGACAAGAATAACCTTTTTCCCTTCCAGTGAGAAAGGGATGTCGGTACTTCCTACCGGATGGTGGGGCAGATGTCCACTGACATCATCGCGATACAGAGTGATATCAACCGCTCCAACCAGTACGGCATCCCCCTCTATAACACTGATCTGTTGAGCGATCCCCTCGGCCAGAAACGCCCCGCCGGAACGGATACCGATAAGTACAATATCGACAAGCCCCTTGTTACGTTCCAAAATCTCATGCGCGATGCGGGTCAACGCACGTTTTACCCCCGCCTCGTCCAAAATTACCGTCTGTTCAACAGACATATTATCTCCTCTCTTGCACAAAAAAAGAGCCCCACCGTTTCATGCGGCAAGACTCTTCAGGTATTATTGATTCTGATCTGGTCACTGTGTTGCCTTTACTAGCCTCTCGGACTAATCTTTAAAAGGAATATACTGTTGCATGTTTTTCTATGTTTTAAACCAACCGAGAAAGAGTACCGTGTACGAGAGGCAAAGGGATTTTCTCTTAGGGCACTCCCTACTGGAACAAAAACGTTCCTTTTTATATACGAGGTGGACGGCAAACGCAAGCAACTTAATCTTGGCATCTACCCCCCCACCCCTCTGCTGGATGCACGAGAAAAATATAACGAAAGCGGTGAAAGCCCTGTAAAACAATGAGCCACTGGTAAAGGAGCCCGAACCTGAAGTGGTACCTGTACTTACTGTAAAGGAACTTGCAGCTCTACCTCACTGGACCCCCCACGATCTGAGACGCACCGCACGTACACACATGTCAAGGCTGAGAATACCGAGGGAACACGCCGAGGCGCTGCTAAATCGTGCCAAGCAAGGGATGGTTAAGGTCTACGATCAATATGAATTTGATGACGAGAAGAAAGAGGCCCGACAGATTTGGGAAAAAGAGTTGCTGAGGTTGATTGACCTTAAGCCCGGTGCTGGGTAATACCACCCCACCCTACCCTCACACCTTGATATTCAGCAACTCCTTGCTCATCTCATCAGCGGCCTGAAGAACCTTGATATTCGCCTTAAATCCCTGTGTATTTGAAATCATATTCGTCACTTCTCTGGAAAAATCCACCGTATCTGTAGTACGCGATGCAGATGCGTTGACTCCCGAAGCTCCGTTCTCCTGAAACGTAGCTCTTGATGCCTTGAAACCATCAGTGTTCAGGTTGGCTACGTTGTTTGCTGTTATCTGCTGGGCTGTGCTGAAAGCCTGCAATGCGCTGTTGGCTATGTTGCTGACGCTGCTCATGTCGCTCTCCTTGCTTCATACATCGGGGACAGTCAAGTCAATCTTGAATATTTTACATCTACGCGGTACCATTATACCACCATGAACCCAATAAACAATTCTCCAATTGAAGTAACCTTAGAACAATCCTCGTCTGGTTCATGGGAGGCTCCAGAATCTCCTAAGAGCCAGTATAAACCCTGGCAGCGACTCTGGTTTGCCACAGGAGTGGTATACCTGCTGTTGTTGGCGGGAAGTTATTACATGCTCATGCCCACGCAGGATAGCATCGAGCGGAGCATGGTATTTGCTGTTACTGAAGAAGTACGACGATATGAGGGTCTTGCTTTCGCTGGAGAATCACCGCGCAAAATATTTGATGTTGCCAGATCACTGGGATATGCCACCTGGATTGCACAGTTACGCAGCAAGTACCACATTGGAAAAGAAGGAAATGTTGGTTTCGACAGGATCGAAACAAACTACAGGGAGATGCTCTCCGCACTTCCGAGAAAGCGAATGTTTGGAGTGTTACTATGCGCTATTGCCTGGGTGGCCCCAATGTCATTCATGTATGCCTCTGGACTGGTGATTGACTGGATCAAGCGGGGTAAAGGTGGTATCTAGACCTGATGAGATCAAGCATGATTCTGTCGAGTGTGCTGGCGCATACCCTATCCCTGCCGAATCCCTTATAGCCTCTACACATTGATTGCCTTAGAGGGCCTCTGCATTCCACATATTAACGAGCTGCTTGTAAGTCATATTTCCCCTCCTCTATTCCCCTTGCCTCCACCCTTTGGCTTTAAAGTGGCTCTGGCAGGTCGCTGACTGCCTCACACATAGATTCTGATTGCTTAAGCATTGTTCTGAACTTTCAACTCCTTGATTACTTCGATAATCTCTTCCCTTTTCAATATACCCTTCTTCTCCAGAACCGTTATCAATGCCAGCATCTCATAAGAGTGGGAGACTACGAGTTCTTCAATCACCTCCATCGTGACCATTTGTTCTTTTGGTAGTTGTTGGCCCATAATCTCATCCTCTTCCATCTGTAATGTCTAGGATTGCATCCGAAGTCCTGATGGTGGCGTAGACAGCACCCAAACCTGCGCTCCAATCCTCAACTGTTGTGATGGCTGCTTCTCAAATTTTCAGAAGCAGCCTCAACATCTATGATTTATGGTTCCCGCACCACCCTGAATCCCCAGAACGAATTTCTGCCAGAAGATTTATCAGCGGGTGCACTGCTGCGCATAGCATTTCTCAAAAAGTATGGGTCGTCATTACCGGATCCTCCCCGGATAGTTCGCATTTCACATTCACCATTGACCCAGGCGCTACCGTCAGTGGGTGCTCCCTTGTATGAGTCATGCCAGCAATCCTCAACCCACTCCCATACATTGCCGGACATGTCATACAAACCGAATTTATTGGGGGGGAAGCTCCCTACAGGTGCCTTGCGACCCGACCACTTTGAACCACATGCAGAGGCATCGTTACAGTTTGCCATCCCATTTTTCATCACTTTGCCCCAACTGAACTTGTCTGTGCTTCCTGCCCTGGCTGAGTATTCCCACTCTGCCTCGGTCGGAAGCCGATACGTTCCGGTATCATTTTTTGGCTTGTTATTGTTAAGCCAACTGATGAACAGTTGTGCACCTGGCCAGCCGACTTTGATAACCGGAAAATTGAGATCTTCCTTCTTTGGAGGATTCTCAAGCCGCTGTGGTTGAGTCGCCCCCACGTACTTCCAAAACTGACCATAGGTTACTTCGTGAATCCCCATCTGGAATGGCTTGGAAATAGTGACCTTGTGCTGCGGATATTCTGCCGAGTTTGTTGATGCGTAGTTGTCAAAATCGTTGTCCGTACCGCTGGGGCAGCGTGGATCGCCTTTAGTGTATTTGAATTTTCCCTCTGTCGGTTCACAGCATCCCATGTAAAAGGACCCGGTCGGAATATCCCGAAATTTAATGCCGATGAAGTTGGTATATTCTCCAGCCATTGTTATAACACATGAAAGGGCTATCAGCAGTGATGATATGATCGGTACTGTAATGGTTCTCATGTACTCTCTTTCTATCTGATTCTTGAATGGTGTTCTGTCGCAAATATAAAGCACGCTGCTGTCATGGTCAGTAGTTCTGGTACGCTACACCATCTTCTGAATGGTCGTCCTGCTGTTCTCGCGCTATGGTTACTTCGGCTTATTCCATGCCACAATTCTACCTTTTCCCTATCAGACGCTCGAAATCATCGTAGGGTGCAAACCCCGCCAATCTTTTACCTTCGCATAGATGGGTAATCGATCTCTCCCATTTCTGCTTGTCCTATCCACGCCGCGCCAAATACTCCGGCAGAATCGCCAAGCTGGTTTTTCAAAATGGGTGTATGCAGTTTATCATGGAAGGCATATTTTTTCACTCGTTCCCTGCCGTCGGTATAAAGTTCGCCGATGTTGGAGAGTCCGCCACCCAGAACTACCGCATCGGGGTCTAAAACGGAGATCAGCCCCCCCAGAGAGCGGCCAAAGTCATCCAGAAAGCGATCAAAGGATTTCTTGCACCGCTTAATTGGGCCACCCCTTCAAGGATCATCTGGGCGACTATGGCAAGCACAGCATCGTATCCGTCAGCTCGGGGCGTGGGTCTGCGCTGTCGCCACAGGACGGAGCCATCCAGGTTAAGGATAATCGCTTCCGTCTTGGTGCCACCCAAGTCGATGCCGATGGCCGCTGCAGATGAATTGATGTCATTATTCATAATCACCAGTTATAGATCGTTTCCACCTTCTCAGTTTGGCGATATCTCTTCAACTCCTCGCCAGAAAGAAATAGCTGCTGGAGTCCTACTTCAGCGCGACCTGATGAACTATCGCTCCCAACAGCCATGCAGAAAAACTTATTGCGACAGTGGGAATAAAAGGAAGTCCGCGACGCAGACAGAACCAAGCTACGGCGAAGAAAATCATTGTCGGGAAAATGCCCCAAAATACACCTTCAACAAACGTTGTAATAACCCCGCCATCTCCCTTGCTGTCTGAGTAAAGCCAGATCAACACTATCAGTGTAGTCAGGGGCATAGCGGCGATAAGCCCACTGAACGATGGAAACTTTTTTCCGATCAAGACACAAGAAACTATGATGACATTTGATAGTATGAGTTTGAATGCAAACGGCATAGTGATATTTACACGAATCCCCTTGAGCGATACACTTCCAGTTCACCAAATTGAACAATGCCGGTAGCTCTCACCAGATGTACTCCTTTGCGGTATCACGCTTGTCTTTGCCGAAGAGGATATGCAGAATCCGTAACTGCTTGAGCTTCTGGGGAGACAATGATTGAAGTCGGATATAAACTATTTTACGGTCAAGTCGGGCGGCCATCAACTTGAAAATGCTTCGAGGAGGTTTTGCCGCCACATAGACCACATGCTTCTCGATTGAGTAGTCCAGTGCGGCCATCAGCAGAACCTCTGCTCTCGTTGAAGCCATGCGGTAATCCGGATCCTGCCAGACGTCCATCATACGCCGTGGCGGATAGGAGAGCAAGAAACCTCCATACTCGCTGCGACAGATACCCGGCCCCACAATGTTCTCTGCCGGAGCGGTGGCGAAAAAAGCCATATCAGACTCCTGATCATGCTCACCCAACCAGGTCATGCTATATGGATAGTGCTCTTTGCTACGATCATCGTCGAAAATCACCACCAGGCATCCTACTCCACCCTTAGCTCTCTGCTGTTCTCTAACATAGATTGCCCCTTCGTGGATATTGCGTAATGTTTCCCGCATGTCAATGCCATCAAGAAGCGAGGTGCTGAACTTTTCAGTGCGGCTCAGTTCCTCAGAGAGCTGCATACTTCCCTTGCGCTTCAGAAAGCGTCCATAGTCTTCTATAGCTATATCCTCTTGTGGATAGGAGCAGATGGATGGATCATCAAAACCCTCCAGCCACTCCCCGGGACGCTTTTCCCGTTTACGCTTGAGGAGGCCCATCCGCGATAACCCTTTGCTCCGCTTCTGTCGCGGACGGAATCGGATTTGGCGGCTACCGCCCCAGATATCTTCAGGGGATATAGTGATAGTCGCTAAATCACTGTTTTCCGACTGCCAGGGGTAGAACGTGGCCAAACGACAGAATGCGTAAGCAAAATTGTCGTCGATGCAGCCGCGTGCGGACGCCAGTAATTGGAATAGGTCGGGCATCAACGTACCGCTTTGAAATGCGTAATTACGTGAGAATCGGAAGAAAGTCCGTTTCTGCCAGATATGGAGTGTTTCGCCGGTCTCCTGACGATAGTGCCGAGATGCTTCGCAGAACAGTCGGTAAATAATGCGCTGTCGGTCTAGAAAAGAACCTTCTTTCCCAAGATGTCGGGCAGTCCTGAGAATAGCATTTCCCAGAAGTTTATCTTCCTGAAGCTCCTGCTTGCCTCCACGGATCAGCTCCAGAGCATGGAAACGTTTGCGCAGTCCGATGCCGCTTTCTTCGGGTTCGTCGGGTAGAGGATTGCGGCGATGCTCGTAGACTGCAGACATAAAAGGAAATTCAGATAATATCTCGCGACAGGAGTCAGGATGCAGATTCCAGAGACCTATGCCGTCACGTCGAATCCTCTCCAGCGGCTCTGTCTGTGGAATATTGAAGTTATGTTTGACCCGTTCCAGATGGGCCATGCCACAGACATACAGGATACGCTGGTATCTTTGAGCCATCCTCTGAAGGCGAAAGGCCATTCCCTGCTCGCGACGCTGATCTTCCAGGCAAGGAGGCTTGTCATTACAGGACTTAAGATATGCACGATAATAAGCTTCCAAACCAATACGGCAGATACTGTAGGAGTCCGGATGTTGCTCGTGGTGACGGGGATAGTTGTCGGTATCGACATCAACGAAGTGCAACGGCAAATCTAGATCAAGTGCCTGTCGAGCGGCCTCTACAAGAGGATCTGCCGGTTCCACCAACAGATAAACCGTCTTGCTTTTGCCTTGTTCAGATCCCTTCTTTGCTCCAGCCTCATAGCTGATCACTGAGATTTGTGGCAGTCTGCGCACCGCTCTCAGAAAAGGGATCTCAAGAGTGGCGGGCAGTTCGATGGCTACGGCATCAGGTCGCACCCGATTAAATGCCATGCGCACCAGTTGGGCAAACTCCAGTCGATAATGGAGTACCGGCAGGGCATGAATAGGTCCGAATTTTTCCAGGTGCAGGCGCTGCGACATGGTTTTAGTCGAGGTAGGGTAGAGCTTCGGTCCCGAGGATTCTCGTTACCGAAAGTTTCAGTAACTCCCTGGGTGGTGAGCCACCAGTTGCAGACATCTTGAGAGCGTAACGGGCAATGTTGATGCCGTCTCTCACCGAATAGAGTTCGTCTTTCGTGTGGGCACGCTGCAGAAAATTCACCACATACTTAAGGATTTCATTCTCTGCAAAAGGCAGGTTTTCCTTGAGGATTAATAACTCTTCGTCTGCCTCTGGAAAGTCGATATATATCTGTGGTTGCAGTCGTGAGTGAATGTATTCCGGAATCTCGAAGGTTGAGGAGTCCTCGTTCATGGTAACTACAATACGGAAATCCCGCTGAGCCGGAATCCGCAGACCTGTTACGATAGATTCCACATAGCGGCGGTCATCCAAGAGTGGAGCAAGAGAAGCCCACGCCTTCTCGCTCATGCGGTTGCCTTCGTCAAGTATCAGTACCCCTCCCGTCATCATGGCCGATACAAGCGACGAGGCGGCATACTGAATCTTCGCGTCTGGGCCGATCACCGGTGTGATAATCAGATCTTCGGGACGGGTGTCCATGGTGGCCTGGTATAAGTAGACCGGTCGTCCCAGTCGCTTAGCTGCTGCATATGCAAGTGTGGTTTTCCCGACGCCCGGTTTGCCCACCAGGCGTGGATTGAAGGGGATGTCCCGATCTTCAATAACCATCCATGCCGCCAGAAGCTGCAACAGCAGTTCTTCCTGACCAACCCAGTGCAGATTTAATTCAACAGGCCCTGCCAGCGAAAGTGCAATTCCGTCAAGTGTTACATTATTCATATCATAGCTCCGATATTCTAATTCAGTTGAGGTTCCTACCTTTTCGCAACGGTTCAAACAGGTATTCCAAACCGTTGACCTTGATTTCATAAACCGTCTGCAGCATCTTGCCGAGCTTGCCTTCCGGAAAACCGGTACCAGCAAACCAGACGACATAGTGTTCCGGTAAGTCAATCAGCAGACGCCCCTGATATCTGCCGTATGGCATTCGCATCTCTGCTAATGCCATCAGATCATCGGGATTACCAGTGGATTCGGTACATGGTCTCAGGGAATCTTCAATCATGGGCTTTATACTTCCCTTAAGGGTTTATTTCATCCGTCTACTTCTTCGACACCTTAGCTGGTACAAATTTTTTCGACTTGTCAGTTGATACAAGTGCTTTAGCCCCTCTCCAAGACCATATTGCTAATGATACCTCCTCAAAATTTAGCTGCCAAATATTCTTATAAACTCTTGTAACATATCAGATCCATTACTATATGCAGCAGGAGTAATTTGATAGTAATGTTTGCCCAGGTTAAATTGGTATGATGCTATACAATTATGATGGTATTCTATGTTATATAAATTGGCTTTAGTAAGAAGTGTTTTTTTACCGAAAGTACTGATGATTATGCCATCTGATGCTATCTCCACTATCTGATTACGAAGCACTGGCATTAGTTGATATACTGCGATGCATAGTGTTAAAGTTGCAATAATAACAAATGACAGCTTGTGTACTTGGCTGTATCTATAAAATGCAAACACGGACAATCCCAAAAAAACTATACCAAAAGTTCCTATAACTTTTCTTGGTGGGTAAAAAGTCATTTTGTACTGTTATTTATCGCCTGTTTCAATATTCCACTCGGCTTAAACTTCAATATGCGTCTGGCCTCTATGGTAATGCTATCGCCTGTATGAGGGTTACGGCCTCGACGATCTTTCTTCTGTTTGACCTCAAAGTTACCGAAGCCTGAAATTTTCAGGCTTTCACCGGATTCAAGGGTCGATTTCATAATCGCAAAGACCGCCTCCATTAACTCTGCGGATTCTTTTTTGGTTAAATCGGTGCCAGCATGAATATTTTCTGCGATTTCAGTTTTCGTCATAATTGCTCCTGGAGTATGATTTTTGTGCTTGTAGATGCTTCGCTAAAGGTATATCTGCTTCCCTATCCACAGTGCAATCAAGTTATCAATGCGTTTTTCAATCAATTTGTCATAGGCCATCGGTTTCAACCTCAATGAATATTTTCATATTGAGATCTGGCGGACCAGATTCCCGACTTTCTCAAAGTACTCTTCCTCATTGGCAGGCAGGATGGTGTTGTGGTCACCACGTTCAAACAGTACCAGTTCCTTTGGTTCATTGGCCCAATCGTAAAGCCGCTCAGCATGACTGACGGACACCAGATCGTCATTACGGGTGTGCATAATCAACACCCTGCCGGTAAACGAGGAGATTTTTGCCTGCTGGTTAAGGCGGCGTTCAACTTCGTTTATCAAACCGTCCATATTTGTTCCCACGTGACGCGGTTCGATTCGTACCAGAATTCGCTCCAGAGGATCAGCCAGACCGCTTTCAATGACGAGGCCTGCCGCCTGGGGATACAGATAAGCGCCATGCAGAGCGTACAAGGAACCGAGTGAGCGACCAAAGAAGATAATCTTTTCTGGCGGGATAGCACTGGCTTCAACGATCAGACGGACATCCTCCAGCATGGCGGCCAAGGCCGGTTCACCGCTCGACATGCCGTAGCCTCGGTATTCGGCCAGCAAAAGATTGGCTCCCAGTCCGGCAATGCGTTGTTCAAAATCTCCCAGATAATCCAGAACACTTTCGCCGTTGCCATGAAAATGTATGATAGTGGGGAATTTATCGGAAACCTTCAGATAGCGACAGCCCAATCGGTAGCCGCTGCCCGTAACAAAGAACGGGTTATCAAACTGGTTCGGCCAAGGGTAGAAATATTGAGCCGAAAGGTTTGGGTGATCTAGTACAGAATTGTTCATATAAGAACTGCCCTCTGTAATCGTGGCTTCAAGTGTGTTCATAATGTACCCGTTTTGATTTGGATGGTGGTTTCATAGCTTACATCGTCAGCCGTCAGATACAAGTTACCTTCTGTAATGGTAATCGACCAGTTGACGGTGCGCTCCAACCTGGATGCCAACGTACTGATGAATGCCTGGTCCACGCTGACGGTGGTGAGATTATTGATCTTCTCAAGTTTCGGCAGATGTTGTTGATCCCAGTTGGAAAGAGCCTTACCGCACGCCAAGAGTGCGACTTTTTCAGCATGACGACAAGCCTTGCTGATCCGGTCGGACTCAGGGAGCCCAACTTCAATCCAGAACTTAGTCCTGCCATCCGGTCCTATTATCCAGAGATCCGGTTCATCTGTTGCAGATATCCCTTTTGTGCAGGTCAATTCCGGTTCGTAAAAGATGGCCAATGCCAGCAATCTGGCCACAAGCCGCTCTTCAGTTTCTGACGGGTGCTGGGCGACTGTTGTCTGGATTGTTTCATAAACTCCGTGGTCGATGTCGGAGAGTTGAACGTTTATCCGATAGATTGTTGATGGGAGCGCCATGCTGATATTTCCTTAGAGTTTGAGTCATTTCAATATTGACGCTGCATTACTCAACAATACTCTATTTCAGCGTATCCGCATCATTTTTCTCCGCTTCCTTGATGGACAATGAAATACGCTTCCGTTGGGCATCCGCTGATAAGACTTTGACTTTTACCACCTGTCCTGCCTTGACAGCATCGTTGGGATCCTTGACATAGCGATTAGCCAGATGACTGATATGCACCAATCCATCCTGGTGAACACCGATATCAACGAATGCCCCGAAAGCCGTTACATTTGTGACTACACCTTGCAGGATCATCCCTTCCTTTAGATCCTTGATTTCCCGAATATCGTCTCTGAAGGATACTGTCTGGAACTGGCTGCGCGGATCACGCCCCGGTTTCTTCAGCTCTTCAATAATATCAGCAAGGGTCGGCAGTCCTACGTTTTCCGTCACATAGCGTTTCAGGTCGATTCTGCCGACTAACGATGAATCCGCAACCAGTTGGGTCAGTGTAACGCCCAGATCGGTCGCCATTGCCTCCACCAGTTTATAACGCTCTGGATGAACTGCTGTATTGTCCAGCGGGTGCTTTCCATCCCTTATGCGTAGGAATCCAGCCGCCTGTTCAAATGCCTTGGCTCCAAAGCGAGGCACTTTAAGGAGCGCCTTGCGAGTATTGAATGTTCCATTCTCATCTCGATAGCGTGTTATGGCCTTGGCCAATGCTGGTCCTACGCCGGATACATAGGCCAGTAGTGCCCATGAGGCGGTGTTCAAATCAACACCGACATAGTTGACGCAGGACTCCACAACTGCATCCAGTGACTTCTTGAGCATGCCTTGATTTACATCATGCTGGTACTGACCGACCCCGATACTCTTGGGATCGACCTTGACCAGTTCTCCAAGCGGATCCTGCAGCCTTCGGGCGATAGAGATAG
>Ga0194063_10002304_pt1 | contig 11957 bp, 8 predicted proteins | sample SepL3720m_MetaG_FD_155459 | JGI IMG/M metagenome (GOLD analysis project Ga0194063, IMG submission 155459) | Anoxic zone freshwater microbial communities from boreal shield lake in IISD Experimental Lakes Area, Ontario, Canada - Sep2016-L373-20m | ecosystem: Environmental > Aquatic > Freshwater >... | reverse complement strand
ATTAAATTTTGTCATAGCAAAATTATTAAAAAGTAATTTTGCTACGGTAACACATTGACTTATCTAACGGAGGTCATTTCGGTAACAGTTTCATTTATCTAACGCACGATATAATAAAAGTTATTTGGATTGATAGTGATAATGATAAACTGTCGCTTTTGTTGTTCCACTTCTAGTTACCAAGCCCATTTCTTCAAGTAAATTGAAATCTCTTCTTAAAGTACGTTCAGAATATTCGGGAAACATTTTACTAATTAACTTCATTTCAACATCTTTTTCTTTATTTAATACTGCTAATAATTTCAATTGCCGTTCATTAAAATCAGCTCGTTTTGCCTTTTGCTCTTTCTCAGAGATAATTACAGTCCGTTGCCATTTATCCTTTTCCTTGGAGTAAATATCATGCTTGGGAGTACTTAAATCAATTTTCTTTGCAATTGGTTTAACATTAGACTCTTTAGTCTTGTCGAGATAAATTTTAATTCCTACCAAGATACTGCCGAGAAGCAAAAGCACCTGCAGAATTTTCTTAAGTGTTTTCATGAATAGTTTAAATAAAAAATAAAAAACTGTAACCGGTGTTCGGTGATCGGTAATCGGACGAAAAAGTTAAAAGTATCTAGAATCCGAAATCTAGTATCTGGTAATAAACTGTAGCTGAAATAAAGATTTTGTCAAATATACTTACGGATCAAGTATAAAAATCATTTTAAAACGTATACGTCTGTTTTAACCATACGTGATACATAATACATGATACTTTATACTTCTTTTCCAGCTACTAGATACTAAACTTCTCCTTATCCGCCAGGTTTTTCCCAAACTCGACATCCACTTTCATCGGGACGGAAAGCTTTAAAACTGTTGTCATTTCCTGATAAACGTCTTTAATAAAGGATTGTATATACACTGAATCCAATTCTGCTGCAACTTCAAAAATCAGTTCGTCATGAACTTGTAATAATAATTGAATATCCTTCTGATATTTCTCATTTACTAATTTACCAGCTTTGAGCATGGCCAGTTTCATCATATCAGCAGCACTGCCTTGCAAAGGAAAGTTAATAATCTCTCGCTCAGTAGCATTTCTGATTTGAAAGTTTGGAGAAACCAAACCGCTGGCATCACGTTTCCGACCAAGCATAGTTGTAATAAAGCCATCCTGACGTGCCTGTAGCAATAATTGATCATAGAACAAGTGCACTTTGGGATAGCTGGTAAAAAATAAATCAATAAAGCTCTGAGATTCGCTCCTGGGAATTTTCAACTGCTCAGAAAGACCATATGCTGAAATGCCATAAATCACACCGAAGTTCACAGTTTTACCAATGCGACGCTCTGCTTTTGTGACAGTTTCTAATTCTTTTTTGAAAATCATTGCAGCTGTAAGTGCATGGATATCATGATTTTGCGAGAAAGCTGCAATTAATTTATCTTCTTCAGAAAAATGTGCCAGAAGCCGTAATTCTTGCTGAGAATAATCAAAAAAGAGAAAACTAGATCCTGGAGCAGCTGTAAACGAACGCCTGATCTGACGGCCATTCTCAGTAGCAACCGGAATATTTTGCAAATTTGGTTTTTCTGATGACAGCCTACCAGTCGAGGCTACAACCTGACTATATGTCGTGTGAATTCGTGCTGTATTCGGATCAATTAAAGCAATCAGTGCATCAGTATAGGTAGAGCGCAGCTTACTCAATTCACGATATTCAAGCACCAGCTTGATAATTGGAGCTGCCTCAAGTAAATTGATCAGTTGCTTTTCATTGGTAGAATATGCTCCAGACTTCGTTTTCTTACCACCTGGTAGATGCATTTTTTCGAAAAGAATACCACTCAACTGTTTAGGAGAGTTAATGTTGAAATCTGTCCCAGCTTGCTCATAAATCGCAGTTTGTAATTTGGTAATTTCTTGATCTAATGTGAGAGCAAACTGCCTGAGATAATCTTGATCCAGATGAATTCCGGCCCGTTCCATCTGCAGAAGAAGCGGAATCAAAGGCATTTCCAAATCAAAAAATAATTTTTTGAGCCCCCAGCCATTAGGTAATACTTCAGCCTGGTCAAGCTTAGTGATAATAACCGGATAGAGCTTGCTGATGACTGTAGCTGTTTCAAGATAATCATCATCTGTAAGAAGTTTGCCTGTTGTAATTAATCCAAGTGTGCTGAAAGCAAGCTGAGAGACTGTAGATTGACCCCTGGTAAGATTTAAAAGAAAACCGGCTAAGAGAACATCAAAATCAAATTTAATACTGAAAATTTCTGAGCTGAATAAATAATGCAGTTGCTCTTTAGCGTTAGCTGTAACAATTTTTTTAGTTGCCAAGAATCTAAATAAACTTTTTTCAGAATCATTTTTCAATAAGTTGGCACTGATTTGAAAGTTTTTTTCTGAAGAAGAAATCACTATACTTTTGACAGGTGACCAAATCTTTCCCACAGTTTCGGGAATGACAATTATGCTTAAAAATTTCTCTAGGGCAAATGTTGTAATTATTTGTTCTATTCCTGCAATTGAATCAATCATCTTACTATCAACTGAATCCAGTTTCACAGGCTTGGTAATATCCATCAAGCCTAACTGCTCCGAAACAGCTTCTACTCTTGGACTGGATTCGGGCAACTTACTGATCAGTGTTTTAAATTCTAATTCGAAAAATAGTTTTGTAACCTTATCTTTGTCATATTCGCGTAAAACCGCATCATTCAAGGAAAATTTGACCGGATGCTTTTTGATAATGGTAGCTAATTCTTGGCTTAGATAGGCATTAGATTTATCAGTCTCTAGCAAAGTCTTTGTCCGGCTTGGTAGTTCGTCCAGATGTTTATAAATATTGTCCAATGTTTGATATTTCTGAATCAAAGTAGTCGCTGTTTTTTCACCGATCCCCTTCACTCCTGGAATATTATCTGAGGGATCACCCAGTAAAGCTTTGTAATCTACAAGATATTTGATCGGAAAACCGAATTTTTCTGCAGCTGTATCACTATGATAGAGAACTGATTTGGAGAAATTACTTCCGGCAAGATATACTGCTACTTTGTCATCAATCAATTGCATCAAATCCCGATCTCCAGTCACAATAATGGTTTCCAAGTCCCGTACTTCGGGCTTATGAGCCAAAACTCCGAGAATATCATCAGCTTCCAAACCTTCTACATTGATGGTCGGAATATTTAATTTCTTAAGAATATCTTTGATTAAGGGAAATTGTTTTACCAATGCTTCATCTGGTTTTTTGCGAGTCGCTTTGTACTCACTATACATTTGATGCCGAAATGTCGGCGCATGGGTATCAAAGGCACAGACAACATATTCTGGATGGAATTCTTTGAGCACCTGTAACAGAAGTCTAGTAAAACCATAAGCAGCATTCACCTGCTCGCCTTTGGCCGTAACCAGTGTCGGTGGAAATGCGTGGTAAGCCCTATGCACCAGCGCATTAGCATCAATTAAAAGAATTCGGTCATGAGTATTGGACATAAGGACATTATACAAGAAATAGTAATTGGTAGCTAGTAGCTGGTAGCTGGTAGCTAGTAGCTAGTAGCTAGTAGCTAGTAGCTAGTAGCTAGTAGCTAGTAGCTAGTAGCTAGTAGCTAGTAGCTAGTAACTCGTAACTCGTAACTGACTCTAAAACGACATACTAGTGATGTCAAGCAGCCCTAACGTCATTCCGGAAGCTAGATTTTCTTAACCTTAGTTTAGAAAATCTTGCTGTCCGGAATCTAACAATATACTACTTCCCAGCCCTTCTTGATGCGAGATCCGACACTCAATTCCAGATTTTAATTTTCTCCCTATTAGCTTCTAACTAATAACTTTTACCTAATCCCGTCTACCGCCTGCTGTGTAATTCAGTCGATAAAATTCGGACTTAGGATTGGTAATTAGGTCATGAAATGTGCCTTGCTCAACTACACTTCCATTTTTAAAGACATAGATAATATCCGAATTTTTTAAAGTACTGACACGATGGGCAATGGTAATCAAAGTATTACCCTTGAGCTCACTCTCTAAAGAATTTTGAATCATTTCTTCTGTTTTAACATCCAAATGCGAAGTTGCTTCATCAAAAATAATAATCGGTGCATTACGATAAATCGCTCGAGCAATCCCAATTCTTTGTCTTTCACCACCAGAGAGCCGATAGCCTTTTTCTCCAATCAAGGTATTTAACCCATCAGGTAATTTACTAACCAATTCTTCCAGTTGAGAAATTTGCAAGGCTTTCTGAAGTCGCTCACCGGATAGTTTTTGTAGCAATGTAATGTTCTCTAAAAGCGATAAATTAAATAATTCTGATTCCTGAATTACCACAGTAATATTATTAGTCAAAGCAGTATGGTCAATTTTATTTAAATTTAATTCATCAAAACAGATTTGTCCTGAATTTAAAGGATATAACCGTAATAATAATTTTGCAAATGTCGACTTACCAGAACCTGATGCACCAGCAATCCCAATTTTTTGAAATTTCGTGAGTTCTAAATTTATTTTCTTCAACTGCAATGTTCTAGTCTCAGTTTGATAGCTAAATGAGCTATCGATAAAGCGAATTTTTTGCCAGTTTGAAGGAAATTTATGTTTACCAAAGGCCTCCTGCTCCAAGTCATCATTAAAAATTGGCATCATTCGGGCGATACCTTCCTTGGTCTCTACGAATTGGTCAAAATAATTTGTAGCATCTCCAGCGGAATTGACCAATTTGTTAAAATAATTCCAAAAAACTAAAATTTGACCGATTGAAATAATCTTTACAGTAACATCATTGACTACTAGGAAAAGAAAAATACAAAGTGCAATAGTATTCACGAACTGTAATAGGTTCCATTTATTGGTTCCGAGAGTCACTGACTTAATCCAGGATGATTTGTTTGTTTCTTCCACGGCAAATATTTTTTGCTTAAATGAATTTCCAACACCTAAACTTTTAATCGCTAAAATATTGGAAAGACCTTCCTGATAACTACCAGAAGATTCTTCCTGTGTCCGATTTATATCCTGATTTATAGCCACAATCCGCTGATAAAAAATTTTTTGAATTATCCAGAAAAAAATCAAATATACACAGAGAAATAAAAAATATTTCCAGTCAATAAATAGGAAAATGAGTAAAGTACCGATAATATAAGCAACTAATTGCAATAATTCCTTGGAGGCAAGACTGATAAAATCCCTCATAGCATTCGAACCAGTATTAATCCGCTGAATTTTATTTCCACTATTCTCCTGATCATGCCATTTGAGAGAATAGTTTAACAAACGCTGATAACCATTTACACGAATGTTATATTTCACCTCAGCTCGGATATTTCCAACATATTTTTTGGCAGAAAGACGAATCAGGGAAACGAAAAAAGTACCAGCACCAAGAATGCCTATCAGGAGATAAAGATATCTCAAGCTCACTTGTGGCAGAGGCGTTTTGATAAAATAATCAACTATTTTCCCCAGCACAAAAATTGGAATAAACTCGTAGCTATAACATATAATAAGAATGACAATCCAAAACAGAAGCCTCGCTCGATATTTACCCAAAAAATACCAGAAAGCTTTGATTAGTTGTGACCAGGAAAATTCTTTTGGTGGCATTTTTATAAATTTGATTGAGAAAAGGTAATTATACAAGAAATCGTAGTTAGAAGTCAGTAGATAGTGGAGAGGAAAAAAGTTAATAGATAAAAGTTAGAAGGTAAAAGGTAAAAAATATAAAAAAAGAAGCTAAGAATCTAGATTCCCCTATTCTTAGATTCTTATCTAATAACTTCTACCTAATTCCAATAATTTAGGAGTATACTAACTACTAACTTTTATTTTTTGACAGATATTTATGCCAATTTATTGTGTAGGATGGACAAATGGAGAGAGAGATCCTGCAGCTAAAGTTGCTGAGTTAAGAACTCCAATTCCAGGAAGATCACTTAGAGCTTTAATTGCTGGCGCAAAGTCTATATTACTTGATTGGTGTCCACAAATTGACAAGGAAATGATTAATTGTCGAATAACTAATACCCCTTGTCCATTCGCAATGTGGGGCCCAAACATAACAGCAAACGCACCAAACTTAAATCCAAAAGAAAACCTCGCTCTTACAAAAGGAGCTAGATGTCTCCAAAATCATATATGACCAATAAATCAAAATAATAATCTTTACTATAAAATATCCCTTGCTACAACCTGCTTGATACTTACTACTTTCCCTCTTCCCCTCCTCCATTCCATTTGCTACAATACCCCAATAGTCTTGGAAACAGTGTAATTACAAAAAATGAAAAATCCCTTCAAAATTATCGAAGTATCGTTACCACAGTATACAATCGCTTCCAAGCCAGATTACATCAGCTTGGGCAAGATCGTCGATCAGCAAATTGAAGCTAATTTCCCGGATGGACAATATCTGGAAAGAGTTCTCAGTAAAGATGATCACCCTAATCTATCTTTGGAAGAACTGGTTACAGCTATCTGTAAAAATGGAACTGATCGCTATGACCCAACCCGCAAATCAGTTTGTCATGAGCAGTTTGAGATTTATGATTACGATTTACATTTAGGCTCGTTTGAAATCAGAAATGGCAAAATTCAAGCTACTCCAGAAGATGAGCAACCAACATTATTCGGTGAGGCAATTTACAATTTTTATGAACATACACCACTCGACCGCGGTTACCGGTTAAGATTAGATTTAATGCTGCTTTATGATCCAGTATTCTTTGAACAAGCTAAATTATTTTCGGAATATACTAATCAGCCAGAACACCGCTTCGCTAAATATCTTTATCGTTTTACGGACCAAAAACAAAAGGCTGATGCTTTGCGAGGGATAGTCAGAATATTGAGATAAAGTACATTTTTCCCGATCACCGGACACTGGTTACCGTTCACCGCTTTCTTTCAATTCTTGTAATCAAACACATTGCGAGTAGTCAAAAAATTTCTGAATAATTAACTTATGGGGGCGAGGCCGCCAGATCCCCCACCAGATACTAGTGGTGATTAAAATTACAAAGAATTAATAACTTTATAAAAATTTAAAATTAATTGAAATGCTAAGATACATTTAACATTCTAGAATGCTATAATCATCCTATTGAACTCATTTACATGAAGCTATCAGAAATCACTTCACAACTACATTCATTGAAATCCCATATCAACGCCACTTATCTACTAACTCCACAAAATTTAAAAATAGAAAAATCTAATTTTCTAGCAAATAAAATAGTAAATCCGCAGTTAATTTATCCAGAAATTCCTCAAGAAATTTTAACTACTAAATTTGTTCAAACCAAAGAATTACTCAAGCAAAACTTTTCTGAAGAAATCACAGAAAAAATTATTTTCAATAAGCTCAAGGAGTTAGAACTCAAATTGATAATGCTTTTAGCACGTGATAATCAGGAATACTCAAATATCTCATTGAAACTCTATCAATGTGACTATGACACAAAGACGTTAAACCAAGCTAAACAAGACGCCAAGATATCTGCAGATTTTTCAGCCAAAGATACTGCTACACCTGAGAAAGCACGACAAATAATCAATCAGTATTTTCTCGATAATCAAATACCAAACTGGCATGCTGAGATTTCTGATCTACATGATTTTTACTTCCGGATCCAAGCAGCAGAGAATGTAATTTTAATCTCCCGCGAGGTCAACTGGGACTTTTGTGATCTCGATTGTGTCATGGCTCACGAAATTGATGGGCATATTTTCCGGGCCATTAATATGAAAAACCAAAATGATCCATTATTTTCCAAGCCACTCCCCTTTTATATCAAGACTGAGGAAGGCTTAGCATCATTTCTTGGCGATTATCTTTCCACCACTAGTTTAGTCAGCAGAAAACACCATGCACTCAAATATCTCGCCGGAAAACTCGCTCAGACCAGCTCATTTCGCGAGGTTTTTGAATTTTTCTGCGATCACGGTTTTACCAAAGAATTAGCATTTCGGAGAACTTTCCGACTGAAACGTGGCATCTCTGATACTAGTTTACCCGGTGTCTACGGACACGAAGCGATGTATTATGAAGGCATGCTGGAAGTCAAAAATTACTTGGAAAATGGTGGTGATCTGAAGGCACTCTATGCTGGAAAGGCTGGGATTGACGATCTATCAAATGTACCTATTTCTAAAGAAATCATGATTCCGCAAAGACTTATAAAAAGGGAAAATAAATACTAATAATAAGTATTTATAAATATCTTTATATATAATACGATTAATCATAATTTATTAATGGTCAAAATAAATGCAAGATGTCAGACAACTAACAACTGAAGCCGAATCCGATATATCAGGAATAGTATCCTTAGCTGAAAAAATTTGCAGAATTGGTGAAAACGAAACGGATATCAGAGGTAAACAACTACCATCTGAAGCATTACAATTAAATGACTTTATTATTGATGGACCGCTTCTTACTGGAAATGCAGCTGACTTACAATTAACGGCAAGAGAAATCGTTGCACATTGCGAAAATACTTTTGCTCCAAATACACTACCACAAGGGGCAATAAGTATAGCTACTGATCAGGACCCAATTACCCAATCTAAAATATTAAATGAATTACAAGCTCGACATAAATTATTGACAGCACCACTTGAAGAACAAATAAGAGAACTTAGACGCCAACATGATCAACTTTGCGATGAAGTTAGCCCAAAAATTTTAAAAGGACAACACCCTAATGCGCTCAAAGGTCAAACCCTTAGGCATTTTCAAGAGAAAAATAGTTTACGACCAAGAAAAATTGATCCGAGATTAAAACCAAAATTTCATCAACAATTTAAAAGAGATTGGAAAGATAACTCAATTGAAGGACAACAGCTTACAAGAATAGCTTCATTTAAAGCAGCGCTTCAGAATGCAGAAAGATTACAAAGCAGTCAAATGCCACAGACAAATTAATAATATCTATTGATTCCTGAAAAACTTTCAAAATTAACTTAAAAAATGCAGATAAACAAAAATGTATTTTCCATACTTGTTTATCAAAGAAACTAAACTCAAAAATTCAAAACGAGGAGACATCTCTGCCTCCCCGCTCTAATTCTACTTCTTCCGCTTAACGATCACCGGACACCGTCTCACTTAAAAAATGCATCGAAATCCTTGTCATCTAATACTTCTTTATCAAGCAAAGCAGCGACAATTTTATCGAGAATTGGTTTATGCTCCTCGAGAATTTTTTTGGCCTTAGCATAGCATTCATCGATGATTCGTTTTACTTCTTCATCAATTTCCCGAGCTGTCGATTCTGAATAATTCTTCGATTCTTCATAATTGTAGCCAAGATACTGCGAACTCTGGTCTTCACCGTATTTAATCAGACCCATTCGCTTACTCATACCGAAGCTCTTGACCATTCTACGAGCCAGATTGCTGGCTTTTTCGATGTCATTGGAAGCACCACTAGTGACATCTCCAAAAATCATATCCTCAGTAACGAATCCTGCTACCAAGGCTGTAATTTGAGATAGCATTTTAGTCTTGCTGATCTGAAGCTCATCAGTTTCTGGGAGAGGCATCGTATAGCCCAGAGCCATGCCTCTCGACACGATCGTCACCCGGTGTACTGGATCATGTTCAGGAGTTTTCTTCATAACGATGGCATGTCCTGCTTCATGATATGCAGTCATTTTTAGTTCTTTTTCAGTTCGCTTTCTCCTTCTGGCAGGACCGATCTGAACCTTGTTAGCTGCCTCCTCGATATCCTCAAAAGTTATTTCTTTTCTATTAGCAATGGCTGTGATAATAGCTGCTTCGTTCAACATATTCTCAATATCAGCACCGGAAAATCCAACCGTCCTCTTGGAAATCGTTTCTAAATTAATACTTTTAGCTAAAGGCTTATTTTTAGCATGAATTTTAATAATTTGCTTACGGCCTTCAATATCAGGTAGATCAAGGACAATTCTCCGATCAAACCTACCAGGGCGTAATATTGCTTTATCTAGAACATCTGGACGATTGGTTGCTGCTATCACGATCACATTTACATTCTTCTCAAAACCATCCATTTCTACAAGAATCTGATTTAAAGTTTGTTCAGTTGTGCCTGATTGAATCGTGGTACCACGTTTTCTAGCTACAGCGTCAATTTCATCGATAAAAATGATCGAAGGAGCAGCTTTTTTGGCCTTTTCAAATAAGTCCCGTACTCTAGAAGCACCTGCACCAACTAACATTTCTTCAAATTCTGATCCTGAAGTATGAAAGAACGGTACACCAGCCTCACCTGCTATCGCTCGAGCAAGTAAAGTTTTACCAGTACCAGGAGCTCCAACCATCAGCACACCCTTGGGAATTCTAGCTCCCAGATTGAGAAATCGTTTAGGATCTTTTAGAAAAAGTACTATTTCTTCTAATTCATCTTTTGCTTCATCCACTCCAGCCACATCTTTAAAGGTCACATCCGGTTTACGTCCGAATATTAATCGCGCTTTTGATTGTCCGAATTTCATCAAGCTATTGCCCGAACCCTGTACTCCTCGAAACATCAGAAAGGCAAGTGTGCCAAAGCCAATCAGGATAGCAATGGTAAATAAATCACCCCAGGGAATTCTGGGAATCACTACCGTATTAATATCGGTAGTAGGATCTTCCAGGGTAATTTTTTCCCGTTGTAATATTTCTGTAAAGTCGTTTTGAGAGATATGCCAGACAAATTCTCGTTCGATTTTTTCATTCTTTAAAACAGAAAAAGTATAATCCCCCAAAACAAAAACTTCCTGTGCTTCTTTATTTTTAATCTGATTTTCAATATCACCTGTTTTACTAGTCTCAGCAGCAGTTCTCAAATAAACAATATTTGTTGTAAGCGTATCTATAGCAATACCGCTTTCAGTTAAAAGTTTTTGAAAATCAGCTTCACTGGCACCTTTGATCAAATAATCCGGATTCTTTTTATTGGCATCATCTGCTAAAATAAAATCCTCAGAAATGAAAACTGTTTGAATATTGGTAGTATCACGATTTTTCAGTCTTTGCACCAATTCTTTAAGCGAAAGCGGTTTCAACTTGGCAGCCAGATCATTTAATGAAATCTCTTTGATTTGTTTATTATCTGTGATTTGTTTAACGACCAACTTTTTATCAGAAGATTTGATTTCCTGGATATTACCTTTGGCAAGTGCAATATATTTTTTAGTAGCTACAACCTTACCATCATCACGAATATCAAGCTTAGCATATTGATTATTCTTTAAATTATGAATCAAATTATTTAATTCAATCTCGCGGGCATTTAATCCTGGTGAAAAAAGGCTCCAGATTATACTTACTGCGATTAAACCACCGATAATATACCAGAGATTATTACCACCCCAGCGCTTCTTACGTGGCTGCATCACCACCCGCTGAATTTTGGGAGCATTTACGCTACTTTCCGGTTTCGCTTGTGATTTTTTAGTTTTTGGCTCGTTTGTTTGTGTCATAGAATTTTATTTAGTTAAGAAGATAATGGAAAGAAATGAAAAAATTAGTTAATAGATAAGAGCTAAAAGCTAAAAGAAAATATATAAAAAGAATTTATCTTTCTAACTATTAACTAATAACTTTTAGCTTTTAATTTATGTGAAAGGGGTGAGAATCGAACTCACGACCCCGGGCTTATGAGTCCCGTGCTCTAACCATCTGAGCTACCCTTCCATAATTTATTCAATTTTATAAAAAACCTGAGTCCCGTGCTCTAACCCCAGCCAGAGGCTGGTCAGCCTATGGCTGAATCTGAGCTACCCTTCCAAACACAAATTTCGAATCTCGAAGTTCGAATTGCGAAGACCAAAAATCAAAATTGACAACAAACTATGATTGTCTTTTGATTTTAACATAAAGTGACCATTTCAGAAAAATGAATTTATGGAGGTACCATTAGATAAGTCATAAGTGTTACCGAAACGGTTACCGTTAGATAAATGAATGTGTTACCCAACGTTCAGTAAT
>Ga0194063_10002303_pt1 | contig 11962 bp, 15 predicted proteins | sample SepL3720m_MetaG_FD_155459 | JGI IMG/M metagenome (GOLD analysis project Ga0194063, IMG submission 155459) | Anoxic zone freshwater microbial communities from boreal shield lake in IISD Experimental Lakes Area, Ontario, Canada - Sep2016-L373-20m | ecosystem: Environmental > Aquatic > Freshwater... | reverse complement strand
CCATTATTGGCATCTTAGTTGCTGTAGCCGTACCTCAATATCAAGACTATATTGCTCGTAGTCGCATCGTCGAGGGAATGAATTTATCCTCAAGCGCAAAACTAGCGGTTACTGAAGTCTTTGCTAGCCGTGGCACCATTGCTATGGATGAGGCAACTAAAGGTGCTTTCTCTTTCGTGCCAACGCGCAGCGTTAAGCTGATTGAAATTTTGCCAAGTGGCGCCATTGCGATCGATTTTCAGCAATCCGTATCCGTTGACGGACAAAATACTTTAGTGTTAATTCCCACGAATGATCCCGATGCTACGATGCCAAGCGAAGTTGATTTATCTAAACCTGATGGTATGAATTGGGCTGGCGGCTGGTCTTGTCGATCTAAAGACTCTACGCTGCCACAACAATTGTTACCCGCTGAATGCCGCTCAACTAAATAAGACTAGTAAGAGGCGTAGCTTTTAATGCCGTAATGAGAATACGAAGTTAATAATCAATTACTTTGTAAACTCATTTACGGTATTCATATAGTCACCATGATTACCGCATGCTCGATTAAATGCCACGCCCGAGAAAGAGAGCGGATTACCAATGTTTTGCCACTCGCTACTAACTTTATCACCCGCCTTATTTAGTTGGTATTGCTTATTTTGGCAATCGGCACGATAAGACCAGAGTATTTCATCGCTTAATAATTTATCTAGCTTATAGGAAATTAAGCGCATCTCTTTATTACCATTTTTTGGATCAATAACAAGTTGTTTATAGAGGATATCGAAAACTAATGGCGGCGGGGGTAAAGGCTCAGGCTTGATAGGCGTGGGAACTTTTCCAGGAATTAGCTTAAGCTCTGGTAATGGGGGCTTAATTATTGGCGGGTCTTGGTATAAGAAATAGTAGCGCACAGGGTTGCCAAAAATAGTGCGGCCACACAGCCTAACCTTAACCCAATGCATCGCTGTACTACCTTTAATGTCTTTCCATTCTCCTTGGCTAACGCCAAGATCATTTAAGCTTGAAATGGCAGGAGTTTTTGGCGGAGGCGCTGGTTTTTCCCCAGGGATTACAGGTACAAAGGGGATAGAAGGGGCATAAACTTCAGAAATTTGGGCTTTAAAGATATTCAGAGCACAGTCAATTTCAATGAGAGCAGGCTGCAAAATAATGATAGGCACTACTTTTTTAACAAGCTTTTCATCTAACTTTGGATCAGTAATCTTTTCTGTTATGGGACTAAAGCCAGCATCTGCAGTAGGAGCTGACGTCGGTCCCAACTTAGGCTCTAACTTTGGTTCCGCAACTACTTCAATAATTTCTGGTGGGTTCGCTGGATGAGAAATGCCTACTGGGATCACATCAAGACCCTCTAACTTGGCATTTGGCGGAATGCCAATTTTGGGCCAAGGCTGACCCTTAGCTTTGGTAACTACTTCTATGCTAATTACACCCTCATCATTTTGCTTAAGGCTGCTGGGGTCGTAAAACCATTCAAGACTTGCTGAATCAACCAAATAGGCCCAATCGCTAAAAGTAAAAGGCTTTAAGGGTGTTTGGGTATTTTTTTTGTCTGTAGCTGTGTAGCCAGGAAAAAACGGCGCAAGCAAGCTGCCACAACCAGTAGTTAAAAGTAAAACAACACATAAAAATAGGGAGCGGAAAAAGGCGGTCATATCCCCTATCTTAATTGCTTACTCAAGAAGTAGCCAAAACAACTGACTAGGAGCAGATTCATACTCATTCAATAGGCTTTGCCTGGCAAGCTAATGGCTTAAATCTGCCTGTATTATTTCGCTATGACAGGGACGCCAAAAAATTTAATTCACCCAAAATATCGCTCCGATATTGATAAATATGACAAAATTTTTGCTACCGTTCAAAAAAATACACAGGTGCAAATATTTGATACGCGCCCATATATAGTTGATAACTTTCCGATCGACAAAGCGGGTAATTTTAATTACCGGGATTTAACCCATTTATCTTATAGAGGCTCACTATTTTTTGCTGATAAGTATCATTTTGAGTAGGTATGTTTAGATAAATTCTATTAAGGTACCATTCCAATATGAATCCACAACTAGCTTTTCTTCTAGATAAAGCACTTGAATCTCTGCGAAACTCAAATTCAGAGTCAGCGGAGTTATATTTAAAGCAAGCAATCAAGATACAGGCTAGTAACCCGCATGTTCTTCGGCTCCTTGGCGTTATTTATGCGCAGCGCAAGCAGTACCAGGAGGCCCTGAAATACATCAATGACTCTCTCAAATCGCTGCCAAAGAATGCCTTGGCCTTAAGTAATTTAGGCAATATTTTCCTTGAGCTAAAAGAGTTCCAGAATGCCCTTGATGCTTACGATAAGTCAATCAGAATCGATCCAAAATATGATGAGGTTTGGTCCAATAAAGCCAATGCTTTATTTGAGCTTAAGCGCTATGACGAGGCTATTACTTGCTACGATAAAGCCCTTAGTCTGAAACCTGACTATGCCGAAGCTTGGTCTAATAAAGGCAATCTATTAAAGGAACTTAAGCGCTATGACGAGGCATTAATTCACTTCGATCAGGCGCTTAGTCTGAAACCTGACTATGCTGAGGGTTGGTCTAATAAAGGGAAGGCCCTGCATGCGCTTAAACGCTATGACGAGGCAATAGCTCACTACGATAAAGCCCTAAGCTTGCAACCGTATGAGGCAAGTTATTTTTATCAAAAAAGTCTTACTAATATTGCACTTGATCAATACGCTATCGCTGTAGAGAATTTAGAAGATGCAATTAAATATAAATTTAGCCTTGAAGGGCATGCTGAATATGTTCTTTCAGCATTAAAGCCTGAAAATGGTTTAAAACCGATGCCCATCAATTTTGTTACGGAGTTATTTGATGGTTATGCGGGCTCCTTTGATAAACATCTTATCGATACCCTTAAATATGAGACTCCTAAAAACCTACTTGAATTATTAAATCTCAGCATTAATGATAAATTTGAAATCTTGGATCTAGGTTGTGGTACTGGATTAATGGGAAGAATGCTTAAACCCTATGCTTCAACAATTGTGGGGGTAGATTTATCAAAAGAAATGCTTTCAAGGGCGGAATTAACGGGCACTTATGATAAGTTGATAGCAGATGATATTTTAGAATTTCTGCAGAAATGTAATGATAATTTTGACTTGGTTGTTTCTGCGGATGTCTTTATTTATGTTGGAGAATTAAGAAATATTTTCATGGACTTAGCTAGGGTTATAAAAGTCGGCGGGCTTTTTTGTTTTAGCGTAGAAAAGAATGCATCTAGCTCATTTGCTTTGTCACCAAAAACGCTGAGATTTAGTCATTCAAAGGAATATATTGGTGAATTAGCATCCACGCATAACTTCATAATTCAACGTATTTTAGAGAGACCTATAAGGCAAGAAAATCATGTTGATATTGATGGGTACTGCTTTCTGCTTAAAAAAGCATCATAGTATTTTGCTCAGGGTCTTACCTTTAGCATCCACCAGATTCTTCTGAGTCTGCCGGGGCGAATCCCTCCACAGTTATTATTTGTCCGCTTTTTACAATCCCTTCGGATGCTCTACCGCAACTAGTTCTGGCATGACATCAATAGTCATCAGACTTTTGGCAGTCTCAACCGTGGCATTAAGCCATTCTTGAAAGAATTCAGGGCGTAGTACCACTGGCGATCTTTTTTCTTCCCCAGCCTGATGGAATTGCTGCATTACAAGGTGCTGATCTGCATTGACGGTGAGCATACTAAATGAGACCACGAGTTCACCCGACTCCTTATCAGTCCAAGTATCCCAAATTGAGGCAATTCCCATTGGTTCATTATTAGCCGCCTTTATTTCCCAGCGCACAGCCTTGCCGCTGACATACGAAGGCTCAAAGAAGTTATCGACCAAGACTAAGCAATATTGTCGTTTTCGCCAAGGCGTGCGGTAACTGGGTTTCTCGGCTACGGTCTCGGCTCTAGCGTTATAGGTATGTCGACCAAAAGTCTCATCTTTAGCCCAATGTGGAATAAGTCCAAAGCGAGCTAATCCGCAGGCGATTTGCGTCTTGTCATTACGCAATACGATTGGGGCAGGGTAGGAAGGGTAAGTTTCAATCGGATAGTGTGATGGCAAATCTACATCAAAGTGTTCTTTAGCCCAAACACTATTTTGGGTCGGGGTGAAGTTGGTGCACATACCAAAATCATAATACGGAGCGGGTTTTAATGAAAAATAAGCTACCTTAGAGCTGATTTTAATTATTTTGGGTAGAATAATCTCTATTAATAGTTACAGTAAAACCTCCGGACAACAAGGGGCCTTCTAATGCGCACTTATTTAACTAGTTTGGCCTTTGCGGTAATCTTTGGTCTTGTGTCTTGTGGTGGCGGTAACGATGTGGCATCTAGTGGAGCTACTGCCGTAAGTACAATGGCGAGCGCAACTGCTACTGCTACTACTGCTACTGAATCAACAACGGCTGTAGCTTCTCCAAATGCTATTACTCAACCTAAGCTGAATGGCCAAATTGATGAGCGTACTGGGGTAGCGCCAGTAATTGCAAAGGGAGAATTTGGGAAGAATTATTGCGTTACCTGCACGAGTTGTCATGTTCCTATGGATAAGAATCTTTCCTTCTGCCATGAGCGGACTTACTACCATCAGTAGATACGCTTTTTTGAGGCCCTTTCCTTATCCATAAACTCAAAGAACTAGCCATGTTAATGACGCACGACAATAAATCCTTCCTAACATTACAACTGCTTGCCACACTCAGTTTGATTGGTCTTGCTACACCTGTTTTTGCCCAATCGGTCTTTGAAGGCTTTTATGGACAAGTGGGTATTGGTTATGAGAATTCAACGCCAAGTTATTCAGGCGGCACTTTAAATGGCGTTACCCCGGGGCCGCTGTATTCTTATGGCATGTCTGGTGGTACGACCAATAGCTTTGCGGGTACGGCAACGATTGGCTATTACTTACCGGTAACGGGTAACTTTCTCTTGGGAATTGGGGGAGAGTATTCTCCCTTATCCGGTGGGAGTGGCAATGCCACCGTGTCGATTCCTGCGCTTAAATACAGCGAATCTCAATCGATTAAAAAAGGTGCCTCTTATAACCTCTTTATTTCTCCTGCTTACGCTATTGATAAAGAGAAGCTGGCTTACGCTAAGGTGGGATATTCCAGTGCTAATTATGAAATTGGTGGAGGTAACGATACCTATAACGGCTACTCCTTAGGTCTGGGCTATCGCCAAATCATTCAAGGTAGCTGGTATGGCTTTGCTGAAGTGAACTACTTTAGTTATGGCAATCAAAATGTTGCTACCAATGCTTCAGGAACGGCTAGCTTTAAAGTGACTAATGCGCTAGTAGGGGTAGGGTATAAGTTTTAGAGTGCAGTAATAAATAAGACAAAAGAGTGGTTTAGAATAAGAGCATAATCAACAGTTAGGTAAACTTGCCCTGCCTCAACGGGCCTCATAAAGGTACATTAAAAAATGAGTAAGAAACTAATTTGGATAATTATTTCAATGTTAATTGTCTTCGTTTTGCTTAGTATCGCAGCTCGAAGTTTCTGCGAGGCATCGCCAAACAATCCAGTTAGCTCATTCGTCGAAAAAAATATTCCTAAGCCAAATAATGTTGATATTAATGAGTTAAGACGTGCCTGGGTTTTAGTTTTTTCTAAATTTTGTGCAACCACCAGTAACCGCTCATTTTAATTTTTAGCTATGAAGTAGCTTTATGATTTGATGATGGCTAAAAAATACTGCGGGCGTTTCTAAAATAGCTTAATTCAATTTTCTGCTTAGTTATCGGTATAAGCAAAGTAGGGACCGGTGCCCGCATTACTTGTTTTGCCGGCTATACCAACATATACACTTCGGCCAAAGAAGAAAGGCAAGCCCCAGACGAATGATTGGTTTCCCGGTATGACTGTAGGAGGGCCGGCTATATTATTAAATGCTTGGTAAGAAGCGCCAAGATTAGCGGTTGCAACAGAAAAATTTACCGTACTTGTAACATTATTTTTTAAGGCCATCGTAGCAGTAAAATTTTTGGTACTGGTAGGGCAATAAAGGGCTGCAAAGATATTTGCGCTGCAGATCGGTAATTCGCTACTATTATTTTCACCTGAAAATACAAGGTAATTTGTTCCGCTATCAATATAGCTTTGCGGGTAAGCAACATTGTTAAAAATAGTTGTAAAGTTCCCATTACTATTTGCAGGAATAAAATTTGCCCCATTTGATGAATTATTAGCTTGAGTGTCAATACCAAAAATCACAGAGCCCGTTACTGTAGTTGCACCTATTGCGCTTATTTGTGGCAAGCGAATTATTAGTCCATTATTGTTCACCGCAAATGCAGCAATCGGGTTTTGGATTTGATAATTGGCCGGCGGTGAAATTAGACAATAATTAGATGCACTAGGAATGCAATCAAAATAAGGGCCAGTGTCGTATAAAGTATTGGAGACGCCAAGGAGACCATTTGCGCCCATGACGGCAGGAGTTTGATTGGTGGGTTGCCCGTTGCTACATGCACTTGGAACAGTAACATTATTGCCATCATCAATGACCTGTATCGCCATTGAGCTAGCTAATTCGCCTGCCATCTGAATATCTGCAATCTGCACAGTTCCCCATGTAACACCAGAGCCAAAACCTGCGCATTCATAAATATTTGATTTTGTTAATCCCAAATTGAGTGACTTCACTGCAGAAGCAAAAATACGGAGGCCAGAAGATCCCGTATCGATCATAATGTTGTGAATAGTTTTGCAGGTATATGTACCTGGCTCACAAATAGTAACACTCACGTAAGGTGTATTAGGCTGACTATTGAGTGACTCTGCCACCGTAACACTGAGTGAATTTGCTGCTAATACTACGCTTTCATAGTTCATATTACGGTTATTTGTCGGTGCGGTACTCGAAGTATTATTATCACCACCACAAGAAATAATACTAATGGAAACGCCAATACTGCATAAACATTGCAGCATGAAGCGAGAATAAATGGATTTCATTATTGAACGATTTATAATCGTCCGTAAGTAAACATTCCCCACTCTAGCCCAATAATTAATATATTACATTCAGGTTTACCCTATACGTGGGCCAGAGAGATTCATTGTAAATTTCAAAGGTTATTTTATTAAAAATATTTATACTTTTTACAGTTTTTTCTTACTTGGCATCATGCTGCTATTAACGGCATGCAAAAAAGAAGAGGGTAACTTTCGCCTTTTATGTACTGGCGATTATCTAATTAAAAATTACTACACGGCGAATAATCAAACGGCTGAGGCTGAGAAAGTAAAGCGTCAAACGTTTGAATTTATTGACAAGAAAGCAAAGGGCTCAATACCCTGCCAAATTTGGTCTGCTGAACAGATTGAATGCGAAGAAATTAGCACTGTCTCATACGATGAGCATGACTTTAAAGTGAAATACAATCGAATTACTGGCGTACTGAATGAATATAGTTTAATGAAGCGCGGCGAATACACTAGTGAGCAACGCTTTACGGGGCAGTGTATTACAGTGAGTAATAAAAAAATCTAGGAATGATATGAAATTAATTTTTAGCCTACTCTTTTCAGCATTGGTTATAGTGGCCTGCGCCAAAATACCAACGCAAAATTTAGATGCGACTAAAAATAATGCCAAAACGTTCAATCAGGATATTGCCGATTGTCAACTAGCGTATCCAGAGCAAAATTCAGGAATTCATCATAAGCAATGGATTGCTTGCATGGAATTAAAAGGCTGGCGCTAAATTTGGCCTGCTCGCGTTCTGGCTTAGGCCCGCTTAGACCCAATTCTTAGCGTTGAATTAATTCAATTTTGTAGCCATCGGGGTCTACTACAAAGGCAATTACGGTATCGCCCCCTTTAACGGGCCCAGCTTCGCGAGTAATAACTCCGCCTGCAGCTTTAATTTTCTCGCAAGCAGCATAGGCATCTGGTACTTCGATGGCAATGTGGCCATAGGCAGTGCCCATTTCGTAGCTTTCTACCCCGTGGTTATGGGTTAATTCAATCTCTGCCTGGCCATCGGCATTACCTTTGCCAAAGCCCACAAAAGCCAATGAATATTGTTGGTCTGGGCGCTCGGTTGTGCGTAATAGGTTCATGCCCATGACTTGGGTATAAAAATCGATCGATCGGGCTAGGTTACCGACTCGTAGCATGGTGTGGAGGATCATCATAGGAGACAATATACTGCCTTTATGACTACACCAATTAGATTAACCGAATATGCCCATGGCGGAGGTTGTGGCTGCAAAATCTCTCCCAGTTTATTAGCAACTATTTTGCGCGATTTGCCTTTGCCCTTACCCAATCCTAAATTACTGGTTGGGAATGAATCGGCGGATGATGCGGCTGTTTATCTCCTGAATGATCAGCAAGCGTTAATAGCTACTACCGATTTTTTTACACCCATTGTTGATGATCCCTTTGATTTTGGTCGTATTGCAGCCACAAATGCGCTTTCAGATATTTATGCCATGGGAGGTGAGCCGATTTTGGCTTTAGCCATTGTGGGTATGCCGATTGATAAGTTACCAGCGGAAACAATTGGACGCATTCTGGCGGGGGGGCAAAGCGTTTGCGCTGCTGCGGGCATCACGATTGCAGGAGGCCATTCAATTGATACTCCTGAACCCATATACGGCTTAGCAGTGATGGGTTTGGCACACCCGCAGTTTGTGCGTAAAAATTGCAATGCCCAAGCAGGGGACGTGTTAATTTTAGCTAAACCGCTCGGTATCGGCATACTTTCTGCAGCTTTAAAAAAGGGCGTATTAAGCGCTGCTGGATATGCTGCAATGCTGCGCTTAACGACGCAATTAAACAGTATTGGCACAAGTATTGCTAAGTTGCACGGCGTTACTGCCATGACCGATGTCACAGGCTTTGGTTTAGCAGGGCATGCGCTTGAAATGGCTCGGGGCGCTAATTTAGAGTTGCAGCTGGATTTTGCAGCAATACCGTTTATTCCCTTAGCACTGGAAAACCTAAAGCTGGGCTATTCGACGGGCGCTAGCACACGTAATTGGCAAAGCTATGGAGGCGAGATAGTACTTGGCAATGCAGTGGGCCAAGATCGAGGGCTTTCGGCTGCTCAAGTACAAACCTTGTTAACAGACCCACAAACTAGTGGCGGGCTGTTAATTAGCTGTACACCGGCTTCTGCGCCACAGGTAATGGCTACATTATTAGAAGCTGGGTTTGGTGATGCTTGCCAGATAGGTCAATTTTTAGCAAAGGAAGCAGCTGCTGAGCTAAAAAGCCCAGCGCTAGTAATTAGGCTAAGGGTTTATTGAATCTTTGCTTTTGCCCGCAGTTTTTTCATCATTTCAGCAAACTGCGCTTTTTGCCAGGCTTCATCTGAAATAATCATTTGCTTAAGTTGGTCTTTGACTTCATCAAAGCTAGGTACTTTCGCCTCGCGCGATTCATCGACTTTAATAATGTGCCAACCGAATTGAGTTTTAACAGGCTTGTCGGTCATCTGGCCATTTTTCAAGCCTACCATTGCCTTCGAAAATTCAGGTACTAAAGCTTTTTCACTTACCCAGCCTAAATCGCCGCCATTAGGGGCAGAGCCGGGATCTTTTGATTTGGCTTTAGCAATATCAGCAAACTTTGCTCCGCCTTTAATTTGGGCAATGATCGCTTTAGCATCAGCTTCTTTTTCGACCAAAATATGTTCAACGTGATATTCCTTGCCAGTGTATTGCGTTTTCATGCTTTCATAAGCGGACTTTAAATCGGCTTCAGTCACACCTTCTTTCTCGATGTACTCTTGAAAGACAGCGGCAACTAAAACGCCTGTCTTCGATTGCTCAATTTGTTCGCGTACATCAGGGCGCTGCGCAACGCCAGTTTTATCGGCTTCTTGCAAAATAAGCTCTCGAGTAATGAGCATCTCTCGACCTTGCTCGCGAATTTTAGGATCATCGCCCTGGCCTGATTTTTTAATTAAGGCATCTAACTGAGCTGAGGGAATAGCTTTGCCATTCACAATTGCGGCATTTTGTGCGTAGGCTAGAAGGGGGGTAAAAGTAAGGCAAATAGTGGTAGAAATAATGCTAAGGGAGAGGTGTTTATGAATAAATGACATGATCTTAAATGGCTTCTTCTGGGGTTAGGGCAACAATAGCTAAGGCGTGAATTTCAGCGGGAATGTGTTTCTGCAAAGCATCATACACCAGCCGGTGGCGTGCCACGCGCGATAGGCCGGTAAATTCGGGGGCAACCAAAGTAACGCGAAAATGACCCCCACCACTAGCCGCTCCAGCATGCCCTGCATGCATATGGCTCTCATCATCAATGTGTAAATTAGCAATGGCAAATGCTGCCTCTAGATCGGCAGTAAATTGTTGGATGCGTAATTGGTTTGGGGTCATGACTCAATATGCTTTCCAAGCCAAATACTTTGCAAAATAATAAAAACAACTAATAAACCCGTGCTACCAAATAACTTAAAGTTGACCCAAGTATCTTCAGAAAATTGAAAGGCAACATACAGATTTAAGACTCCCATTGCCAGGAAAAAGATAATCCAAGCGAGATTTAGCTTTCCCCAGATGCTATGTGCATGCGGGGGCTTAAGGGTTACTTGCTTGCCCATGACAACTTGAATCCAATTTTTTTTAAAGAACTGCGCACTAATGAACAGCACTGCAGCAAATAGCCAATATAAAACGGTTGGCTTAAGCTGAATAAAAACTTTATTTTGTAGGAAGATGGTGAGGCCACCAAAGACCACAATCAATATTAAGCTGGCCCATTGCATGGCATCAATTTTACGGTGGCGGTAATAGACCCAAAGAATTTGTAAGATGGTTGCCACCATGGCCACAATAGTGGCGGCATAAATGTCGACAAATTTAAAAGTAATAAAAAATAAAATGACTGGAAATAAATCGAAAAGAAATTTCATAAACTTTATTTATTTTCCGTAATAGTTTGCGCGTTTTGACTAGGTTCAAACTTGAGTGATGCTGAATTAATACAATAGCGCAAGCCGGTAGTATCAGTGGGACCATCATTAAATACGTGCCCTAAATGGGCATCGCAATTACCGCAACGCACTTCAGTGCGCGTCATGCCGTGGGTAGTATCTTTATGTTCGACGATAGCCTCGGCAACCATTGGAGCATCATAGCTAGGCCAACCGCAACCTGCATCGAATTTGCTACTAGAAACAAATAGGGGTGTGCCACAACAAATGCATTTGTATTCACCTTGATTCCAGTGATCCCAATATTTACCCGTAAAAGGTGCTTCAGTAGCGGCTTGTCGCGTAACACGATATTCAATATCGCTTAACTCTTTTTTATATTCTGCGTCAGTTTTCTTCATTTCAATAGCTCTCTTTAAGAGGAACAACTCACCTCAATTGAGTTCAATTCGGGTGGCGGGGGCTTGGCATAAGCATCATATTCTAATTGCTCAGCGTAAGGGTTACGCAAAATAGTGGCTAAGCGTGATAATTCCGAAAAATCATCCGCTTGCGCTGCCTCGATCGCTGCCTGTGCTAAATAATTACGCAGGATAAATTTGGGATTGACGAGATTCATGCGCTGTTTGCGTTCTTGATCGTTACTATGCTCTTGCTGTAAGCGAGTGCGGTAGTGATCTAGCCAGGAATCAAAACCAGCGCGGCCCAAAAATAGGTCGCGTAAGACAGTATTTTGATTATTACCGGGTAGCGCACTAAGATCGCCTAAATGACGAAAAAACGTGGTGAAATCAATTTGATTGTGGTGCATTAATTGCAGTAAGGCCTCAATTAAAGGCACATCGTCGGGCTGGATCGTAAGTAAACCGAGCTTTGCGCGAAAATGGGTCTCCCATGCGGTTTGATAAATATCGGGATAAAGCGCAAGCGCACTGCGTAAGGTGGTTTGTGCTGCATTACTTAAGTCAGTTTCAGATTGAGTAGGATTAGCAT
>Ga0194063_10002302_pt1 | contig 11962 bp, 13 predicted proteins | sample SepL3720m_MetaG_FD_155459 | JGI IMG/M metagenome (GOLD analysis project Ga0194063, IMG submission 155459) | Anoxic zone freshwater microbial communities from boreal shield lake in IISD Experimental Lakes Area, Ontario, Canada - Sep2016-L373-20m | ecosystem: Environmental > Aquatic > Freshwater... | reverse complement strand
GGGGGTTGAGCCCCCGGGTGCGGTTCCCGACCGGGTCCCGCACCTACTGGGTAACGCCTACTGGGTAACGCCTACTGTACCCGTTCTATTTCCGCGCCCAAACTCTGCAGGTTCTCGACGAACAACGGATACCCGCGATCGATGTGGAAAACGTCGTGGACCTCGGTCTCCCCGTCGGCAACAAGTCCGGCCAGCACCAGGCCGGCACCGGCACGGATGTCTGACGACCAAACCGGGGCGCTGGAAAGTTGGGGAATTCCACGCACCACCGCGTGGTGACCGTCCGTCCGTGCGTCGGCGCCCAGCCGGATCATCTCCTCAACGAACCGGAACCGCGCCTCGAACACATTCTCGGTGATCATCGAGGTCCCGTCAGCGATGGAGGCCAGCGCGATCGCCATTGGCTGGAGGTCGGTCGGGAAACCCGGAAATGGCAGGGTCGCCACATTGCAGGCCTTCGGCCGCTCGTACTGGACCACGCGGAAGCCGTCATCGTGCTGGGTGACAGTCGCGCCGGCATCATGCAGTTTGTGCAGAACCAACTGCAGATGACCCGGATCGATGCCGGTGATGGAGATATCGCCGCGCGTCATCGCCGCGGCGATCCCCCACGTGGCGGCGACGATGCGATCTCCGATCACCCGGTGCTCGGTCGGGTGCAGCTTCGGAACCCCGGTGATGGTCAGCGTCGAGGTGCCCGCACCTTCGATCTGCGCGCCCATCTGATTGAGCATTTCGCACAGGTCGACGACGTCCGGCTCGCGTGCGGAGTTGTGGATGGTGGTCACACCCTCGGCGAGGACAGCTGCCATCAGGATGTTCTCCGTCGCTCCGACCGACGGAAACTCCAGTTGAATCTCCGCCCCGCGGAGATGATCAGCAGAGGCGACGACGCAACCGTGTTCGATCGTGCATTCCGCCCCGAGTTGACGCAGACCCGACTGGTGCATGTCCAGCGGACGGGAGCCGATCGCGTCGCCACCGGGCAATGCGACACGGGCGCGCTTGCACCGGCCGACGAGCGGGCCCAGCACGCACACCGATGCCCGGAACTGGCGCACCGCGGCGAAATCCGCCTCATACTTCGGCTCGTCGGGCGAGGTGATCCGCACCACCGAACCGTCAAGTTCGACGTTGGCGCCCAATCCCCGGAGAACCTCCGCCATCAACGGCACGTCCAGGATGTCGGGACAGTTGGTGATGGTTGTGATGCCCTCGGCCAACAGGCTGGCCGCCATAAGCTTGAGAACGCTGTTCTTGGCGCCGCCGACTTCCACTTCACCAGCTAAGCGGGTACCGCCGGTCACCAGGAAGCGCTCGCCCACGGGTAGTCAGTTTAGAGCAGCCTGGCCGGAACTCTTCCCGCCGCCGGCCGGGTACGGTCTACAGACATGGCAGTGCACCTGACCCGCATATACACCCGGACCGGCGATGACGGCACCTCAGGCCTGAGCGATTTCTCGCGGGTCTCCAAGAGCGATCCGCGGCTGATCGCCTACGCCGACTGCGACGAAGCCAACGCCGCGATCGGGGTGGCGGTGGCACTCGGACAGCCCGACGAGCCGCTGCGCACGGTGCTCACCTGGATTCAGAACGATCTCTTCGACGCCGGAGCGGACTTGGCCACCCCCATCGCCGAAGTCGAGAAGTCGGTGACCTCGGACTCAGGGAATCCCGGCCGATCTGCTTTGCGCATCACTGAGGCCTATATCGAACGCCTGGAGAAGTGGTGTGACGAGTACAACGAGGCCCTCCCGGCGTTGAACTCATTCATCCTCCCGGGCGGAACGTCGCTGTCCGCGCTGCTACACGTCGCCCGGACTGTGATCCGGCGGGCAGAGCGATCGGCATGGATCGCCGTGAACGAACATCCGCAGACCGTCAGCCCGCTGCCGGCGCGGTACCTCAACCGCGCGTCGGATCTGTTGTTCATTCTCTCGCGGGTGGCCAACCCGGACGGCGATGTCCTGTGGCAGCCCGGCGGTCCCGGGCAGAGCCCCGCGACTTGACCTTCAGGTGGTCGGCCGACGTGTCCGCGACGACGGCCGGGACTCCACCCAGGACAGGAAAGCGGTCAATGCGCCGCGGTCCAAAGCCATTTCGTAGCCACGGGCCTGGCTGCCGGTGACGTCCTGCAGTTCGAGCACGACGACCTCATCGGTCATGATGTCGAACTCGTCGCCGCGCGGAGCCCGCCGCGCCAGGACCTCCAGACCCCGACGACTCAGTCGCCGATCCGGCCATAATCGAAGGCTGGACAGCCGGTAAAATCTCGCTTCGTCACCGCGATAACGAATCACGCCGTGCCGCCAGCCGTGGCCGCCCACCGCAGGGCTGTCACGAAGAATGGCGGGGGTACCGCCCTGCCCCATCTTCCATAGCCGGAAGCTCAGGGCCACAACGACTATCAGCAGAACACTGACCAGCGCGACCATGACCGTCATCGACGCGCTCATCGGCGGCTCAGTCCAGTTGGCCGAGCGCCCGCAGCCGGGCCCTGCCCCGGGCAGCGGTCTTGGCGTCCTCGGAGGCTGCGTCCTGCTTGGCCTCGTCTGCGTCGATCTCCGACTCGAACTCGGCCGCCTCGGCCAGGATCGTCACTCCGGCTTCAGTTACCGACATGAAGCCGCCGTGAACGGCGATACGCAGATCGTCCTCGCCCTCGCGTTCCACGCGCACCACCGCGTCGTCGACAAGCTGCGCGACCAGTGGGATGTGCTGCGGCAGAATGCCGATCTCGCCGGACGTGGTGCGAGTGAACAGAAATGTCGCCTTGCCAGACCAGATCTTGCGCTCGACGGCGACGATCGCGACGTCCAATTCGGCCATCTCAGATCACCTTTCGAGATCGGAACACCAAGCTCGCAGCTCGACGCTCTTCGCGACGAGCGCTCATCACAGCGTGACGCCGAAAGTCTCGGCCTTCTTCGCCAGATCTTCCAGACCGCCGATGAGGAAGAACGCCTGCTCGGGCACGTGGTCGAAATCGCCCTTGGAAAGCTTGTCGAACGCCTCGACGGTCTCCTTGACCGGAACCGTCGAACCCGGCTGACCGGTGAACTGCTCGGCGGCCATCATGTTCTGGCTCAGGAAACGCTCGATGCGCCGCGCCCGGTTCACCAGCTGCTTGTCCCCCTCGGACAACTCGTCGATACCGAGGATGGCGATGATGTCCTGAAGGTCCTTGTAACGCTGCAGGATTCGGATGACCTCCTGGGCCACCCGGTAGTGCTCGTCGCCCACCACCGCGGGGTCGAGGATCGTCGAGCTGGACGCCAGCGGGTCTACTGCCGGGAAGATGCCCTTGGAGAACACCGCTCGGGACAGCTCTGTCGTGGCATCGAGGTGGGCGAACGTGGTGGCCGGCGCCGGGTCGGTGTAGTCGTCGGCGGGCACGTACACGGCCTGCATCGAGGTGATGGAGCGGCCGCGGGTGGAGGTGATGCGCTCCTGCAGCTCGCCCATCTCGTCGGCCAGGGTCGGCTGGTATCCCACCGCCGAGGGCATGCGGCCCAGCAGGGTGGACACCTCTGACCCGGCCTGGGTGAACCGGAAGATGTTGTCGATGAACAACAGCACGTCCTGGTTCATCTCGTCGCGGAAGTATTCCGCCATGGTCAGGGCAGACAACGCCACCCGCATACGGGTGCCCGGCGGCTCGTCCATCTGACCGAACACCAGCGCGGTGTCCTTGAGCACGTTGGCGTCGGCCAACTCGACCCAGAGGTCGTTGCCCTCGCGGGTGCGCTCCCCCACACCGGCGAACACCGAGGTGCCGCCGAAGTTGCGGGCGATGCGGTTGATCATCTCCTGAATGAGCACGGTCTTGCCCACGCCGGCACCGCCGAACAGGGCGATCTTGCCGCCGCGCACATACGGGGTCAGCAGGTCGACGACCTTGAGGCCGGTCTCGAGCATCTCAGTCCGGGGCTCGAGTTGATCGAAGGCCGGCGGCCGGCGGTGGATCGACCACTTCTCGAAGTCCTTGCCGTAGCCCGGCTCGTCGAGGCAGTGGCCGAGCGCGTTGAACACGTGCCCCTTGACCCCCTCGCCCACCGGCACCGAGATCGATGACCCGGTATCGATGACCTCCACGCCGCGAACCAGCCCGTCGGTGGGCTGCATCGAGATGCACCGCACCAGGTTCTCGCCAAGGTGCTGGGCGACCTCCAGGGTCAGCGTCTTGGCCAGCGACCCGAACGTGATCTCAGCGTGCAGCGCGTTGAACAACGCGGGAACATGGCCGCGGGGGAACTCCACGTCGACGACCGGACCGGTGATCCGAACCACCCGGCCGGCCGTGTCGTTGCTGCTGCTAGTCAAGGAGCTGTCGCTCTCGTAGATGACGGTCATGATCCTCTTCGCTTCCTGGTGCCGCTTGGGTGGTCTCTATTTGGTTGCGTCGGCGAGAGCGTTTGCGCCACCGACGATTTCGCTGATTTCCTGGGTGATCCGGGCCTGACGCTCACGGTTGGCCATCAAGGTGAGAATCTTGATCAGATCGTCGGCGTTATCGGAGGCCGCCTTCATCGCACGCCGTCGCGACGCCGACTCCGAGGCGGCCGCCTCCAGCAGGGCCGAGAAGATCCGGGTCGCCACGTAGCGCGGCAGTAGCGACTCGAACAGCGTTGTTGCATCCGGCTCGAAGGAGAACAGGGTGTGTGGCCCGGCGTCCTGCTCCCCCACGTACTCCACCACCATGGGGGCAATCCGGCGCGCCTCCGCGACCTGGGTCAGCATCGAGCGGAATTCCGTGGAGACGACATGGAGTTCGTCGACCCCGAGAACGCCGTCCGTACCCGGATTGCCGCCCTCATCGTCGACTCCCGCGAGGAAGGCGGTCACGAGAGCGTCGGCGATCTCCTGCGCCTTTTCGTAGGTTGGCTTCTCGGAGAAACCGATCCACGAATCGGTGATCGCCCAGTTCCGGAAACTGAAGTAACCCAAAGCTTTCCGGCCGACGACATAGAGGACAGGAGTCTTGCCCTCCGCACGCAACAGCGCCATCAACTCCTCAGCCCGCCTGAGCACGTTGCCGTTGTACCCGCCGCACAGCCCACGGTCCGACGAGACCACCAGTACGGCCGCACGCTGCGGATTCGTCCGCTCTACCAGCAGCGGATGGTCCAGTGCCGACTCGGCCGCGAGGTTGGTCAGCATGTTGGTGATCTCGACGGAGTAGGGCCGCGCCGCCGCCACCCTGGCCCGCGCCTTGGAGATGCGCGAGGTGGCAATCAACTCCTGGGCCTTGGTGATCTTCTTGATCGACCCGGCCGACTTGATCCGGCCGCGAAGTTCGCGGAGTGTAGCTGCCATTACTTCTTCTTCGGGGCGGGCTTGCGAACCTGAACGGCTTCCTTCTCGACGTCGGCCTCGTCCATCGCGGCGACGTGTGCGTTGGGAATCACCGAGCTACCGTCGGAGGTCGCGAATCCGCGCTTAAAGTCGGCCACCGCCTCGGTGAGCGCAACCGCGTTGTCCTCCGAGAGCTTCTGCGAGGTGCGGATCTCGCTGAGAATCCCGCCGTCGGCACCGCTCAGGTGCTCGATGAACTCTGCCTCGAAGCGCGACACGTCGGCGACCGGAACCGAGTCCAGATGGCCCTTGGTACCCAGGAAGATCGCGACCACCTGGTCCTCGACCGACATCGGGCTGTACTGCGGCTGCTTGAGCAGTTCCACCAGACGCGCGCCGCGCTCGAGTTGTGCCTTCGAGGCTTCATCGAGGTCGGAGGCGAATGCCGCGAAGGACTCCAGCTCCCGGTACTGCGAAAGATCCAGGCGCAGCGAACCTGCCACCTCTTTCATTGCCTTGGTCTGCGCGGCGCCGCCCACCCGGGACACCGAGACGCCGACGTTGATGGCCGGCCGCACACCCTGGTTGAACAGGTCGGTCTCCAGGAAGCACTGCCCGTCGGTGATCGAGATGACGTTGGTGGGAATGTAGGCGGAGATGTCGTTGGCCTTGGTCTCGATGATCGGGAGTCCGGTCATCGAACCGCCACCGAGTTCGTCGGATAGCTTCGCGCAGCGCTCGAGGAGCCGCGAGTGCAGGTAGAAAACGTCGCCGGGGTAGGCCTCGCGGCCCGGCGGGCGGCGCAGCAGCAGCGAGATCGCGCGGTAGGCCTCAGCCTGCTTCGTGAGATCGTCGAACACGATCAGCACATGCTTGCCGTCGTACATCCATTCCTGGGCGATGGCTGAACCGGTGTACGGCGCAAGCCATTTGAAGCCCGGGGAATCCGAGGCCGGTGCAGCGACGATGGTGGTGTACTCCATCGCGCCACCCTCCTCCAGCACGCGACGCACGCTGGCGATGGTGGTGCCCTTCTGGCCAATGGCGACGTAGACGCAGCGGACCTGCTTGGACGGGTCGCCGGTTTCCCAGTTCTCGCGCTGGTTGAGGATGGTGTCGACGCAGACCGCCGTCTTGCCGGTCTTGCGGTCGCCGATGATCAGCTGTCGCTGGCCGCGGCCGATCGGCGTCATGGCGTCGATGGCCTTGATGCCGGTCTGCAGTGGCTGGCTCACACTCTGACGCTCAACCACCGAGGGCGCCTGCAACTCCAGCGCACGCCGCTTGGAGGTGGCGATGTCGCCGCGGCCGTCGATGGGTTCCCCCAGTGGGTTGACCACTCGGCCCAGGAAGGCGTCACCCACCGGAACCGAGAGCACCTCGCCGGTGCGCCGGACCTGCTGGCCCTCTGCGATCTTGTCGGACTCGCCGAGGATCACGGCGCCGATGCTGTGCTCATCGAGGTTGAGCGCCACGCCCAGCACGCCGCCCGCGAACTCCAGCAACTCCTGGGTCATCACCGAGGGCAGGCCCTCGACGTGTGCGATGCCGTCGCCGGTGTCGATGACGGTGCCGACCTCTTCGCGCCCGGAGCCTGCCTCGAAGCTCGACACGTAGCTCTGGATGGCGCCCTGGATGTCGTCAGCCGAGATTGTCAACTCTGCCATGGCTTTTCGTCTTCCTGCCTTCTTGTCTTGGAGTAGTTCGTAGGCTTAATCGGGCAGTTTCGTCGCTGCCGCGGCCAATCGCGACGACAGCGTTCCGTCGATGACCTCGTCTCCCACTGCGACCGACAGGCCGCCCAGCAACTCGGGGTCGACGGACAACTGCACCGAGACGGGGGTGTGGTAGACGCGGGTCAGCACCTCGGTGAGGCGCCGTCGCTGCGCGTCGCTGAGGTCGGCCGCAGCGCTCACCTGAGCGACCACCTCCCCGCGCCGCGCAACGGCGAGCTGCGCCAGGTCCCGCACAGCCTCGTCAATGCGCTCGCCGTCGAGAAGTTCCACGGTCTGGGAGAGCAGCGCGGTTGCGGTCTGGTTAGTCCCACTGGCCCGGTCCAGAACGCTGCGCAGCAGCGAGACACGGTCGGAGGCCGGCTTGGAGTAGTCACCGAGCAGCGTGGTCAGTTGCGGCTCCGAGTCCAGGACGCGTCCGAACCGGAACAGCTGCTCGGCCACCTCGTCGGCCTGGTAGTCACGGTCGGCCCTGGCCAACAGACTCAGCCGGGCGACGTGCTGGACGGCGCCCACGAAGTCCTCGGTCCTCGACCACCGCACCGATACGGCAGTGTCGAGCAGGTCCATCGTCGTCGAGCCGACCCGGCCGCCCAGCAACCGCCGCAGAAGTTGCTTCTTCGCATCCGTCTCGCCGCTGGCCTCCGCGAGATGCCGGGCCAGGATCGGCTCGTCGAGAAAAACCTTGCCGACCGCGGTCAATTCGTCGGACAGGGTGGAGAGTTCTTCGGTGCTCAGCGATCCGGAGATCGAATCGAACCGGGCGACCACCGCGGCCTGGGCATCGCGGCTGGCCGAACGCATCCCGGTGGACGCCACTTCGGGCGCAAAGGCAGCCGGAGCCATCGATTCCAGCTCGTCGAGAAACCGGTCAACGGTCGCCGACCGGGCCTGCGGATCGGAGACGTGCGCCTTGACCAGATCGGTCGCCCGCTCAACGGACTCACCGCCGAGGTCGCCACGCAGCTGCCGGATCAGTTGCGAACGCAGAAGCGAAACCTGCTGGCCACCTTGGACTTTGATGCGGTCAGCTTCGACACCGGCCTGAACCCGCAGTTGCTCGCCGATGCGCACCGAGTCGTCGCGGGCCTCCTCGACGATATGCCGGCCCTCGGCCGCGCCCTGATCGACCCGTTGGGCGTGGAACTGATCGGCGGCAGCCAACCGCTGGGTCGCTTTGGCATTCTCATCGAGCTGGTTGCGGACAGCTTCCCTCTGAGCGGCCATCAGCTTGCGGACCGGCGGGACCACGTATTTGTTGATGATCCAAACGATGACCGCGAAGCCGACGAGTTGTCCGATGAATGTTGACAACGGTGCTCAGCCTTCCGAAACCGTGTACGTATATGCGGACGAGGTCGACGTGCCGCCCGACGCATTGGAGACCGGCACTCCCAGTACTCGGCCGGCCAATGTCTCGGACAGAGTATCCACCGAGGTCCGCAGGCTCGGGGCGATCGCGTCGCTCTGCACCTTCAGTTCCTCGTTCGCGTCCTTGAGGGTGCCCGAGACATCCTCATTGGCCCGCGCCCGCATGCCGTCGATGACGTCGCGGCCCTCGGACCGGGCGCCGTCCCGAATTGCGGCCGCCTCGGATCTGGCGGCAGCCAGTTCCGCGTTGTAGTCGGCCTCTGCGGCTGCCTCTTGCTCGGCGGCCCGGCGATTTTCCGCGGCGGTCTGTGCCAGCATCCGCTCGCGCTCACCCAACACCTTCTGTACCGGCGGCACGACGAACTTGCCGATCACGCCGAGCACGATCAAGAAAATGGCCAGCACGAAGAAGAAGGTGCCGTTGGGGACGAGGAAGTTGCTCGTGCCGCCTTCCTCAGCCGCCAACATGGTGACGCTTGGGTCCCCCATGGCCGACTAGGACGCCCCGGGAGTGGCGAACACGAACAGCGCCATGAATGCCAGGTTGATGAAGTAGGCCGCTTCCACCAGACCGACGGTGATGAAGAACGGGGTGAACAACCGGCCCTGGGCCTCGGGCTGCCGGGCGATGCCGGAGATCAGCGCGTTACCGGCGATACCGTCGCCGATGCCGGCGCCGATCGCGCCGCCGCCCAGGATGAGCCCGCCGCCGATCAGGGCGCCGGAAATGATGGTGGGGTCTGCTGCCATTCCTGATTTCCTCCTTGATTGCTGGTAGGACTCCTACCAGGCTGTGGGCGGTTCGGGGGTCGAATACGCCCTGTTTAAGACGCTTTAGTGGTGCTCCTCTTCCAGTTCCATGGACTGGCTGAAGTACAGGATCGTCAGCAGCGCGAAGATGAACGCCTGGATGAGGCCGACGAAGAGGTCGAAGGTCTTCCAGATCGCGTTGGGCGCCCACATGATCCACGGCGGGAACAGCGCGATCAGCGCGACCATGATGCCGCCGGCGAAGATGTTGCCGAAAAGTCGCAGTGACAGCGAGATCGGCTTGGCGATCTCCTCGACGAGGTTGATGGGGGCCAGGAAGGCGACGTGGCCTTTGAGCACCTTGATCGGGTGGCCGATGATGCCACGCCGCCAGACGCCGGCCGCGTGGTAACAGATGAAGACGAACAGCGCCAGAGCGAGCACGAAGTTAATGTCCGACGCCGGCGGTTTGAGAAGTTCGCCGGTCCCGCCGTTGGCGGTCCCGTACTGGACGGGCAGCACCGAGATCCAGTTGCAAATCAGGATGAACACGAACAGCGTCACCGCCAAGGGCAGCACGAACGGGGCGATCTTCATGCCGATCGCACCCTCGATCTGACCGCGCATCTGGATGGTGATGGCCTCCCAGAACAGCTGCACCCCGCCGGGCACTCCCGTCGAGGTGATCTTCGCCTTCAGAAAAAACGCCAGCCCGATGGTGATGACGGCCGCCAGTGCGGTGGCCAGCACCGTGTCGGTGTTGACGGTCATACCCAGCCAGGTGGCTGTGGTGTGGTGGCCGACCTCGATAGCGCCCTCGGCGAGGATGTGTTCGGTCATAGTGGTCAATCCTTGAACATGTCGTCGGCAATTGAGACCGGTTTGAGATAAGTACCGGCTGTGCCGCCCTCATCCGGGGGAGCGTCCGGATCGCCGGTACGGATCTTCTTCCACACCGGGAGCGCGGTACTGAGCACCAGGACGACCTGGAACAGCGCCAGACCGAAGACGACACCGAGGCCGGCCGGTTTGAAAACCCACGCGATAGTCAGTCCGACTGCGGTGATGATCAGCAGGCGGGTGGCGGAGTTGACCGCCATCTTGCGCTTGAGTGGGTGGGCGTCGGAGGTGATCGCGGCCACCGAGCGTTGGACCAGCAGTGCGTTCACGAGTCCGAGCACCAGGCCGACGCCGAAAAACACCCCGACCATGACGTGGCCGACCCAGGCCGCCAACCCGAGCACGAGTGCTGTGAGGACCGCGCACACGATCAGCAACTGCCTCGGCCTGAAGGCGACGGACGGGAACACGAACGGTGGTTCAGGCGCTGGCGTCGTCACGCACTTCAACCCCAATCGTGTCATCTGAAATCAGCCCCGGGCCCGGAAACCGGTGCGGCTACCCAGGTCCGCAGCACCGTACCACATGGTAAACGGGCCTAAACGGCCTACTACTTGCCGTCGTAGGGACGGCCGTAGATGCTGTCTCGCAGCAGCGTCAGCTCATCATCGTCGTCCATGTCGTCGCCCCGAATCAGCGGGATCACGGTGACCACCACCGCCACCGCGACCGCCGCCAGCATGACCGCCCCGGTGTAGCGCGGGTCAAAGAAAATGGTGCTGGCCACCCCCAGTGCGATCAACCCCACCCACAGGTAGATCAGCAGAACCGCCCGACGGTGCGAATGCCCGATCTGCAGCAGTCGATGGTGCAGATGCATCTTGTCCGGACTGAACGGGCTTCGACCGGCACGGGTGCGGCGCACGATCGCGAGCAGCATGTCCAGCGCCGGTACGAACACCACGGCCGCCACCAACAGGAACGGCGACAACAGCGCGAAGACATCGCGCGCGCCGTAGGCGCTCTGCGAGATCGGTCCGGCGGCCGTCGTCGCCGCCGCGGCCAGCATCAAACCGATCAGCATCGACCCGGAGTCGCCCATAAAGATCCGGGCCGGGTGGAAGTTGTGCGGCAGGAAGCCCAGACATGCCCCCGCCAGGACCACCGAGATCACCGCCGGCGGATAGAACAGCACGTCGCCCCCGTGGTCGCGCAGCAGGCCGACCGAGTAGATGCAGATCGCCATCGCGGTGATCAGTCCGAGTCCCGCGGCCAGGCCGTCGAGCCCGTCGACGAAGTTCATCGCGTTGACCACGGCGACGGTCAGCGCGAGCGTCAACATGATGGACGAGACCTGGTCCAGCACGATGGTGCCGATCGACCCGAACGGGATGTACAGCACGACCCAGGCAACACCCATCGTCACCAGCACGCTCGCGGCGGTGATCTGCCCGGCGAACTTGGTCAGCGCATCCAGACCCCAGCGGTCGTCGATCAGCCCGATGCCCATGATGAGACCGCCGGCGATCACGACCGCCGGCATTCCGGAGGAGTAGGTGAACCCGCGGGTCAGCGCCGGCAGCTGCGAGGCCAGGAACACCGCGGTGACCACGCCGAGGTACATGGCCAGGCCGCCCATCCTCGGGATGGGCGCGAGGTGGACGTCACGCTCGCGGGGGTAGGCGACCGCACCGAGGCGGGTCGCCAGCACCCGCACGCCTCCAGTCACGAAGTAGGTGACGGCCGCGGCGGTCAGGCCGACGAGGGCCAACTCGCGCAGTGGGACGCCGGCCCCCCGGTCGGAGAGCGCCAGCAAAAGGGAGTCCGCGGCCATGTTCGCCCGACGCTACTCCCCCTCGGCCGGCGCAGAACCGGTCAGCGACGCCGCGTCCTCACCGAGCACCGCGGCGATCGCGGCAGCACTGACCGGCCCCTCGCGCAGGATTCGCGGCGCCGCGGTGCTCGGTGAGGAC
>Ga0194063_10002301_pt1 | contig 11963 bp, 9 predicted proteins | sample SepL3720m_MetaG_FD_155459 | JGI IMG/M metagenome (GOLD analysis project Ga0194063, IMG submission 155459) | Anoxic zone freshwater microbial communities from boreal shield lake in IISD Experimental Lakes Area, Ontario, Canada - Sep2016-L373-20m | ecosystem: Environmental > Aquatic > Freshwater >... | reverse complement strand
TTCGTAGCATACCGGTGACCATTGACCATGTATGCGCCGTACCACCATTTTGATTTGAGAGTTCCGTCCGGTTTCCGGCGAAGTTCCAGTGGCATAATGTCCTCCTATGTGCCTGCAAGCAACAAGGAGAACACTACGCCACAGGGTGAACGCGTGCAAGTCGAAAACCAAAACTTTTCACAAAACTTTACAGGCCAAAACAGCGATATTTCCTCAAAGCGGGAGTAATTCAGTGGTAGAATGTCAGCTTCCCAAGCTGAACGTCGTGGGTTCGATCCCCATCTCCCGCTCCACTTATGGTCGCCTGAAGCCTCCGGATGATGTGTTCTTTGAAAAGGTGAAGGCGTGTGGTATATGAGAAGCACGATGGATCGGCGGGACATTGACCGGGATCTTGTGATGCGGGCTCAGACCGGGGATGAAGCCGCATTCACCGCCTTGATAACTCATTACAAGCGACCGATCCTCAATTTTGTCTATCGGTTGACCGGCGATGACGGGGGAGCTGAGGACATTGCGCAAGAAACCTTCGTCAAAGCCTTCCGGAATCTTCATGCGTTTAAGTTTCGGCACGCCCGTGATCGCTTCTCCTCCTGGCTGTTTCAGTTGGCCCGACACACGGCCATTGATGCCATGCGCCAACGGCAGCGACGCCCGTCACAATCGCTTGAGGTCACGCCTGAGAGTGAGATGGCCGGGGCTCCTTCTGATCCATCAGATCAGGCCGACACGAAGGAGCGCGAATCTCTCATCCTGGCGGCCATCTCTGAACTCCCCGAAGACCAGCGCACGGCGCTGATCCTTTCAGTTTACGAAGAACTGTCCAATTCCGATATTGCCGCCATCATGGAAACCTCGGAAAAGTCAGTGGAGTCTCGTCTCTACCGGGCCCGGCAAGTTTTGCGCATTCGATTGAGGAAAGCGTTGTCTTGATCGATGGCGGAAGGCGCCCCTTGTCCGTGAACAGGAACTGACTTTTTAAACTCGCCAGCCTTGACCCGTTTGATACCCTTTTTCACGTACAACAACAAAGGAGTTCTTATGGGCCTGTGGGACAAACTGACTGGCGAATTGGTTGACATCATTGAGTGGCTGGATGACACGAGCGATACAATGGTCTGGCGTTTTCCCCGCTACCAGAATGAGATTAAGTACGGGGCCAAACTGGTGGTGCGCGAATCACAAGTTGCCGCCTTCATCAATGAGGGAAAACTGGCTGACACCTTTGTTCCTGGAACCTATACCCTTCAGACGCAGAACCTGCCCATCCTTGCCACCCTCAAGGGGTGGGCCTATGGGTTCCACAGCCCCTTCAAGGCCGAGGTGTACTATGTCTCCACCCGTGTCTTTACCGACCAGAAGTGGGGCACCAAGAACCCGATTATGCTTCGCGATGCAGAATTCGGGCCGGTTCGCCTCCGTGCCTTTGGCACCTTCGCCATCCAGGTTCAGGATCCTGCGGTATTCCTCCGCCAAATTGTGGGGACCAATCAGCGGTTCAACGTGGAGGGAATCGGTCAGCAACTTCGCGATTTGTTGGTTGCCCGTTTTGCGGATGTTCTTGGAGAGTCAAAAATCCCCGTTCTGGATCTAGCCGCGAACTATGATGAACTGAGTCAGTTCATTACCAAGCGGATTGCCCATGATTTTGATCAGTTCGGAATCAAGGTCACCGCGCTCTATGTGGAGAATATTTCGCTGCCTCCCGAGGTTGAGCAGGCGATAGATAAGCGCAGCAGCATGGGCGTGATTGGTAACCTGAATGCCTATGCGCAATACCAGTCCGCCAACGCCATGGAGTCCGCGGCCAAGAACCCCTCCGGTGTCGCCGGGGCGGGCGTGGGATTGGGTGCGGGTTTTGCCATGGCCCAGCAGATGACGCAGGCGATGGCCGGGAATGCCGCTTCGGCCCCGCCCCCGTTGCCGACCGTCCTGGCCTTTCACGTTGCCGTCAACGGACAGCAGGCGGGCCCCTTTGATATGGACGGACTCAAGGGCCGGGTTACGGCCGGGCAATTGACACGCGAGACATTGGTCTGGAAGCAGGGAATGAGCGGATGGGTTGCCGCCGGTGCGGTTCCTGAACTTGCCGCACTCTTTTCCGTGGCGCCGCCCCCGTTGCCGCAATGACACCAGCATCCTCCGGAAAGACGGCCCAGTTTCCCTGCAAGTCATGCGGGGGGAAGTTGGAGTTCTCGCCCGGCACCACGGTGTTGAAATGCCCCTGGTGCGGAACGGAGAACGCCATCGTTCAAGAGGGGCAGGGCCCGGTCGAACAGGATTTTCTGGCCGCTCTAACGGCGTTGTCTGATAAGCAGGAATCTTGTGACCGCATCGAGATCCATTGCGAGACATGCGGCGCGAAGACGTTTTTTTTAGCGAATATCACGGCCGACCGCTGCGCCTTCTGCGGGGCGCCGGTTGTGGCCAGGCAGTCCTCGCGAAAACTCATCAAACCCAATGGGCTGCTTCCTTTCAAGACGACCCGCGAGGAGTCGATCAAGCAATTTCAGGGTTGGGTGAAAGGCCTCTGGTTTGCCCCCGGAGATCTGCGGAAAATGGCCAGTGCAGCCAGGGTGGACGGCATCTATATCCCTTCATGGACCTATGACTGTTTAACGCAGACGGATTACACCGGCCAGCGTGGTGATGATTATTGGGCGACTGAAACCTACACCACTACCGTCAACGGAAGAACTGTGCAGCAGACCCGGCAGGTTCGCCGGACACGCTGGTCATTTGTCAGCGGGACTGTATCCAATACCTTCGATGATGTGCTCGTGGTGGCTGGAACCAGTCTTCCGGTAACCCTTGCCCAGTCGCTGGAGCCGTGGGATACCAGGGACGCTGTCGCCTACAGCGATGAATATGTCAGTGGGTTTGTCTGCGAGAGTTACCAACTGGATCTGAAGGCGGGATTCGAGCAGGCGCGTCAGATAATGGATGTGACCATCCGACGGACTATCTGCCGTGACATCGGCGGTGACCACCAGCAGATTTCTACCGTCTCCACGGGATACGACAAGATCGGTTTCAAACACCTGCTTCTGCCCGTGTGGATGAGCGCCTACCGATATCACGACAAAACCTGCCGGTTCCTCGTCAATGCCCGCACAGGAGAAGTGCAGGGGCAGAGGCCCTGGAGTATCGTCAAAATCACGCTGGCCGTCCTGGCCGTTCTGGCATGTGTGACGGCGGTCATCGTTGCTTTCGCAAGTTAGTCTGCAAAGGTGCGTGCGGATCCCTATTTCGGGGGTTCAATGAGTCTGTCCCTCCGGAGCAATAGCAGACCTATAGGGTTCGTTGTTCAACGTTGCCGACAAGATCAACCCCAGGAACAGAAACCCGGCGCCCACAAGAAATGACACGGAGCCAGCCTGGTGGGCGTAAGAATCCTTCAACCAGGCCACAATCTGAGGTCCCACAATCCCCGCCACTGACCAGGCCGTAAGAATCGCCCCATACACCATGGGCATCCGTACGGATCCGAAAACATCCAGGACAAAGGATGGCATCGCTCCGAAGCCGCCACCGTAGCAAAGCAGAACATAACAGACCAGCACAGCGAAGAGCCAGGGGTTCCCGACCCTGGATAACACCAGAAAGGCCAGAACCTGGGTCGCCAGCATGAAACGAAAAACTTGTATGCGTCCGATGCGATCCGAAAGGCCTCCCCATAATATCCTGCCGATTCCATTAAACAGGGAACTCACGGCAATCAGGGTGGCCCCGGCTGAAACCAATGATGAAGTCGCCATGGCAGGATTCGTCTTCTTGATCAAGTCCTGCAAAAGGGGAGACTGAAACCCGATAATGGCAATCCCAGCCACGATATTGCAGAAGAAAACGCCCCACATCATCAGGAACCGGCCCGATAGCAGACATGAGCGCCCGGAAACAGCCGCCCCCCCCATGACAGGGGAGGGGACATACCCACCCGGCACATATCCCACCGGTGGATTGTCGAGCATCGCACCGCATCCTGTGGCGGTGATCAGGAAGAATAATCCGATCAAGGCGAACACATGGGCGGGGTCTCCACCCGTCATAGCCATCAATCCCGGCGCAATCACCTTGCTCATCAACATGGCGCCCAACCCGAATCCCATGACGACCATGCCCGTGACAAATCCCTTCCGGTCGGGAAACCATTTGGCAACGGTCGCCACCGGCGTCACATATCCGAGCCCGAGCCCAATTCCCCCCACCACTCCATAGCCCACATAGAGCAGACAGAGCGACTCCAGATGCAATGCCAAAGCCGCCGTGAGGGAGCCTGCCCCAAACAAGACTCCGCCCAGCATCGCCAGACGATGCGGCCCCCATTTTTTGAGGTTCATTCCGCCCCACGCCGCAGCCAGACCGAGGAAAAAAATGGCCAGACTGAATACCCACGACACCTGGGTATTGCTCCAATGATACCGGTTCATCAAAGGCAGTTGGAAATAACTCCAGGCATAGACCGAGCCCAGGCAAATCTGGAGACAGGTTCCGCAAATGGCAATCCTCCATCTCTTGGAATTCAATGACATATGAAGTTCTGAGGTCATCCGATTCTCCCTTTTGAAATAACCGTCAGTCTCGCATTTTGCAGACAATTAACTTGTACAATAAAGCCTTATTGTTGGATATTCTGGCATCATGATAAAGAACGCGGCAGACATCAAGACGGTCAGGTTTCTTGATGAGATCGGGCACCTCACCGGGCAGGGCGCCCTCTTTCATGGACTGTACGAACAAAAACTCCTGCTCAACCGCGAGGTCTGCGCCTTCTGCAGGCATGCCCTGTCCCACCCGGTCGCCGCATCCCTATGCCGTATCGCCTGCCTCAATGCCACCGTACACGCCACGGCATCAGGCGAACCCCACTTTTATCGCTGCTGGGCCAATCTCCTCTTCATCACCATCCCCATCGCCCCCCACAATAAATGCTGCGGTGGCGTGGAACTCGCCGGGTTCTGCGTCGCAGGCGATGAAATGGATATCCGGGATGCCGTGACCCAGGTTGCCCGAACCTGGTCCAACTCGGATCCCATAGCGTTCCTGAAACTCATCCCCTCCGTTCGCCCCATCACTCCGAGCGCACTGAGGGGACTGGGAACCCTGGCGATGGAGACATCCTTCTCCTCGGGCGTCAACTCGAATGCGTTTTTCAGGCGTCAAAATGAGAAGTATCTGCAGCAACGAAGAATCGCTGAAGCCTTTGCGGACATCCGGAAGCAGGAAACAACGTTCCCCGATATTCTCGGAGACACCTATCAACTGCTCGCGTTTCTCGAGCAGAATGACAAGGCCGGGGCGATGGCCTTCGTCTCCAAATACCTCGCCAAACTGCTTATGGCCAGCAACTGGGATCAGACCAAACTCAAGGCCCATGTTCGGGTTCTCCTCGCTGTGATGACGAGCCAGAACATTCTTAGTGGAACGCCATGGACTGTGGCGACCAGCCGCGAAATGCGCCAGATGCTCAGACTGGAACATGCCGCATCAACCGAGGAAAGTTGTTACGAGGTCGCCGAATGGATCCAGGAGTATTTTGAGGGAATCACTCCCGACCCGAAGGATGTCCGCCCCCTGTCAGAGCGCCTGATAACGTGGCTTCAGTCCCACTATCAGGAGAGCGCCACGCTGACGACGGCCTCACGCGCCATCGGCGTCAGCGTCTCAACCCTGGTTCATCGCCTGCGCGGGGAGACAGGAAAGACTTTCAAGCAACTGCTCTCGGAGATCCGCCTCTCCGAGGCCAAGAAACTTCTCGCCACCACAACTCAAGAAATCAGCAAGATCGGAAACACGTGTGGTTATTTTGATCAAAGCCATTTTACCCGCGAATTCAAGCGCGCCGTCACTCTCACCCCTGGCCATTTCCGCAAACTTCTTCGTGTCCCCGACGAGGCCCTGAATTGTCCCGGTTTGATTAGTCTGGATGAGATCGCCCCACTGAGAACCACCCCGTATTAACGGCCCTGACACCAAAACGGGGTTTCTCATTCACGGCATGCTAATTCTTTCCGTGCGACTGCTCGATGTGGGCGATCTGGTCGCGCAGTTTGGCCGCATCCTCGTATCGTTCCTGGGCGACGGCTTTCTCCATCTTGGCCTTGAGTTGCTCCAGGACGGATGTAGGGGACGCTTTGTTGTCTTTTTCGGAAGACGTCTTTTTTCCTTGCTCCTTCAGGATGCCGTCCTTGTCCTCCAACACCACACCGGCTGAATTCATGACCTTCTGCGTCACATAGAGAGGAGCGCCGCATCGCATGCCCAAGGCAATCGCATCACTGGGTCGGGCATCCACCTCGGTCTCCAGGCCGTCCCGCTCCAGAACCAGCACGGCATAGAAAGTACTTTCGACAAGTTCATTGATGACCACCCTCTTCAGGCGGCACTCGAGGCAGTCCAACACATTCTTCAGGAGGTCATGTGTCAGGGGACGGGGAATCTTGACATTGTCAATCTGGAGGGCAATGGCCTGGGCCTCGGATCCCCCGATAAAAATCGGAAGGGATCGAGGATCCTGATCACCGTTCAGCAAAACCACAAACCCCATATTGGATAATGATAACCCGGCCACTTTGACGTGAATCATAGTTCTCTTCCCCTTGTGTGGATATGATACCCGATTGCACGCCGATTCGACAAGCGATCACTCTTTGATGGTTTCAGCGAGTTTAACCAACTCATCCACCAGACATTCGCTGTCGCCGGGAGCGAGACTCTTTGATTTCACTTGCCCATCCACTTCGTATCCTCCCTCGGCAAAGGCGGCCCGGGTCGGAAAATATCCGCACCACCCGTTCGCCATCGTGGCCAGCAGCACCGGTCCATTCAACCGCTGACGCAGTCCGGCCGACAATTCGGCAAACAATTCCACCGGCGCGGCGACAATCCAGACCTGCCCGATCCGCCAGACACTGACATCCAGTTCATAGGCGCCGATTTTGAGTGTGGCCGCCGCCGTACGCCAGTCCGAATCCGGAGCAGGCGCCATCCCCTGCGCAAGAAGAGAGACAAAGGATGCCGCGCCACGGGCGACTGTCTCAACGGCTTTCGGGTCATCCTGCGTCGCAATCCAGGGATGGATGTTACCCGCGCCCCCAAGAAAGAACATACTGCGGCAACCGGGATTCGCCTCCTCGATCAACTGGCAGGCGCGCCCGGGATAATCGGCGCTGACCACTTTGCTCGTCTTGCCCAGGACGACGGGATGCACACCGAGGCTCCACAGCAACGTGGAACGCGAACCAATGGATTCCTTCAACATCACCACCGAACAGGTCGGATCGGGAGAGGGGCCCGGTTGGCGATCAGGCCATTCCTGCGGGCTCCAGCAATTTCGAACTCCCTGCGGCGTGTTAACGCGGCGGTTGTAACCGAGTCCGAGTGGCGCTTCACGATAATATAGGTTCACGGGGAACGTCAACGCCCCGGCGCGTATGGCGGTCTCCCGCAATTTCTGGCGAACCAACTCACCATAGGCGGCCGTTGCCTTGACCACGGCCGAATTGTCCTTAACCTCCGGCGGCAGCTGTTTCGGCGACATATAGGCGCCTGAATGCGTGTGTGTGGCGGCAACAATAACATGCGCCATGTCCGTATCAAGCCCCTCGGCAATGGCTTTCCGGTATTCACGGGCCGTGGCTGTATCAATGACCGCACAGTCCAGACTCGCTATGGCTGCGGTTTGTTTGTCGCGACGCAGAACCAGAACCCTGAGATGCAGGGGGTCATGGACACCATCATGGCCGGGAGCCAGTTTTCCAGAACGGAAATCATACCCGAACAAGACGCCGTCGGATCCCGGCGTCATCTCCGCCGAGGCAAACCCGGCGCGCAATGGCATCGCTTGCGTCGCCGCCAGTTCAACCGGCCAGGCGCTCTGTAAGGCAGCGGACGAACCCAGCATGGCAAGCACGCGCAGACGTTTCCTCATGACGATCTCCTTTCAACACCCTTGTTCCCGTAAAGCCATGGAGACTATCATCTCGCCCTGCCATCAGAAACTATTTTTCCAATGCGCCCATGATCACAACGTCTCTCATGAATTCACCGTTTTCAGAACTCAATCGCACGAAGAAACCGTAGGCGAGCGTATCGTCGCTGACCGTCAGCCTCAGCCGGTTCTCTCCGGACTTGAGCAGGACAGAAACCCGGTATTCATCCCGCACGGCGATCTTCCGGGATTTCGGACCGAACACGACACGGCCGTTCAACCCGGCGGTGAGTGTGTGGTCGAAGCCCAATCGCAGGACGGCACGGCGCTCGTCGGGTGATGTCACAACGCATTCCGCCGTGACAGTGCAATGATCGGGCTTTCCGAGCAACGCGTCGAGATCCACATACCGCTCAAAGAACTTCCCTGAGTAATTGAGGGTCACGGGTTTCCCGCCGATCTCACCGACAAGATGCCATGTCTTGATGTACTGCTGCTCCAGACGTACCGACTCCAGTGCATTCGAGACGGCTGCCTGCCGGTGTCGGCAAAGAGTCGGCGCCAGTGCCTCAACCATCGTGATGTAATCGAGCGGTCGATTGGTTGCCGTGATGTACATCGTGTAAAGATTGTGAAGCGCCGCTGACGTTGGATCATCATAATCAGGTTGATCGCGCCCGATATCCGGAACGGCACAGCGCAAGCATGTGCGGGGCAGGAGTTGGATCATCGTGGCGCGTTGCTGATCGACTTCGTCATACTTACTTTGTGAGATCAACACTGTCATTTGACGGATCAGGATTTGTGCCGCAAGGCGCGCACACCGGGTTGCAGGCGGAGCGAGGCTGCCCGGTTGCGTCTTCAACCATGCCTGCTCCTCCGAGCCCGGTATCCATTCGGCACCTTGCCGGTACAACTCAAACATGTGAAGGGTCTGCTTGGAAAATGCCGACGCATCCGCCATCCCCACATAAGACAAGTCACCCCAAAGCCGACTGTGACCCGGACTGTTCAGACGCTGGATCAGGTTGCCTTCCTGAAGGGCCAGAGTGGGCGACCGGGGATAACGGGCCTTCAACTCATCCAACACCGAGTGGACGACGGCTAGGGCCGTCCGGGTCGCCGGGGCATTTGAACTGGCCGAATGATGAGTCTCCGTCCAGATTGCTTCGGCTGTATTCAACCGTTTCATGCCGGTTGAGAAATACGGTTTCAGCCGATCAGACTCATCAAGCCGCTTCAGCGCCTCGGGCCGACGTCCCAGTTCATTCAGGGCCTCCGCGAGTTTGCAGAGTATGGCCGGCTTGTCCGCACCGAGCCCCAGGGCATGTTCGAAACGGCCAACGGCCAGATTGAGCAGGTTCTGCCGGATTGCCTGAAGAGTCCCGGCGCCGGATACTCCGTAGATCGGATTGAGCGATGACGGGATGCTGGAGCGCAGTTCCTTGCCGAGCGCATCGGGCTGTGCCTTGAGGTAGGCCTCCCCGGCGGCGCTCTGGAAAGCCGCGTCGTCATCACAGGCCTTCCCGGCGAGAGTGAACTCCACGGCGGCCCGGTCATGACGGTCGTGCCGCAGATAATTCAGGGCCAGTTCGGCGTGCCGCATCTGCGCCGCAGCGAGATTCCCGGAAGGAACCGGCGGCACGGTGCGGGTGGGAATCTTCATGTATAGCAGTCGCAGATAGTTGCGCGACCCATCGCAGCCGCCGCCGATCAATCCGCCCAGAAAGCCCCACGATGAGGTGCCGTCCTCACGCGCGGATTGGGCGTAGAATGGCATGACCTCGTGCTCATTGAACCAACTCCGGGTTCGCCGCGTGAAAACCCGGTAAAGGAGGCGCTGCTCAACGAACCCTCCTGCATCCCGCTCGTAGTAGTTCATGACGCCGCCCAGTCCGCGGATCCGCGTTTCATCATTGATCCATTCACCGTTCCAGAGCGGCCAGAGAATGGAGAGTTTGGAACACTCCCCCGCCGGGCCGATGTTCTTTTCGCGCTTGTAAAGGGGGAAGAACCAACTTTTCCGCTCACGGCCGGCGCCTTCACTCTGGCGGGATTCAGTCCGGTAGAGCGGCAGAAAGGAGAAAGGAACCGACAACTCGGACGAATACGCGAGGTCGGGTCGCCCGGGGTCACGCCACGACTCGTACGAGAAAGGCACGATGAAGGAGGAATAGTCGAGTGAGCCACCCGACCGGTTGTAGGAGAAGAATGGAAAAACGCGCCACTGCTTCGAATCATCGCCCCGGCCATGCGCAATCATTGAAAGGAGGTAGTTCTGATGCGAATAGACAGGAATATCATCACGATACACGGTATTGTGGTCGCCGAGAAGAAGCGGGAAAACTGTTTCGAGCGAGAGGGTACGGCCATAACGATAGGTGTTCCGCCAATAGAGCGGAAGAACTCCCTCATGCTGCACATCGGCCTGCCGTTTCGACCAATAGAAAGGATAGAAGGCGACCGTGCTTCGGGGCCCTGCCCGGCAATCGGTATCAGATACGACGGGACGCGTTTCCAACTCATGCAGGGCAAAGGACTGCGGCCGACTCATACGGTAGTTGAACGTTTCCTGCGACTCGCAATTCCAACCCAAGGGAAAGGCGTACCAGAGGTTCTCGTGACTGCCCTGCCGGGTATTCCACCCCGCCAGCGGGAAGATGTGCCCGCCCGATTCCGTCTCGCCGCGCGTGAGGGAGAAGATCGGAAATAAGGCATCATAGCGCACCGTTTTGGTCAGACTATTCTCCGTACGGTTGAACATGGGGCCCAGAATGTTCCGGGTGTCATACTCCCCCTTCTTGTAGAAGTGGGCGCCGATCGGAACGAGAAAGTCGGCGGATTCGGTGACCGCATCGTCCTCGAAGATGGCGGAGTGCCACCACAATGGAAGCAACGCCCGACCGGTGTCGACCTTCCGGTTCTTGGTGTCACTCCAGTCCCAGTAGACGGGAAAGAGCCGATGTCGGGATTTCTCGTCGTCCCCGTTCCTGTTGCTCCAGGAAGAATGCGACTGCCAATAGGGAATCACCCAGAGGGAGTCATCGGAGCACTGCCCTATCTCCGGTGATTTGGAGGTGGACGAGGAGTGAGAGCATCTGAAAATCGGAAAGAGATTGTCGGTCGATCTTGCTGAGATTCCAACACCGGAATCGGTCGAGTTGGTGGTATTTGAACGGGTCCACCAGTTGAGGAGCATCACTCCACCAGAACGTGAACTGGACTGATATGTCGGCCCACTGGAGCGTGTCCGGTTCATCCAGTAGAGAGGAAGCAGGCCAAAGGAGCGTTCATTGTGGGCGTCAGTCGATTCCCATGAATTCCAGAACAGGGGAAAGAGATAGTGACTGGCCCCATTCCTGTCCCAGTGATTGTGCTGCAACAACGCTATGTTCAGGGTGGTCGAGTCTCCGTCCTCCCCGTAGTAGAAGGCGGGGAACAGGGCGAGGTAATGGTCGTTTATTCCCGCCTCCGAACCACTCCACAGGAAGGGAAACAGCCAGGTATCGTGTCCTGCGCCGGTTCGGACTCCGCTCAAAGGCCACAGGAAATAGAATTGCCGGGGATAGTTCTGAGGAAAGGTCTGGGGGGCGCTCAGGAACTGTGTCGCCGTGTAGCCCGGCGTGGTTTCACGGACGAAGAACGGCCACAGGAACTCGGTTCGGGCGGTGTGGGTTTCAGGATCGTTATTTTCGTAGAAGAGTGGCCAGGCCTTGATGTCATCAGCAAGGACGAGAGACCCTGAGCAGAAAACAAGAGCAAGTAAGAACAGAAGGACTCTTTTCATGGCGTGTGAGCCAGTTTTCGAGTCTGCTCCGCCAGACACCGCTGGGGGGTATTACGACGGACTGTTTCCTGGGTTTCCGCCCAGGATATCGCCTCCTGAATCAAACGCCACCGTTGTCCTGCATCAAGATGCCGGTCTCGTTTAAGTTCTTCCTGTTGCAGGAGATTATTCATGGGATGCCATCGCTTTCTGCAAGTCCCTGATCCTGTCACTTTTCCGGGATTCAGGCGGGATACTTAATTGACA
>Ga0194063_10002299_pt1 | contig 11967 bp, 10 predicted proteins | sample SepL3720m_MetaG_FD_155459 | JGI IMG/M metagenome (GOLD analysis project Ga0194063, IMG submission 155459) | Anoxic zone freshwater microbial communities from boreal shield lake in IISD Experimental Lakes Area, Ontario, Canada - Sep2016-L373-20m | ecosystem: Environmental > Aquatic > Freshwater... | reverse complement strand
CCCCATCGGGACAGGGGAAATGTTCGTCGGACGTTCAGGATGTTTCACATTTGATTTGGAAAAGCTCCTCCGCCGTGCTTGGGTTTCTCCCACCCTTCGATCCCGCATGCAAAAGGCTCCAGTCATTCGCCCGCTCTCGTGGCCAGCGCTCGCCGGATGGTCGCTGGCCGGGTTGGCCGTGATTTTTTCGCTGGCCGTTCTGGCTCTGTCGCGCGGGGAACAGGTGAGCGCGCTCTGGATCGTGATCGCGTCGGTGTGTGTCTTCGCGTTGGCGTGGAGGTTCCACTCCGCCTGGCTGATGGCAAAGGTGCTGACGCTCAACGATGCCCGCGCGACGCCGTCCGTCCACAGCGAGGACGGCAAAGATTACGTGCCCACAAACCGGTGGGTGGTTTTCGGCCACCACTTTGCGGCGATTGCCGGGCCGGGCCCGCTGGTCGGGCCGGTGCTGGCGGCGCAGTTCGGGTTTTTGCCGGGCATGTTGTGGATTCTCGTCGGGGCCACGCTCGGGGGCGCGGTCCACGACAGCCTCATCCTTTTCTGCTCGGTCCGCCGGGGCGGAAAATCCCTGGCCCGGATGGTCCGCGACGAGGTCGGGCCGTTTGCGGGATTTGTCGCGCTGGTGAGCACACTGGCCATCCTGGTCATCATTCTTGCCGTGCTGGCGCTCGTCGTGGTGAAGGCGCTGGCCGAAAGTTCGTGGGGGCTTTTCACGATTGCGGCGACGGTCCCGCTCGCAATGGCGATGGGCCTCGGGATGAAACACAAATGGGCCGGGATGAAGGCGATCAGCACGTTCGGCGTGGCCGGCCTCCTCCTCGCCGTCCTGGGCGGGAAGTGGATCCAGGGCGGCCCGATCGAAGGGGTTTTCCAGTGCAGCGAAATTTCCCTGGCCTGGCTGGTCATGGGTTACGGGCTGCTCGCCTCCGTGCTGCCGGTCTGGCTCCTGCTGGCCCCGCGCGATTATCTCAGTTCGTTTTTGAAGATCGGGGCGGTGGGGTTTCTGGCGGTCGCGATCCTGGTGATTGCTCCCGTGCTCCAGATGCCGGCGCTGACAAAATTCATCGACGGGACCGGCCCGGTGTTTGCGGGGGCGGTCTTCCCGTTCTGCTTCATCACGATCGCGTGCGGCGCGGTCTCGGGTTTCCATGCGATCATTTCTTCGGGAACAACGCCCAAATTGCTGGCGCGCGAGAAGGACATCCGGCTCGTCGCCTACGGGGCGATGATCACCGAGATGCTCGTCGGCATCATGGCCCTGATCGCCGCCTGCACGATGGTGCCCGGGGAATATTTTGCGATCAACATGAAAGGAGAGCCGGCGGCCGTGGTCAAAAAGATCACCGATCTCGGGTTCCCGGTGACCGAGGCCCAGATGTCCGCCCTGGCCACCGAGGTCGGTGAGAAGTCCCTGATCGGGCGCACCGGCGGGGCGCCCACGTTCGCCGTGGGCATGGCGCAGATGTTTTCCCGGCTGGTGCGAAACCCGGCCGCCATCGCGATCTGGTATCACTTCGCGATCATGTTCGAGGCGCTGTTCATCCTGACGACCATCGATGCTGGAACCCGCGTCGGGCGGTTTCTGGTGCAGGACCTTCTCGGCCATGCGTGGAAGCCGCTCGGCCACACCAAATCCACGGCGGGCAACCTGATTGCCAGCACCTCATTCGTCGCCGCATGGGGGTATTTTCTCTACCAGGGCGTGGTCGATCCGCTCGGCGGCATCAATTCGTTCTGGCCGATTTTCGGCGTGGCCAACCAGCTTCTCGCCGTTATCGCTCTTTCGCTCGGAACAACCGTCCTGCTGAAAATGGGAAAGCTCCGCCACATCTGGGTTTCCGTGCTTCCGCTCGCCTGGCTGCTGGTCGTCACAATGACTGCCGGGCTCGAAAAAATCTTCGCCGCCGACCCGCGTCTCGGGTTTCTCAGCGCCGCGCGCGACCTCTCCGCCAAAGCCGCCGCCGGCGGGAAGCCCGCGCAGGTCGCGGCCTGGCAGCACCAGATTTTCAACAGCTACGTCAACTGCGCGGTCACCGGGACATTTCTCGTGCTCGTCATCCTGATCGTTGGCGCCAACGCGCGCGTCTGGTGGCAGTTGCTCGTCCACAAGAAGCACCATCCACTGCAGGAATCTCCCTTCGTCGCCCTCGCGGTAGCGCAGCGGGACGGCTTCACCCCGTGAGGAAGGATGTTTTGGGCGAGGGCAGATTGATTGTGCTGCCCGGAACCGCGAACACGCCTTCTCCCCGGTGGTGGATCGTCCGCAGCCGCTTTCGGCGCGGATCAACCCACGCCTTCACCACCTCGAGGATGAAAAAGTTGTATTTCCCGACGAGTTTCCGGTCCACCACCTTGCATTCCAGGTTGGCGTAACACTCGGCGATCAGCGGGGCCGCGACGACCGACGCGGCTACAGGCGTGAAGCCGAACTTCTTGAATTTGTCCACCGTCCGCCCGCATGCGTTCCCGCAAGCGACCACCTTTTTCGCCAGGTCGGCCGTCGGCACGTTGATCGCGCACTCCTCGGTCGCCCGCAACATTTCAAACGTGTGGTTCCGGTTGCTGATCACGCACCCCACGAGCGGCGGCTCAAACTCCATCATCGTATGCCACGACATCGGCATGATGTTCGTCTTCCCCCTGCGGGCCGTTGTCACCAGCACGACCGGGCCAGGCTCCAGCAACCCATAGACCTGCGCCAGCGGAAGCTCGCGTTTTTTCGCCATGTCAGACCCCTTCTTTGTTTAGGTTCATATCAGTGGATTCGCGCTCGTGTCGTCCGCGATGGGAATCTGGTGCGCCTCGGCCCAATCCCGGACAAACTCCTTCATGGCGCTGTCTCGATACTGATACCACTGCTCCAACAAGCCCAGCCGTCTGGCCGTGTCCTTGAAATAGCGGAACGCGCCGTTGCCCTTGATCGCCCGCCACAACTGCTCGGCAGCCGCGCCGTCTTCCACTGTCCCGATGAACCGTTCCATCTGCCGGTATTCGTGAAAATCAAACTTGCCCGGCGCATCTACGAACCGCTTGCCAGAATCCGCCGCCACCGCCTTGGCGATCTCTACCTCCTCCTTTTCCCACTCCGCCAGACTCTCCAAAGCCTCCTCGTCGCCCCCCTCGACCGCGCTGATCAGATGATTCTGCACATGCACCACGCTGCCCGTCTCGAGGTCCACCCAGCTCCCATGCTCGTCGGAACTAAATTCCAGCGCGTCGATCAAATCAGAAATTTTAACCAGTTTCATAATTCACCTTTCAAGGCATGTCTCCACAGACGCTGATCCGTCCCTGAAAGTGAGCTGCTCGAAAATCCGTTCGTCACCCCATCCCGCCGCGTAGAGTTTCGGGAGGACAAATTTCCGGCAGGTATCCGCTTCCGTGAGCATGGAGGCAGCCTTTTTACCAGAGGAACAGGCTGGAGGGAAAGAAGGAAGAGAACCGGTCTTGCTCTTTGGCGGGATTTGCGGAATTTCTTTGCTCATGAGCCACGCCGCTTCACCCACTCGTTACGATCAAATGTCCTACCGTCGCTGCGGGAGGAGCGGCGTTCTTCTGCCGGCGGTATCGCTCGGGCTCTGGCACAATTTCGGCGGCGTGGACGCGCCGGAGACCGCCCGGGATATGGTGCTGCGGGCGTTCGATCTCGGGATCACTCACTTCGACCTCGCGAACAACTACGGTCCGCCGCCGGGGAGCGCGGAGGAAACCTTCAGGCGGATCCTCGGCTCCGATCTGTTCGCCTACCGCGACGAGATGGTCGTTTCCACGAAAGCCGGCTACCGCATGTGGCCCGGCCCGTATGGCGAATGGGGCTCGCGCAAGTCTCTGCTCTCGAGCCTCGACCAGAGCCTCAAGCGGATGGGCCTCGACTACGTGGATATTTTTTACAGCCACCGCCCGGATCCGGAAACCCCTCTCGAGGAAACGGTCGGCGCCCTGGTGCAGGCGGTGCGCTCGGGCCGGGCGCTCTATGCCGGGGTTTCCAACTATCCGCCCGAGCTGACGAAGCGCGCAGCGGATTTACTTTCGTCCGCTGGCGTGCCGCTGCTGATCCACCAACCGCGCTACAACCTCTTTGATCGATGGGTCGAAAACGGCCTCTCGGACGTTCTTTTGGAGTCTGGGGTCGGGTGCATCGCCTTCTGTCCGCTGGCCCAGGGCCTTCTCTCAAACCGCTACCTGCACGGGATCGAGCCAGGATCTCGGGCAAGCAAGCCGCACGGGTTCCTGAAGGCGGACCAGATTTCCGAGGAAAAGCTCCGCCGCATCCGCGCGCTGTCAACGATCGCCGAAGCCCGCGGCCAGTCGCTCGCCCAGCTCTCGCTCGCCTGGGTTCTCTCGCGGCCCGCCGTCACCTCGGTCCTCATTGGTGCCAGCAAGCCCGCTCAGATCGAGGAGAACATCGCCGCGCTGGCAAATATCGCATTTTCGCCGGACGAAATCGCCGCCATTGACGCCGCTTGTTTGCTCTAGCTCAAGAAACCGCGCGATTGTTCATTGACGCTTCGCGCGGGGGATTCTTTAATATCGGCCCCCTTCGGACAGAAACCAACACTATACACACATCATGATCAAAATCGGTATCAACGGCTTCGGACGCATCGGACGCATGGTCTTCCGCGCGGCCGTCAAAAACTTCAGCAAAGACATCCAGGTGGTCGGCATCAACGACCTGCTCGAACCCGAGTATCTCGCCTACATGCTCAAATACGACTCCGTCCATGGTCGCTTCGACGGGGAAGTCTCGGTCAAGGACGGCAGCCTGATCGTCAACGGCAACAAAATCCGCCTCACCGCAGTCAAGGATCCCTCCACCCTCAAGTGGGATGAAGTCGGAGCCGAAATCGTGGTTGAGTCCACCGGGCTCTTCCTGGACAAGGCGACAGCAGAAGCGCACCTCAAGGCCGGAGCCAAGAAAGTCATCCTCTCCGCCCCTTCCAAGGACGAGACCCCGATGTTCGTCTATGGCGTGAACGACAAGAGCTACGCCGGCGAAGCGATCATCTCGAACGCGAGCTGCACGACGAACTGCCTGGCCCCGCTGGCCAAGGTCATCCACGACACGTTCGGCATCAAGCGCGGCCTCATGACGACCGTCCATGCCGCCACCGCCACGCAGAAGACTGTGGACGGACCGAGCAATAAGGACTGGCGCGGCGGACGCGGCATCCTCGAAAACATCATCCCTTCCTCGACCGGCGCGGCAAAAGCGGTCGGCAAGGTGATTCCCGCTCTGAACAAGAAGCTCACTGGCATGGCGTTCCGCGTGCCCACCTCCGACGTGTCGGTTGTGGATCTCACGGTCGAGCTCGAGAAGCCAGCCTCCTACGAGGAAATCTGCGCCGTCATCAAGGCCGCCGCAGAAGGCCCGATGAAGGGCGTCCTCGGCTACACCGACCAGAAAGTCGTCAGCACGGACTTCCGCGGCGAGACCACGACCTCGGTGTTCGATGCCGAGGCCGGCATCGCGCTGGATCCCACGTTCGTCAAACTCGTCTCCTGGTATGACAACGAATGGGGCTATTCCAACAAAGTCCTCGAAATGGCCCGCGTCATCTCCAAGAAATAAAATTCGAAATTCGGGAATGTGAAATGCGAAATGATCGCCCGGCAAACGTGTCGCTCGAGAAGCGCTGCGCGTTTGCCTCGGCGGCCATTTCGCTCTCCCGAAAACTCCCGGCGAATCGGGAGTTCCACCTTTCCATAAGTCCTATGGGCCCCATTCGTTCCATAGGACTTATGCGTTTTACACTCAAACATCTCTTCCTATGAAAATATCCATCAAAGACATCTCGCTCTCCGGCAAGCGCGTCCTCATGCGCGTCGATTTCAACGTCCCGCAGGACAAGGCCACCGGCGCGATTACGAACCCGCAGCGGATCGCCGCCGCGATCCCGACGATCCAATACGCGCTCGACCAGGGAGCGTCGGTCATCCTCATGAGCCACCTCGGCCGCCCGGACGGCGAGCGCGTGGAAAAGTTTTCTCTCAAGCCGGTCGCTGACAAGCTCGCCGAACTTCTCGGCAAGCCTGTGACATTTCTCAACGACTGCGTCGGCCCCGATGTCGAGGCGGCCTGCGCGGCGATCAAGCCGGGCGAGGTGATCCTGCTCGAGAACCTGCGCTTCCACCTCGAGGAGGAGGGCAAGCGGAAGAACAAGGACGGCACGTCCACGAAGGCCGATCCCGCCAAGGTGGCCGAGTTCCGCGCGAGCCTCACGAAGCTCGGAGACGTCTTTGTCAGCGACGCGTTCGGGACCGCGCACCGTGCGCACTCGTCGGTCGTAGGCGTCTCGCTGCCGGACAAGGTCGCCGGCTTCCTCATGCAGAAGGAACTCGATGCGTTCGCGGCGGTCCTCGACCACCCGAAGCGCCCGCTCCTCGCGATCCTCGGCGGCGCGAAAGTCGCCGACAAGATCCCGCTCATCAGCAACCTGCTCGACAAGGCGGATGAGATCATCATCGGCGGCGGCATGGCGTTCACGTTCAAAAATGTCCTCAGCAACATGCCGATCGGCAACAGCCTCTTCGATCCTGAAGGCGCGAAAATCGTCATCGAACTGATGACCAAGGCGAAGGAAAAAGGCGTCCAGATCCACCTCCCGGTGGACTTCGTCTGCGCGGACAAATTTGCAGCGGACGCCGAGATTCGCGAATCCGATGACATCGCCGGGATTCCGGACGGCTGGATGGGCCTGGATGCCGGGCCGAAAAGCCGCGCGCTCTTTGCCGAAGTGATCGGGCGCGCGAAGACGATCATCTGGAACGGCCCCGCCGGGGTCTTTGAATTCGACCGCTTCGCCGAAGGCACGAAGAGCATGGCCGACGCCGTCGCGGCCGCCACAGCAGCCGGCGCGATCAGCGTCGTGGGCGGCGGGGACACCGCGACCGCCGCAAAAAAATTCAAGGTCGCCGACAAGGTCAGCCATTGCTCGACCGGCGGCGGCGCCTCGCTCGAGCTGCTCGAAGGTAAATCGCTCCCTGGGGTTGCGGCGCTCGACGAGAAGTAAAGGAGGAAGGACGACCGCCGTGTCTGCCACAGATCATCACGGGCCGGACGGCGCTGGCCCCTCCTTGAGTGTGCCAGCCAAAGGAAGCAAATGATGCCCCGACGCCACCAGACATTCCGGATTTTGTCCGGCGCTAATCCTCGCGGCGCTCCTCGGCGCGGTCTTCGAACCGCGTGTAATCCTCGAGGAATGTCAGCGGAACATCGCCGGTCGGTCCGTTGCGCTGCTTGGCGATGATGAGCGTCGCTTTTCCTTCGGCTTCCTTCCGGGCTTCCTCGTCCTCGGCGTAATATTTTTCGCGGACGAGGAGGGCGACGACGTCGGCGTCCTGCTCGATGCTCCCCGATTCGCGCAGGTCGCTGAGACGCGGGCGCCCTTTGGCGTCCCCGGTGCGGGATTCCGGGTTGCGGTTGAGCTGCGCGAGCACGATCACCGGGATTTTTAGCTCTTTGGCGAGCGCTTTGACGCCGGAGGAAATTTCCGCGATTTCGATCTGGCGGTTTTCCTGGGCGCGGCGGGTGTTCGAGCGCAGGAGCTGGAGGTAATCGATCACGACCAGTTGAATATTTTCGCGGTTGTGGAGGCGGCGGGCCTTGGCGCGCAGCTCGAGGATGCTGAGCCCCGGGGTGTCGTCCACAAACATCTTCGCTTTGGAGAGCAGCCCGGCTGCCGAGCTGATGCTTCCGAGCTCCTGCTTCCCGATAAACCCGTCTCGGAGCTTCTTGGAATCCACCCGGGCGCGGGAGCAAAGCAGGCGCTGCACGAGCTGCGGGGAGCTCATTTCCAGGCTGAAGACGGCGACCGGCTTCCCGGCATCCAGCGCCACATGCTCGGCGATGTTCATGGCCAGCGCGGTTTTGCCCATGGACGGGCGCGCGGCGATGACGAACATCTCGCCCGCGTGCAGGCCGCTCGTCATGTTGTCGAGCACATGAAACCCGGTGGACAGCCCGGTGATGCCGCCCTTGTTGGCGACGAGCTGCTCGATGCTGGTGATCGCGTCGTTCACCATTTCCTTCATCGTCGGGATGCTCGAGCTGACCCGCTCCTCGCCGATCTCGAGAATTTTCTGCTCGACCTCATCGACCAGCAATTTCACATCCCCCTGCTCGTCGTAGGACCGCGCGGCATATTCCGTGCACACGGTGATGACTTTTCGGAGCAGGTATTTTTCGCAAAGGATCTCGCGGTAGTAGTCGGCGTTCGCCGCCGTGGGGACGAAGGTCAGGAGATCGGTGACGACCGAGGCGCCGCCCACCTCATCGAGAAGCTTCCGGTCTTCGAGGTGCTGGGTGACCGAGATCAGGTCGATCGGCTTGCCGGCATTCCGCATCTCGACCAGAAGCTCGAAAATCTTCTGGTGGGCCGGCAGGTGAAAATGCCCAGCCTCGATCTGGGAAATCGAGTCGTCGAGGACGGTTGACGAAAGAAGAACCGAACCCAGCAGGCCCTTCTCGGCGTCCAGGCTCTGCGGGAGCGCCCTGTGAACATCCGGCAAATAACTCGCCGGCTTTTGTGAATAATCGCCTCTTTTTCCCCGGCCCTTTCCAGCGGGAGCCCCGTTTCCAGAAACGGGATTCTCCTCAGGACGACCAGGAGATCCGGCGGGCATTCAGATCAGGATTTTGCGGTGACCCGGCGGCGGGGCTTCCGATCGCCCTCAGGATCTGCTTCCTCAACCCTCGGCGCAACCGCCGGGGCGGTGACTTTGAGATGCAAGGTCGCCGTGACATCCGGGTGCAGCTTCACGCTCACCTCGTGGTCGCCGGTTTCCTTGATCGCCTTTTCAAGAACGACCGCGTGCTTCGGCAGGTCTTCGAGCTTCAGCTCCGAGGCAATCCGGTCGTGGATGTCTTTGGCCGTGACCGAACCGAAGGCCTTGCCGGTCTCGCCGGTTTCCAAAACGAAGGAAATTTTGAGCTTGTTGATCTTGCCCGCGAGCTCCTCGGCGGCGGTCACCTCGCGCCCCTCGCGCTCGGCGCGTTTCGCTTTCAGGTGGTTGATTTGACGCAAGGAGCTTTTCGTGACTTCGAGGCCCTTGCCCTGCGGAAGAAGAAAATTCCGGGCATATCCGCGGCGGACTTTGACAATGTCGGCTTCGGCGCCGAGCGACGGGATGTTGGCAGTGAGAATAATTTCGGTGTGGGCCATAGAATTAGAGATTTGGCGGGAGGGAGAAACTACCAGCTTGCCGGATGGTGTCAACCTTCCTCATGTGGAAAACGCGCGCTCATTTTTTTCGCGCCGGAAAACCCTGCCGCCAGCGCTTCAATAAGGGGCATAGTCGGGCACAAACATCCTTTCAGCGACATGCTGCTCCAGATCGTCCGGACGCGGGAGTTTCGCGTAGCCCACGGCGTAGGCCCGCTCGGCGACCGCCTTGGCGATTTTCAGCGAGACGGAACGGATGCGCGACAGCGAAGGATAAACGCTGCCCCGCGCCAGGTCTTCCGGCGTCACCTCGCCGGCCAGCGTTCGCGCCGCAGCCAGAAACATCGAGTCGTCCACTCTCTCCGCCCCGCAGCACAGCGTGCCAAGGCCCACCCCTGGGAAAATGTAAACATTGTTGCCCTGTCCGGGATGGATCGAGCGGCCTTGGTAATCGACCGGTTTGAACGGGCTTCCGCTGGCGAAAATCCCCCGGCCCTCCGTATGCTGATACGCCTCCTCGGCCGTGCATTCGGCTTTCGAGGTGGGGTTGGATAGCGCAAAAATCACCGGCTTCTTGTTGATCGCAGCCATGGAACGAAGCACTTCGGGCGTGAACGTGCGGCCCTGTCCGGAGACGCCGATCAGGGCGGTCGGTCGGATTTTTTCGATCGCGGCGGCAAGCGTGGAGACGTGTTCCGCCTCGTGCGCAAACGGGATCTTGTGCTTGGGCATGTCGTCCCCGCGGTTCTTGACCAGCAGCCCGCGCGAATCCACAAACCAGCAGCGCAGCCTGGCTTCCGCCTCGCCAACGCCTTCCTCGCCCAAAGCGCTGACAAAAAGCTCCCCGATTCCCGTGCCCGCCTCGCCGGCACCCAGGAAAAGGATCTTCTGCTCGCGAAGCGGCACCCCGGTCTCCTTCGTGGCGGCGATCAGCCCCGCCAGAGCGACGGCCGCAGTGCCCTGAATATCGTCGTTGAAACAGCAGATCCGATGCCGCCATTTGCCGAGGAGGTCGAAGGCGTTGTGGTTCCCGAAATCCTCAAACTGGATCAGGCTTCCCGGGAAAACCTTCTGGGATGCCAAAACGAATTCATTCAGGAACCCGTCGTATTCCTCCCCTTTCGCCCTCTTGCGGGACAGGCCGATGTAAAACGGATCCTCCAGAAGGCTCTCGTTGTTGGTTCCCACATCGAGCGTGATCGGAAGGCAGTAATACGGATGCAGGCCCGCGCAGGCGGTGTAGAGGGCGAGCTTTCCGATGGGAATCCCCATTCCGAGCGCCCCCAGATCCCCGAGGCCGAGAATCCGCTCCCCGTCGGTCACGACGATGAGCTTGACCCCCTGGTTCGGCCAGTGACGAAGCGTGCTCTCCACGCTGCCGCGATCCTCGATGCTGATCCATAGCCCCCGGGGACTCCGGAAAATTCCACCGTATTCCAAGCAGGCCTGCCCGACGGTCGGGGTGTAAATGATCGGCATCGTCTCCTCGAGATTGTCCAGAAGCACACGAAAAAAAAGGGTTTCATTCCTCTGCTGGAGCGCCGTCAAAAAGATATACCGCTCAAGGTCGGATTCCTTCCTGCGCAACTGCCCGAGCGCCCGCTCCACCTGCTGGGCCATGGAAAAGATCCGCGGTGGCAACAGCCCCCTCAACCCGAGCGCGTCCCGCTCCTCCATGCTGAATGCCGTGCCTTTGTTCCGCAGGGAATCCCGCAGAAGCGGGAGCCCCGTGGCAAAATTAAACCCGCCATGGGGCTGGATGTCAGAGAATTTGGATGCCATACCCTGCTATCAAGCCATCGCGACGGCGACATGTAAACAGAGTTTGCCGGAAATGTGATGGAACTCTTGACTCGGAGCATGAATGCCAACCCCTGCGCCGCACGCGCTGCGCGAAGCCGGGTGCGGATTCGAAAAACCTGCGTCCCGGATGCCGGTTATTGTCGCCTTTTCGCCTGCTTTTTCGCGGCTGCGAAAAAGAATTTTCACCGGTCGATTTTTTTCCAACTTTCTTGTTGACGTCCTGGAATGCTGATAACAAGCTGGTTCCAAGACGTGGGCCACGAATATCCGGCCCCGGCTCCAGGGGGCGAAAAAAATATTTTCGAAAAACCGTTGACGTTTCCGCGAGCTGTTGTATTCTGACAATCCCGCTAGCCAATAGGTTGGCAGGGAATTGATCTCCCGAGGGTGGCCTCGACACGTCGAACCAGCGGTTAACACCGCTGCGGGACGCGCCACCAAGCGGGTTTGTTTTTTGATAGTCTGATTCGAATTTTCGCCGGTCTCGGCAAAATTCAGAACGCAAACACAAATAGACAATCAGCAATTATGCTGAATTGTGCGTTTCCGTCGGTTTTGTAATTTTAATTTGACGGCCCAAATAGTAGCCGAGTCTCACTCGGCAATATATGGATAGTCAGAAAACTTTCCTCCGCCTAGCGGCGGAGGGCAAACTTTTCACGGAGAGTTTGATTCTGGCTCAGAACGAACGCTGGCGGCGTGGATAAGACATGCAAGTCGAACGGGATTACATTTGTAGCAATACAGATGTGGTCCAGTGGCAAACGGGTGCGTAACACGTGAGCAATCTGCCGGGAAGTGGGGGACAGCTCGCCGAAAGGCGAATTAATACCGCATATGGCCAGGGAGGACATCCTCCCGCAGCCAAAGTCGCAAGACGCTTCCTGATGAGCTCGCGGCCTATCAGCTAGTTGGTGAGGTAACGGCTCACCAAGGCTATGACGGGTAGCTGGTCTGAGAGGACGACCAGTCACACTGGAACTGAGACACGGTCCAGACA
>Ga0194063_10002298_pt1 | contig 11968 bp, 10 predicted proteins | sample SepL3720m_MetaG_FD_155459 | JGI IMG/M metagenome (GOLD analysis project Ga0194063, IMG submission 155459) | Anoxic zone freshwater microbial communities from boreal shield lake in IISD Experimental Lakes Area, Ontario, Canada - Sep2016-L373-20m | ecosystem: Environmental > Aquatic > Freshwater... | reverse complement strand
GTTTGTCGGGGCGGACCTGCTGCGCGGGATCTGGTCGAGCCGGATGGGGAGAAATTTGTCTGCCTCCGCAATGATCCTGTCGATCTGGAGTTCCTTGATCGCCTTCTCGTCCTTGGCGAGATATTTTTCCCGCAGGAACTTCACGTCCTTTTCCGGGAGCACAAGCTGGCGGCCGGTTCCCGAGGTCAGCGGCCGGGTCACCGGCATCTCAAATGTGCTGACCGCTTCGGGATCCTCCGCCGTGTGAAACGCGATGCGGATCGTTTCGGTGTAGAGCTCCGGCGTCTTCGCGATCCGATCCTTCGACAGCTTGGCCTTCACCGTGAAGGTGGACTTTTCGGCATTCTTGGTCTGGACCGATGGAGGATCGAGCGTCACCTCGAATTTCTCGTGTTTGGAAAGAAGATCCGCGCGGATTTCGGCGGGCTTTCCGGCAGAGTTGACCACCGGGATTTCGATCGTGTATGTCACCGACCCATCCGGCTCGTCCGCGCGCACCGGCCACGTGACCGGCATTTCAAAAAACGGTTTTACCGAGACCGGCGCAGGCATCAGCCGCACGTTCCGCAACTCGACGACCGTTCCCGCATCGATCGCGAGCGCCCCGAACTTGAACGACAGCGGCAGGCCGTCCGGATCCGCCCACGGGAACCAGTTCGGTCGGACGAGGTCCAGCTGGCGTGTGTGCCAGACTCCCTTTGCCGTCGTCATGATTGCCAGGCCCCACTGATGGACCTTGTTCTGCCGCGTGCCGCTCACATGTCCGAGCGCGCTGAAATCCATAAAGTCGAGCTGCCCGCTGACGACCCGGAATTCAAATTCCAGCCGGTCGAAATACCGGAGGCGCGAAAACAGCGGGTGCGACGCCTTCATTTGCAGTTCGGCATTTTCCCCCTCCATCAAAGTCCACCGGATCGCCGGAACGCCCTGCTCCTCGACTTTTTGGGCGCTGCTGTTGACCGCCGTCCACATCTCCTCGAACGGATAGGATTCGAGCTTCTCGACGGGGGTCGCCGCAGCGATGCCAAGGGACACGGCGAATAACAGGACGGCGAGAATACGGTTGGTCATAAGTGGTTCTATTTGGCGGCGGCGCATTGCGTGTCGTGAATGGAAATGGTCGCGAGGCTCGGCCCCGCCTCGTCCGGCATGGCCGACACCGGAGTTCTGACATGCCCGCCGTCCGGGCGGACGATCCAGGAATTCCCCGGGTAGTGGTCCTCCCCGCTGAAACCGATCGGATTGGCAACCGCACATGTCAGACCCGTGCTTTCCGCCAACCGGCAACCAGCCTCGAACAACCCCGCCGATTCCTGCTGCAGGGCCGCCTGCCCAGACATTCCTGAGTTCAAGATGCGGCCCGCGCACGGGTGGAGCAAAAGCGAAATATCCAGCCCCTCAAATTGCTCGCGATAGTCACCCATCGAACTGTCCGCACAGATCAGGATTCCGAACCGCGTCCCCTCCCACTCGAAAACCCGGCGGTCCTTCTCGAGCGCGATCACGTCGGCCTCCGCGCAGGCCGAGGCACCCTTGCGCTGCCGGTCCACCCGCCCGTCGGGAAATGCCACAACCTGCGTGTTAAAGAACTGGCCGCTCTCGCGCTCGAACATCCCGCAGCAGACCACCAGCCCATTGGCCACGGCCATCGCGCTCAGCCGGCGCACCATCCCGCCGGTCATGTCCTCCGCAGTCGCAAGCACCAGGGGATACAGGTCGCGGTAGGAATACCCGGTCGCGTGGGTTTCAGGAAACAGGACGAGATCGGAACCCTGCCGTTTTGCCTGCTGGCAGAGGGATTCCGCGAGGGACAGGTTCTCGTCCACCTTCCCGATCAGCGAAACGCACTGGGCCACAGTGACGTGAAAATGCCGGCTCATGGGGTTGCTCCTCCGCCTCTTCCTGTTGGAATTATTATTAACATGAAAAACAGTGATTGATAGTGAGCTTCGTTACTTTTCTTCTCCGGAATAATCCAGCGCGATCCGCCGCCCGCCATCCGCCGCCGATTCCTCGGCCGCCAGGCAGACGAGGTGCGTCCTCCAGGCATCGCCGATTTCCTGCAGGGGAGGTTCGCCGGCCGAACAGCGCCGGATAAAATCCTGCCTCATCGCAGTGATATCGTGGTGGAATGCGTCGCCGTCCCCGGGAAATTTCCAGACGTGATCGAAAACCACCCGCGTGCCACCGGTGCCTGCCGGATACTCCTCGTAGCGGTTCACTAGGATTTTTTTTCGGAGAAGGTCCACGGAGAACGTGCCGCGCGAGCAGGTAAAGACCCACCGCATCTCATGTCCGCGCTCGGTCCACTCCTCCGGGCTCCCGGTTTGCGCCGAAAGCGTGTGGCTCGTGAGCAGCGTCGCCGTGACGCCGCCCTCAAAGAAAAGATGCGAGCATGCGTTATCGGGGAACCCGTAGTTTCCGAGGACATTCGGGCCCGAAATGGTTTCCACGGCAGCCACCTCGCCCGCCACCATGCGGAAGAGATCGATGGCATGGATGGGTTCCATCAGAAAAAGGCCGCCGCTCTTTTCAGGCCGGGTCCGCCACACGCCGTTGCCCTCTTCGAGCCAGCCGCCGCGATGGTGGACAAGCTCCATCCGCCTCAGCTCCCCCAGCTCGCCGGAACGGATCAGGCCCGTGGTTTTTTCGGCGAACGGGGAAATCCGCATCTCGAAATCCACCGCAATCTGCGCCTTGCTCCGCCGGGCCGCCGCCAGCAGGCGGTCGATTTCCGCGCGGTTGATGCCCATGGGCTTCTCCAGAAACACATGGATCCCGCGGTCGAGAAAATCGCACGCCATGTCGCAGTGGAGCCAGTTCGGCGTTGCGATCACCACCAGATCCAGCCCGGGATGATTCAGCAGCTCCCGGTAATCGGTGTAGGTGGCTATCCCGGGGCATTTCTCCCGGGCTTTCACGAGCCGCTTAGGGTTGGCATCGCACCAGGCCACGGTTTCCGCAAACTCCGTCTGGTCGTTGGCCAGCCAACCGATGTGCCCGATGCGAAGCTTTTTCATGGCCGGAGCCCCCGAAGAACCCGCGCGGTGCGGGAAATGCTTTTTGCTGGTGAACTCATCACACAAAATCTCACTCAATGTTTGGCATCTGTCAATTCACTTTTTTATTTCTTTTTTGGCTTTTTTATCTCCATTTTTCAACTGTCGCCTTCACGAGACGGGAAAGCGGCGCGCGCCCAACGAACACGGCAGCAACACCGGCGCGTGGGAACGCGCGGGGAAGACTGCCGAAGGCAGCGCGCAGCGCGAGACGAGCGGGAGCGAGCGAGTCAAAGTGCCGTGGCTGCAGGCGCAAGGCGTCGTGCCGCGCCGTCCGATGTAGCCGCCCCACTCTGCTGGGGCGTGATCGCGGCGCAGCCGCCATTTCTCTCATGCGCACTGCGCGCGGACCGGTCAACGAACACGGCAGCGGAGTGCCGTGGCTACAGGCGCAAGGCGTCGCTCCACGCCGTCCGATGTAGCCGCCCCACTCTGCTGGGGCGTGATCGCGGCGCAGCCGCCATTTCTCTCATGCGCGCTGCGCGCGGACCGGTCAACGAACACGGCAGCGGAGTGCCGTGGCTACAGGCGCAAGGCGTCGCTCCACGCCGTCCGATGTAGCCGCCCCACTTTGACTGGCCACCTCCCGGCGGCTGCGCCCTGCGGGCTGCCTGCGGCAGTCTTCCTCCGGCGCTCCCGCGCCTGCGGTTGCTGGGGCGTGTACGCGGCGCAGCCGCCACTTCTTAATCGCCCTCGAGCCCTGCAGAAGTGTAAATAAAGAGATAATTATTTCATTGCCTTTTTAAGAGGCCAAAGGTTACGGTGCCCGCCTATGGCAAAGCGTCTTACAGAAGATTCACCCGACCGACTTGACAACCTCAAGCTCCGTCCCAGCGAACGAGTTCTGCAGTATCTGTTGCAGGAATTTGACCGCGCGGAGTTGAAGGACGGGGCGCGGCTACCCAGCAACCGCGAACTCGCGCGCCGCCTGGATGTCAGCGTGCCCACCGTTCAAAGCGTCCTTAAGGGGCTCAACCGGGACGGGCGTATCCAGTCCCGGCACGGCAGCGGCACGTATCTCCTGTCCCAATCGCAGGTTTCCGGCAACCCGAAACGGATCGTTGTCGCGGCGGTGCTGCAGTCACAGGGAAAACAGAACGACTCCTGGCTGAACACGGTGATCTCCGGGCTCATGCAGACGTCCCTCACTTCGTTTCCCACGACATTCGTCGGGATCGCACCGGAGAAATTCGGCACGGACGACAGCGTGCCCGCCTTGCTGGATGAAATCCCTCAGGCCGACGGGCTGATCATCATGCCCTACGCGCTAATGCCGAAAGACCGGGACCAGATCACAGAGGCTTATGAAAAAGCGATAAAGCCGGTGGTGAATTTGGAGATGCCCATGGCCACCACCACATCGAACTTTGTTTCCTCCGACTATTTCAGCCCCGCCGAAATTCTCGGCCGGGTTTGGAGCAAGACCGGCCGGCGCCACATCATGCTTCTCTCAAGCGGAATCCAGTATGAGTTCGCGATGGCTTCCCACCTGCGGCTGATGGGGCTGGCCAGCGGGATCGGTGAGTCGCTCGGGAACACGGTCTCGCTGCAGATGCTGCATGCGGCATCCTCCGGAGAAAAGACATATGAGCTCATGAAAAGCATTTTGAAAAAGAAAGAGTCCGCGCCGGACGCCATCCTGCTTCCGCACGGCGTCGCACGGGCGGCGGTTGTTCGCGCCGTTCAGGAATGCGGCCTGAAGATCCCTGAAGACGTCAGCATCGTGACGACCGAAGCCCTGCACCCTCCCGAGGATCATGGTCCAGAGGGGCATGCGACAACGATTTATGAGCCGGCTTTGCCGCTGAGCCGACTGCTGATGGAGATGCTCTTCGATCGCATCAGTCAGAAGGGCGCACCCCTGCCCGGAAAATTTCTTCCCTCGAATATCATCTGCGGGAACACGACCCGCCCAGAGGAAAATCGCCTACTGGGGAGTTAAGGCGCCTGTAGCCACGGCAGTCCCTTGCCGTGTTCGTCTGGCCCGCCGCGCGGAGCGCGCTAGAAAGAAGTGGCGGCTCCGCCGCGATCACGCCCCAGCGGAGTGGGGCGGCTACACCGGTCAGCGCGGCGGCAGGTAGTCCGGACACCGGAAGTCTCGGGCAACGATCTGTTTTTTCGAAAGATCCAGGCGCCGGAAGCGGAGGAAGAACCCCCACGCGGCGCCGCTGTTGATATCCATCGCAACCCGGATTTCGTGCCGCCCGGCGGGCAGGGAGACCGGTTTGCGGGAGGAATCCGGCACGGCGGGGTTCGTTCCGTTTTCATTGAGGAAGAATCTCCGTCCGTCCACCCACAGAGCGAACGGCCCGTCGTAGCCCATGAGAAACTCGAGCCTCATCGGTTCTGGCAGGGAGATGGTGGAGGCGAAAAAAACCTGCCCGGAACGCCCCTGCCATCGCTGGTTCTCGTTCACGAATCCGTCGGGACCGGGACCAGTGGTCCGCAGGTCATGCCGGGCCCGCCGCAAGTCGCACACTGTCAGGCTACGCAGCGGCTTCTCGGCTGGCATTACGCCGGTCTCCGCCCACCGCGTGACGAAAGGCAGCCACGCCCGCGACTGGCCGACACGGACGGGCAGAAACGCGGGGAGAGAAAACCCGCGCGCGTCGGAGATGTTGCAGGCCGGATGAAACCCGACTCCGTATCCGAACCGCAAGGTCCCGACCGCCGTGTCTGCCATCATGTGAAGACGGGCTTTGTTTCCGTGAAGCGTGGTCCGGAAAATCAGCGGCCTCCCCTGGTCGCTTTCGTCAATGGCGGCAAAGCCGGAGGGCTCTCCAACCGACACCAGCGATCCCTCGACATTCCGGAACTCGACGTCCACCGCCAGCGTGCCGGGCACATTTTCTTTGCAGAGCGAAATCCCGCGCAACTGCGGCGGTGGCATTCCGCCGTCGCGGATGATGCGCATGGCGGCGGCCATGCGCGCGCCGAGCTTTGGAAACCCGTCTGCCCCGATGTGGATGCGGTCGTCGAGCGGGAGATCGACTGCGGCGACCGTCTCCAGCCGCTTGATTCGGGCAGGCAGGAGCCGCTGCTGTTCCTGGATCCCGTTCCACCAGCTCCCGTTAAACCAGCGGCCGCCATCTCCGGGATCACCGAATTTCCGAGCGATCTGGACAACCACCCACGGGAGGCCGGGCTGCCGCAGGTCTCGGCGGACAGCCCGGACGAGCGCCTGCATGCGCCTTGTGTAATGCGGGGCAGCGGCTTCGGCTGCGTCGCTTTCGCCCTGATACCACAAGACCCCGGCGACTGGCTGGCCAGTCGCGGCGACCGAAGCCAGCATCGAGGCGTAGAGCGATGCCGGGCCGTTTCCCGCGAGCGAGGGGTCCCACTGGCCCATCGTGGTCCCTCCGTGCGCCGTGCAGATAAGCCCCTGCGGGACGCTTTCCCGCCCGATCATCTCGCGCGCGAAAAACAGGCCGACGCCGGCACCCTTGATGCCGCGCCGAACCGATTCCGAAACGGCCCTTGAACATTGAGCCCCGCCATTGTGGCAGATGTCCGGCGACTCTGCCGGAACGTGCAGCGGATCCTTCGCGATCCGCCACTCGCGGCGCATGGTGAAAACCCTGGCCAGCGGATGCGGCTTCGCGGCCCCTTCGAGGTTGCCGATCCCCTGCATGTTGCTCTGGCCTGCGAGGAGCCACACGTCGCCGACAAAAACCGATGAAACAGAAGCCTTTTCGTTACCGCATTCGAGCGTGAGGCGGTAGGGGCCGCCGACGGGAATGCCGGCAAGCGCGATCTGGAATTTTCCCCCGCGCGCACGTCCAGCCACCCGTCCGCGCCAGCCTGCAAGCGGTCCATCCGACGAATGCAAAGTCACAGTGACGCTTCCGTCCTGCACGGTTTCGCCGGTGATCGTAGCGCGGGCCCCCGCCCGTTTTCCCAGGCGCTGGAGCACCTGGCCCGCACAAATTCCTTCAGTGATTTTCATGTCTTTGGAAATGTGTGTTGCGTGTTCATGTCGGATAAAATTTTCAGCCGGGATTCTTTGACTGCATCCCACAAGAATAAAAGCACTTTTTTATCATTTATATACTTTTGCATTTCATTCCTTCTATTCTTTTTAAACTTTCGATATTTAAAATTCACCGTATAGAGAACCCGCCAAGAAACCTCTTTGCCATGACACATACCAAGCTCGTGATCCTCGACGGATTCACCCTGAACCCCGGCGATCTTTCCTGGGACGAATTGAAAACCCTTGTCCCGACGGTGGAGGTTTACGACCGATCAGCTCCGGGGGAAGTTGTCGCGCGGTGCGCGGGGGCCTCCCTGGTGCTGACGAACAAAACACGGCTGCCCGCGGACATCATCAACTCGCTTCCCGACCTGAAGTTCATCGGCGTCACGGCAACCGGGCACGACGTCGTCGATGGGGCGGCCGCAAGGGCCAGAGGGATCCCCGTTTCCAACGTCCCAGCCTACGGCACTTCCTCCGTGGCTCAGATGGTCATCGCCTTCATCCTTCACTGGACGAATGGCATCGCCCACCATGCGGAGCGCGTCCGGAACGGGGCCTGGACGCGGTGCCAGGATTTTTCGTTTTGGGACTTTCCTCTCCATGAACTCGAGGGAAAGAAGCTCGGCATCGTCGGATTTGGCAGGATCGGGCAGCAGGCCGGCCGGATCGCCCACGCGCTGGGGATGGATGTCTCGGCGGTGGTCCGCTCGCCGAAGTCCGTGGAATACCCGGTCGCATTCGTCCCGATGGAAGAGATCTTTTCGCAATCCGATTTCCTCTGCCTGCTTTGCCCGCTCACGCCGGAGACGCGATCCCTGGTGAATGCGGAGCGCCTGCGCACCATGAAACCTACGGCCTACCTGATCAATACGGCTCGGGGTCCGATCGTGGTGGAGGAGGATCTGGCAAAGGCCCTGAACGACGGCGTCATCGCCGGCGCGGCAACGGATGTCCTCTCCGCAGAGCCGCCCCCGGCATCGAACCCGCTGCTGGGCGCGAAAAACATGGTCATCACCCCGCACTACGCCTGGGCGACAGCGGAGGCGCGCGCCCGTCTCATGGCTGTAAGCCTGGGCAACGTCCGGGCGTTTCTGGATGGCTCACCGCGCAACGTGGTGAACTGATTCGTCAAAGCGCCCCATGACCCGGGTATGAAAATCGGTGTAGCTGTCGTAGCTTCCGTTCAGCCAAAGCAGAGCGCTCCCCGAACTGCTGCCGCGAGGCACGAATGGGCGAATGTTGTCAGCGGCGGAACCGGCGGTCACCGGCGTCCATTCGAAGGAGGCGCCGTCGTTGCACATCGTGCCGCGATAGATTTCGTAGCGTTCGTTTTTCCCCAAGGGAATATCCATGCATGAATGGTCGAAAGGATCCGCGGCATTGCTGGAGATGTAGATAATCCGAGGGTCGGCGGCATCGATGGCCATGCCGCCAGCATAGTGGGTTTCCATCTCATACAGGGGCCGCCCCGCTTGCCCAATCAGCTGTGTTTGCCAGCCGTGGTCCGGCGTCCATCGTGCAGAATGATAATAGATTCGGATTCCTTTCCAACCCTCGCCGCCAACCGACATTTGTTGGGTTTGGAAGAGGCAGATTGGATTCCCTTCCGCGTCATGGGCAATATCTAAAATCCATGCCTGACCCTTGAGAAATGGCGAGGCCGGGCACGGGGCAAGGCAATCGTAAATCGGGCTGCCGCGTTCCCCTTTGTCATGACAAAGGGGCAGGTCGTCCAGCGATTTGATGACCGACCCGTCGGTCCGGAGGACCCGCCCGTTCCGGATGTAACAATGGTAAACGGAATTGCTCGGTGTCTCGTTCGGGTGGCCGTCCGTGTAGATCACGTCAATTCGGTCGATGCCGTTGCTGGCGAATTTCACATACGGCCGGCTGCGCTTTTCGGTGCCGATGAAACGCCGGAGCGTGGACCAGGTGCGCCCCTCGTCATCGGACACGGTCAGGCATGGGTTCCAACCGATGCTGCGGTGGAAGTTGTAGAGCCGGCCATTCTCCCCCGAGAGAACAAAAAGGTTTTGGTATGACGTCTTCTGGGCGTGCTCGAATTCGGACTGGCTTTCCCAGTCGTCCGCCAGAAGGGGCGCAGTGTTTCGGGATACCCGGTAATAAAATGAAAACCTCGGAAGGCCGTGGTGCGGCGCGGCGGAAACAAACAATTTTCCACTCGGCAAAACCGCGATGGCGGGATTGTCGTGATCGTCCCGGTCGTCGCAGGAAAAATAAATTTCGAACAATTCTGCAATCCGCCCGGTTTCCGGATCATACACGGAAAGCGCGGGCCGACTGGTGGCGCGCTTGACATACCCGAAATAGAGACGCCCTTTATGAAAGAGTGCGCGCGGGTCATTAAACCAGGTCCAGGCACCATCATCCGCCAGAACCAGCTCGCGAATGGCCCCCCCGATTTCTCCCGCTGCGGCTTTGGTTTCATTTTTCATATAAAACTTAATCCGATGATTTTCCGCGAATGGTGTCCACGGACTGCCTCAGATTTTTGAGTTCGCTAATATCTGCTCTCCCGCCGCGCACAGCCCAGCCTACACCGGCATCCGATGGGAACCGGGCCTCTTGAATGAAGGCGCTGCACACGTCCTCTACACCCGTGATGACTTCCGCCTTTGTGGAAGCTTGCTCCAATTCCTCCGTCAAGCGGTGAGGCTCCCTGACAGAAACGATCTTTGCGGCTGCGATATAGAATAAGGCATTCAGGTCAACCATGGGGATGCAATCGCCAAGGCGTGTCAGGGGACGGGATCTCTGTCCCTCCAAATAATCGAAATAGATCCCGAGGTTTTCGGTCAGGGAAACATCACCGATTTCACGCTCCTCATGAACTCCCCCGAAATGGAGGGATGCTTTTCGTTCCCGTGGCAGGATTTTGATTTCCCCTTTCTCAAAGGTTAAGGTCTCTTCGGACACGGCGCTTTTGCAGGCATGTGTTGCGGCGATTCGAAACTCGACACCGTCCTCGAGTTCGCCCCTGGCAAAGATGGTATCGGCGCCTTCGATGTCATTGGCCCGATAGAGCTCGGCTTCCACCCACACTGGAGCGGCCCAATCCATCACTTCGGATTGCCCTGCAAAGAACAGGATGTTGTGGATATGATGCGCCATGGCATTGCCGCAGCAGGAATCCAAAACGAGGCATCGCCTATGGCAAGGCGACCTGCCCAGTTGTTGCGATTATAGTAGGCATGGGATCGCATCAGGAGTCCTTGGAAACTAACGCGCAGCAACCGGCCAAAAGCTCCGGCGATGATCTGTCGCTTGAGCTCGATCCGTTCCGGCTGGGCAATGTAGTTAAATCCGACCTGTGTCGCCTTCCTGGCGAGGAGATCACGGCCGATCATGACCCTCAATTCGTCGGGATCGAGAGTGGGCGGCTTTTCAAGGTAGCAAGGGATGCCGCGTGCGACGCACGCGGCATGCATCGGGGCGTGCAGCCGAATGGGCGTTGACACATTGATGAGGTCGATGTGGTCGCCGTGTTGTGCCAGCATCTCCTCAAACCCCGTGTAAACGCGCACCCCGCGCTCCTCGAACTGGTATTTTTCACCGAGATTCCGCAAAGCTTCCGCGCGGGGATCGCACGTCGCAAGAACCTTGGTGCGATGCTCCTTTTCCAGGTAAAGCATGCTCTGGTGGTGGCTTTCGCCAAAACCTCCTATCCCTGCGATTGCGGCGCGGATAACAGTCGAATTCACAACCAAGGGCTCCTGCTACTTCTTGAACGTGTGGGCGCCGGTCGTCACGAACGCATCGTCGAAGGCACCCACGAGCCCGTCGCTGAAATTGCCGACGTTGAATTCCCCCATCGTAAAGAAGGAAAAAACATCCTCCTCCTGGCCGACTTTTCCCTTGAGTTCGAGTGCATCGCCGAGCGGGGATCCGTCCACATAAAAAACGACCGAGCCATTCTCTCCGCGGAGGGAGTAGGCGAAGGCCACATGGTGCCATTGCTTGTCCCCGAGATCGACCCCTTCGACCGGCATTATTGCCTTGTTCCCTCCACCTCCGAACTTCAGCGACCATTCCTCTTTGGCCGATTTCGTAAGCTCGAAATTCCAACCGCTCACATGCCCCAGATGAAAAACAGGGATCCTCTGCTTCTTTCCCTCGTTGACCTCATCGATCCGGATCCATGACCCGGCCGTGAAGCTGGTGTCTTTCATGTGGAGCAGCGCGGGATCCGAAACCTTTTCCTTGGAGGTGACGACCCAGCTCACGCGCGGGTTGAGAAATGTCTGGATCTTTCCCTCAGGAGTTTCGGAGTTCGGCGTGTTTCCCTGGAGGAGGATCGCGGTGCCAAACTTTCCCTCGGTGTAGATTGGGGTCGGGTTCTGGGCCCCTTGCATGAGTTTTCCAGAAAACCCGTTGCCGGACATATCCTCGACCGGGTCCGGCATAATAAAGCCGATGCTCCCGTCGTCGAACGTCCAGTAGAGGACATCTGGCTTCAGGGTTTCACCGACCGGCTTGGACAGGTCGATCACCTTGCTGTCCGGCTGTGCCCCGGCGACGGAATGGAAACCCGCCGTTATCAGGCAGGAAATAATGAGGAAGGTTCGGGATAATTTCATGGGTTTTGTAGAGTGTCGGGGCTGCTGAGGTAAGGTTGGGCGCGAGGAAGCGAGCGCGCTTCGCGCGGTGCCGGTCGAACACGGCAGCGGAGTGCCGTGGCAAAACCAGCGCGGGAGCGCCTTGTGAAGAGGGGAAGTCGAATGTTTGGTGCAGGGAGCACAACCGGAGCGTCAGCGAAGCATCAGGCGCAAGGCGTCGCCCCGTTCGATGATCGGGTGGCCCTGACGGGATTTCACCCGCCAGGGCTCCCACACCACCGGACGTGCGGTTTTCCGCATCCGGCGGTTGAACAAGGCGGTTGTCATTTTCCTGCTTCCGCGAAGTCCCACGGTAT
>Ga0194063_10002297_pt1 | contig 11970 bp, 11 predicted proteins | sample SepL3720m_MetaG_FD_155459 | JGI IMG/M metagenome (GOLD analysis project Ga0194063, IMG submission 155459) | Anoxic zone freshwater microbial communities from boreal shield lake in IISD Experimental Lakes Area, Ontario, Canada - Sep2016-L373-20m | ecosystem: Environmental > Aquatic > Freshwater... | reverse complement strand
GGCCCAGGTCGCCCTCCAGCTAGGCCTCATTTTTGGGTTCCCTGTCTTGGTGGCGATCTTCGCTTGGAACGGCCTCCCTGCTGTGAAAAACCTCAGCATGGGGCTGGACCTTGACATGATAAAACAGCTCAAGGAAGCTGGCGACTTTCTCGTGCAATCGAGCAAGGTCGGAAGCTTGGTCTCCGGCATCGTCATGTTCCAAGTCGTCCTTCTCACGCTCATGGGAGCAAATAATTCCGGCCGGGAGATCGCCGCAGAGCGCCTCATCTTCGAAAAAGAGAAATTATCAGGGCTGAGCCCGCTAAGCTACGTGGCAGGCAAGGCGGTTTTTCTGTCGTTTCTGGTGCTTGCGCAGTCGCTTTGGATGGGATTGTTTGTGCATTTTGTCTGCGGGTTTCCCGGCGACATCGGCCCCCAGCTGCTCTTTCTGATACTCGTCAACGCGGCGATGACATCGATCTGTCTCGCGGTATCGAGCTTCTTGGCATCTGCCGAGCAAGCCTCGCTAGTTTCGATTTATCTGGTAGGGTTCCAGCTGCCGCTTTCCGGAGCTGTCCTGGCGCTCCCGGAGGCTGTCGGCTATGTCGTCAGGCCATTTATCGCAGCCTACTGGAGCTGGTCGGGCGTCCTCCAAACGCTCAAAGGCGAACGCTACTACGACATTGTGCAGATGGTTGTCCAGACTGCCTTGTCTCCCGCAGAAATCTGCCTGTGGGTGCTTTGTTCCCATGTGGTTATCGGGCTCTTTCTGACCTGGCTCGGGTGCAACAGGCGGTGCATGAGCTGATGCCCGGCGAATTGAGATCCGTTTTTTCAGGGGGACCAGCACGGTAATATCGTTGCGCAATTTCTCCAGTTACGTAAGCTCGACCGAATGCCTCAAAGAAGTCCTATCCAGATCGGCCCCCACGTATTGGGCGGCCAGGAACTATTGTTTATTCTGGGGCCGTGCGTCATCGAAACCACCGCGTTCACGAAGCGGATGGCGCGCAAGCTGAAAGCCATCTGCGACGGGGAGGGCGCCTCATTTATTTTCAAGGCCTCCTACGACAAGGCCAACCGCACCTCTCCAAAATCGTTCCGAGGAATTCCCGTGCGGGATGGTTGCATGCTCCTGGCAGAAATTGGAGCAGACATCGGTGTTCCCGTCACAACCGATGTGCATTCTCCCGAAGAAGCGGTGATCGCCAGCGAGTATATCGATGTCCTGCAAATCCCCGCATTTCTCTGTCGCCAAACCGACCTCATCCTCGCTGCCGGCGCAACCGGACGCGTCGTCAATGTCAAGAAAGGCCAGTTCCTCGCCCCCTGGGATATGAAAAATGTCGCAGCAAAGCTTTCGGAGGCAGGTTGTCGACGGTTCTTCTTTACCGAGCGCGGCACAACCTTCGGGTACAACAATCTCGTTGCCGACATGCGCGCCATCCGCTGGATGCAGGATTTGAACTGCCAGGTTGTCTTCGACGCCACCCATTCTGTCCAGCGTCCCGGAGGAGCTGGAGACACGACTGGTGGCGACGGCGAGCTAGCTCCCGTACTGGCCCGTGCAGCAGTGGCCGCCGGGTGTGACGGCGTCTTTATCGAAACCCATGAGAACCCCGGAAAAGCCCTTTCCGACGGTCCCAACCAAGTTCCGTTGCGAGACCTGCCGAAACTTATCACCCAACTCAGGAAAATTCGCAATGCGGTATTATAGCCTACTCGTTGCATTCCTATTCTCTGCGGCTGGAGCCACGATGAGCGCGGCCTCCGAGCCCGTTTCCTCAGCAGCCACGCCTGCGGCGGCGCCCTCCGCCACGCCTGCGGCCGCAGACAAAAAAGACAAAAAAGAACCGAAAGATTCGGAGAAATTTGACTTTCCCGTTCCAAAGGGAATGCCCGTGCATGGAATCAAAGTCCCCCATCGCGACGAAAAGGGCCGCCTCGTCATGACCCTCGAAGCGGAAGTCGCTAATAAAATCGACGAGCAGCACATCGAGATGACGAACATGAAAATCGACGCCTTCGACGATGAAGGAAAAAAGATTTACATTGAATTGCCAAGCTCGATTTTTAACCTAGACACCCGCATCCTAACCGGAGAGACCCATGCCTTGATTCGACGGGATGACTTTGAAATCACCGGCGACTCGCTCGAATTCAACATCAAGACCCGTCAAGGCACGGTGCGCGGCCATATCAAGATGACAATCCTTACCTCAGACAACCTGTAATATCCCCATGAGACCATTCACAATATGCTTCACTCTGCTCGCCGCATTCTTGGCGCAAGCCCTTCCCGCCCAGGAAACACCATCAATCAACCCGGGGGCTAATCAGGATTCCAAAAAAAATGTGATGCCTGGATTTGCAGGGATGAGCAAAGACCGCCCGAAAGATGCCAAAACAGAAATCACCGCATCCCAGGAAGCGACCTTTGACAACGCGACGAGCATCGCCGAGTTTACCGGCAACGTTGTTGTGCATGACCCTCAATTCACCCTCACCTGCGATAAGCTGAAAGTGACCCTCAGCAAAAACCGCAAGGGCATGGAGATCGCCGAAGCCACCGGCCATGTGATTATCATCCAGGAAAACACCGACAGCAAAGGCCACGCAAATAAGGCGATCGGCCATGCCGGAGCAGCCACCTACGTGCCCCTCTCGGGCGAAGTGACCCTGCGCATCTGGCCCTCGATCCAGCAGGGAATCAACAATCAGGTCGCCACCGAAGAATCTACTGTCATGGTCCTCAACCGCAGCGGAAAATCAAATACCAAAGGCGGAAGCAAAACTCAGATCACCGACACCGGCGCAGCGAATCCTCCACAATGAACGGCACTCCCACGATAAAAAAAGAAGTCGACCAGGATGCATCCCCTCTCCTGCGAACCGACGGGCTTGTTAAAATCTACAATGGCCGTTCGGTCGTCAACGGCGTTGATATCAATGTGAAGCGCGGAGAAATCGTCGGCCTTCTCGGCCCCAACGGCGCAGGAAAGACCACCACATTCTACATGATCGTCGGGCTCATCCGCCCGAACGGGGGCCGCGTCTTTTTTGAGGACGCCGACGTGACCGATATGGCGATGTATCGCCGCGCCCGCCACGGCATGGGCTACCTGCCACAAGAGGAGTCGATCTTCCGCAAGCTCACCGTCGAGCAAAACATCCTCGCCATTCTGGAAACAACAAAAGCGTCAAAGGCGGAGCGAAAGAGCCGCTGCGAGGAACTCCTCACCCGCTTCGGAATCGAGCATCTTGCAAAAAACCAGGCCCTCACCCTCTCCGGCGGCGAAAAGCGCCGTCTGACCATCGCTCGCTCGCTGGTCACCAACCCCTCGCTCCTCATGCTCGACGAACCCTTCAGCGGCGTCGATCCGATTGCTGTCCACGACGTGCAACAAATTGTCCAGGACCTTCGCGAGCAAGGCCTAGCCATTTTGATCACGGACCATAACGTGCGCGAGACCCTCAATATCGTCGACCGCGCCTATCTCATTTTTGAGGGACGGGTCGAGAGCCAAGGCAACAAGGACTTTCTCCTCCAAGATCCCATCAGCCGCAAGCTCTACCTCGGCGAGACGTTCACCATGTAGGTTTTTCCGATTACCCCCCACACTCCCTCCTTCGATGCCCTCCAAAAAAGACAGCAATGTCCCGCACATCACCGTCGGGCACTTCTACGCCAACCACGCTGAAAAGCTGGGCCTGCGCCTGGAAGGTTCGTCGCGCGGGCTTAACCGCCTCATCCGCGAACCTACCATCAACCGGCCCGGACTTGCCCTCAGCGGGTTCTTCTCCTACTTCGCCGTCAGGCGGATCCAAGTCATGGGGGCCGCTGAGCTGAGCTATCTCAAGAGCCTGAATGCCACCATGCTGCGCGAGCGCCTCCATGGGCTCTTCTCGCGCAATATGCCGTGCCTCGTTATCGCCCGCAACACCCCGGTTCCCGTTGCCATCCTTGACGCCGCTGCGGAATTTGAAACGCCGATTTTCCGCACGAGCATGATCACGATGAAGTTCATCAACGCCGCGACCATCTCGCTCGAGCTCGACTTCGCGCCCACGACATCCGAACACGGCAGCATGGTCGATGTCCTCGGCATGGGCACGCTCATCCGCGGAGCCAGCGGCATCGGAAAAAGCGAGTGCGTGCTCGGGCTCATCGAGCGGGGCTACAGCATCGTCAGCGACGACATCACAAAATTCCGCTCCCTCGAAGGCCGCGAGCTGCTCGGAATGTCCGACGCCCTCTCCCGCTACCACATGGAAGTGCGCGGAATCGGCATCATCAACATCGCCTCCATTTTTGGCGTCGGCGCTGTCCGCCGCGAAAAACGACTTGATTTTGTTGTTACACTCAAAGATTGGCATGAGGTAGAAGATGTGGATAGGATCGGACTGGACCGCGACACCTACGAGATCCTCGGGATCAAGGTGCCGCACGTCACGCTTCCGGTCCGCAGTGGACGCGACCTGGGGCGCCTAGTGGAAGTCGCAGCCCTCGACCAGAAATTGAAGGACATGGGCGAAAACAGTGCCGTGGAATTTAATCAAAAATTATTACATATGATCAGCGAACGCCGGAGCCGATGATGGGAATTCTTTCAAAGAAAAAAATTACTGAGGACTTGCACCGTTGCGCAAGTGAGGTCGTCATCGAGAACCGTAACGGCCTGCACGCTCGTCCCGCCGCCATGTTTGTCAAAATTTCCAGCCGTTACCGGGCAGAAGTCTGGGTGGAAAAGGATGGCGAACGCGTTAACGGAAAAAGCATCATGGGCCTGATGATGCTCGCCGCAGGGAAGGGATCAAAGCTCCAAGTCATCGCCGAAGGGCAGGATGCAGACAAGGCGATCGCCGAGATTAAAAACCTCGTCGAGACGCGATTCGGCGAAGAGTAAGGAGCTGCTCATAAATAAAGTTTGCAAGAAAATGGCGCAGTAGATTTTTGATGAGGGCAACGCGCGAGCTCCATGCAGCCTCGATGCAGGCTGTAAGAAGCGTGCAGCGCAGCCATCGACAAAACGATCAAGCCAGGCTGTAAACGTTATTTATGAACAGCTCCTCAGAGGAAGTATTTTACACCGCGCGACGATTATGTTACGGTCGGCGACTTGATGGAGCCCGCCCCTACAATTCCAACCGAACAACGATTCACGGGTATTCCCGTGGCACAGGGAATTGCCCACTGTGCAGTCGTGGTCCTCTGGGAGGAAGACGAAGACATCGCTCCACGGCCAATCCACGGCTACGAGCTTCCGGAAGAAATCGCCCGCTTTGAATCGGCTCTGATCTCCACGAGAGCCGAATTGCTGGGAATCCAACAGAGGATTGCCGTCGCGATCGGAGCTGAAGATGCCAGCATTTTTGATGCGCATCTCCTTGTTGTTGAGGATCGCACTCTCATTGATGAGGTTCTCCGCTGCCTCGACCGTGACCGCTGCAACGTGGAATACATCTTCCGACAGGTCGCGGACAAATATTGCCGGACACTTTCGGAAATTGACGACCCCTACCTGCGCGAGCGCGTCGTGGATATCGAAGACGTGACGCGCCGAGTCATCCGCAATCTGCTCGGCAAGGCGCCGCGTAATGCCGCCACACACGACCGCCCTCATATCATCGTCGCGCATGGCCTCACCCCCTCTGATACAGCCCAGCTCAACCGTGAGCTCGTGCTTGGATTTGCCACGGAGACAGGCAGCAAGACTTCGCACACGGCGATCATGGCCCGCTCGCTCGAGATCCCGGCGATCGTCGGCCTTCACAATATTTGCCACCTGGTCACCAGCGGCGATGATGTTCTCCTCGACGGATACACCGGCGTCCTGATCGTCAACCCCTCACCGGAGACGCTCTTGGAATACGGCCGTATCGAGGAGCAAAAGGAAGAGGTTTGCGGACGCCTTGAACTCATTCGTGAGACCGCCTCGACCACCCGCGACGGACACCATATTGTTCTTTCGGCTAACGTCGATCTCCCGGAAGAACTGGAGGATGTGAATGCCAACGGTGCCGAAGGGATCGGGTTGTTCCGCACGGAATTCCTTTTCCTAAACCGGACAGATCCTCCCGGCGAGGATGAGCAGTACGAGCAATACCGGATTGCCGCCGAAAAAACACGACCCCACGGAGTGATCATTCGCACCCTCGACATTGGGGGGGACAAGGCGGCCCAAAGCCTCCATCTTGATGACGAGCAAAACCCTTTTCTCGGCTGCCGCGCGATTCGCTACTGCCTCTTAAATCCAGAAATCTTTAAAACCCAGCTCCGAGCGATCCTGCGAGCTGCGACATCAAATACCATCCGCATCATGTACCCCATGATCTCGGGGCTGGAAGAGCTCAGGCAGGCAAATATTCTCCTTGAGGAAAGCAAGGCAGAGCTAGCGGCCCGAGGCGTCTCATTCAATCCTTATGTCGAAGTCGGCATCATGATCGAAATTCCCAGCGCCGTCATGGTCTGCGACCACCTGGCACGGGAAGTTGACTTCTTCAGCATCGGAACAAACGACCTCATCCAGTATACGATTGCAGTCGACCGGGTGAACGACCGCATCGCCCACCTCTACAACCCCACGCATCCGGCAATCCTGCGAATGATCAAAATGGTCATCGATACGGCACACGCCCACTCGATCTGGACCGGAGTCTGCGGAGAAATGGCCGGCGATGTCCAGCTTACCCCTTTGCTTGTTGGCCTCGGAGTGGATGAGCTCAGCGCAGCCAGCTCACTCGTGCCCCGCATTAAGAAGGCAGTCCAGTCGCTCGACTCACGAGCATGCATCGATCTCGTCAGCCGCGTGATCAGCATGGAAAACTCGGCCGAAATCTTTGAAATCAGCCGCCAAATGGCTCGCGAAAACTACGCGGAAATCGCCGACTGACGCCGCAGCGTCGATTCTTTCAGGCACGTTTTTACGGCCAGGTCCAGGACGGCCATGTGCGTGGCAACGCGCGCATCGAGGTGAAACTCCGAAGGCGACTCAACTGTGAACGTCCTGTCAGCATGCCGAAAATGAAGAACGAAGGCCTCCGGCCATGTCGGCATCATTCCCGGAGTAATCCGGCGGCGGATGACACCTCCCCGCGCGCGGCGCCCTTCGATCTGCGTCCGCCTATCGATAGGAAGCAGCAGAGAAGCTACTCGAATCATTTCCTCGGCCAAATACGGCTTCCGGCCGGCAAGCTCGTAGATATAATATCCCCGCGCATCAAAATCCTCGTGGAGAAGAAAGGCCAGATCGAAGCGATCGCTGCCAAGGAGACGAACTTGAGCCGCGATTTGCGGCACGTCCTCATTATGGTAGCAGCGGTTCAAGTCACGCCCCTCCCGGTCGAACCGGCTATTGTTGACAAGGCCCCAGGGATTTAAGCAGGGAAAAATGACCGGCTTCACCTTTTTCAACAAAACCGGATTTTCTTCGGCCCATGTGAGCAGCGCTTCCGTGGCAGCAGGCTCATCGCCATGGATGCCTGCAGAGAGATAAACGGAAGGACCCCGCTCCCCTCCCCGAGCTGGCTTAAGGAAGAATACTTCGTGCCCGCCACTCTCGCAAAACGCTCTCATCTCCAGGCCTGAGGTCCGCGCCACCTTCTGCCAGCGGCGGACGAGCCGGGAATAGTCGTGGGAGTGGCAATGAACGAGCGCCATCGCTACCCGTTCCCGGTCTTCACTTCGATAATGTCATGAGGGGCGCTTTCGCGTAGGCCCGCTGTCGTGACGCGGGTGTAGCGGGCATTTGTGCGCAGCGCCGCCAGGTCGCCTGCCCCCAGATAGCCCATGCCGCTTTGGAGCCCACCAGCCAGCTGCGCAAGTACAGAATCCGCCGGCGCAGAAACCTCTTTGAGCGCTTCAACGCCTTCGGCTGCAGATTTCTGCGCAGAATCTTTGACGTGGCCGTAGCGGGCGGCACTCCCGGCCTTCATCGCCGCATGGCTGCCCATGCCCCGGTATTGTTTATAGAATTTCCCGTTGATTTCCATGATCTGGCCGGGAGCTTCCGGACACCCGGCAAGCAGGCTCCCGCAGATGACCGCGTGGGAAAGAGTGAGAGCTTTAACGATGTCGCCGGATTTTGTGATCCCACCGTCGGCAAGAATTGTTACCCCGGCATGTTCCGCAGCCTTCGCGCAGACATAGAGGGCGGTGAGCTGGGGAATTCCAACTCCGGCCACGACACGAGTGGTGCAGATCGAACCCGGCCCTTGGCCGACCTTCACGGTATTCGCTCCGCAGGACGCAAGAAATTCCACCCCCGTGGCGCTTGTCACATTGCCGGCAATAATCGGGAGAGCGGGAAACTCGGCACGAATCGCGCGCACCGCATCCCCCACTCCCAACGTGTGCCCGTGGGCTGTCGAGACGGCAAGGACATCGGCTCCGCGCTCGACCAGCGCCCCCGCATGGGCCAGCAGCCCAGCGCAATCAAGCGCTCCGCTGGCATCGCGCGGCGCGCTCACCGCCGCACCGCAGAGCAGGCGGAACTTTTCATCGCGTGCGGGCTTGGTTTGCAGCGATCGCTCCTGGGTAATTCTTTCGATGTCGCTAAGAGTAAAGAGCCCTCTCAGGCGATCTTTACGATCCACGACGAGCAATTTGTGAATTCCGATATTTTCAGTAAAAAACCGGTCGGCGCGCATGATTGGGTCGTCCCCAAGCTCGTCTTCGCAAATCGTGAGCACTCCACCCCTCGGGATCATCGCCTCAATCACCGCGCGGGGAGCAAAGCGCGCACGGACGCAATGCCCGGGCAAAAGCCCAAGGAGAACGCCCGAACCGTCCACGACAGGAAACGTGCTGAAACTGAATTTCTTTTCCTCGATGATCGCGAGCACGTCGCCGATCAGCTGGTCGGGAGAGACTTTGATCGGCTCGCGGATCAGGCCGTGAACATGATTTTTCACGCGCGACACTTCCGACAGCTGCTGCTTCTGCGGCATGTTGTAATGGATCAGCCCGAGCCCGCCGGTCAGCGCAAGCGCAATGGCCATTCTGGACTCGGTGACCGTATCCATATCCGCCGAGACGATTGGCAGGTGCAGGTGCAAACCCGGGGCCAGCGTGGTTTCAAAGCTCGCATCGCGCGGCACGATCTCGGAATAAAGCGTGGCAAGCGAAACGTCGTCATACGTGAGCGCCACACCGGCTTGGTCACGAAAAAATTGATCGGCTCCGCGGTAAAAAAACCGGTCAAGCGACATTCCAATAGAAGAATCAGGAGTAGCTGCGTCCATGAGCAACCATGCCGGAACGCAACACGCCAACGCAAGCGGGAATTTGCCGATACAAATTTCTTATTGCCTGCGGATCATGCCAGCCGAGCCTTCGCATCGGCCGAGAGCCACTGCCATAGGCCTTCGATCGAAGCCGCTACTGCAGATTTAACCGGCGCAAGCTCGGCGGCGGTAAATTTCTCTCCGACGGCGGGCTTTTTGAATGCAAACATGTAGTACTTGATTTTCGGCTCGGTGCCGGACGGGCGGACGGCCACACGACGGCCGTCTGCCAGCTCGATCATCAGCATGGCCTCGGCGGGGATTCGGTCACCTTCGATATCGTGGATGACGTCGGTGGCGAAATTAAGGATTGAGACGACCTGAGCCCCATCGACAGCCACGGGAGCGTTCGCAGCGTAGGAATCGACGAGCTTGCGGATCTGCGCAGCGCCTTCGGCCCCTTCCATGGTCAGCGACTCGCCTCGTTCAAGATAGACGCCATACTCCGCGAAGATTTCGTCAAGCAATCCGGGCAGCGTCAGGCTGCGGGACTTCGCATAGGCTGCAGCCTCGGCAATGAGGACCGCCGCGCTGTTGCCATCCTTGTCGCGGACAAAATCCGAAGCGCTGTATCCGTAGCTCTCCTCGCCGCCAAAGACGTAAAGGCTTGAATGCTCCAGACGGAGCCGACGGGTTTCCTCTTCGGAAAGCTCGCTGTACTTGATGCGCAGGGCGGCAGGAATCGCCGACTCATATTTTCCAAGCTTCTCGCCAATGTATTTGAAACCAGTGAGCGTCTCGACGCAGCGCAGGCCAAATTTTTCCGCAATCGCTTTCTGGAGGTCGGTCGTTACGAATGTCTTAATAATGACGCCCCGCAAGCGGTTGGCCTCATTGAGGATTCCGAGTTCAAAGTGGCGGCTCGCGCGATACCAGGCGAGAATCGATCCGATCTGGTTGCCGGTGAGGAGGCGCATTTTCCCGTCTGCGTCGCGGGCGGCAATGCCCATGCGGTCGTCGTCGGGATCGGTTGCGATCACAAGATCCGCCCCCGACTCGTTGGCCTGCGCAATCGCCATGCTCAGGGCCTCGGCATTCTCCGGGTTGGGAGATTTAACCGTCGGGAACCTTCCGTCGGGAATTTCCTGAGCTTCGACGCCATCGCACTGGAAGCCGAGACGTTTGAGCATCGGCTTGATGATGACGCCTCCCACGCCGTGAAGCGGGGTGTAAACAATCTTGAGCGAGTTCTCGCGGCGGATCAGATCCGGATCGAGCGGCAGCGTGGACAGCCGGGCCATATAGGCCTCGTCCACATCGACGCCCATCGGGATCACGCGGCCGCGCGCGTCTTCCAGCACAGGGGTGTACTCTTCGCTCTCGACAGCATTGACCCGATCGATGATCGCCGTGGCATGAGGCTCGACAACCTGGCAGCCGTCTTCAAAATAGACCTTGTAGCCGTTGTATTGCGGCGGGTTATGGCTGGCGGTCAGGTTGATCCCTGCCTGGGCCTTTACATGGCGGACAGCAAACGACAGCTCAGGCGTCGACCGGGGACCCTCAAAAAGATAGGCGTCGCAACCGAAATCCGTGATCACTTTTGCTGCAAGCTCGGCGAATTCGCGGGAGAAAAACCTCGTGTCGTGACAGACGCAGACCGCAGGCTTCCCGGATCGTCCGCTCTTCGCAAAGTGTGCCTTCACGTAACCAACCAGCCCCTGCGTCGCCCGGCTGATGCTGTAGGAATTCATGGCATTCGTCCCAACGCAGGGAAATTCCGGACGTCCAAGCGGCTGGGGAGCGCCCTGCTCGACCGCAGTGACGACCGCGCCAATCGTCTTCCCCCGCAAACCTCCAGTCCCGAATGCCAGCGTCTGAAAAAACCTGTTGTCTAGCTCCTTCCAGTTTTCCGCCTTCACAAGCTCCTCGACAGCCGATCGGTACACTGGCGACGAGCTGCGAGAGAGAAGGATCAAAATGTTTTCGGACGAGGAACGAAGCAGCTTCCCGCTCTGGGCTGCTTCCTGAATCACGGAGGTAAGGGCGCTCATTGTCCGATTAGCCTAGCAAGACAGCCTCCGGTTGTCCACAATACCGGATCTCAGAAATCCGTTTGACAGTTTTACACTTACTGAAGACAATGAACCGGCAATGAACTCCCCGAAAAGCGAGACGCCTGATCTCGTCAAAAACTCCGTTCTTTACAAAGAATTTCTCGCCGAACGGGAAGAAATCCTGCGCCATAAGTGGATCGAAAGCGAAAAGCTCGGCCAGGATATCGGGTTCGAACGTGCCCTTCTAGATTGGATCGTCAAATACCGCTCGGCTTGGCGGAGCGAGCGCAGCAAGAGTCAGGCAAAAACCGACCGTCCAGCATCCGCATAATTTCAAGCGGCCTGCCGGACAAGCAGTAACCTTTAAAGTGTCCCCGAGAGGACGCAAAGGAGAACAATGTCAGAAAATCCGGAAAAAAGAGAACAGGAAGTTACGCTCGTCATGGACGCCGATGCCATTGCGAGGGCGATCCGTCGCATGGCTCACGAAATTATCGAGCAGCAGACGGACATCAAAAGGCTTGTGCTGGCTGGCATCCCTACGCGCGGGATCGAAATCGCCAAACGGATTGCCGAGCACATCACTGCCGTCGAGGGGAATGGCCCGTTCCTCGGGGTCCTCGATATTTCGATGCACCGCGACGACCTCTCAACCCGCGGCCGAATGTCCGCGCTGGTCCCAACCAATCTTCCTGTCGATCTCGATGGC
>Ga0194063_10002296_pt1 | contig 11970 bp, 11 predicted proteins | sample SepL3720m_MetaG_FD_155459 | JGI IMG/M metagenome (GOLD analysis project Ga0194063, IMG submission 155459) | Anoxic zone freshwater microbial communities from boreal shield lake in IISD Experimental Lakes Area, Ontario, Canada - Sep2016-L373-20m | ecosystem: Environmental > Aquatic > Freshwater... | reverse complement strand
TGGTTCCTTCAAGTGCTGACCGGCGATCAGGCCGTTCGCGAGGCAGCCAACAATCGCGTCAGGACGGTCGCTGTGGCTGCGCCCCGCGGCGCAGTCTTGGATCGCAACGGCAAGACTCTGGTTGAGAACCGGCCAGCCTCAGTGATGCAGCTCGACCCCGCGCAGCTGCCTGCGGCCACGCGCGAAGCTGCCGCCACTTGGGGGCAACAGATGACTACCTGGGCGCGCACGCCACGCAGCCAGCGCGGGCCGCAGCCAAAAGTTCCCGCTCCCGCAAACGCTGCGCTGGAAAAGCGCTACGCGCAGCTTGCCTCGGTGCTCGGAATATCGACAGCGACGATCAACGAGCGCGTGATCCAACAGCTCGCGCAGCTGCCTTACGCCAACGTTCGCGTCCAGGTCGACGTCCCGACCGCAGTGCGTAACTATCTGCTCGAGCGGCCCGGACAGTTCCCCGGCGTCAGCGTTGACCAGGTCTATGTGCGCCGCTATCCCGGTGGCGTTGGCGCGGCGCAGCTGCTTGGCGCCGTCGGTCAGGTCAGCCCGGCGCAACTCAAAGCCGACTCTTTCCGTGGTGTGATCTCAGGCGCGATCGTTGGTCAAGAGGGCATCGAACGCTCCTACGACCGCTATCTACGCGGCGTCGACGGTACGAAGAGCATCACGATCGACGCCGCCGGGAAGCTCAAGGGGCAGCGGATCTCGCGCGAGTCGCGCGCTGGCGACAGCGTCCGCACGTCGCTCGATTCAGCTCTTCAGCGCAGCGGTGAGGGCGCATTGGCCTCAGCTATGAGTGGCGGAGGAACGGCCGGAGCGTTCGTCGCGCTCGACCCGCGCAACGGACGCGTCCTCGCGCTCGGCTCGGCTCCGACCTACGACCCCAGCCTCCGCGCCAAGCCGATCGCCACGCAGGCCGATTATGAGCGACTCTTTGGCGAGGCAGCAGGCGCCCCACTCTTCAACCGTGCGATCAGCGGCGGCTACCCAACCGGCTCGATCTTCAAGCCGATCACGGCGCTGGCCGCGCTCGATGGCGGCGTAATTACGGCCGATACGACAGTCGACGATCCCGGCGTGCTTACCGTTGGCAAGCAGAAGTTCTACAACGCAGGCCATCAGGCAAACGGCCCGCTCAGCCTCGTCCGTGCGCTGCAGGTGTCATCCGACGTTTTCTTCTACACGCTGGGCCGAGACGCCAACCCGCTGAAAGGCCAGATCATCCAGAGTTGGGCGCGCAAGCTGGGCCTCGACAAAGCGACAGGGATCGATCTGCCTGGCGAGTCTTCGGGAACGATCCCCGATCGCCAGTGGCGCGCGCAGCAGAATCAAAAAGAGCTTGCCTGGGAGAAGTCAACCGGCAAGAAGTGCCCGCCGGACTGCCTCTACTCCGATAAGCGGCCGTGGTCTGTCGGAGACAACATCCAGCTCGCCGTCGGCCAAGGCGATGTTCAGGCCTCGCCGCTGCAGATGGCGGTGGCCTACTCGACGATTGCCAACGGCGGCATCGTCGTGCGGCCGCATTTGGGGATGACGATCGAGAGCGAAACCGGGCAGCAGCTGGAGCGAATCGCCGCTGCGCCGCTGCGCCGCGTCGTGATCGATCCCAGCTACCAGAGGTCGATCCTCGACGGACTCCACCAATCGACGCTCGGCGACGGTACTTCGGCCGACGTATTTAGCGGCTGGGACCAGGCCAAATTCCCCGTCTACGGCAAGACAGGTACGGCAGAGCGGCCACCTCGCCCCGACCAGTCGTGGTACGCAGCGTACGTTCCCAGCGCGACAAAGCCGATCGTGATCGTCGCCACCGTCGAGGACGGCGGCTTTGGCGCTGAAGCCGCCGCCCCGGCGGTCTGCGAGATGCTGGCAACCTGGTTCGCGCAGCCGAGCAGATGTTCGGCAGGAGCGTCGAGGACTCGATGAGCGCGACGACCGTCATCCAACGCAGGGCCGACGACGAGAAGGCCGAGAAGGCGATCGGCCTTCAGCTGCCGTTCGACCTCGTGCTCGTGCTCGCAACGCTTGGGCTCGCGATCTGTTCGCTGCTCACAATCGGCGCCGCGACTGGCAACGACATCCCTGGCAGCCCCGACTACTTCGTGATCCGCCAGCTGATCTACTTCGTCGTCGGCGCGCTGCTCGCGACCCTGCTTTGGCGCAGCGACTACTCGCGTCTGCGTGAGCTGAAGTATTTCTTCTACGGGCTGTTGATCGTTTCGATCCTGACCGTAATCGTCTTCGGCTCAGTTGCGCGTGGTTCGCGCCGTGCCGTAGACCTTCCACTCTTCTCTTTCCAGGCCTCCGAACTAGGAAAGGTTTTGTTGATCGTTGCGCTTTCAGCGTTCACGATCGACATGACGCGCCGCATGGCAGACAGTCGAACGACCGTCCGCTTGATGCTGATCGGGCTAGCGCCCGCAGCGCTTGTGATGCTTCAGCCTGACCTTGGCTCGGCCCTGGTTTTTGTCGCCATTACTTTGGCGGTCCTATTCATCGCAGGCGTTCCGTGGCAGCACTTCGCGGCGTTTGGCGCACTCGCCGCAGTGGCGATCGCGCTCTCGCTAGCCGTGCTGCCGAGCGTCGGCATAAACGTTCTCCACAGTTATCAAAAGGACCGCCTAACGGCGTTCCTGCACCCGTCCGAGACATCGGGCACAGAGGGCTATCAGCAGAACCAATCGCGCATTGCGATCGGGTCCGGCGAAAAGACCGGGCGCGGCAGCGGCGCAACTCAGACCAAGTACAACTTCCTCCCCGAACACCACACCGACTTTATTTTCGCCGTAGTTGGCGAACGGTGGGGATTCGCGGGGGCGGCACTCGTCCTTTCGCTCTACGCGCTGATTCTCTGGCGCGCGCTGCGAATACTGACGATGGCGAAGAACCTCTACGGCGCCTTATTGGCCGGCGGCATCGTTGTGATGCTGATGTTCCAGGTCTTCGTCAACGTTGGAATGACGGTCGGCATCATGCCGATTACGGGAATCCCGTTGCCGCTGATGAGTTACGGAGGCTCGTCGCTAATCGCGACGATGATCGCCGTCGGTCTGCTGCAGTCGATCTACGCTCAAGGCCGCAGGGCCGCGATGTCGCAGGGACGGGTGCTCCAATTCCAATGAAAAGAGCAACCCAATGAAGAAGCAAGTACTAGTCAGCGTTGACCCGTGGGAGACCCGCGTCGCGCTGCTCGAACAGGCAGGAACCCCCGCTACGGAGCGCGATCAGCGCCCGTCGGAGAAAGCAAACCCATCGGCCGGCTACCGCGTAGCGGAGCTGTACATCGAACGGCGAGGCAACCGTTCGATCGTTGGCAATGTCTACAAAGGCCAAGTCGACAACGTAATCGACGGGCTTGAAGCCGCATTTATCGACATCGGCCTGGAGAAGAACGCCTTTCTCCACATCGACGAGATCGTGCTGCCCGGCGTTGAGACGCCGCGGCGTGGCCGCGGCGAAGAGGGCGGCAAGAAGATCAGCTCGCTGCTGAAAAAGGGGCAGGAGGTTGTCGTCCAGGTCGTCAAGGATCCACTGAAGACGAAGGGCGCACGCTGCTCAATGGAGCTTGCGATCGCTGGCCGCTACATGGTTTACACGCCGAGCGGCGAGGGCGTAGGAATCTCGAAGCGGCTAGAGGACAAGGAGCGCGCACGCCTCCGTCGCGCGCTCAAGGATCTCGACCTGAAGAGCGGCGGCGCGATTCTGCGGACCGCCGCCCATGGTGCGACGAAAGAGGATTTCGAACGCGAGCTGCCTTATCTCTTCAAGCTGCATGAGGTTCTGATCGACCGCGCCGAAGGCCAGTCGGCACCATCTCTCGTATTCCAAGAGGCAGACCTGTCGGTGCGCGTTGTGCGTGACATCTTCAGCGTCGACTTCGAACGAGCGATCGTCGATGATGAAGGCCAGTACAACCGCCTGCGTTCGTTCTTCGAGCGCACCGCTCCCGAGCTCGTTGAACGCGTTGAGCTGTGGCAGGAATCGACGCCGCTGTTTGAGCAGGCCGGCGTCGAAGAGGTGATCGAAGGCGTCACATCAAGGCGCGTTGATCTTCCCAGCGGTGGCTACCTGATGGTCGACTACGGCGAGGCGCTGACCGTCTTCGACGTCAACACCGGCTCCTACGTCGGCCGCGGCCGTCAGGCGCGGCTCGAGGACACAATCACGAAGACAAACCTTGAAGCGGCCGATGAGATCGTGCGCCAGCTCCGATTGCGCGATGTTGGCGGCATCATCGTGATCGACTTCATCGACATGACGAAAGCGAAGAACCGAGACGAGGTGATGAAGACTTTGCGCAAGGCCCTTGACGAGGACCGCACAAAGACCTTCACGGCCGAAATCTCGAAGCTTGGCCTAGTCGAGATGACGCGACAGAACGTGACTGAGGGAGTGCGCGAGATCATCTCCCGCACCTGCCCCACCTGCAATGGCGACGCCGTTGTCCTAAGCGAAGAGACAATTGCAATCGAGTTCGATCGTCAGCTGCGCGAGATCGCGGCGCGATCGCCGCGCGCCAGCGAAGCGTTCCTGATCCAGATGAACCCGAGGGTCAGCGCTGAATTCACCGGCGCGGGGGGAAGGATGCTGCGCGAGTTGGAAGCTGCGACTGCAAAGTTGTTCCACTTCGAAGGAACCGACAGCCTGCCACTGGGCCATTTCGAAGTCACGATGGAAGGTGGGGCCGAAGCAGTTCGCGAGCGCGCCGTGCCATTTGCGGCCGGCGATGAGGTGCTCGTCAAACTGGTCGAACCGCACATGTACAACGTCGATGACGCGGTCGCCAAGATCGACGGCTACATCGTTTCGGTTGCTGGCGGAGGGCCGCACCTGGGCGAAGAGCGGACGGTCAAGATCGAAGAGGCCGGACGAAATTCGGCCTCAGCGACGCTGGTCGACGCAGTAAACGGCAAAGATGCCCTAGACTCGACGCCGCAAGGCAGCGAAGACGAGGCTGTCGAAGGCGATTCCGCCGCTACACCCGAAGTGGCAACCGCCGCTGAAGAATCCAACTAAAGCTGAGTGAACTGATGTACGCGATCGTTAAGACCGGAGGCAAGCAGTACCGCGTCGAGCAAGGTCAAACCCTGCTCGTAGAACGCCTGCCCGAAGACGAAGGGGCGACGGTCGATCTCGAGCCGCTGCTCTACCGCTCAGACGACGCAGTCTTTGAACCGTCAGCGCTCTCAACAGTGAGTGTCAAGGCGAAGATCGTCGAGCATCTGCGTGGCGAGAAGATTCGCGTCTTCAAGTTCAAGCCGAAGCGCGGCTACAAGCGCACTACCGGTCACCGTCAGGAACTGACGCGGATCGAAGTCACTGAGATCAAGCAGGCCGGCAAGAGTGCCGCCGCAACGAAGAGCGCAGCGGCAAAGCCGAAGCGCAGGAGGCCTAAACCTAATGGCACATAAGAAGGGCCTCGGCTCATCACGTAACGGTCGCGACTCACAGTCGAAACGGCTTGGCGTAAAAGTCTTTGCAGGGCAGGCCGTAACCGGCGGCGAGATCATCGTGCGCCAGCGCGGAACCGTCTTCCGCCCGGGCGACGGCGTCGGCATCGGCCGCGATCACACTCTCTTTGCGACTGCGCCCGGCGTAGTCGAGTTCACCCGTGGCCGCCGTGGCCGCATCGTGAACGTAGTCAGCTCCGAAGCTGCCTAGCTAGCCGCGGTGCCCGCTGTCGGCCTCGCCGAGCGGGGCGTCCGGCCGCCTTCCAGGCGACCGCACGGACTTCCCCGCCTCGGCGAACCGACTGCGGGCACCGGCGCCGGACTCGGCTTCGGCTGCGGTCTTAGACGCCTTGGGAGGTGGGGCGGATGACTATTTCGTTTACGTCTACGTGGTGGGGTTGGGAGATCGCGTAGAGGACTGAGTTGGCGATGTCGTCGTCGGTTAGGCCGTCGGGGATCGGCGAGCCGTTGTCCCAGAAGGGGGTGTCGACGATGCCGGGGTGGATCAGCGTGACGCGCACGCCGCTGCCGGTGATCTCTCCGCGGAGCGACTGGCCGATGCCGTTTACGGCCCACTTCGTTGATGAGTAGAGGCTGCCGGGTATTGCTACGCGGCCGGCGATTGAGCCGGTCAGCAGGAAGTGGCCCTTGGATTCCTTGACGGCGTCGAGCGTTGCGCGGATTGTCAGCGCCGTGCCGAGCACGTTCGTTAGAACCATTTCGCGCCAGTGTTCGACGCTCGCCCCATCCTTACTGAAGCTTCCTTTGCCGCCGAAGCCGGCGTTGACGAAGGCGACGTCGATACGGCCGAACTCGGAGAGCGCAGCTTCAGCGAGGGCCTCGTTTGCCTCCCAGCTGGTCACGTCTGTGGGGATCGCGAGCGCGTTCCCCTTGCCGCCGCACTCCTGCGCGACCTGTTCGAGCTTCTCCGCGTTGCGGGCAGCGAGTACGACCTTGTGGCCGAGGGCGGCTGCTGCGCGCGCGGTTGCGGCTCCAATTCCGGTTGATGCGCCGGTTATGAGGATTACCTTTTCGTCTGACATGGCTGCTCCTGTTCAAGCTGCGTTGCTCGCAGGTCCTAGGGTTTGTTGGCGATGATTCACGACAAGGCTCGCATCTTTGCGCAGGCGGGGCGTGGCGGCGATGGCTGCCTCTCGTTCCGCCGCGAAGCTCACGTACCCCGCGGAGGTCCCGACGGGGGCGATGGCGGTCGCGGTGGCGACGTCGTGCTGATCTGCGACGGCTCGCTGCGTGACCTGCAGTCGCTTGCTGGGCGCAACGAACTGAAGGCTGGCCGCGGTGGCCACGGCGAAGGAGCTTTGCGCTCCGGCGCCGGCGGCGATTCACTCGAGATTCACGTGCCGCCCGGAACCGTCGCTGAGCTTGAGGACGGCACGATCCATGATCTGGTGGTGCCGGGTTCGCGCGCCGTTGTTTGCCGGGGCGGCTCCGGCGGCCGCGGCAACAACCACTTCAAGAGTTCGACCAGGCAGACGCCACGATTCTCCGAGCGCGGCTTGCCGGGCGACGAATTTTGGATCGATCTGCGCCTGAAGCTGCTCGCCGACGTCGGTCTTGTCGGCGTCCCGAACGCGGGCAAGTCGTCGCTGATCTCGACGCTGACCCGCGCCGTCGCCAAGGTTGGCGATTACCCATTCACGACCTTGGAGCCGCAGCTCGGTGTTCTCGACCGCGGTGGCAGGCAGCTCGTGCTGGCCGATATTCCCGGGCTGATTGAGGGTGCTAGCGATGGCGCCGGCCTCGGCCATGAGTTCCTCGCGCACGTTGAGCGCACACGCCTACTTGTTCATGTGCTCGACCTCGCGCCGCTCGACGGCAGCGATCCTGAAGCCAACTACGAACTGATCGAGAGTGAGCTTGGCCGCTATAACGCTGAGCTCGCCGCATTGCCTCGCGTGCTCGCGCTGTCAAAGGCCGACCTCGTACCGGCCGACGACGCGGCCGTGGTTGCGCAGCAGTGGCGCGCTCGACTCGGCGACGATATTCCCGTCGTAGTGACCTCGAGCGCCACGCGCGAGGGTCTGGACACGCTCGCCGATGCGCTCGTCCAGCGGGTCCCGCTCGAGGCAGCGGCGCCGCAGCTCGCGGCCAGTGACACGCTCGCCGAGCACCAGGTCTTCCGGCCTGGAGCGGGGCGCGAGTGGAAGGTCGACCAGCTTGAGGACGGCTGCTACCTCGTCAGCGGAGAGCCTGTCGAGCGACTACTTGCGCGCTACGACGTTGAGAACGATGAGGCGCTCGCGCAGGTCGAGCAGCGGCTGCGGCGGATGGGCGTGATCGACGCCTTGACGGAGGCCGGTTTTGAATCTGGTGATGAGGTCTCGATCGCGGGCGTGGTCTTCGAATTGGACGCCGCCTAGCCGCGCGCGGCTACGCTGCGCAGGCAATGGCTCGTTACGTCATAAAACTTGGCTCCAACATCGTCGCTGACGAAGCGGGAGCGCTACGCGAGGATCTACTGACCGCCGTCTGTAGTGAGGTGGCCGCGCGCCACGAGGCTGGCGATTCAGTTGTGCTCGTCTCGAGCGGTGCGATCGCCCGCGGGATTGAGGTGCTCGAACTCGGTTCGCGCCCCCAGGCGATGGCCGACCTTCAGGCCGCCAGCGCCGTCGGGCAGGGAAAGCTCTACCGCGTCTATGACGAGCTGCTGCGCGAGCGTTCGATCATCAGCGCGCAGGTACTCCTTACCTTCTTCGACGTTGGCCACCGCAGTCACTACCTCAACGCCCGCCAGACGCTCAGTCGCCTGCTCGAGTGGGGCGTGGTGCCGGTCGTGAACGAGAACGACACGACCGCGACCGAGGAGATCTCGTTTGGCGACAATGACTTTCTTGCCGCACAGGTGGCGATCATGGTCGGCGCTGACCGGCTCGTGCTGCTGACAAATCAGGATGGGCTGCACCAGGCTGATCCGCGAACAGATCCGAACGCGCCGCTGGTAGATCAGGTCAGCCATCCGTCGCAGCTGAGCGAATATGAGATCGGTCAGGCCCCATCAGGGCTCGGCTCCGGTGGCATGCGCTCAAAGGTCGTCGCCGCCGAGATGGCTACGGCCGCAGGGATTCCGACGACGGTCGCCAGCGGGATCCGCGAGGGGGCGCTGGCAAGGGCGCTCAGTGGCGAGCCCGAGGGAACTCGCTTCGCAGCACAAGATGAGCGCTACTCGAGCTTCGAGCTCTGGCTGCGCTACGCCAAGCCAACCCGTGGCACGCTGACGATCGACAGTGGCGCTGAGCGCGCGCTGCGTGAGTCCGGAGCATCGCTGCTGCCGGTTGGCATCAGCGCTGTAGACGGCGAGTTTGAGCCCGGCGACGCGGTTGAACTACACGGCGCGGCCGGCGTAATCGGTAAGGGCATCTGCAACTACTCGGCCGAGGAGCTCGGCCGTGTCGCGGGCTTGGGCTCCGACGAGGTTGAGACGATCATCGGCCGGACGCCTGAGGTAGCCGTCCATCGCGATTATCTAGCGCTTGGCTAGGCGCTGCGACAACCCTTGCTCCTGACTACTCTCTGCTGATGGCAAGCGAACAGATGACCGTCGCTCAGCTCTGCGCTGAAGTGAAGGCTGCGGCACCTGCCTTAGCGCGCGCGCCGCGCGAGATCAAGGATGCCGCGCTGCAAGCGCTGGCAGACTCGCTCGAAGCCCGGTCAGCGGAGCTGATCGAAGCGAATGCGCTGGATCTAGCTGCCGGCGAGGCGGCTGGGCTGTCGGCCGCGCTGCTGGACCGCTTGCTCTTGAACAAGGAGCGAATTGCCGCGATCGCCGCAGGTGCCCGGCAGGTAGCTGCGCTCGACGACCCGGTCGGCGAGCTGATTGAGCAGCGCGAGCTTGAGAACGGCTTGCGGCTGCGCAAGCTGCGCGTGCCACTCGGCGTTGTCGCGGTCGTCTACGAGGCGCGGCCAAATGTGACGATCGACGCGTCGGCGCTATGCCTTAAGTCGGGGAATGCCTGCCTGCTGCGCGGTTCCGGTTCGGCTGAGCATTCGAACGCGATGATGGTTGAGATCGCGGCCGACGCAGCCGAGTCGGTCGGCCTGCCGCGCGCTGTGGTCACGCTGGTTGGCGGTGGCCGTGACCATCTCGCTGAGCTCGCCACCCAGCAAGGGGTCGTGGATCTGATCGTCCCGCGCGGCGGCGAGGGGCTGAAGGCAGCGCTTGAGCAGGTCGCAACGATTCCCGTCCTCTACGCCGCTTCAGGCAACTGCCACGTCTATGTCGACCGCGGAGCCGATCTTCAGCAGGCTGCCGCGATTACGCTCAACGCGAAGGTGCAGCGGCCGGGCGTCTGCAACGCAGCCGAGACGCTGCTGATTCACCGCGACGTGGCGGCCGAGTTCGTGCCCTCGATCGTGAATCAGCTCCTCGACGCTGGCGTGGAGCTTCGCGCCGACGAGGCGACGAAAGAGTTTGCTGGCGCCGAGCTTGGCGAGCGTCTCGTTGATGCCAGCGACTCAGACTGGGGGACAGAGTTCCTCGACCTAATCCTCGCGGTCAGGATCGTCGATTCGGTAGGTGAGGCGATCGAACACATCACGCGCTACGGCAGCGGCCACTCAGAGGCAATTGTCACCCAAGACGAGGAGGCGGCCCGCGCCTTCGAGCTCGGCGTCGACGCGGCTTGCGTCTACGTCAATGCGTCGACCCGCTTCACCGACGGGGCCGAATTTGGGATGGGCGCCGAAATTGGCAACTCAACTCAGAAGCTCCACGCCCGTGGGCCAATTGGCTTGCGCGAGCTCTGCACCTTCAAGTACGTGATTAGCGGCGATGGGCAGGTGCGGGCATGAGCAAGGTTGGGCTGCTCGGCGGCAGCTTTAACCCGCCGCACATCGGTCATCTGGTCTGCGCCCAGGAGGCCGCCGAGCAGCTGGAGCTCGACCGCGTCGTGCTGGTCCCACTGCACACACCAACTCACCGCGATCTGCCGGCCGACCCGGGCGCACTCGCCCGCCTCGCGCTCTGCGAAGCGGCAACCGGTCAGAGCGACCGGCTAGGCGCAAGCCCGATTGAGGTTGAACGCGGAGGAACCTCCTACACGGTCGACACCCTGCGAAGCTGGCGTGATGCAAACCCGAGCGACGAGATCACGTTGATCGTTGGCAACGATGTTGCTGCTGAGTTCAGCTCCTGGCGCGAACCGGCCGAGGTCCTGGAGCTGGCGCGGCTAGCGATCGTCGCACGCGAGGGCGAATCGGAGTTGCTTTTGAGCGAAGAGCTCAGCGCCGGCTTCCCTGGCAGCGACGTCGTCGGCGTGACGATGACGCGCGTTGATATCTCGTCATCGTTGGTGCGCGAACGGGTAGGTGCCGGCCGCTCGATTGAGTACCTCGTTCCGGAACCGGTCGCAAGCTTGATCGCGGCGGAAGGCTGGTACCGATGAGCGCCGCCGCTAATGCGATGACTACGACTGAAATGGTCGATCTGATTACAGAGTTTGCCCAGCAGCCGAAGGCCGAAGAGCTTGTCGTCCTCGATCTCAGTTCGGCCTCAGCTTTCACCGACGCTTTTGTGATTGCCACCGGCCGCAGCGACCGCCAAGTCAAGGCGATCCACGACGCGATCCACCAGGGAATGAAGAACGAGCACGCGATGCTGCCGAGCCACGTCGAGGGATTGGCTGAGGCAAGCTGGGTTCTGCTCGACTACGGCGACGTCGTGGTGCACGTGTTCACTCCGGCTACGCGTGAGTACTACCGGCTAGAGACGCTCTGGGGCGAGGTCCCACGGCGCACCGTCACCAACGGCGAACCCGAGCCAAGTGAGGATCTAGCGGATGACGACGCTACGGCCTGAGGACTTCGCGACGACTCCCGACTGGCCCAAGCCGGGGATTCTCTTTTACGACATCGGTCCAGTGATGCGTGACGCTGCGCTGCTGGCGAAGACGACGGCCGAGCTGATCACTGTCTCACGCGAGCTAGTTGGCGAGGTTGACTACGTCGTTGCCCCCGAAGCGCGGGGGTTCCTCTTTGGCCCGGCGCTGGCCGTGGCGCTTGACGCTGGTTTCATTCCGGCGCGCAAGCCGGACAAGCTGCCGCCGCAGACCAGTTCGGCCGAATACGAGCTCGAGTATGGCGTTGAGCAGCTCCACATCCACGACCACGAACTCGGCGGCGCGCGCGTCCTGATTCACGATGATCTACTGGCGACCGGGGGAACGGCCGGCGCGCTAGTCGAGCTGATGGCTCGCGCTGGGGCCATTGTGGTAGCTGCATCGTTCGTCAGTGAGATCCCAGCGTTGGCGGGCCGTGAGGCGCTCGCGCCGCTGCCTGTAACGACGCTTGTGAGCTTCAAATAGGCTCGAATAACGCAAAACTAACAAAACCTTACAAAGTATTGCTAGTTTCTCTCTGACCAGGGACGAATCACGTCCCGCAACCGAGAGGAACGAGCAACGATGAGCGTAACCGACGAGCTACTAGCTAACGCGGCGCAGTACACCGAGACCTTCGAGAAGGGCCACCTGCCGATGCCACCGGCACGGAAGATCGCGATCGTCGC
>Ga0194063_10002294_pt1 | contig 11982 bp, 9 predicted proteins | sample SepL3720m_MetaG_FD_155459 | JGI IMG/M metagenome (GOLD analysis project Ga0194063, IMG submission 155459) | Anoxic zone freshwater microbial communities from boreal shield lake in IISD Experimental Lakes Area, Ontario, Canada - Sep2016-L373-20m | ecosystem: Environmental > Aquatic > Freshwater >... | reverse complement strand
GTTGCAGCTCCACGAGCAACCGATGAAGAAACTCTCGAACGGCGTCTTCTCGCACAGGGCGCGAACCAGACGCACCTTGTGGTCGGTATACCGTTCGCGCAGGGCGTCGAGTTCGCGTTCCCGTTCAATGAAGTCCACGACGGCGGTCTCGAATCCGCCCTCGCGTCCTTCGGCAACGTAGTCGAAGAACGGTGTGCCAAGTCCCATTTCCAGCAGGTAACTCTCGCCGACCTCCTTCCATGCATTCACGGCGCCGGTCGGGTCGAGGCGCGCGATGTCGCCGCCCAGCGTCAGGTATTCGAAGGCGGGCATGTCGCGATCGAAGTCCTTGATATGACGCTCCGTGGCCCATCCCGGTTCGTGCCTTTCCTGGCGACTGCCGGATGTCAGGATGCCCTTTGGTGTGCTGACCGTACTGCGCCGGACAACCGTGTCAGCGTCGAGCCACTTTTCCTCGCTTTGCCACGCCAGCCCGTCAACTGGCGCACCGCAACCGGTGCAACCCCATCCTTCGCAACCGAACTTCTCGAACGTTGTCTTCAGTGCGCGGTGGAACGGAATCTTTGCAAACTCCATCATGTCCACGCCGAGCACTTTGGCCGGGTAGTAGTACCAGAACTCCGGCGCGACCGGCAGCCGGTCGCTCCGGATGCCACGGTAGGCGTTCAGCATGCGTTGTTTGGGGGTCATGGTTGGGTCGAGATGTCAGTGTTCGGGTTAGCCTCTGGCAGGGTGGAATAAGAGTTTGGCGGGGCGGGACGGAGTTTGAACGCCGTCAATGGAAGTTGAGCGGCTGGAACAGCAAGTTTAAGTTCGAGAGTCGTGATCGGTCCGGGTTCTGGCGGCACCGGTATCTGAAGCCTTCCCTCCTTCAAGTGATACGGCAGGGAACCACCGTCCAGGCGGTGACAAGAGACCGCCACCTTGGCGACTTCAGGCGGTAGTTCCAGCACTGCGTCACGGACGCCAGGCCAAACATGAATATAGAGACGATTATCGACGCTGGTGCAACCTGCCTGGCAACGGCTGCCATGAGGACGTACGCCACCACCGCCCAGCATTTCTGGTGCATAGTCCGCCGGGACTTGGTCCGGAGTCTTTGGAATCAGGATTGGCAGGAGCGGACCTCCACGGGTACCGACGATCGTCTTGCCATGGGTGGATATCCAGGCGCCAATCTCGCGCAAACGCTGCGTTTGTTCGGACGGGATCCGACCGAGGGCATTGGGCGTCACGTTGAGGGTGAGATTTCCGCCATGTGTGGCGCAATCGACCAAGGCTCCCACGCATTCCGCCAAAGGTTTGGCGGACCCGTTCCAGTACGACCACCGTCTCGGTTGCAGGCAGATCAGCGCCTCGAATGGGTCGGCACATGTCATACGCGAGGCGAATCCTCCCGGCGCTCCGATCCCGGACCACGCAGTCGAGCGCGGATCGCGGAAATATGGAGCCGAATGTTCCATGACCTCGTAGTCGCCGATCGCCCATGGCGTGTTGCGACTGTGGATGTAGTGAGGGCATAGACGTCTCAGTTCCCGGTAAAATCCTTCCCAGGAAGGATGGTTGCAGGCCGGCGACCAGTAATCGAACGCCAGAAAATCGATGGCGCCATAACCGGTCATCAGTTCCCGAAGTTGTTCCTGCATGTAGGGGACATAGGTATCCCAGTCGCCGGCGCGCGAGGCCGGATGCCACCAGTCGGCCGGCGAGTAATACCAACCCAGACGCATCCCGGCCGCGTGACAGGCGTCGGCGATCTCACGGCAGACATCGCGTTTGAAAGGAGTTTTGGTGATCTTGTAGTCGCTGGTCTTGGTATCCCACATGGCGAAACCGTCGTGATGTTTGACCACCAGGAGCAGGTAACCCATGCCGGACGCCTGGGCCAGTTCCACCCATGCTTTCGCGGAAAACTCGACGGGATTGAAGCGTTCGGCCAAGGCCACGTAGTCGGGCATGGCCATCCTCGGCCGCCCCATATCCTCAGCATACTGCATGGTCCAACTGATCTCACGGGCCGCAATCGAGGAATGGTTCCAATGCACGAACATGCCCACTCGGGCCTGTTCGAACCAGGCGAGATCGGACGGACCGGCAGGCGCCGGATAGGTTCCATGCTTATTCAAGAAGCAATCGAAGAGCAGATAAGGGACCCCAGTTTGTAGATCTTGTATTGTATTGGACGCAGTCATGGATTCTCCTTTGGTTGAGATAGTGGGGGCTTCGCAATCAGGTTCGTGACTGCCCCCACCCACAACGCGGCGGCGCGGCGCTGGCCGATGGGGCTGAAGTGGCGTTGCGAACCGGCGCCGCCCCGGTTCTCGCCGGTCAGTGTGTCGGTGTCCGGACCGGGGAAGAAGCCCGGCGTCTTCCAGAGTGTGTCCACGGCGCTGCGGATTACGGCTTCCTGCTTCGGGTTGTTGTACACCGTCGGATGAATGGTGGACTTGGCCGGCAACCACGCCAACTCGAACCCGCACTCCTTCACGAGCGCGGCGCGGATGGTTTTCAGGTTCTCGACGTATTTCGCGGCCGGTACACCGCCGATGACGTCGGACTCGCCCTGTTGCCAGAGCACCGCGCGGAACCGGCCGACGGCTTTCGCGGCTTGCACGAGGTTCTGGTGCAGTGCTTGCCCTGGCATCCATTGCCCCGAACTTGTAGCAGCAACGGCAACGTTGACCAATCCCACAGGGACCATCAAGGTTTTGGCCAAGTCGTCGCCGAATGGCGGCCAGATCGAACCGGTACGATACGTCGATGGCGTGGGTTGAGGATCGTCCGCCTTGCGCCAGACGCCGGTTTTCGGATCCAGCACGCAAACCCGACCTTGTGGCTCCTGTACCTTCAACAACTCGTCGGAGCAGTTGTCGGCATAGGACTGGCCAGCAATCACGAACACTTCGCCGATCCCCACCGGTTCGACGGTTGCGGTGAGTTTGACCGCGCCGGGGCGGCGCAGTTCCAGACGGTACCAACCGCCGACGGGCACAGTGATCGAGACCCTGCAGACGTCCCCACTGACGGACGGTTTGACGGACGCCCACGTTGTTCCTTTGCCGAATGCGTTTTCCAACGCAACCACCTGCCACTCATATGCTGCAACAGGACCGGGATCGGTCCAACGCATGGCAACTTGCGCACTCCCAGTGTTGTCCTTCCGAACGGTGGACGGATCGCGCTGCACGACCTGGTAGGGCAAGGGTGATTCGATCTTCGGGAATTTCTCTGTCTTCATTGTCTGTCCTTGTGCGGCGGTGAGAATGGCGGCGAATGCGGCACATGACAGGGCGACGGTTGTCTTAATCATACAGATCTCCCATGGATGTTCGTTCTTCCTGACACCTGAACACTCCCTCCTACGTCTTCCATCCTATCTTCACCGCCTTGCCGGAAGCGGCCGACTCCTGAATGGCCCCGATCATTTCGTCAACCTCGTAACCCGTGATGGCGTTCTGCACGATCTGCCGTTTGGCGGCGATATCGGCGCAGAATGCCGCAACGGCCCTGGCGAACGGCGACACGGGCGCAAAGCGATACTCCGTGGCGGCGCCGGTGGCCTCATCGTAGTGAATGCACACGGCCGCCTTGGTGTCGAAGTGGTTCCATTCATTGGACAAGATTTCCAGTCGTCCGGCGCTGCCGACAATCTCGACGCGTTCGTCCCAACCGTCCTTCAGATACCCGACGCGGGTGTGACCGTGCATGATCGTTTCCCAATGCGCCACGCCGTTGGGGCCGGTGAACATCGCCGCGGCGAGGCCGTCCACGTCGCTGCCGGAGGGGGTTGTCATGTCCGCGAAGACGGTGTCAGGTCGGCCGATCAGGTGGTTCATCAAATCCAGGATGTGACTGCCGCCGGCGAGAAGAATGCCGCCGCCCAGACGTGCCTTGCAAGGCGACGGTTGGTCCCCGGTCGGTTTGAGAAACGAACCCGGCGCCGTCCAGACGTCGCCCCAGCATTGGTGTGCGCGAATGTGAGTGGTCAGTATTCTGCCCAGACGCGGAATGAGTTCCTTTGCCTTTTCGACCGCCGGCATGAACCGTTTCATGTATGAGGTGAAGAAGACGGTTCCGCGAGCGTGAGCGGCGGTGACGATCTCCAGCGCGTCCTGCGGGTTGGTGGCGAGCGTCTTTTCGCAAACCACCGCCTTGCCGGCGGCGATGGCGGCAAGGCATATCTCGCGGTGGTTGGTACTGAAAGTCAGTACCCAGACAGCGTCGACGGCCGGATCGGCCAGGACTTCGCGGTAGTCCTTTGTGAAGCGCGCATTGAATTTCGCCGCCAGTGGCCCGGTGACTTTCTCGTTGATGTCACACACCCACGCGACGCGGACGCCGGCCTTTTCAAGACCCGCAAAATGAAATCTGGAAATGTCTCCGCAGCCAATTACGCCAACCGTCAGTGCCATGATGAGTCCTTTCCCGGCGCCACTAACGACTTCAACTGGTCGATCGCCGTGATCACACTGTTTTTCCCCGTACGAAGGGAAAGTTCCGATACACCTCCACCATATACTCGTAGTTCTCCAGCGGCACGCCGCGGAAGATGGTGTTGGACGAACTGAAGACGTAACCGCCGCCGGGACTGCCGTGTTTGAGGCAATATTCCGCGGATTCCCTGATCTGTTGCGGTGTGCCGTGTTGAAGGTAGTCGCAGCGGACGTTGCCCATAAGTGCCATCTTCCCGTAGGTCAGGCGCTTGACCTCCGCGATGTCCATCCCCGCCATGGGATCAACAGACTGCAGTAACGCCGGACCTGCCTCCATGATCTGGTCAAGCACCGGCATGAGCATGCCGTCGCTGTGCATCATCGGGATGGCGCCGCGCTGACGGGTCAACGCGCACAACCGCGCCAGGTAGGGTGTCACGAATTCGCGGAACTGCGGCGGCGACAGGAATGGTCCACCATTGAATCCCACGTCGCTGGCGAACATGAGGAAATCGGCGCCCGCCTCGGTCATGCGGTTCACACGATCTTCCGCCGCCTTGTACAGGCGTTCCGCGCCTTCATGGACCGTTTCGGGACGGTCGAAGAGGTCCTCGGCGAACCGATCCCAGTCCTTGACGATGTCAATTGACCAGATGCCCGCCCATACGATGCCGCCAACCAGCAGGTCGTTGCCGAACCGCCGTTTTGCCGCCGCGACGCCATCCGCGTCCTGCGGCGGTTCCAGCACCATAAGGGCGTCCCACTCGAACTTCCGGACGATTCGTTCGTAGACGTCCATGCCCTGCTCAAGCAGGCGTTCATTCTCGGAGGCAGAGGCGTTGGCGGGGTATTGCGGGTGTTCGACACCGAACGCCTCGCGGGTCAATTGAAACCACATCTCAAAGTGCGGGGCACGATCCGGCTCCTCGAATCGCAAGGTCTTCAACATTCGTTCGCGTCCTGTCATGGCATAACCACCACTTTGACGGCGTCCGGTTCATTCGCGGTGCGAACGGCCTTGGCGATGTCAGCAAGAGGGAACCTGTGCGAGATCAGCGCTTCGCCGTCAATGACACCCTCCTTCAGATAGGTCAATGCCAGAGGTGTGAACATGGCGGGTGCGGCGAACGATGCCCTGAGTTGCAACTTCTTGAAATGGAACTTGTTGGCATCGAAAGAGCATGTCGCCTTGTCGCCCTCGCCAAGCCCTATGAATGTCACGATGCCGCCCTTCGCGGCGAGATCGAATGTCTCAGGCAGAGCGGGCGGCGGTGCGGTCACGAGAATGCGGTCAATCGGACATCCGTACTGGAACTTCGAGACGGGTGTCTCGTCAACGGCGACGACATCGTCCGCGCCAAACTGCTTTGCCAAGGCCAGGCGCCGGACTTGCCGCTTCACGTCCGCCACGAAAAGTCGACGCGCACCACGGCGTTTGGCCAACTGCGCGATCATCAGGCCGATGGGACCTGCGCCCATGACGAGAACGTTGGAGTCTATGCCGATGTCCGACAAGCGCAGAACGTCAATGGCCACTCCCATCGGTTCGCTCAGGCAGGCGATCTCGGGTTTCATGCCTTCGTAGGGCACCGCGCACTGGGCCGGCGCGATCATTTCCTCGGCGAACCCGAGCGCCGGACCGGCGCCCCAGAATACGCGCAGGTTGGGGCAGAACTCCTGGCGCATGTTGCGACACTCATCGCACTGACCACAGGCACTGGAGGATTCCAACGCCACGTTCTGTCCGACCTTGACGTTCCCCACGGCGGCGCCCACCTCAAGCACGGTGCCGGCGCCCTCGTGGCCGAAAGGCGAGTCCTTGGACGGTTTGCTGTTCCAGTGCAGATCCGTACCGCAGATGCCGCAAGCCGTGACGCGCAACCTGATTGCGTCCGGTTTGAGCGGCGGCATGTCCACGTCCTTCAGGAAAACCTCTTCGTCTTTTCTGAACGCTGCCTTCATGTGTTGCACTTCTCCTGTTTGTCTGTCACGTCCGAAACGATAACACTTTGCGACCGAGGTGACCATGCACAAAAACGGCGGACGGCATGGACTTTTTCGCATATATATGCCATTATCGATGTGCGTTGAAATGGGGGAGAAACCATGAGTAGTTTAGCCAGACAGTATGTTGTTAGCGATACAATCGGCGAACCGGCATGGACAAAAGCGGCGTTTGCGGGTCGTTCCGAGGAGTTGACGGCGCTCTACGTGGTGAGGCATCGTGGCCGTTTTGTCGAACAGGTTCCAACGTATCACGATCACTGGGAAGTGATCGCGGTTCGTGCAGGGACTGCAACCCTGTCGGAGTTGACCGCAGACCTTCGCGAGCACGCGATATGCCTGATTCCGCCGGGTGTTCCGCATCAGGAGATCAGCAATAAGCCTGTGGATCTGATCTGGTTGGGAATCCGCGGAAGTCGGTTCCTCGGGTTGGACCGCAGCGCCATCGCGACAGTTGTCTCCCGCGAGATCTCTGACTTGATGGAACGTATGTGGATCTTTGCCCAGATTATACCTGGAGGCATTGGACCTGAACTGGACGCGATGGCGGCATTGGTCGTATCCCGGTTGCTGCGGTTGGTCGCAGGAGAGTCAATCCCTGCTTCAGATCGGATTGATCGGGCGATTCTCCTCTTCAACGAACGAATGTCGAACCCCGTTTCCATGGTCGAAATCGCGCGGAAACTCGGGTGCAGTACGAGTTATTTTACCCGCGAGTTCAGGCGGCGGACGGGGCAGACTCCCATCGCGTACCTGACAGGGATCAGGATCAGGCATGCCGCGCGACTTCTTGAGACAACCGAGTTGGCCGTGCGCGAGATTGCCTCGTTGACCGGTTACTCCGAGGCGTTCTACTTCACGCGCGTCTTCACCCGCCTGATGGGGTGCAGTCCTTCGCGCTGGCGGATGGCGTCCGGTTTGAGGGCCGTATTGACCAGATCCTTCAGGTAAACCTCCTGAAATCGAATCGCAGGGACAGGTTGGAATGGCGCTTAGTTAAGGGATTCATGGTTTGGTCCTGTAATTGTTGCGATGAAGGATATCGACAAATATCCGTGTGTGAGGTCGATATAGGCCGACACAGCCATCAGTGTCCCGCACTCTCCCTCCAGCAACAGGCTCTTATACCGCTCCTCCCACAGAGTCCCCACACGCCCGTGACGACGATTATAGGATATGCTCACCCGCTGCTTCAGGAATAGTACTGGTCAATGGATATTTTACGCAGGTTCTTGAACCGCTTGCGCAGGATGTCAACCTTACGATCCATCGGCTCGCAGCAACCGTAGTAAAGAAGACCGCAATCCTCGAATAACCGCTGATTGTAGGCCAGGTCGAATTCGTCGTGCATAGCAGGAGACACCGAACCGAAGATCTGGGCGGCGCAACGTCCCCAGACATCCTTGGCCCGGTAGCGCCCCTTGCAGTCTGCGGCCGGGAGTTCGCGAGAACACGCCGCTGTGCAATGCAGGAGGACCGGGCGCGGGTCGAGCAGTCCCTGCTCCTCCAGTTGTTTGAATTGCGCCTGCCCGATCTCCATGAAGCGCCGGGCTGTAGCATTCAGCCAAGCGTCTTAACGGAGGCGTCAGGTGTCGGCGTGACCACGGGAGCCGGTGTCGACACCACCTCAGGCAACGGTTCAGGTCTCATCGGGATTGGGTCTGGCTCGGGCGGCAAAACCGGTGTCGAAACTGGTTCGGGTATCGGCTCCGTTCGTTACCATCAAATCCCCCATTGACACGCAATGGGTCACGACAGCATATTGACACAGAGTAAACGCGAAAAAAGTTATCATAATGCGTCAAACTGTCTACAGGATCATCCTCGTTTTCATCACGGCTACGGCAGGCATCCTGATGATCTCGTTCGCTGTCCATGCCGTTAGCAAGGCGGCTCGGGGCGATGTCAGTGATTTTCAAGCCTACTATGTCGCCGCCAAAGCCCTGTGCGAACATGCTGATCCCTACGTGTTTTCGGAGAAGCCCTATATTTACCCGCCCCTCTTCGCGACACTCTGTATGCCGCTGGCATCGCTGCCCATTGGAACCGCCGCCATATGTTATGTCCCGGTTATGGTGGCGGCCGTTCTTTTGGCCTTTGTCTGGGGAACCCGCGAATTCATGAACCGTTTTGACATGCCGACACAGGGTCTGACGCTATGGGTTACACTCCTGCTCCCCTTCATCATCATGGAAGACCGGGTGAAGTCTGATCTTCAGATGTTTCAGGTAAATTCCCTGCTGTTAATCCTGTCCCTTGCCGCTCTGCGCTGGTTGGATCGTCGCCCGACCCTGGCGGGATTCGCCCTGGGATTGGCGATGAATATCAAGGTGTTTCCCATCATCCTGCTCCCCTATCTTCTGTTCCGGCGGCGATGGAGAACGGCAGCGGCCATGCTCGGATCGACCGTGTTGTTCGGGCTGCTTTCCGCCGTCGTCCTAGGATGGAAACTCAATCTCCAGTATCTGGCACAATCCTCGGGCGGGTTCCTGTCGCTCCTCGGAATCCATCTGGACGTTCAGCAAAAAGCCCAGATCAAGGATGTGACCGCCTCCTACAGTGTCTCCATCCCCAGCGGAATGGTGCGGATGTTCGGGCCCGGACATAGCGCCACGGCATGGATCCTGGTCTCGGCCATCCTGCTCGGCATCGTGGCCTTCGGCGCCTGGGCATACCGCCGACACGGACTGCCCAGGGCGCGCTGGCCGAACCGCATTGAACAGCAGGAACAACCCTGGAAGGCACTAGTGGCCATGGAGTGGTCGGTTCTCCTGGCCATCGCCCTCGTCTTCAGTCCCCAAACGAATTCAAGGCATCTTCTGATGCTGGCGCCTTTGGCGATGCTGGGTTCCGCTTTGCTGGTCAAATCCTTCGGAAAACCCGGCTGGCTTTGGTGTCTTGCAGGCACCGGCCTGGTATGGGCCGGTCTGACTTTGCCTCCCGGTAGTTTCAGAATAGAATTCCTTCACTCAGCGCATGTCTTCTGGCAATTTGTGGGCGGTCCCTCCTGGGTACTTCTGACGGCGCTGCCCCTGTTGTTATGGGGCGGAACACGCGTCATCCGTGATCTGCAACTCGACCGCCGACCGCCGCCAGACCCATCATGACGGCATAGATGAACATCATTTCGGTATCGCCGAAATTATACTCGACAAACCCATTCAACATCAGGCCCGTCAGAAGCAAAACCACCATCATCGCCATGACCCGATCTTTTGTGTCGCGTGATCTGCGAAACCAGGCCGTCCCATCCCGGAGGGATCTTGCCATCCAGAACAGGTAAAGCGCCAATCCAACCCATCCGGTTTCCACCAACACCTGCGCCCAATTCGCGTGCAGATGATTTCGATGCGGTTCCACCCGCGGGGCAATCTGCCTCATCCTGTCATTGGTCAGACATCCGTAACCAACGCCCTGAGGTTGAGCCCGGATCAGTTGCGGTGTGATGGTGAGCCACATGGTCATGCGCCCGCCCCCCTCTGAATTGAATTCCCTTGAAAGTTGTCCCATCCTGGACTGAACAGGCGGCAGCAGAAAAACCCCGACCATCACCATCAGAACGGGCACCCAGGCCCGCCATCGGAGTTGCATCAGAAGAATGACCCCCACAAGCAGTATGGCGCAAAACCACGACCCTCTCTTGAAGTTGATCAACAACCCGGCGCCCTGTGCCAGCAGAATGGCCCAGCACCAACCCGGCGCCCGGCGCCCCTCCCTGATCATGGCCGCTATCAGCACCGTCGAACCCACCACTCCCAGCATCAGCATCTGTCCGTCCGTCATGGAACCCTTATCGATCAACGACGTCAGAAAGTCAGGATTCGGCTTTTGCCAGGCAAGTACCGGATAAACGACCAGATCTTTGAGACCCAACACGGCACTTCCCCCCAGAAAGGACCAGAGAAGGGCCCGTTTTCGCCCTGACTCCAGGGTCAGGGAGGCGGTCACCGGAATCAGTAGAAACCAGAACAGTTTTCCACACCGCCGCCAGAGTCCATGGCTGTCCCCGAAGTGGGCCGACAAAATCCACGCCAACACAACAAAGGGAACAACAAAGAACAGCACCGGCGGGAAAGGGAAACGGATCCGCCCGCGAATCCATGCGATCAGAAAGAAAAGACAACAAAAAACCGCGCACAATTGCCCCAGGACAATCGAGAAGGCAATTGAAAAAACCGTGGCAAGGAGTGCCCCATAGGCGCATTCCTCAACGGTTGACTCTAGTTGAAACCGACCCATATCTTGAATAATTAGTGCAACCGGAGTTGAGATGCAATATCTTCCGCACCATGAGAAGGATCAAACGGACAGTCTGGACTTACGTATTGCCGACGCTTCTCTTACTGGCGGTCACGCTGCCTCATCTTGAACAGGGCGATTTCAGGGGGGAAACGGCCCATTATGGCGCCATCGGCGTCCAAGCCTGGCGGACTCCAGCCTTCTTCTGGGCGCTCCACGAACATCCCGCCGTCCCCTACTTTAACAAGCCGCCCATTGTCTTCTGGATTCACGGCTTGTTTCTGCACGTCTTCGGAATCACTCTGGCTGCGGCGCGCATCCCCTCCATCCTCGCGGCAGTCGGTTGCATTCTTTTCACCGTGGGGATTGCGCGCGTCTGGTTCGGACGCGCCACGGCATTAGCCGCCGGCGTGATTCTGGCCCTCAGTTACGAGTATTTCCGGCGGACACGGGAAATCTCACTGGATTTATGGCAACTTTTTTTCATGATGATGGCAGTTTGGTTTTGGGTACGGGCCTCGCTCTTAACATCCCATCGCCTGGTCTGGGTTGCGGGAAGCGCTCTCGGGCTCGCACTCCTGTGCAAACCCCTGACGGCTTTTCTGATCCCCTGTATTGTCATGATTTGGGCCTGGATCGAGTCTCAAGATCGGGGTTTCAAGGTGCGGACCATAATAGGCCTTCTCGGAACCGCGCTTCTGGTTGCCCTGCCCTGGCATCTCACCATGATTCACCTCTACGGCGATTCCTTTGTCCACCAATATTTCGGACAGGAAGTGGCGGCCCGACTCCAGGGACTGCGCAACCGGGAACCGGTCTGGTACTATGCGGTTGAGATTGGAAAAACGTATTGGCCTTGGATGGTATTTGTAGTCCTCGGCCTGGCGAGATGGCGGCGAAACCCGGTTTCGCGCCATCATGAAAAAGGCCTCATATCGGCCTTCGTCTGGGTCGCGGTATGGGCATTGGCTATCACCCTGTTCCCGGACAAACGTCCCCGCTATGCGCTCCCCCTGTACCCGATGCTCGCCATGATCAGCGCGTATGGTCTTGTGTCACTCCCCTGGCGCCCTCTGCGCCGGTGGTATCGCGAGGGACTACCGATCACAGCCTGTCTCGTAATCGTTGCGGGAGGCGCTGCCTGCCTTCTCCCTCTTCGCGTTCAGGCCCCGCCGGATCCCGATCTGTCCGCCCTGGTGAAATGGGTGGGGCAACAAAAGCCGGATACCGTGTATTCCGCCGCCATGACCTCCACAGATGAAAGCATGGTCTATCTGAAGACGGGATACTGGCCGAACCCACCCCG
>Ga0194063_10002293_pt1 | contig 11984 bp, 12 predicted proteins | sample SepL3720m_MetaG_FD_155459 | JGI IMG/M metagenome (GOLD analysis project Ga0194063, IMG submission 155459) | Anoxic zone freshwater microbial communities from boreal shield lake in IISD Experimental Lakes Area, Ontario, Canada - Sep2016-L373-20m | ecosystem: Environmental > Aquatic > Freshwater... | reverse complement strand
GATGTCGATGCCGAGGTGACGCTGGTCGGCTATCCGGGTTCCTCAGTGCGGGATTACCTGCGGCACAAGGCTTCTTCGCAACCGGCGGCATCGCTCGCGGATGCGGCGTCGGCACTGCTGGGCTCGGCGGTGGTGGAGATGATCGACCGGGGGCAGCGCTCGATCAGCGGTACCCATGCACTGTGGCTGGGGGATTGCCGGTTCTAGGTGAATCAGGCCAGCGTTGCGTTGACGTAGATGATCTCGCCGAGTGGGTCGTAGTCGTCGCGGTCGGGCGGCTGCAGACCGGCGCCCCGCAACAGTTCATCGCCGGGTACGCCGGTGACCCCCCAGCCATGGGTGCGCAGATAGTCCATGACGTTGTTGCGCGGCCCGGCATAGATCAGCGCGGGCATGTCGATGTCGAGTCCGCGCTCGCGCATGTTCGATGTCATCTCGTGTGCCCGGGCGGCGTCGAAATCGACGATTCCTGGCACGTATTCGGTCGCCACGGCACTGCCTGGGGCGCTCAGCGAGGTAATGGTGTCCAGCAGTCCGTCCTGGGCCTGCGGGGGCAGGTAGATCAACAGGCCTTCGGCCAGCCACGCGGTCGGTTCACCGGGATCGAAGCCCGCGGCTATCAGGGCGGTGGGCCAGTCGCCGCGAAGGTCGATCCCTACCGTGCGGAGCGCGGCGGCGGGCTCGGCGTCGAGGTCGGCCAACGTCGCGGTCTTGAATTCGATGACCGCGGGCTGGTCGATCTCGTACACCACGGTGCCCTGCGGCCAGGCCAGCCGGTAGGCACGCGAGTCCAGTCCGGAAGCCAGGATCACCGCCTGGCGGATCCCCGCTCCGGTCGAACGGATGAAGTACTCGTCGAAGAACCTGGTGCGCATCGCCATTCCGGCGATCATCGCCTGGATGCGTTCGGGACCGGCGTCCCCGAACGGTGAGGTCTGCAGGCGGCCGTCGATCATGTCGACGAAGAAGGGGATGCCCACCGCCCGCACCAGGGGCTCGGCGAACGGGTCGTTGATCAAGCGGCGGTCGTCTTTGGTGGCCATCGCCCGCCCGGCTGCGACCATGGTCGCCGTCGCGCCCACGCTGGAGGCCAGATCCCAGTCGTCGTCGTCGGTACGCGCCATCAGCCCAACTCGGCTGAGATGTATTGGAAATCCACGAACTTCTCGGTCATCTCGTCCTGGACCTGTTCGATCCCGTAGGCCTCGGCGAGGTCGCGAACCAGGCTGGCGGTGACCAGCCAGCCCAGCTCGTGCAAATACTCGATCAGATGACTGCGTTCACCGGCGTAGACCAGATCGGCGAGGTCCTCGGGGAAGCCGAGGCGCTTCCAGCGGCCCGTTCCGGCGTCGTCGTCGCCCGAGGTGAACACGTCCATGGTCGGGAAGAACTCGGTGGCAAGCCGGCTACCGGGCGGGCTGAGCGCGGTGATGTGGTCGAAGAGCCGGTCCTGAGCCTCCGCCGGCAGGTACATCAGCAGACCCTCGGCGATCCAGGCTGTCGGGCGGCCCGTGTCGAAACCGTTGGTGCGCAAGGCTGCAGGCCAGTCACTGCGCAGGTCCACCGCGACATTGCGCACCTCCGTCGTGGGCGCGGCCTCCAGTGCGCGCAGAGTGGCGACTTTGAAGTCGATCACTACTTCCTGGTCGATCTCGTACACCACGGTGCCCGCCGGCCAGGCCAGTCGGTAGGCCCGGGCGTCCAGGCCACTGGCCAGAATGACGACCTGCCGTAGACCCGTTGCGGTCGCCTCGGCCAAAAAGGCGTCGAAATACTTGGTGCGGACTGCCATTCCGTCGACCATCCGGGCGACCTGGGACTCGCCGTCCGGTTCGCCGTCGAGGATCTTCAGGAAGTGTTCCGAGCCCACCGCCCGGACCAGGGGTTCGGCCCACACGTCGTCGATGACCCCGGCCCGGGTGGCCAGCGCTCGGGAAGCCGCCACGGCCGTCGCGGTGGCACCTACCCCGGAGGCCAGGTCCCAGGAGTCGCCCTCGCGTCGAAGCGAATTCGCTGTCATAGGTAAGTCTTTCGGATTGCTTTGACGGAGAAGGAGTTTCGCAGCGCTTGGTCTGCCGGGTCGGTGGGGAATTGGCGGCCGTAGGCGGCGAACATCTCCGGCCGTGGCCGGGTGGACACCTGCCAGCCGAGACGTCCGAGGTAGTCGACGACGGACTGCCGCCGGCCGCCGTACAACAGGTCGCCGAGGTTGAGGTCGAGCCCGTTCTGAGCCCACTGAGCGCTCATCGACGACGCCCGCTCTGCGATACCCGACCCGCCGTCGGGGTGGTATTCGGTGGCGATCCGGCTCCCTGGCGGCGATAGGGCCGAGATGGTGTCGAACAACCGGTCCTGAGCCTCGGGCGGCAGGTAGATCAGCAGGCCCTCGGCAATCCATGCCGTCGGCGCGCCGGTGTCGAATCCGTGGGCACGCAGGGCGGCCGCCCAGTCGTCGCGCAGGTCCACGCCCACGGTGCGATGCCCGGCGGCGGGGGAGGCGCCGTGCTCGGCCAGCACGCGGGACTTGAATGCCATGACGTCGGGCTGGTCGATTTCGAACACGGTGGTGTCGGCGGGCCACGGCAGGCGGTAGGCGCGGGAATCCAGACCGGAGGCCAGGATCACCACCTGGCGCAACCCGGCCGCACCCGCATCGAGGAGGAAATCGTCGAAGAACCGCGTCCGCACTGCCACGACGTCGATCAACAGCCGGGCGCCCGCGGTGTCGGCGACGTCGTCGTCGCCGTCGAGCGCGCGGGTGAACGGCGCGATTCCCACGGCCCGGACCAGGGGCTCGGCGAACGGGTCATTCACCAGGGGGTCGCCCTGGCGGCTGGCCAGCGCCCGCGCCGCGGCGACCAGGGTCGCCGTGGCGCCCACGCTGGTGGCCAGATCCCACGTGTCGTCGTCGGTGCGGGCCATGGCGAGGGTCTCCGGAACTCTGCGGTCGGTGGTTGGTTAGCTAATTTAACCACCTGGCCGGCGGCGGCCGCCGGCGTCGAGCGGATTCCCGGCCGGCCTGGGGTAACTGTTAGTCTCGTAGACTGACTCGAGCGCGCCGCGTGCGCGCTGACCAAGGACTATCCGAACGCTGGCCAGGCCAGCCCCATCGGCACGCCGTTCCTCGGGTCCGGCGGCCCAGGAGGAAGAGTGCTTTCGGCTTTCATCTCGTCGCTGCGGACGGCCGATCTGAGGCGGAAAATCCTCTTCACCCTGGCCATGGTGATCCTCTACCGCGCTGGTGCGACCCTGCCGTCCCCAGGCGTCAACTACGGCAACGTCCAGCAGTGCATCAACGAGGCCAGCGGCGGGGCCGGTGCGCAGATCTACTCGCTGATCAACCTGTTCTCCGGTGGAGCGCTGCTGCAATTGTCGGTGTTTGCCGTGGGCGTCATGCCCTACATCACCGCGAGCATCATCGTGCAGTTGCTCACCGTGGTGATCCCACGGTTCGAGGAACTCCGCAAGGAAGGCCAGGCCGGCCAGGCCAAGATGACGCAGTACACGCGTTATCTGTCGATTGCCCTCGCCATCCTGCAAGCCACCAGCATCGTCGCACTGGCCGCTAACGGCGGGCTGCTGCAGGACTGCTCGGTGGACATCCTCGACAACACCCGGATCTTCACCCTGATCGTCATCGTCCTGGTGATGACCGCCGGTGCCGCACTGGTGATGTGGATGGGCGAACTGGTCACCGAGCGCGGCGTCGGAAACGGCATGTCGCTGCTGATCTTCGCCGGGATCGCCGCGCGCATCCCCTCCGAGGGCAAGACCATCCTGGATACCCGCGGTGGTCCGGTGTTCGCCGCGGTGTGCGGGGCGGCACTGCTCATCATCATCGGCGTGGTGTTCGTCGAACAGGGCCAGCGTCGCATTCCGGTGCAGTACGCCAAGCGCATGGTCGGCCGCAAGATGTACGGCGGCACCTCGACATACCTGCCGCTCAAGGTCAACCAGGCCGGCGTCATCCCGGTCATCTTCGCTTCGTCGCTGATCTACATCCCGCAATTGATCACCCAGCTGATCCAGAGCGGTCGTAAAGGCGCAGGAAATAGCTGGTGGGACCGATTCGTCGCCGACCACCTGACCAACCCCGCCGACCTCACGTACGTGGTCTTCTACTTCGCCCTCATCATCTTCTTCACCTACTTCTACGTCTCGATCACGTTCAACCCCGAAGAGCGTGCCGACGAGATGAAGAAGTTCGGCGGCTTCATCCCCGGTATCCGGCCGGGTAAGCCCACCGCCGACTACCTGAGTTACGTGCTGAACCGGATCACCCTTCCCGGCTCGATCTACCTGGGCATCATCGCGGTTCTGCCGAACCTGTTCCTCCAGGTGGGCAACAGCGGTAGCGTCCAGAACCTGCCGTTCGGCGGAACCGCCGTGCTGATCATGATCGGTGTCGGCCTGGATACCGTGAAGCAGATCGAGAGCCAGCTGATGCAGCGCAACTACGAAGGGTTCCTGAAGTGAGAATCGTCCTACTGGGCCCGCCGGGGGCGGGCAAGGGCACCCAGGCTGCCAGTCTGGCTGAAGAGCTTGGGGTGCCCCACATCTCCACCGGCGAGCTGTTCCGGCACAATATCGGTGCCGGAACCGCACTGGGCATTGACGCGAAGAGGTACCTCGATGCGGGCAACCTCGTACCGGACAGCCTGACCAACGATCTCGTTGACGATCGCCTCAACGATGCCGACGTGGCCGGCGGGTTCATCCTCGACGGCTTTCCCCGGACCGTCGACCAGGCCGAGGCGCTGCACGACATGCTGGAGCGGCGCAATCTCAAGCTCGATGCCGTACTGGAGTTCCGGGTACCCGAAGAAGAACTGGTTTCGCGCCTGTCCGGGCGCGGACGTGCCGACGACACCGAGGACGTCATCCGCAACCGGTTCCGGGTCTACCGCGACGAAACCGCGCCGCTGTTGGACTACTACTCCGACGAATTGAAGACCGTCGACGCCGTGGGTGGCCTCGACGAGGTCTTCGGCCGGGCGTTGCAGTCGCTCGGCCACTGAATTCCCGGCGATGGTGTCCCTGCCCGGACGGCGCGGCCGCAAGGCCGTACCCGCCCGCTCAGCCGGTGAGTTGGACATGATGGCCGCCGCCGGTTCCGTGGTTGCCGCGGCGCTGCGGGCGGTGCAGCAAGCGGCCGTTCCCGGGGTGTCCACCAAGGATCTCGATGACGTGGCCGAGACCGTCATCCGCGAGGCCGGGGGAGTCCCGTCCTTCCTTGGCTACCACGGCTATCCCGCGAGCATCTGTTCGTCGTTGAATGATCGTGTGGTGCACGGCATCCCCTCGACCGGCGAGGTGCTGGTCCACGGTGATCTGGTGTCGATCGACTGTGGAGCCATCATCGACGGCTGGCACGGCGACGCGGCCGTCACGTTCGGGGTCGGCGCGCTTATTCCGGCCGACCAGGCGCTCTCCGAGGCCACCCGGCTGTCGATGGAGGCCGGCATCGCGGCGATGATCCCCGGCAACCGGCTGACCGACGTCTCGCACGCCATCGAAAACGCCACCCGCGCCGCTGAGCAGTCTCACGACCGGCGGTACGGAATCGTCGAGGGTTACGGGGGACACGGGATCGGGCGCCAGATGCACATGGATCCGTTCCTGCCCAACGAGGGCGAGCCCGGCAAGGGGCCGTTGCTCGTCGCAGGTTCGGTGCTGGCGATCGAGCCGATGCTGACACTGGGTACCACGTCGACCCGGATCCTCGACGACGAGTGGACCGTCGTCACCACCGACGGCTCCCGCGCCGCGCACTGGGAGCACACAGTCGCGGTCACCGACGACGGCCCGCGGATCCTGACGGCCGGCTGAGGTCAGAAGTCGCCGGCGTGCCGGCGCAGCGTCTCGATCGAGGCCACCAGTGCGTCGGCCTGCTCGCCGGATATCCCGATGTCGGCGAATACATCCCGGTTGAGGGTCACGGTGGCGTCCTGCACCGTCGAGCGGCCCAGGTCGGTGATCCGGACCAGGGTGGTGCGGCCGTCGGTCGGGTGTGGCACCCGGGATACCAACCCGTCGGCTTCCAACCGGCGGATGGCGTGGGTGGCGCTGGTGACGTGCACCTGCAGCAGATCGGAGGCTGTGGTGATCGGTAGCGCACCGGTGCGACTGAACGCCAGCAGCCGAAGAAGTTCGAACCGCGAGAAGCTCAAATCATAAGGCCGCAAGGCGGTTTCGACCCGAGCCAGCAGGATCTGATGCGCCCGCATCACCGACGTGACCGCGACCATGCCATCTGCCACTGCGCCCCAGCCGGCGCGAACCCAGTTCGCCCGCGCCGCCGCGATGGGGTCGACACGCGCGGCATTGGGATCCGCCCGCGCCGCGATGGGGTCGTCTTCGTCCGGCATGACCGGCTCAGCGCAGCGTTTCGATCACCGCGCTGAAGTCCAGGCCGGCGTGCTCCTCGGCGAAGCGGGCGTAGATCTGCGCGGCATGGCTGCCCAGTGGGGCCGAGGCGCCGGCGGAGGCCACCGCGTCCATCGCCAGCCCCAAATCCTTGTTCATCAGCGCGGTCGCGAAGCCGGGCTTGAACTCGTTGTTGGCCGGCGACGTCGGCACCGGTCCGGGCACCGGGCAATTCGTGTGCACCGCCCAGCAGTTGCCGGTCGCGCCGGTCACCACGTCAAACAGCGACTGGGCGGACAGTCCCAGCTTCTCGGCAAGCACGAACGCCTCGCCGACGGCGATCTGCTGCACGGCCAGCAGCATGTTGTTGCACAGCTTCGCGGCCTGCCCCGCACCGGAATCGCCGCAGTGAATGATCTTGCCCGCCATGGCCTCCAGTACCGGCCGGGCTTTCTCCAGGGCCGCGTCCTCGCCGCCGACCATGAACGCCAGCGTGCCGGCGACGGCTCCCTTGACCCCGCCGGAGACCGGGGCGTCAAGTTGGGCGAAGCCCCGCTCCCCGGCGTAGGCATGCACCGCGCGGGCATCGTCGACGGCGATGGTCGAACTGTCGATGAACAACGCGCCCGCAGCCGCCCCGGGCATGACCTCGGCGTAGCACTCCTTGACCAGAGTTCCGTTGGGCAACATGGTGATCACCACGTCGGCCCCCTGCACTGCGACCGCACCGCTGTCGGTGACGGTGATGCCCGTGGCGGCGGCGGCTTCCCGGGCCTGCGGGACGGGGTCGAACCCCCGGACGGTGTGGCCGGCGCTGACCAGGTTGCCGGCCATCGGCATGCCCATATGGCCCAGCCCGAGGAATGCGATCGTGGTCATGGGGTCTCCTTCGAATTGCTTGCTGTCCGGTTCACGCGCCGGAACGGGCCCGGGTGGCTTCCGACCGGCCGATCACCACGCGCATGATTTCGTTGGTGCCCTCCAGGATCCGGTGCACCCGCAGATCGCGGACGATCTTCTCCAGTCCGTACTCCCGCAGGTAGCCGTACCCGCCGAGGAGTTGCAGCGCGCGGTCGGCGACGTCGTAGCAGGAGTCGGTGACGTACAGCTTTGCCATCGCGCACAGCGTGACCTTGTCGGCCTCGTCGTTGTCCAGCGCGCTGGCCGCCCGCCACAGCATCAGCCGGGAGGTCTCCAGCGCGGTGGCCATGTCCGCCAGCGCGAATCGGATGGTCGGCTCGTCGATCAGCGCCGAGCCGAACGCCTGCCGGTCCACCAGATAGCCCGCCGCCTTGTCGTAGGCCGCCTGGCCGCCGCCCAGCGAGCATGCCGCGATGTTGAGCCGGCCGCCGTTGAGGCCGTTCATCGCGATGCCGAAACCGGTTCCCTCGGCTTCCGGTCCGCCGATCAGCGCCTCGGCGGGCACCCGGACGCCCTCAAGGATCACCTGGGCGGTGGGCTGGGCATTCCAGCCCATCTTCTCCTCATTGGCGCCGAAACTCAGTCCCGGAGTGCCTTTTTCGACAATGAAGGCCGAGATGCCGCGGGGGCCGTCGGCACCGGTGCGCGCCATGACCACGTAGACATCCGAGGTGCCGGCACCGGAGATGAACTGCTTGACACCGTCCAGGACGTAGTGGTCGCCGTCCCGAACGGCCTTGGTGCGCAACGCCGCCGCATCCGAGCCGGCGCCGGGCTCGGTGAGGCAGTAGCTGGCGATCAGTTCCATCGACGCCAGCCGCGGGATCCAGGACTTGCGTTGTTCTCCGGTCCCGTAGGTGTCGATCATCCACGCGCACATGTTGTGAATCGAGATGAACGATGCGATCACCGGGTCGGCGATCGAGAGTTCTTCGAAGATGCGCACCGCGTCCAGACGACACAGACCACTGCCGCCGACGTCCTCGCCGCAGTAGATGGCCCCCATGCCCAGTTCCGCCGACGCGCGCAACACGTCGACCGGGAAGTGCTTGGTCTTGTCCCACTCCAGTGCGTACGGGGCAAGGCGTTTGGCGGCGAAGGCGGCGGCGGTCTCGACGATCACCCGCTCGTCGTCGTCAAGGATGGTGAAGTTCATCGCCCCTACTTCATGGTGGGGATGACGAACTCAGCGCCATCCTTGATGCCGGACGGCCAGCGCTCGGTGATGGTCTTGACCTTGGTGTAGAACTGGATCGCCGCCGGGCCGTGCTGGTTGAGGTCGCCGAAGCCGGAGCGCTTCCAGCCGCCGAAGGTGTGGTAGGCCACCGGAACCGGAATCGGCACGTTGACGCCGATCATGCCGACCTGGACCCGGGAGACGAAGTCGCGGGCGGTGTCTCCGTCGCGGGTGAAGATCGCCACCCCGTTGCCGTACTCGTGCTCGTTGGGGAGGCGCAGCGCCTCCTCGTAGTCCGTGGCGCGCGCGATGCACACCACCGGACCGAAGATCTCGTCGGTGTAGATCGACATGTCGGTGGTGACGTGGTCGAACAGGGTGGGGCCGATGAAGAACCCGCCCTCGAGGCTGTCGTCGCCGAAGGTCAGTTCGTCGCTGCCCTTCCCGCGGCCGTCGACGACGATCTCGGCTCCCGCTTCGACGCCGGCGTCGATGTAGTCGCGCACCCGCTTGAGGGCCGCGCCGGTGACCAGTGGTCCGTAATCGGCCTTGGGGTCGAGGCTGTGGCCGACCCGCAGGTGGCTGATCTTCTCGGCGAGGCGGTTACGCAACCGGTTCGCCGTCTCTTCGCCGACTGGCACGGCGACGCTGATCGCCATGCACCGCTCCCCGGCGCTGCCGTAGCCGGCGCCGACGAGGGCGTCTACGGCCTGGTCCAGATCGGCGTCGGGCATGACGATCATGTGGTTCTTGGCGCCGCCGAAGCACTGGGCCCGCTTGCCGCCGGCCGCCGCCCGGGCGTAGATGTACTGCGCGATATCGGAACTGCCGACGAAGCCGTAGGCCTTGATGTCGGGGTGGTCGAGCAGTGCGTCGACCGCCTCCTTGTCGCCGTTGACGACCTGGAAGACCCCCGGCGGAAGACCGGCCTCGAGGAACAGTTCGGCCAGTCGCAACGGCACCGACGGGTCGCGTTCGGACGGCTTGAGGATGAAGGCGTTGCCGCAAGCCAGCGCCGGACCGGCCTTCCACAGCGGGATCATTGCCGGGAAGTTGAACGGGGTGATCCCGCAGACCACACCGAGTGGCTGGCGGATCGAGTAGACGTCGATGCCGGTGCCGGCGTTCTCGGTGAACTCACCCTTCATCAGATGCGGTATGCCGCAAGCGAACTCGATGACCTCGATGCCGCGCTGGATGTCGCCGAGCGAGTCGGCGACGGTCTTCCCGTGTTCCAGTGAGAGCAGTTCGGCGATCTCATTGGCGTTGGCGTTGACAAGTTCGATGAACTTCATCAGCACTCGCGCCCGACGTTGCGGGTTGAACGCAGCCCATTCTTTTTGCGCCACCACCGCGGAGGCGACGGCGGTGTCGACGTCGGCGGCGTTGGCCAGCAGGACCTGGGCCTGCACCGCGCCGGTGCTGGGGTTGAACAGGTCCGCGGTGCGGGTACTGGACAGCGGGCTGTGCCGGCCGTCGATGAAGTGCTGGATCTGTGTGGTCATGAGACTGCCTTCGGGGCGGGAGACGGGAATACTTGCATATCCTAGTACATGGTTCTGGCTGCGCCAAGAGCTCAGGTCAACGGCTCGGCTCGGCCCGGGCCTCCGCCCAGCCGGGCAGCAGCCCGGCCGCGCGCACCTCGGCAAGCGATGGTGCCGCGGCGTCGCGGTCGGACAGCAGCAGTTCAGCGGCCGGCATCGGCCACTCGATACCGATCTCCGGGTCGATGGCGGCGATGGCGTGCTCGCGCTGGGGCCTATACGGCTCCGAGCACAGATACATGACGGTCGAGTCGTCCTGCAACGCCAGGAACCCGTGCGCCAGTCCCTCGGAGAGGTAGACCGACCGGCGTTCGACGTCATCGAGTCGCACCGAGTCCCATCGGCCGTAGGTGGGGGAGCCCACCCGGATGTCGACGACGACGTCGAAGACCGCGCCCCTGACGCAGGTCACGTACTTGGCCTGGCCGGGCGGAAGTTGGGCGAAGTGCAGCCCGCGAAGGGCTCCGGCCGCCGAGGTCGAGCAGTTGGCCTGGCGCAGATCGAAGCGGTGCCCGGCCATCTCCGCGAAGGCGCTGTCGGTGAACCACTCGAAAAACGTCCCGCGGCTGTCGCCGAGCTGTGCCGGGGTGATCTCCCACGCGCCCGGTACGGCGAGCTCCCGAAATGTCATGTCACTGAACACGTTCGGTGTAGCGTGCCTCTACTGTTGCCTTGAGGGGACCCCACCACCATTCGTTATCGCGGTACCAGTCGATGGTGGCGCGCAGGCCCTCGGCCAGATCGGTGTGCTGTGGCGCCCAGCCCAATTCGCTGCGCAGCGTCGAGGCGTCGATGGCGTAACGCAGATCGTGCCCGGCCCGGTCGGTGACGTGATCGAAGTCGTCGGGATCGCGGTCCATCAGCGTCAGTATCAGACGCAGCACAGAGAGGTTGTCACGTTCGCCGTCCGCCCCGATCAGGTACGTCCGACCGGCGACGCCGTCTTGCAGAATGCGCCACACCGCGCTGTTGTGGTCGTCGACGTGGATCCAGTCGCGCACATTGCATCCGGTGCCGTACAGCTTGGGGCGGCGTCCGGTCAGCAGATTGGTGATCTGTCGCGGGATGAATTTCTCGATGTGCTGGAAGGGCCCGTAGTTGTTGGAGCAGTTGGAGATCGTCGCGGTGACGCCGTAGGAGCGTGCCCACGCCCGCACCAGCAGATCCGCCGATGCTTTGGTGGCCGAGTACGGGCTCGACGGGTTGTAGGGCGTGGTTTCGGTGAAACGGACCGGCTCTCCCCCTCCCGATTCACTCAGCGGAAGGTCGCCGTACACCTCATCGGTGGAGACGTGATGCAGTCGGACGCCGTGGCGGCGCACCGCTTCGAGGACCGAAAACGTCCCGATGACGTTGCTGCGCAGAAACGGCGCCGGGTCGTCCAGCGAGTTGTCGACGTGGGTCTCGGCCGCGAAATGGGCCACCGCATCGGACTCGGCCACCAGGCGGTCGACCAGCACGCCATCGGTCACGTCGCCCTCGACCAGTCGGATGCCATCCCCGAGGGAGTCCCCCAGCGAGTCCCCCAGCGAGTCCAACGCCTCGCGGCTACCGGCATAAGTCAGCGCGTCGAGCACCGTCACCCGGACGTCGGGACGTTCCCGAAGGGTGCTGCGGACGAAATTGGCCCCGATGAATCCCGCGCCGCCGGTGACCAAGAGCCGCATCGGGCCACCTTAACCGGCTCCGAGGGCCCCGGACGGTCAGCGTCGTCGCCGTTTTGGAGTGCGAGGTCGAAGCGGGTATCGTGGAGCAACGGTGCGGTGCTCGCGCCGGCTCTTGCGTGCCCAGTCCTGGAACACCTTTTTAGGATCTTCACGTTTTGCAGTCGGGCGGATGCTGCCCCAAAACCCAACGCAGGCTAGTGAGGATATGGGCAAGAAAGACGGTGCCATCGAGGTTGAGGGCCGCGTGGTCGAGCCCCTGCCCAATGCGATGTTTCGCATTGAGCTGGAGAACGGTCACAAGGTGCTCGC
>Ga0194063_10002292_pt1 | contig 11985 bp, 21 predicted proteins | sample SepL3720m_MetaG_FD_155459 | JGI IMG/M metagenome (GOLD analysis project Ga0194063, IMG submission 155459) | Anoxic zone freshwater microbial communities from boreal shield lake in IISD Experimental Lakes Area, Ontario, Canada - Sep2016-L373-20m | ecosystem: Environmental > Aquatic > Freshwater... | reverse complement strand
AATTTTCTTGAAGTTTTTTTTGCTACTGCTCTTTTTTTTCGTGCCATTGATCCAGGATGAAATTTTTTTGGTTTGATATGCTTATGTTCAACAACTGTTTTGAATTCCTGATCTGTTTTTTTCTTTGCAGCAGGAATCATTTTTTTCGAATTATATTTTTTTACTTCATCATTTACTTGCTTCAGGAATTGAACAACTTTTTTTTCTGTTTTATTTAAAGCTTCATCATGTGAATAAGTTTTATAAGTTTTTGTTTTTTCTCCATGTCTGCTTTGATGAATATCAGAATCTTCATAATCTTTTTTATCACTGTGCAAAATAATTTTCTGCATCATAATATTTTTTGCTGAATTAATATCAGCAGGATTGCCACGAAGCGAAAAAATTAAATGCTGATTGCTTGTAGTTGTATCATAAAATTCAGCTTCCACCTGATTATAAATATCAAACTGATTCACAATTGCAAATGAAAAGTTCATAAACTTTCCTTTGAAATTTATTGGCAGTGCTTTAATTCCTTTCTTATGTGATCCAATATGAGCAGCATCAATATTTGATTGTTTAATTGCTTCAGCTTTAGTATAACCTTTGGCAAGATACTTTCGTAAATATACTGTTCCATACCGCAAAACTCTCGTTCTGTCAGGATGATAACCTATTTTTTTTATGGAATACTTTTTCAGCATTATTTTTTACTGATTACTTTATAAGCCAGGTAAGCAATACCAACTCCGCCAATTATTTTTACAGGTGTAGGAATATCAGCCAGGAAACCGCCTGCATGATCTGCACCATTTCCTTTATCGGTTATATCAGTATTTGAATCTTCAACATCAGTAGTAACATCACCTCCATTATCTCCTGCTTCATTCAGTATATCTTCAATTGATGGATCACCTTCTTTATTATCTCCTTTGGGTAGAATTTTTGCAATCGCTGATATTACAGGTGCTGCTGCTGCTAAAGCTGCTCCAATAGCTGCAAAAACAGTTCCTCCTGATGCTGCTCCTGCTGTTGCTAATGCTGTTCCTGCTCCTGCTGCTGCTGCTGTTCCTCCGTTGAGATAATAACCTGATAAATTTTTATTTTTTTTGCTTTCACCTAACAAAGCTTTTTTCTTTTTTCCTGTATCAATTGCTTTCATTAATTTATCAGGATTGCCACCAATTTTTTTCCATTTTGCTTTCACAACTTCAGGAGAAATTTTTGAAAGCTTTTTTGCAAAACCTCTTGCATTGAGTTTAACTAATCCAAGAAAAGCTAAACGGCCAGGAGCAAGCGCAATTTTTTTTACATTGCTTGATCCTTGTTTATCTCTGTGTTCCTTCCTGCGCTCCTTTCCACCTTTGCCAATTCCTGAAATTGTTTTCAAGATTGAAACATCATCATTCTGTAACGCAGTATGAAGCTGTCTTGCTCGTTCTGTAATTTTCTGCCAGGTGCTTGATCCTTTAGCATACTCATTTCTTTTTGCCAATAGCAAATGAATTCTGTTTCTGATCAGTTTTATTTCATCCTGTGAAAACACTGATTCAATTCCGGTTAAGCTTTCAACTGTCATCCAATTATCAATTTTATAAGTGAAATTTTTTTCTGTGCCAAATTCATTCCATACTGCATCCACCGGAAATACATTTCCTGATTCATCCTTTGCGATCAAATAAACATGAGAAGGAGTGCGATTATTTGAATACGAAACATAGCGAAATCCTATTGGCATAAAATGTTTTAAAATAGAAGCTTCTGCAAGTGTGAAGCTTTTACAATCACCAACTCCATCTGCAAGTAACCTGGAAATATATTTTATTTTTTGTCTTCGGCCATCTGCTTTATAGCGCACATTATCTTTTAAAAATTTCCAAACATTGAAAGCTATTTCCTTCCTGGATGATCCTTTGAATCTTTGCGCAAAATTTTTTGCCTGTGCTGCTGAAGGCCGATAATTTTTTTCCAGGACGGAAATTATATCTTCATTCGTTCCGTCAATGTGATTGATCACATCAACATAAGCAGGAGCAGGAAGATCATTATATTTTGCGCCTGTGATCATAAAACTTTTAATTCCTGATTAATCTTAACTGATCCAACTGATAAAAATATTTTGCCATCAATAGTCAAATTCAAAAAATCATCCTTAATATATTCCTGCACCATTTCTAACGCTACCTGATAAATTTTATCAGTAGCTATTTGCAAATTGAAATTGATAGGTGTACTGCCTTTAGATTTTATCTGAAAGCTTTGTGATCCGTTTACAGTTGCAATTAAATTTCCTTTGTGCAAAATTTCAAATGAAATATTTTTTACTTCAATTGTAAATGAAGTTGGATTTATAAGATTCAAACTGATATTGAAAAAAATTTGCTTGAAACCTGAAGCAACACTTTTTTGATAATCAAATTTTCCTGAATTGAATTTATAAGAAAGTTTATCAGTAAAATTTTTTGCCTGGCTGAATAAGATTGCTGCTCCGGCTGCAATAAATAATACTATTGGCATAAACGGAAATTAAGCAGTGAATTAATTTGATTCTGATAAAAAAACCGCTTAAAAATTCGCTTCATTTTTTCGGGGTGCTTAATTCCTGCTGAAATTTTTTCTGAAATTTGATTCCTTACCTGGTCAATTTGTGCTGTTACATCACTGATTCAAATTTCAATAGGTCAAATATGAATAGACAATAAACATTTACAGTGTTGAATGTATATTACAATTAAAATTTTGAATTTATTTTTTTTTGTTATCATTGTAATAAGATTGTAACAAATGCGTAAAGGTAAAGTCAAAAATATTGAAGGTCTTATTCCAATGTTTACAGTCGAAATAAGGATGCGACAACTTACGCTTTCACAACAAGCATATATAAATAAAAATTCAAAATTGCTTTTTGGTGTTTCAAGACAATGTTTGTGGATGATCAGATTTCATCCTATGCCAAAAGATGAAGATTTTAAAGCAGGAAAATTTACCTGGTCACCAATGGCAACAACTGTTATAAGAATTGCAGATTATTTTGGTTTGCCTGTGGATGCACTGATCAACCGCACACGACAAAAAATAGTTGAAGGTGAACAGTTGCGTTTGATTGATCCGAATAAAACCGGATCGCAGCAGCTTGAAATAAAAGTTGAATCAACTACTAAAAAAAAGAAAGCCACAGCATGAAAAAAATTCAAGTCAGTGGCTTTAATTTTTTGATCCGCCAAGATCATTCATTCACCACACTAAAACAGTTGAAGCAATGATTACGGAAGCAAATATAATTTTATTTGATGATTCTTAATATATCCAGGATCAGCATATCAACATAGCTTTAGGATCGCTACCTAAAAACTATACATCAAAATTTTCAAAAAATTTCATCCGCTTTTGCGGATCAGGCAAAGTATGTTCAAAATTTTTTTCAGGTTCGCTCCCTGTTACATTAGGTAACATTAAATTGTAAACTCTGAAACATTAGTAAACTTTAATAAAATAGAAACTAACAAGGTAAACTTCCTAACTGAATAACAGGAATTTCGCCACCCAAAAAAATCCGCCACGATGCAACCACAAAAAAAAGAATTCACTGCGCCCAATGTGATCCATTGGGACAAAATAAGCAGCAGTTATTATTGGCAAATGAAAATGAATATGCAGCACCCAAAAAATTATGTGCCTGAAATTTGGGGATATAGTAAGGCAATAGGACACGATGAAGCAAAGGATCGGCAGCAAATGTTGATGCGGAAAATATTGATGCTGCACACGAATAACTACCTGGAGCGATCACATGAAATAAACATATTCAAACGAGCAGGAAGCGCAGTGAATAAGAAGGATGATCCGCTTTACTTAATACTCCGCCCCTTTGAATATTCAATCGCTTACGATCCGCTATTGAAGCAATTTGAATTCATAAAGTTCCTGGATGATTTTTATACACTGATCAGAGAAAAAAAATCACCAAAATTTTTATTGCCGAAAAGTAAAGCAACATTCAGCAAGGATGATTATTTGAATATAGATATTCAGCAAGCCAGGATCGGCAATGATGAAAATAAATTGAATACTTATTGTGCGCAGCTTGTTCGCAATGGTCATTCATTCACTGCTGCAAGTTCGTTTGCATTGAAGTATAAAGAAAAGCATATCAGATAAACAGATGAAAGCTTCATCCGTTGATTATTCGCAGTACAGTACAGATGAAAATTTTTTATTCGATTGTAGTCAGCTTCTATTTCAAAAAAACATAAACTCCGCCAGGATGAAAACAAAAATTAATTTAACACTAACAGAATCAAAATTTTTATATCAGCAAATTGAATCAGTGATCAGCACTGCACCCGAACACATAAGCGACCTGAATTTTATCATTTATGCAAATGGTTCTGAATTACAGAAAATTAATTCCAGGTTAAAAATGAAGCTGCTTCATGCAAAGAAAAAATTTCAGTTTGTTTTTTTACCTGGTGAAATTTTAGCATTGAATTATTTTGCTCCGGTGCTGATCAGGTGTGAAGCTGAAGCTTATTTGCGGATCATCCTGGATAAAATTTTTCAGGGTGCTACTGATCAGCTTCATGCAAATATTCTGAAGCTGAAATATTTTTCAATGTGATCAGTGCGCATTGCGCATAATAAAAATTAAGTTGTTCAGATCAATCCTGGTTTGTTCCGGCAGCTTCATAAATTTTTCATTTGATAACCTTCGCAGTGAATTCTGATCATTGAATTCTAATATCTCATAACATACACTGCACACGCTTATATCTCCTGCTGAAGGTGCTGATCCGCTTCCATCTGTGGCAGTGTTCACTGCTATAAATGAATTGCAGCAAGGGCAAAATTTTCGATCAATATCTAATGAAATTAGTTTGCTCATTTAACTTTCTTTTTACTGCTGAATAAATGATCAGATATTGCTGCGATTGCTGCGCCTGCAATAAATCCTGCAACTGCATCTGTAAAAATTTCTTTCTCTGCTGTTCCTTTAATTGGAAAATTTTTTGTGAACGCATCAACTCCAGGAATAACTGATCTGATCATCCGCCCCCTGATCACAAGCTGATAAAGTTCGGGGTTACTTTCTTTCAATGCTTCCAGGTCAATGTTTTTCATGCTGCGAAGTGTTTATATATTTCAGGTTCAGCTTTCGATCTCTCAATAATTTTCTTTTTTATTTCTTCCAGGATATTTACACGATCAAAGGAAGTATAAAAATATTTTTCCAGGATCACATCATCCAATGAAGGAATAAGAGAAACTAACGCTTCTGATCTCTCATTGTGCAGCACAATTTCAATTGTGAATTTTCTTTTCATGCTATGTTTATTTGATTTCCAGGAATTGATCCGCCCTGTGTTAATGGTAAAAGTTGATTCCAGGAATATCCTGTTAAGTAAAAGTGAACAGGATCATAATCAGTAAACGATCCGCCCCATCCCAATCCGATTGATGTGGCCATACCTGGCAAACCTGAAGCGATCCAATCCGCTTTACTGCTTCCCTTCTTTAACCAGGTGCTTCCCTTCTGTGCGTTTATATCTATTGCCAGGCCGTAATTGTGTAAACTGTGGCCTGGATGTGTATGTGTCTCATCAGAATCAAGTAATTGCTGCTGCTCCTGGAATGATCTGTAAGCTGAAGTGATAATTATATTCCATCCTGCTTTAGTTGCATTGTAAACAAGCTGCGCCAATTTATTTTTTGCAGCAGGATTCAACTGATCAATAAAATGCTTCTGCTCCTGGCTTAAAGCAAAATCAACAATTGCTGATCCTGCTGAAGATATTTTTTTTCTGAAAGTAACTGCTGCAAGTGCTGCAACAATTAAAGCTGTGATCCAATTATTTTTTTTCATATTTAATTTTGTTTTATTGATTCTGCAATTTTAAAAGCTGATGAAAATTCATCGTGATCAATATCAAATTTTATTTCAATTAATTTTTGCTGAAGTAAACAAACTTCAGTTGATTTTGATCCTGTTCCTGTTCCGAAATTTTGAACAATATTATTTTCAAAAATAAATTCTGCTGCCAATAAAACTTTTGTTTTATTTAATGTAAATTTTTCTATATTCATTTTAGTTTGATTTTAAGATTTTTTTTATTTCTGATTCTGCTTCATCCATCATCAAAAAATATTTCTGAAGCGATTTAATTTTTTCTTTCAGTGCTGCAAGATCATCCAGGAAACGATTTCGCTGATCTGATAACTCCTGAAAATTAATAATAGCTGTTACTACTGTTCCATTTCTTGTAGTTTCATTCAAATATTCCTGAAGCTGCTGCAATGCAGCAGCTTCATCAGCAGTTAAACGCAATGGAGTAATTAAAGCTTCAGATTTTTTTTTGATTTGTTTTTTCATAATACATTAGGATATTTAGTTGATAAAACTTCCAACACATTTTTATTCAGATCATTTCCTTCATCATCTTTTCGTAAATCATAAATTGATCTGGAATATCTGATCAGATATTTATTAGTTTGTCGTAATAATAACCAATCTTGTTTTTTCAGATCAATTAATTCATCATCAATAAAACATCTGAAAGTAATGGATGAAAAAACATGATCAACATGAATAAAAGTTGATCTGCGCACGCTTAATTTAACTATTGATTTCATTTGGCGGATCGAAAGTTGTTTATCTTTCTGATATCAAAAGTAAATAAACTTTTGACAATACCAAGTAAAACAATATCTTTTTTATGTGCCTGGTGCGCTGATCCGCTTCAGCTCCGCCTGGATGATGATATCAAATAAATTTTAACTGATTAAGAAACTGCCTATAACTTTTACAATTATAGCAACGCCAAATGAAATTGATTTCCCTGTAACATGAATATTGTTTACTGTTCCGTTTCCTGTCGCAATATAGGTATCGTATGAAATTCCCGTTGTTCCTGTTCCGTTACATTTAGCATCTGTTCCATCAAAAGAAATTCCATTCGTATCAATGTCAAAACTTGTTATAGTGCCTACAACTGTCGGAGTTATTGTAAATTGAAAAGAAAAATTGCAAACAAGTCCTACAATGGAATAAAAAATTTGATTCGTTACAAGTGTGGTAATATTTACCATATTAATAGCTATTAAATTTTTTTCATAGCTTCTAATTTCTCCCAAAGTGCTTTCGGGTTCAGTACTGTTATGAATTCGTGCGCCGTAAATAATTTGAGGAATTAACAAACTTCCTGCGCCTGGTAATAAATTAAAAAGAGGATTGCTGCTAAATGATCCTGCCAATTGCAGTTGTACATCTCCGTCATTTCCTGAAGGTGTACCACCGCCACCGCCTGAAGCTCCTGGATTGAAATATCCGTTGCCAAACATTATTTATAAATTTTCTTTCTGAAATAAATTTCAGTTGTTCCTGCTGTAACGGACTGAACAGTATATCTGCTTTCATTTATTTCATCTCCAAATGCAGGATCGGTAAAACTCTGCCCTGCTTTTACTAAAGTTCCGCCGATCACTACATCAGCCGTTCCTTGATTAATAAAAGTAATATCAGCACATCCGCCAGCTTCAATAAAGCTTTCTGATTGAGGATTGTATTTTGCGCCCCTGTATTCAAATGATTTTTTTTTCATAAGATTGTATTGCTCCCTGCAAGATTATTGAAGGAAGGAGTAAAAGAATCACAAAAATTAATATTCAATCAATCCTGCTTCCAGGTCATAATGGAAACCGTCAGGAATTCGCACCCAATTCGATCCATTGAAATAATTTTCCTGGTGAAAGCGATCTGCTGCTTCCTGTACTGCATCAGGATTTACCCACTCTGATCCGTTATAGATTAATCCGTCTGCATTTAGTTCTGCTGCTGCTGCTGCTTTTTTCTTTGCCATTATTTTAAAGTTTTATTTGTTTAAAAATTTATTTTCTGCTTTTAATTACTGCTGTAATAATTCCAACTGCTGCACCTACCAATAATATTTTTGATCCTGCGCTTTTAGCAAGATCGAATAATTTATCTTGCCAGGTTTTATCTTTTTCTGCTGCTGCTTCAGTTTTATCCTTTGTAGTTACTGCTCCCTGATCTTTTAAACTTTGCGGATCAAACCTTCCAACTGCGTGCTGAACAAAATTATATTTTCCTGGTGTGCTTGTTTCAAGCATCCACCAAAGATCATTGAGTTTCATTTGCCAGGAAAAAACAACTCCTAAAGAATCTCCTGGATGTGCAACATATAAAATTGGATAATCTGTGCTTCCACCACTGCGCACATTTACAGAAGTTTTTGCAATTAAAGTTTTGCCAATAATTTCATTTGCGTTAAATGTAGTATCTCCACCAATGCCACAAATAACATTTATTTTTTTTCCGTTTCTTTTAATTGCAGGAATCATCTATAAAAAATTTTTGATTTGTTCTTTTGCCATTGCATACACTGAAGGTTTGCTTTCTGCTAATTCAGCAAGCAATAATAAAGCTGATCCTGCTTCAGCATCCACACGAAGCAAACGGCCTGCTGCCTGGCTGCATTTCTTTTTTTGCTCCGTAATGTATTCAGGAGTAAATGAAGCAGTTTGTGTTTCAATTACTTCCTGATCATTGTGGCCTGCAAGTTTTCTAATTTTATCATCCTGCGAAGCAGCCAGGAATGATCCTGAAAGCTTCATCACTAAAGGATGATTTAAAATTCTTTCAATTCCTTCTATTCCTGAAGCTTCCGGCTGATCATCTTCATCATTATCCTCGTATTCAGCTTTCAGATCATTGAATTTTTTTTCAAGATCAGCAAACCGCTTTTCATTTGCAGCTTCTAAAATTTGTTTTTGCAGTTCAGAATTTTGCTGATATAAATTTTTTATTTCCTGCAAATATTTATCTGAATTCTGCTGCTGATTTCCGTTGATAGTTGGACTGGAAATATTATTTGAAGCGTCGCATTTTATTTTAAATTTTCTTTGTGCTGCTGCGCTTCTAACATCACCGCCCTTTGCCGTTTCTGTTCCATTCCTGGCTGATAAAATCACATCATAATAACCTTCAAGATTATCCAAACATTCCTGAAGCTTATTAATACTTTCATCAGCATCACCTTTGTTTTCCTGATATGAATCAATTAATCCTGCTCCATCAGAAACCTTCCAATAAATTAATTTTTCAGCTTCAATTATTTTAAGAAGGTAAGGAAGTTTTATCAGTGCCATTTTTATTTCAGTTGTATCGGTTTGTAAACAAATTCAAACAGTGCGGAGTTTGCTCCGGTTACTGTTCCTGGTAATCCTTTCAAATAGCATTTAGTAAGTGACAGGCGCAAATAAAATTTAGGATATACTCTTGATTGTATTCCTGCCGGTGCTGCTCCTGCCGGTCTGCTTAATCGTGATCCATACAAACCAATAACAGGATATGGCTGCATCACTTGTTCATTCTCTTTATTCACTAAAACAATAAACATATTTAAAGCATCACCATAAGTTACAATTTGCGGATCACCAAGTGCCCAAGATTGAATTGCATTTTCGCCAGGATCGGCTGAAGGATCAGCTGCAATAAATCTGATCCCTAAAATCAAGCTTCTATCAATTTCCTCATCATAAGGAAAAAAATAAATTCCACCAACTGTAAAAGATTCAATTTGAACCTTCACAACTTTTCTTTTTACCTCTCTTGGTTGAAAAGTTAAGTTAGCAGTGTGATCAAATGATGTTCTGATCCCAATTTTTTGCGGAGCAGGAATTTTTCTGCTGCTTGTATTTTTATCAATCATTGATTAAACTTTCAAACCATATTTTTTAATATCCTCTTCATAAAAATACCATATCACAAAAAACACTGCTTGATTATCTGTGATGTTGGTATCATCAACAACTGTAACAGTTGATTTATCCAGGATGCACTTGAAAGGTTGATACTCTCGTGGGTATCCTGTATTGAGTGAAGCGATATAATCATAATAAGGAATTTCAAAATCTCTCCAGGCAGAATCACCATCTTGAAAATTGCAAACTATTCCAAGTGATCCGGCTGCTGTAATAGGTGCTGCTCCGCCAGGTGTCAATGTTATTTGTGCAACTGTGAAAGCTTCAATTGCATAAACATAAACTGTTCGCCCTCTGATAATTTTATTATCAGGTAATTCAAAGGAAGTTCCTTTGCTTTTCTTTATTTGTTTTTCTATTGATAATCGGCGCAAGCCAACCGGAATCCCGTAAGCCATTTTAAAAAGTTTTTTACTGCTTAAAAATTAATTAATAAGGAAGGAGTAAAGCAGCTAAAAAAAACCCGATGCAACGGATAAACAAGCTGCTTCACTGCGAACTTCCTATTTCTTATTGTGCAAAATTCTTTGTCAGAAATGAATTGATTGAAGCATCCTGTGTCATTTTCGCTCCGTTCAAAATCATTATTCCACGCATGATCAAAATTGCATAATTACTGCTGCTTGTTCCGGCTGCATTTATTGCCGTAGGCAATTGCAATTGCACTGATTGATTTGCCTGGCCATTCAATAAAATATCCTGATGAAAAGGAATTAAACCATAATCGCCACCGTCCCATGAATCTCGCTGAATACCATTTCCGGCAGGTGAAGCAACAACATAATTTACAAGCTGCTGCGCCATTCCTACTCTCCGGAATTGTAATGTGTCAATAAATTCAACAAGGTTTGTCGAATTGATATTGAACACGATCCGACCATGATACAAACCTTCAAGCAATGCTGCTTCTGCTGCTCCGGTGAAGATTAACGGATTTGGGAATGTGCGATCAATGGCTGTTACCTGATCACTGTCAGTAAGTGTGCTTGCCACCTTCTGAATATACATTCCTATTTTGGTAGGAATGAATGAATCACCTTGACGCAATCGAATTTCGTCAATGATCTGATTTTGTGCCTGTCCGATTTGCCAGGTGTAACTTCCACTGTTACCAAGTAATACTTTCAAACGCAATGTTCCTTGCGTTCCACGAATTCCAAGTTTGGAATTATTTTCTAATTTGTTCAACAATGCTTTTGGACGGCTGAACGCTTTGATTTCATTATTCATAATCTTAGTAGATTTTTAGAATTTTAAATTTGGTTTGTTAAAAAAATTTATGTTGAAGGAATGATTAATCAATTTGATCTCCCATTCCTGAAATTGTCAGCATCTCTCCGATACTTGCATCACTTTCATCTCCGTTGATAGTTAGCATCTCGTTTCCTTCGATAACTATATCTTCCTCGATTCCTGCCATATCTCCATCAGTGATTCCTGTAATACCTGGCATAAATTGCTTTGCAACATTTACTCCACCTACAAGAGCCATTCCTTTAGATAATTGGCTAATCATTCCATTGGATTTGTCGAACATCATTCCTGCAAATCCAATTAAAACAGGAATTCCTGCTTTCAATTTTTCATCCATTTTTGAATCTTTCAATAAATGGTTTGTAACTGCCTGCGCAGCAATTCCACCTGCTATTCCTAACAGTAACGGCTGCACCTGGTTCATTGCTGAAGCTGCGCTGAAACCATGAATACCTGATCTGCGCTTCCTGCGATGAGAAACTTTTTTTGCTTTTCTTCTTCTTGCCATGATTTTAAAATTTAATTGTGATTGAAATTTATTAGTGATTGAAAATTTTTTATGCGAATCGTGCTTTTGTATTCAGATAAATTTTCAGTGCTTTAAATTGTTTTGTGAACACTGATATTTTTTCCTGCGCAATTTTTCTTTCTGCAATTGTGCGAAAATGTTTTTTTTCTGATTTCAATTTATTAATTTTTGATTCTAATAAATATAATTCTGATCCGATTTGGTGAAGTGGAATATCTCCTATTCCTGAAACAAGTCTTGTGTGCGCTTTTACAATTGCTTTTCTCTTATATGATTTTATTCTGGCCTCAACAGTATGATGTAATTTTCTTGAAGTTTTTTTTGCTACTGCTCTTTTTTTTCGTGCCATTGATCCAGGATGAAATTTTTTTGGTTTGATATGCTTATGTTCAACAACTGTTTTGAATTCCTGATCTGTTTTTTTCTTTTCAGCAGGAATCATT
>Ga0194063_10002291_pt1 | contig 11992 bp, 10 predicted proteins | sample SepL3720m_MetaG_FD_155459 | JGI IMG/M metagenome (GOLD analysis project Ga0194063, IMG submission 155459) | Anoxic zone freshwater microbial communities from boreal shield lake in IISD Experimental Lakes Area, Ontario, Canada - Sep2016-L373-20m | ecosystem: Environmental > Aquatic > Freshwater... | reverse complement strand
GTGTCGTACCGCAACGCCCCGCTGCAGGGCCGCGGCGACATCCGGATTGTCCCGCTCAATGGCCGAGCTCACCACGACCACCCCGGTCTCCCCGCTCACTCCGGAACCATCCTGGGGATAAAACCGGATACCGGCCTCCTTCAATTTCCTGATCACCTCCAGATCCTGTCCCTGATCCTCGTAGCGATCGGACCCGCTGACCGCCCATCCTTCCCCCTTGAGGGCCTGGGCTAGCGCGTTCATCCCAACACCGGCGACCCCAACCAGATGACACGCCCCTTTGGAGATGCGATCCGCCGGCATCTCAGCACACCCCTTTGGCGGAGCGTCGGGTTTCAGGGAAAAGGTAGTCAATGAAATGACGAGCCACCTCCCCACCCTCCGGAGGCGAAATGGCAAGATCCGGGCTCAACTCAATCAGCCAATGGCGACCGCTTTTCTCGTCCAGCAGGAAGTCGATGCCGATCACCGGGACATCCAGTATTTTCGCGGCCCGCCGGGCCGTGGCAACAAGTTTCCGGTCAATGCTCGCGGTCACAACCTCTACTTCTCCGCCCGTGTGATAATTTGAAGTCAGTCTCACCCGCACGTTCTCGCCGGAGGCAGGCACCGCATCCCACGAGGTACCCAATATCTCAAGGCTGCGGCCCGTCTCCGCATCCAGGGGAATGATATGACTTGGATCCTGGAGCCGTTCCCTGCGGTTTTGAGCGCGTATGAGGGTTCGGATTGTATCCTGTCCGTTTCCGGTGACGTGCGCCGCCCGCCTGCGGATCGCCGCCACGAACTTGAAGTCAACAAAGATCAGCCGGTAGTCCACCCCGGAAACGCATTGCTCAAGAATAACCTCCTCTTCATAGCGGCGGGCAAACCGAATGGCCTGTTCCACCTCCTGGGGTGTCCTCACCGCCACCGATACCCCGCGCCCTCCCCATTGGGTGCAGGGCTTGACAACCAGGCTCCGGTGCCGCTTGAGAAACCGCACGGCGGCCTCCCTGCCGGAATACAACTCCTGCGCCGGAACACAAAACCCGTTGTCCTTGAGAAACAGGTTGGCCAACCGCTTATTCTGCGTCATGTGAAAACTCACCGCCCCCACCCTGTCGGTCAAGGCATTGTAGCATCTGATCTTGCGCCCTTTATGGTGCAGGACAAAGATCGGCGTGGCGGGATCAATCACGTCAACCCGTATTCCGCGCTTCCGGGCTTCGCGGGTAATCGTCGTGGTATATACTGAATTCATGACCGGTATGGTATGCATTCGCGCCCCGCTGTCACCTTGAAAATGAAGAACTGCTATCCATGAGGGGGCAAGATTGCTACTATCCGGAGGTGATGACGATTCGAATAATGGGTGCGCATCCATTGGCAAGAACCGGGACAGGCACGCTGGTTTCCCGGATCGGGACCCTGTTTCCCCGCCGCCGGACCCTTGTCACGTTGCCCGGGATTCATGCGACCCAACGTTTCGCGTTCATCAAGGAACTGAACTCCTCCCGAGCCCAGAATGGAGCCCCCCCGCTTTCAGAAGAAGAGGAAATGCTGGAATGGCAGCACTCCGTTGATCTCATCATGGAAGAGGACACCATCCTGATCCGACCCGATCCTCAAAACATGGCGCTGGCCTTTGAAGCGGACGAGCTTCTACAAGAGCTGGTATCCAAGCAGAATATCAAGTTTTTGAACCTTCTGAACGAGTCTGTCAGGCTTGCCATCAAGGAACGCGGAGAAAACTGGCGAATCGCCTCCCTTCCACAAAGCCCGGAGGAAATGAAACGGATGATTCAATCCTCGATGATTCCGATAGGAGGCCGTTCGATCTATTACTACAGCCGGGACATCGGAACCCGCTTCCTCACATTCCAGCAATTCTGTGAACTGGGCCCTCTTCCGGATGAAGTACTTCAGGCGCATCTGATTGAAATTCGCAACTTCTCCGGGCATCACAACCGGACGGGCCATCCTGAAGTTGCTTTTTTTGCCGCGGATAAGTCGTTCGGGCACTCCAGCTTGCCCTCCTGCAACCCAGGGCAATCATCTCCGGACCATGCCCGGAAATGTTTCGAACGCATCAAGGCGGATTTCCGCTCGTCGGTGCGACCCGACTTGCTGGAGGACAATGTTGACAATCCGGAATGGCGCAACCTGATGTTCTCCGCCCTTCTCGGGAAAGCGGATGAGCCCCGGCCCGAAGAGCTGATGCTCGGGATGAGCTCGGAATTCTTCATGCAGATAGAATGGCTACCCGGCGGACGAATCGAAGGAGGCGAGCTGATTTTCGACTCCCTCTTTGATGAATATGACCATAGCCCGCAATCCCTTGAACTGCGCACTCTCTGCGATGAAAAAGCACGCGGATTTATTTTTAACTTTGTCCGGGAATTCGGCGACATCGAGTACGTCAATGTAGGGCGTGTCATTGGCTCCCTCTCCCGGCGGCCGCCGGCGGCGGGACGCCGGGACGTCTATGTTGCGGAAATCAAGCAACTCAATTCCCCGAGCCCGATCGTTCGAATCCTCCGGATGCAGAAGTGGGGGATCCGCGAGCACCTCGACGAGGGCAAGGATCTGTTGTCAGCCATCATGGAGTCCGAGGGATACACCGAATACATCCTTGACCGGAGATTAGGCTGCCGTCAACTCGGCATGAATCTGGCCCCCCGTATTGCGACCCGCAAGATCAGCGAGTCTTATCAGGGGCAACAGATTTGGTCCACTTACTTTGAACGGGATTACATTCCCGGCATTGCCACCGACAAGATCCCTCGATCCCGTTTCCAAAACGCCGCCTATTCCCTCAGGTTTGCCGACTTGATGGGGCGCGCCGCCGCATCCAACCTCGTGGTGGGCCGCATGAATCTCCAGAATGAGGTTCTGTTCGATGATGGGGATGAGATCTTGATCGGGGAGGCCGCCGCGCTTCCCCGTGAAATCGTCGTGTCAGACCACACGGGAACCTTTACGAATTATTTATCGGAACTGAATACGTTTGCGGACGCCTACGCCAGTCCCATCAGGAGGCGAGCCGCCTGTTTTCCAAACCCCGGGGAGGTCATGGAGGCCTATATCTCGGCCTTTTCAGGACGGTTCATGCATCTGCAGGAAGACTACAGGCGAAGAAAACGTTCCTTTGACACCCTGTTCAAACAACGCCCGCGCGACGAACGGGGTAGTTTCGCGTACCGATGGGAGCGGATTCTGGCACGTTTGGATCACACCGACCCGCTGGCGTTGACACAGGCACTCCGGAAGCAGCTTCACGCGTGAGAAGAAGGACAATGCGTACCTTGAAATTCGTTCCCAGTATCCACCTATTCCGGGTATTCCTTTTGCTATCAGGATCGAGCCTGCAGGCCGCGGTCGTTCACGACATGTGGTCCGCCCCATCGCCAGCCCTTGGGAGATTGGTCGGGGAGATCGACAGGTCGGCCTTCTCGCCGTCACATGGACATTCCAACCCTTCCCTATCCCTCGACAGGAATTTCCGTCATACCCGCTGGCCCTGTATTATCAGAGGGGCCGCCTGGAGCCGGCGACAGGGAGTTGAATCACTTCCCCCTCACGCATTGGACTTCATTCCCCTTTTGAAAGCGGCCTTCGCCGCTGAAGGACTGCCACAGGAACTGGCCTGGGTTGCGGAGGTGGAATCCGCCTGGGCAACCAACGCCGTGAGCCGGTCCGGGGCCCGCGGCCTATACCAGTTCAAGCCCGAAGCCGCCAAACGGTTCGCGTTGCTTCAGGAGACCAGAGACTTCAGGACTGAGCCGGAACCCAGCGCACGGGCGGCCGCCCGCTATCTCGCACAACTTTACTCACAGCTCGGGGATTGGAGACTGGCTATTGCCGCCTATAATGCGGGGGAAGGCTGCGTTTCACGGCTCTTGAAGGCCCGACGGGCCAGGATCTACGATGAAATTGCGGCCTTTCTCCCGCCACAGACCCAAGTCTACGTGATCAAAGTCATGTCCATCGTGTCGATCCGGGAAGCCACCACGCTGAGTGCCCTGCCCGGCCCCAGGCTCAGTCCCAGCGGGAATTGATCTGCTTGCGGACACGGCCAACAATATCGTCCTGGCAGTAGTCGTATTCATCGGACCGCATCGCATCCCCGTAGGACAGCACATCACAGGAGTCGCGCACCTCATCACTGATAAAGCGCGAAATCTGGGCGTACACATGCTTATCGGTGTAACTGCCCCACCGCTGGTAATAGCGCAACGGCCAGGTGACATAGAGGAAATTGCGTGCCCGCGTCATCGCAACATAGGCCAGCCTCAGTTCCTCCTCAATCTCCTTGTCATTATCCGTCGCCATGTCGGAAGGCAGGCATCCATCCGATGCATGAATGAGGTACACCACATCCCACTCACAGCCCTTGGCGGAGTGAATGGTGGAAAGCACCAGCCAATCTTCATCCTTAAGCGGATGGGCGGCAATATCACTGGTGGAATTGGGAGGATCCAGGGTCAGATCCGTGAGTAACTGGCGGCGGGACTTGTATTTCGTCGCGACCTGTTCAATATGTTCCAGATCCTTGCGGCGCGCCGGAGCATTCTCATACCGCAAGGCCATCACCTCATCATAGAATGACCGGATGCGCTGGATTTGGGCGGCGGGACTGATTTCCTCCGCCGCCACCAGATCGTCCATGAGTTGACCGAGATTCTGCCAGCCGGCCTTCGCCGCCACCGGAACCGCAAAGGTCCTCATGGCGCGGGGATCATGGGCAAGACTGATGTGGTTGATGGCCTTGCCGGCGGTGGCGGGACCAATTCCGTCAATCATCTGGAGTAAGCGAAACCAGGCAATCTCGTCCGAGGGATTCTCCACCACCCTGAGAAAACTGATCAGATCCTTGACATGCGCCGCCTCCAGGAAACGGAGTCCACCGTACTTGTGAAATGATATGTTCCGCTTGCTCAATTCGATTTCGAGGGAGTCGGACAGATGCCCCGCCCGGAACAACACCGCCTGTTTGTGCAACGGAATGCCCTGCTCATAGTGCTCCAGAACCCGTTCCGCGACGAACCTGTCCTGCGCCGCCTCATCACGGCAGGTGACAATAACGGGCCGCCCGCCTTCTTTGCGGGCCGACCAGAGGTCTTTCGTATAGCGATCGCGGGATTGGCTGATTAGCAGGTTGGTCGTCTTCAGGATGGGCTCAACCGACCGATAATTCTGTTCCAGTGTAATCACCGTGGCACCGGCGAATTGTTTCGGAAAATCAAGGATGTTGCGCACATTGGCGGCACGAAAACTGTAAATGCTCTGGGCGTCATCCCCCACCACCGTGATATTCGCATTGAACCGCCGCAACCCGTGTAGGATGTCGGCTTGCACCGTATTGGTGTCCTGATACTCATCCACCAGCACATGGTCAAACCGTCCGCCGATTTCGCGCGCCATGGCCTCGTTGCCAAGCAGGTGTAGCCAGTAGAGCAGCAGGTCGTCATAATCAAGAACCCCCCGCTGCTGCTTACGGATGACATAATTCGAAAACAGGGTCTTGAGTTGCTCCTTGTACTCCAGGCACCAGGGATAATGCTTGGTCAGGACACTTTCCAGCTTTTCGCACCCGTTGACGCAACGGGAATAGATCCCGAGGCATGTCCCTTTGCGGGGGAAGCGTTTATCATTGCGTCCCAGATTCAATTCATGCCGGACAACATTCAACAGATCGGCGGCATCGGCTTCATCCATCACCGTGAAATCGTTGGCAAGGCCCGCCGCCCGGGAATAGGTGCGAAGGAGGCGGTTCGCGATAGCATGGAAAGTCCCTCCCCAGACGCGGCCGGTAATGTGGATTCCCTGCGTTGAGGCAGCCGCTGCCCTCTTGATCATTTCCTCGGCGGCCCGCCGGGTAAAGGTCATCAGCAGAATCCTCTCCGGCGGCACTCCCTGAGCCACCAGGTACGCCACCCGGCAGGCAAGCGTCTTGGTCTTGCCGCTTCCCGCGCCCGCCACCACCAGAAGCGGACCGTCCCCATGCACAACAGCTTGGCGCTGCTGAGGATTCAGATCCGAAAGCCAGTCGAGACTAATATTTGCCGGCACAGTCATTTTATGATGCGGGGAGGATTTTAGATTTCCATCGCTTTCTCTTCTGCACTGTCTCATGTTAGAGCCCGGAATGAATATAGCATGAAATTACGGAAAGGCTATCTGGTTCAACACGAGCGAACCGTCAGCACGAATCGACGGTTATCCCGAAAAGGGATGGTAATTTTAAGATTCGTGGCTGAACTGAAGAAAACCTGTCTACTTGAGGATGGAGAACAAATTGAAAAAACGCCAGACAGGTGAGCCAGATTCCCGCACCCCCTCCAAACCAGGGGACAACGTCATCAGTAAACCGTAATCGGACTTAAGACAAAAGCAGGTTCGCGTCGGTGATCACCCCGACCGTAGCCTTCGAAAAGCGATTTCTTATCACTTCTTCTTGGTGGCCCTGCGCACGGACTTGGTTTTGACCTTCGTTTTCACCACAGGGCGGCGGATGACTTTCTTTGCCCGCTTAAGCACCTGCCGTTCGACTGCCTTGGGTTGAACCTTCGGATTGAGCGCGATCAGGGGGTTGGCGGCTGAGACCGTAACCGTGGCGGTAGATTCGGCCAATTCAACCTGCAGGTCGCGGACCGAACCATCAAACGATGCCTTGCTACCGGGCTTGATCTCCATGATCTCAGTCGGCAGGCCGATCTTATCCAGGATGGCGATAAACGGCTCCGGATCCAATTCCTCGACATTCACCATGGTCCGGGGATCCCAGACTCCCTGGGCCACAAGCATGGCCGCCGCCACGGGGGGAACACCGGCGGTATAGCTGATCCCCTGTGACTCAACCTCTTCATAACACGCATGATGGTCGGAAACCTGGTAGATCAAGACCTCGCGTTTCTTCCCGTTTTTCCATCCCTTGCAGAAGTTGCCGATACAGGTCTTGCCGGTATAGCCGGGCGCCAGCGTCTTGGGATCCGGCAGGAGCGCCTTGACCACCTTGAGGGGGACCACCTCCTGGCCGGTGGTCAGCGTCACCGGCAGATGGGAAAGAAACCCGAGCGTCCGCAACACCGTGAACACATTGATGTAATGGTCACCGAATCCCATCCAGAAACGGATACTATTTGCATCGATATTCTGCGACAGCGAATGCAGTTCGTCATGGCCGTTGAGATAGATCGGGCAAGGCCCGACCACAGGGAAATCATAGACCCGTTTGACAGAATGGGTCGGGTATTCCTTCCACTGCCTGCCGATCCAGGTCCAGACCTTGATGAATTCACGGAAGTTGATCTCGGGGTCGAAATTTGTGGCAAAATACCGCCCATGCCGGCCGGCATTGACATCCATGATATCGATCGTGTCGATCTTATCCAGGTACCGTTTGCGGGCCAGGGCGCAATAGGCGTTGACAACGCCGGGGTCAAATCCGGCGCCAAGAATGGCGGTCAATCCCTTCGCCTTGCAACGATCGCGGCGTTTCCACTCGTAATTGGCATACCAGGGGGGATTCTCGCACACCTTGTCAGGATCCTCATGGATGGCCGTGTCGATATAGACGGCCCCGGTCTCAAGGCAGGCTTCCAGCACGGACATGTTGACAAACGCATTGCCGAGATTGATGACGATTTCAGAGTTCGTCTCGCGGATCAGCTTTGCCGTCGCCGGAATGTCCAGCGCATCGATCTGGCGCGAGTACAACTTTTTAGACGGATCCTGCAGGTGCTTCAGGCGCCTGACGCTCTCGATGATCTCATCGCACTTGGACTGGGTGCGCGAGGCGATGCAAATGTCGCCCAGGACCTTATTGTTCATGGCCGCCTTATGGGCGGTCACATGTGCCACGCCGCCCGCCCCGATAATCAATACGTTTTTTTTCATTTTGATTCTCCTTATGAAAGACTTGCCTTAAACTCCCCGTAATCAAAACGCCTGACCATTTCAATCGTCCCGTTGAGCCGTTTTACGCAGATTGACGGCATCGGGATGCCGTTAAACCAGTTCTTCTTCACCATGGTATACCCGCCGGCATCAGCCAAACGCACCACTTGCCCCGGTCTGAGCCGCTTCTTGAGGCTGAAGTTCCCGAAGACATCACCGGCCAGACAGGAACGCCCGGCGATCATCACCTTGTTAGGCCCCGGTTCCGGAGCCGCGAGGCGTGCTGAAGTCCGGTAGATCAGATGGTCGAGCATGTGGGGCTCCAGCGAGGCATCCACGATGGCGATGTCCGTCTCGTTATGCACCACATCAAGTACGGTCGTCACCAATTCCGCGCAACCCGTGACCGTCGCTTCACCGGGCTCAAGGAAAATCTCGACGCCGAATTTTTCGCTGAACGCCCTGAGCGTGGCGCAAAACGCATCAAGGGGGTAGCCCGGTTTGGTAAAATGGAGCCCCCCCCCCAGGCTGATCCATTCCATCCCGAGGAGAAGATCACCGTATTTCCTGCCGATCCGCTCCAGATTGGCGGCCAGATTCGCGAAATCATCGTTTTCACAATTGAAATGGAACATCACCCCGTTCAGGCGCGGCGCCACCTTGCGGAGCGCTTTGATATCGCGCACCCCCAGTCGGGAGAAACGCCGGGCGGGATCAGCCAGGTCGAAATGCGAATGGCTGAACCCCGGATTGACGCGTAGGCCAAGCTTCATCCCGCGGGCCTCGCGGGCCAGGGATTTAAACTGGGAGATGGAGTTGAAAATAATGGTGCCGGCATAGCGACGAACCTCACGCACCTCCTCACGGGTAAATCCCACACTGTAGGCGTGAGTCTCCCCGCCAAATTCCTCGCACCCCAGACGGGCCTCATAGACACCGCTGCTTGTCGTTCCATCCAAATACCGGCGCATCAGGGGAAACACCGCCCATGTGGAAAAACATTTCAGGGCCAGCAGCGACCGGGCGCCGGACCGATCGCGCACGAGCCGGATGATCTCCAGGTTTCGGAGAAGTTTCCGCTCATCAATCAGATAATAGGGAGTTGCCCGTCGTGTCATCCATCAATCCTCATATCAGCGGCTCACATTCCTACACAATTCCCCGACAGGAGCGCAACTCCATTCCCGCATTCCTCTCTTGACCCTCCTACGCCAGCCCCCTAAAGTGTGTCCCCATATGCGCACCCTGTGTCATCTGATGTTACTCCTATCGTGTCTCGCCATGCCCTGCCTGGCCAGTTACGACTCAATGCCCTCCCCGCCCCCCAACATGCCAACCAGCACGGACAAAACCGACACCCACCGGGGACGCGTCAAACGGGGTGTACACTGGTATCGCAAGCCTGCCCTCGCCACGGCCGTCAAGCAGCTTGAATACGGGTACAAACTCTATCAGGCAAAGCGATATCGCCTGGCGGCCAACGCCTATCAGGCGCTGGTCTATGCCTGGCCCGACTCGCCCGAGGCGCCCAAGGCCCAGCTCGCTCTGGCCCAGGTTCAGGAAACGCGCCAACTCTATACCAAGGCCTTTGACGAATACCAGTACCTGTTTGACTATTATCCCGGGCAATTCGACTACCGCCTGGTCCTGGACCGACAGTTCAAGATCGCCAATTTCCTGATGACAACGCCCAAGGCCTCGATCCTGTTTTTCCGGGGGTTCCCGGCGCCCGAACGGGCCTTGCCCCTGTTCGAAACCATCATTCGCAACGCCCCGTTGTGGGATCACGCCGCAACCGCCCAATTGAGCCTCGGGATCATTCACGAAAATAACGGGGACTACGAGGAGGCCGTCGCCGCCTATGAGATCCTCCAGAACCGCTATAATGACGAGACGCTTCTCCCTCAAGCCTCCTTCCGCGAAGCCCACTGCCTGTACCTGATCTACAAGGATCATCCCAATAATGAAAATTCATGTAACGCCGCCAGGGCCGCACTCGTCCAATATATTCGGAGCTATCCCCAGCACGAAACAATCCAGGAAGCCCGGCTTTACCTGCAAACCCTGAATAACGAACAGGGGGCAAGGACCTATGAACAGGCCCGCTATTACGACCGGATTGCACGCCGCCCGAAATCCGCCCTGATTGCCTACGGTGAGTTTCTTAAAAAATACGCCTCATTGAACCCCGAGCTTACCGCCATTGCGCGGGAACGGGTTGAAGTCTTGAAAAAGGAAACCAGCCATGAAAAGAAATAACGGCCTTGCCGGAATCTGCTTCACATGCCTTGCCGCCCTGCTGATGACGACGGGATGCTCCGGCTACAAACTTGGCGGCACGCCGCCGCCGGGGATCACCTCCATTACCATTCCGGTCTTCATCAATGAAGCACGGGAGCCGGGATTGGAAGCCCTTCTCACCAGCGCCGCAATCCAGGAATTCCAGAAGGACGGTTCACTCCGGATCGTCTCCCGCGAGCAGGCCAGTTGCATCATGGAAGTAACCATCAGGAAATATGATCTGGAACCCCTGCGCTACCGGAAAGACCAGGCGGTTACCGCGCGTGAATACCGGCTGAACCTCACGGTTGATGTCATTGTCCGTAAACTTCCCGGCAAGGAAGTCCTTGTCAATTCTCCGGGAATCGTCGGGTTCACGACCTTCACGGCGCTCAGCGATCTCCCTAGCGCCAGGCGCGCAGCCCTGCCCAAAGCGGCCGCGGACCTCGGCCAGCGTCTGGTCAAGTGCATCGTGGAGTATTGGGAGCCTTGAGGCCCATTCGACCCCTGCAATGCGCACCAATAAAAAACCGTGCCATCCATTGGCACGGTTTGTCATTTCGGAGAAGACAACAAATCAAGCGAGCTTGGCCAGCATAGCGGCCGCCCGAGCCTTGCGCCGATCGGCGGTGTTGTTCTTCACGATCCCGCGTTTGGCGGATTTGTCGAGCATGGAGCAGAAGGCACTGAATTCCTTCATTGCCTTGGCCTTGTCCTTGCTTTCGACGGCGGTGACAAAGATACGACGCGCGGTAGCAATCTCACTCTTGGTGCTGCGGTTGCTCGCCCGGCGAACCAGCGCCTGCCTGGCACGTTTGCCTGCTTGCTTGATATTCGGCATACAATTATCCTTTAATCTTCTGTTACTACTTGCTGATCGCAAAAAACGCCGACATAATAACGGGCCAGCAGGTCAAGTCAACCCGTATTTTGAGTATTTTGACCTAATTTGTGTAAAATAAATGCAGGGTCTTGTTCGTTATGTACTCAAAGGCCTCTAAAGGCACCATCAAGGTTCCGCCGGAAGTCAGCGATGAAAAGCTGATGGCGCGGTATAGACGGGGAGAGATTGAGGCCATGAATGAGTTAGTTAGACGGTACGAGAAACCCTTGTTCAGCTTCTTATGGCGGATGAGCGGGAACGGAGCCGATGTTCAGGAGATCTTTCAGGAGGTTTGGCTACGGGTGATCGCCAAGTCGAGAGAGTTCAAGCAGGAACGGTTCAAGGGGTGGATTTTTACCATTGCCCGCAATCTGGTCATCGACACCAGCCGGCGGCAAAAACGGTTGGTTAGTATGGATGAACCGGTAGCAGGAGGGGCTGAAAGCGAGATGACTCTTGCGGACAGACTGGTGTCCAGGGAATCCGGACCGGATTATCAGGTTAACGGACGCGAGACCCGATCAGCCATTGATCAGGCCCTGGCGGGACTGCCCAAGGAACAACGCGAGGTTCTCGTCATGAGAATGGAATCCGATTTGACCTTCAGGGAAATCTCAGAAGTCCTGGGAATCCCCCTGAACACCTGTCTGGCAAGAATGCAGTATGCACTGGGAAAAATGAAAACGCGGTTGAAACCCTACCAGTCTGGAGCAAACGCCGAACATGAACTGTGAAGCCGCCCGCACCTTGATGCTTTTGCAGGACTCCGGCGAGCTTCCGGGGAGCGAGCATCCCCCTCTTGAGAACCACCTGAAAAGTTGCCGGACCTGCCGTGACTTTCAGGCGGAGTTGGAGGCCTTGCGACACGCCCTGGCATGCCAGGCTCCCGCCCTCCCCGGGCCCTCCCCGGAAGTCATGGCGACGATCCGAGCCGCCGCCATGGCACAC
>Ga0194063_10002290_pt1 | contig 11992 bp, 8 predicted proteins | sample SepL3720m_MetaG_FD_155459 | JGI IMG/M metagenome (GOLD analysis project Ga0194063, IMG submission 155459) | Anoxic zone freshwater microbial communities from boreal shield lake in IISD Experimental Lakes Area, Ontario, Canada - Sep2016-L373-20m | ecosystem: Environmental > Aquatic > Freshwater >... | reverse complement strand
TTTATATGCCGTAAACCCAGGGCTCACGCCCTGGGCTATATTCCGTCACCGCGTTGCGGTGGTGTTATCCAAACTCCACCCTTCACCCAAACCGATACCCCACATTCCGCACCGTCTGGATCATATCGCCTACCTTCACGCCCAGTTTGGCGCGCAGGCGGCGGATGTGGACGTCTACCGTGCGGGTGCCGCCGAAGTAGTCGCTCTCCCAGACTTGCTCCAGCAGCTCCTGGCGGCTGAAGACGCGGCGGCGGTGGGAGACGAAGAATTTCAGCAGCTCGAATTCTTTGTAGGTGAGGTCGATGCGCTTGTTCTCCACCCAGACTTCGTAGGTGGCCATGTTCATGCGCAGGCCTTCTATCTGCATGTGATCCTGCGGCGCGCGCGATCCCTGCGTCTTCCACAGGGCGAAGCGCAGGCGGGCGTCCAACTCCCCCGGGATGATGGGCAGCGCGATGAAATCATGCAGGACGGGGGTGAAGCGGAGACGTTGCACCTCGTCATTACGCATGAAGAGGAATATCGGCACGTCCTCCCACGCTGTCTGCAGCGCAGCGGGCAGGTTGCCGGAGGAGTGATACTCACGGCTCATCACGTCCACCAGCACTAGCTGTGGCGTCGGAACACGATTAAGATATTGGCTGGTGGTGAGCGGGATGATGTGAACAGTATAGGTCAGGTCGCGCAGTTGCTTGATCAAAGACAGCACCGGCTCCTGACGTTCACGTTCGGTCACCACTACAATATCAGCAGTCATGGCAACGGACCAGGTCACAGGATGAATCTCTCCTCATTTGACCTTCCTCCCCAAGGATCTGTCGTTCGCTCCATCAGTGCGGACCAGGCACCGATGCCCACCACATGGTGAGAATAGCACTAATGCTATTGTAACGCATTGCTGCGCTGCGGTCTAGTTAGGTCTGCATGTTGATTTTGCAGATGAAAAAGGAAATGGGCGGTCGTGGGGGAATAATTCTTATAATGAGTATTAAAGGGTATAATCGATGGATTGAGGATTTACAATGAAGTGCCCGAATTGTAGTAGTGATATCGATGCTTTCCTGAAGCGCTGCACCAGTTGTGGCGAGCCGGATATCTGGCGCAATGCCGCGCTTATTCGCATGGGGCGGGTGAATGAAGTGCACCTGTCGCAGGAGCGTCCGACGAATCTGCTGGATCGCTTTGAAAACATGGAGATTCCGGCACCGGCACCGCGTGAGAGTGCCTTTGAGCCGGATCGCTTCCTGACGCCCGCCGAGGATAAAACAACGACGCTCCCGCTGGAGATTCATCTGCCGGAGGTACGACCGGCGATATCGGCGAGTACGCTGGCGCAGGCTGATCCAGAGTTCGTCAAGCTGGTGCTGAAGGGTGCTGCGGATAAGGTCACACAGCGGCTGGCTACTGATGCGCAACTGGCCAACACGCGCGACGAGAGTTTTGAGGCGATGCTGCACCTGGCAGTGAATAAAGGCAAAGACAAGGTCATCACGGCACTGTTGGATGGCGGGGCGGAGATCAATATCGGCGATACAAATGGCGACACCCCGCTGCATCTGGCGGTGAAGAAGGGCGCGGACAAGCTGGTGGCGCTGCTGCTGGGGCGTGGTGCGGTGGTGAATATCCACAATAACGACGGTTTCACCCCGCTGCATATCGCCGCTGGAAAAGGTCAACTGAAGCTCGTCACGCTCCTCGCTGACCAGCCGGGGACGGATGTAAATGCCCCGGATTCGCATGGTGCCTCGGCGCTCTTCCACGCGGCGGAGAACGGCCACGCCAATGTGATCAAGTTGCTCGTCAGCAAGGGTGCGAGCATGGTTTCACTCACCTGAAAGTAAATATAATACCGATCAGCAATACTGATGAGGATATGAGATGAAGTGCCCAAATTGCAATAGTAATGTCGATGTTTTCCTGTCGCGTTGCACCAAATGTGGCGAGACAGATATCTGGCGCAACAGCGCTTTGTTACGTCTGGGCAAAGAGGTGAAACCTGCCGAACGGCCGGTGGCAATGGTCGACCAGTACGAGCTGGCACAGCAAGGCACCGGCGACACTTATGCACCAGAGCCGGCACCGGCGACACTCACCCACAGCCTGGCTGCTGTGGTGAAGTCCCCGGAATTCCCGCAGGCGGTGCCGGCAGATACCCTGAATATCGCCGCGCCAGAGTTCATCAAGCTGGTGACCAGTGGCGCTGTCCCCAAGGTTATCAAAGCGCTGGCAGAAGACCCGGCGCAGGCCAATACGCGTGATGAAAGCTTCAACTCCATGCTGCACCTGGCAGTGAGCAAGGGCAACGAGAAGATGGTCACCGCACTGCTCGATGCCGGTGCGGAGATCAACATCGGCGACGCCAACAGCGACACCCCGCTGCACCTGGCGGTGGAGAAGGGCGCAACCAAGCTCATTACCTTGCTCATCAATCGTGGTGCAGAGGTGAACATCCACGACGCGGTGGGGCGATCCGCGCTATACTTCGCGATCATGAAGAAGAGCGTCCCGCTGGCCGATCTGCTGCTGAAGAGCGGCACCGATGTCGTCACCCCCGATCCCGATGCGCAGACCCCGCTGCACTTCGCAGCCGATTACGACCAGGCGAAGGTCGTCTCGCTGATCCTCGCACAGCCAGGTGTGGATATCGACGCCGCCGACACCCAGGGCGCTTCGCCACTTTTCCACGCTGCGCGCAAGGGGTACAAGGATGTCGTTTCGGTGTTGCTGGCCGCTGGTGCCAATGTCAATGCGGTGGACTACTTTGGCCAGACGGCATTGCACTGGGCTGCCCGCGTGGGTGCCGCCACCGTGGTGCCGCTGCTCATCAAGGCCGGCGCGGATGTGAATAAAGCCGGCAGTGGCAATACCACCCCGCTGCACTGTGCTGCCGCCGAGGGTAAAAAAGATGTGGTGGAGATACTGCTGAAGAGCGGTGCCGAGGTGAACCCGCTGAACATGGGTGGCGAGACACCGCTGGTGCTGGCTATCGAGAACGAGCACAAAACCGTCATCGCCCTGCTGAAGAAAAGCGGTGGCGTGCTGGAACTGGAGGCCGCTCAACCGGAAGAGCCAGCAGCGGCTCCCCTAGAGGTAGCCCCGGTGGCGAGCATCCCCGATGAGACACCGATAAGCACCGAACCCGCCCCCGAAATCCCGGCGGATCATGACATTAACGTGTTGGAAGATGTGGAGGAAGTGACGCTGGTGAAGAGTGAAGATGAAGTTGACGATGTGAAAGAGGAAAAATAGCGCCAAGGTCATTGAATAGATGTTTGGAAGAGGGACAAGCCGTAGGCGCGGCCCCGCTGGGTCTGCTGTTTATGGTTCTTCATCCATCAACTGAGCGGGGCCGCGCTTAGCGCTTGTCCCTCTTCCAAACATCACACTAATTGTTCTCATTCATCAGGCCCTTATTCCATATCCCCGCATAAATTCGTTGCGCCACATTGTCTGATCTACACTACAATTTCAGAAAAAAGATTAAAAATTCGTTAAAAGGCTCTTGCATCTGGGGATATACCGTTTATAATTGATTTATGAGCAATGAATGGAGTCACCGGTGGTGGCAGGAAATCCTGTTCCGATTAATCGGGTATTAATGCAGTAGATATCGTAGCTTATTCGCAGCATCTCTCTTTATTACTCCGGGAGTGGTTCCCCGGAAGTATGTGACTTTGACCTTAAGTCTTTTACTGGAGAGGTGAGTTATGATGGATACGCTTGAAGCGAGTTGCGAAGATGTATGGACACCGCGCCCAGGTAGCTGGGAAGAAGCGGTATATTCCTATGAGGAGCAATGCACCCACTTTCGTTACGCACCCACTTTCAAAAATAACAATCGACCCATGTGCCACCCGCGCGAGGATCAATGCGGGGAGAACCAGCAGACTGCTATGGCGTAGGAAACGAGAAAATTCTGAATAGCGAAACCACGGAAGACACTAACGCAAGTTCGTGTCTTTCGTGGTTTTGGTTTAAGACGGTACCCCGGGCGTTGCCCTGTCTATAACCTACAAATGCTGATTTGAAAGCAAAATAGTGCGACCATTGTGTTGAATGCCCGTAGTCTGACCTAACCCCCGACCCCTTCCCTGCGAGGGAAGGGGGGCCGAGATACGACTTTTTGCGTCGAATGGCCATTCAATTGATCCAAATATTGAGTTTTTCGGTTAATCATCATTCAATCGGCCCCCCCTTCCCTCGCAGGGATAGGGGGTTGGGGGGTTAGGTCAGACTACGGGCTGGCGAAAATGTACTAATGCCCCGGTATCTATGCCGAAGACTTATTCTGTCAACTCTGACAATTGCGACTTTTTCAGTATTTCCCGGAATTATATGATAGTATATATGCAGTGCAGAACGGCAGAATGGAATATATGGAATAATATGAATTGGTAGTGCGAACACGACAGTCGGATATGAGGAATACTGATGCAGAATGAGCTAGATGAGGGCGGGCAGGATATCGCCGTGAAGCTGCGGCAATGGGCAACCGCCACCGCAACGGTGCCAATCGTCATTGGTGCCATTGCTTTGCTCGGGTGGTTAGCGGGTATGCCCCTGCTTACTTCATATTTCCCCGGTACCAAAACCATCGCCCCCAGTGCGGCACTTATTTTAATCATCTATGGGCTGATCCTGCTGAATATCAACAGCCTGCAACAGCGTGTGCGGGTGGCGCTGACTGCAATAGTAGTTATTGTCTCGCTGCTAGCGTTGGCAGAGATGTTTTTTGGCCTTTTTGGTAACGGCTGGTCGCCAGAGTGGGCACTGTTGCAGCAGATTCCGGCATTGGCGGTAACAAACGCGCGCATATCTCCGGTGGCATCGGCACTCAGTGTATTGTCAGGTCTCATGCTACTGTTGCTACTTTTCGATATTAAGCAGCGCATGGTGCGGCATATTCCCGGCTGGCTCGCTTTGTGTGGGTTTATCATCAGCGTCACCTTCCTGCTCGGTTATCTCTACGGTGCGCCACTGCTCTATGGCAGCACCATCATCCCCATCGCTTTTCCTGCAGCACTGGGCTTTTTTTGCTTGAGTATCGCCGGGATAGTAGCTGCCGGTCTGGAGCGGCAGCCATTGCGCTGGCTGGTCGGGCGCTCGAAAAGTGTACGGTTGCTGCGTGTCTTCCTCCCGTTCACCATCGGGGCAATGTTCCTGGAAGATATCTTGCAGGCGTACTTGCAGGCTACTTTCCACCTGAATAACGCTCTAATCGCAGCGCTGTTCTTTATCATCTTCGCGGTGCTGGCCACGTTGCTGATCTCAGTGGTATCAAATTATATCGGCAACGATATCGATCGAGCTGAGCGGGAACTGGAGGCGGAGAAGGAACGCTGGCGCATGACGATGCTTTCCATCGGTGATGCCGTCATCGCCACCGACCGCGACGCGAACGTCACCATGATGAATGTCGTGTCCGAGCAATTGACCGGCTGGCTTGAAACCGAGGCGCGGGGGCATCATATCACGGAAGTCTTTCATATCATCAATGAAACCACGCGCAAAGTCTGTATAAATCCGATATCCGAGGTGCTCCGACAGGGGAAAATCGTGGGGCTGGCCAACCACACCGTGCTCATTGCGCGTGATGGCACCGAGTATAGCATCGCCGATAGCGGTGCACCGATCATCGACGGCATCGGGGAGATATCCGGCGTGGTGCTGGTCTTTCGCGATATAACTCAGGAATTCAGGATCAATCAACGGCAAACCTTTATGCATCAAGTTCTTTCTCTACTCAATTCTCCTACACCCGAGGGAGAGCTGATCCCCACGCTGGTGCATATGTTACGGGAATTCACCGGCTTCACCGCCGTCGGCCTGCGGATGCAGCAGGGAGAAGACTTCCCGTATTTTACCACCGAAGGCTTCTCGGATGATTTCCTCGCCAGCGAGAAATCTTTATGTTGCTATGATACCGCCGGTAATATCTGTCGCGATGACAGCGGGCAGGCCGTACTGGAATGTCTGTGTGCCAGTGTGTTACGTCACCATACTTGGCCGGAACTGCAAGATTACTTCACCAGCACCGGCAGTTTTTGGGTCAATAATCTGCCGGAGTTAGTCGCTAAAACTCCACCTGCTGATTTGCCCGCGCATCTGCGCGGCGTGTGTCCGGCGCTGGGCTACCATTCGGTTGCATTGATCCCCTTGTATAGCAGCGGTCAGACCATCGGGCTGCTGCAGCTTAACGACCCACGCCCGAATATGATCACCGCGGAGATGGTGCAATATCTGGAAGAGGTGAGTACGACCATCGGCATCGCCATGGCACGACGCCGGGCAAATCTCGTCGTACACGAATCAGAGGAGCATTTCCGTCTGCTCTACGAATACTCCCCGGTCAGCTACCAGTCGCTGGACATCAATGGCAATTTTGTCGATGTGAATGATTCCTGGCTCAAGTTGCTCGGATATCAGCGTGACGAGGTAATCGGCCACTGGTTCGGTGATTTTATCATCCCGGAACAGCAGGAGCTTTTCCGTCAGCGTTTCCCGCAATTTATTGAACGTGGCGCTGTCATCGGTGTGGAGTTTGATTTTGTCACCAAAGATGGCAGCATCGTCAGTACTAGCATTGATGGGCGGATTGCGCACGATGTGAATGGAAATTTCCAGAATACGCATTGCGTGCTCCATGATGTAACCGAGCGCAAGCGCAATGAGGAACTGGTGAAGCGCGAGCGTGACCAGGCGAAGATGTACCTGGACATCGCCGCGGTGATAATCGGGACGCTGGACAACCAGGGCAATATCACCATGCTCAATCACCGTGGTTGTCAGATTCTGGGATACAGTGAAGAGGAGCTACTGGGGCGCAACTGGTTCGACACCTGCATCCCGGATGATAAACGCAAAGAAGTTCGTACCTATTTCCAGGGAATGATCGCGGGAATTCTCCCGATAGCTGAGGTGTTTGAGAACCAGATTATCACCCGCACGGGTGAACGTCGGCTGGTATTCTTCCAGAACGCTGCCATCATGGATGACGAGGGGAAGATACAGCGGATGTTGTTCTCTGGCGAAGATATTACCGAACGTGCCAATGCGGAAGAACAACTGCGCCAGGCGGCGAAGATGGAGTCGATAGGACGGCTGGCGGGCGGTGTGGCGCACGATTTTAATAATATCCTCACCGGGATCATGGGGATGACGCAACTGGTGCAGATGAGGATCCCCGAAGAATCCCCGCTGCAGCCAGATATGGCCGACATTATGAAATTGAGCGAACGCGCCGCCGGATTAACGCGGCAACTCCTCACCTTCAGTCGCCGCCAGCCCATCGCCCCCAGGTTGGTGGATATCAACGAGTTGATAACCAATGATTTGAAGATGCTACAACGTATGATCGGAGAAGATGTAGCACTCAGCTTTGTCCCGGGAGCAGACCCGAGTACCGTGCGGGTGGATGAGGGGCAGATAGAACAACTGCTGATGAACCTGGCGATCAATGCTCGCGATGCCATGCCCCGTGGAGGATGCCTGGCCATTATCACCGAGAACGCCTACCTGGATGAGTTCTATGTCGCATCCCGCATGGGGGCCACAGTGGGAGAATATATCCAGATCACAGTGACCGATACCGGCGAAGGCATGGACGAGGAGACGCAGCAACGAATATTTGAACCGTTCTTTACCACCAAAGATATAGGCAAAGGTACTGGCCTGGGACTGGCCACAGTGTATGGCATCGTAAAGCAGCATCACGGCAATATCTGGGTCTACAGCGAGAAAGGGCAAGGGACAACCTTCAAGATATACCTGCCCTACTACTCACCCGAGGACGGGGACACTGAACAACATCATGCCGCAGCAATGCCCAAGCGCGGCAGCGAGACCATCCTGCTGGTGGAAGATGAAGATGCCGTGCGCCGAGTCACCCAGAATATCCTGGAGAAAAACGGCTACACCGTGTTGATGGCCTCCTCGGCAGACGAAGCAGAAGATATCTTCAGCCTGCCAGGAACAAAGATCGATATGCTCCTCACCGACGTAATCATGCCCGGTCGATCAGGTATTGAGCTATACAAAGCATTGCGCGGAACCGAGCCGAATCTGAAGGTTCTCTTCATGTCCGGCTACAGTGTCTTCAACCTGCAGGAAACGCTGCCACCATCTTTCGACGCCATGCTGCTGCAGAAACCCTTCACCCGCGACAACCTGCTCAGCCGCGTGCGCGGGATACTGGATGCGGATAAACTGGGAGCGCAGTCATCCTGACTGCACCGTCCGTTCTCGCCTGCCATGAGCGACCCTAAGGGAGTCGAATGGTCCCGCCCATGAGAACGGGCAAATAGAGTGGCGTTCATGGTGTTTATTTAGCCTGAAAGGCTCGTATTCTACAGCCCAGGGCAACGCCCTGGGGGCTCGTTATCGACCCGACAACACGGGGTAAAACCTGGTCCCCCGGGTGTTGCCCGGGGCTTTAGAATACGAGCCCTTCGGGCTAACCCTATTCAATGAGTATTTCTGATATTGCACTTCTCATGGGCGGGACGCCCATGCCACGGTGAGATACGACAAAATGAATTGTTATGTTTATAGGGCAGTCAGGATGACTGCGGTCCCAGTTTTGCCCAGTCTTACTCCGCCTTCGGTGGTAACGACGATATGGTCTTATCGAAGAATGGTTTCACTGCGGCTGGTAATGTAGCGGGGTCGATGGCCTTGATCGCTGTTCCTAACTCACCAGAGAGTTTGCCGATAAATGCCGTGGAGAGGTTGCGCTGTTCGGCGTACTGGTTGGTGGTGAGGGTGAGTAGTGCGGTGGCTAGCTCCTTCATCTCCTTGTCGGTTGGGGTGACTGGTTGCACATCGGCGGGGTCCACTGGTACCTTCACATAGATCTTCAGGTCGTCAAATTGCACGCGGCTCTTGTAGGTATAGAAGCCGATGCGCTGCCCTTTGATACCAGGTAACTCACTGGCGCTGATGGTGCGGTCCGGCAGTGGTACGCCATCTATCGATGCTTTCAGCACGTTGCCTTCGCAGACAATCTGCACTTTGGCCCACTTGCCTGGTGTGGGGTTTACCCCCTGGTGGGCGTCTGTCTCGCCTACTACCTGCCATGATGTTCGCTTGCCCTGATCCGAGCCAAAGTGGAACATCAGCCCGTCGCGCCACGGGCGGTCGCCGGCGTCGACGCCATCGATCATCACACCCATGTCATCAGCTACGATGTCACCGCCTGCCGCGGTGCGGCAACGGTACTCCAGGGCGATATCGCGCGGCCAGTTGTAGGGCAGGGCGCAGAGCATCTGGCCATTGCTCGTCAATAGCAGTGTGCCGTCGATGATCTCGGCTTTGCCGGGCAGGCTGCCGGCTTTCCATACCCCCATATTACCGCTGAAGTCGTCTTTGAAGGCCACCTTCCAGGTGGTCGCCCCGGTATAGTTCATGCGCGCCAGCAATGCGCTGGCGGTGGCCTTCTGTGCGGCTGTCAGCTCCAGCAGGTTAATCGGCTCCAGCGAAGGGGTGGTGCTCTCGTTGCCCAGCTCGATGGATACGCCATTGTATGTCAGCAGCGGGCGGGTGATGTGCGGCTGGCCGTTAATGGTGGCCACTGCATACAGGCACTGCAGGCCGGTAAGTTTAGTCGCGGCGAGAGTGTCGCCGGTGGCGAGGAGCTTGTCGCCGTCATAGAACTCGACCTTCGTCGGTTTGGTGGCGGATTTGATGCTGTATTCGCCGGTGGCATCAGCAGGTACTATTAGTGACACATCCGGGGATTTGACGACATAGGCGCGCCAGACGGCGGCGGAGTAGCTGCCCGGCAGCCAGTGCGCGGTGGGCTTGTCGCCGGTGTAATCTTTGAAGGGCACCACAGTAGGATATTGCGTATCCCAGGTGGCGATATCGCCCAGGTAGCCGGACTCCTCACCGTTCATATCCGCCAGCTTCGCGGGGCCTGCGGCTGGATCCCAATCTTTCGGAAGGCGTATGGCCTGAACATCCTTGATGAAGGCGGTGTTCAGCACCATGGAATGTGCGGGGGTGTGTCCGATTCCCCAGGATATGCCGGCGCCCCAGGGCAGGTGATTGTTGCGGTAGAGCGTCTGGTTGCGCTTGAACCACCCCAGGTCAGCCAGCGCTTCCGGCCCGGCGGCGAAGGGATCCGCACTGCCGATGATGTTCATGGTGGGCACGCGTTTCGCGGCGGCCATCTCCTCGGGTTTGGGGCTGTAAGAGATACCGCCCGCCATCACCGCCAGCACTTTATCCGGGTATTTCAATGCCAGCGTGCCGCCGGGGCCGACGGAGCGCGAGAAACCTTCGATGATCCACGGTGCCGTATTCAGCTCCGGGCGGTTGAGTTGTTTGGCGTAATCGGCGATGATCTGGTCGATAATCTCTTTCAGGTTAGCGGGCCAGCGCAGCAATGTGCCCAGCACCGCGTAATCATTGGCACGCGCAAACGCCTGATAATCCGACCTGTCCGACCCGTGTGGGTTGCCCAGGTCGATGATTATTCCTTTGATAGTCTTCACACCATCGGGGATGAAGAGCCGCGTCTTCTGTCCCTGCCCCATATCTGGCATATACGTCTGGTACACTTTATCCTCCGCCCCCGCCCACAGCGAGGTCATAAGTAATAGACTTGCTAATGTGATCAGCAATGTTATCTTCATCATCACTCCTCAAAAAACCTTCTTAAAGATCAGCTCTTCCAGATGATTAGAAACATGAAAGTAATTTTGGTTCTGCTGCAAGTGGTTGGTGCTGTCAGAAAGGTGCCCCTTAGTCCCGCGGTCTTCAGGCCTGTCTATTACCCACAAGTATCCGTGAATGAATTCAGTCTCGCCAGCCCGTAGTCTGACCTAACCCCCCAACCCCCTTCCCTGCGAGGGAAGGGGGGGCCGATTGAATGATAATTCACCAAAAAAAATTAGTTCTGGGGCAAATTGAATGGTCATTCGATGCAAAATGTCGTATCTCGGCTCCCCTTCCCTCGCAGGGAAGGGGCTGGGGGTTAGGTCGACCGAGGAATTAAAATAAGAATGTCGTCAAATTTCCCTCTCGACCAACACTTGTGGGTAACTGACAGGGCGAAACCCGAGGTAGACCATACAAATGTTATTTCGAAAAAGGTCACCAAAGCCGGGTTCACCCGGCGCGTCTGAATAGCCCCGATCTTCAGGTCGGGGACTAAGGCCAAAAGCAGACTGATAAGACCGAACTGTTCCCAGCGCTGAGCCATATTGACAAACAAACGCATGTGTGCTATATTCCTGACATAAATTTACCAGTTCGTTGAGGTGCGAGATGCACCAGGCGGGGGGTTGCGGTGGCAGCCCCCCGCTTTTTTTATTTGGTATGAAAGGAGGATGTATGGACGACGAGATTGCAGAGCCGACGGCGGAGGAACGGGTGGTGGAGCTGGAGGAGCGCTGGCGCGGCAGTGTGCTGCAGGGGGCGCTGGCGCTGGAATTGCAGCGCGCCGGGTGCCGCGATGTGGAGGCGGCGCTGCTGCTGCTGGATCGCGCAGGGGTGGCGGTGGATGATGCCGGGGCGGTGACTGGCGTACCCGAGGCGGTGGTGGCCCTGCGTGAGGCGCGTGGTTACCTCTTCACTCCAGAGCATACCACGGAGCGGATTAACCCCGCCGGCGCTGCCCCGGCGGATCCGGGGGCGGCATTTGCGCGCTGGCTGCGCGGGAACTAATTCATAAAAAGCGAGAGTAAGAAAGGAGAACAACATGGGGATTATTCCATTGAAAGAGGGAACTGCGGCGCAAGGTGGGGTACTGGTACCGGCACCGGTGCGCGAGGCGATCCTGGGACGGCTGGGCGTGGCCTCGGTGGTGCGTCGGCTGGCGCAGGTGATACCGATGTCCAGCCTGACGCTGTCACTGCCGCGGCTGGTGAGTGGTGTGGCCGCACAATGGGTGGCGGAGGGGGACAACACTGATGTGGATGCGCCTACCTTCGACAGTCTGCTCCTCACCGCGCACAAGCTGGCGGTGCTGGTGCCGGTAACCGAGGAGCTG